>JAAUXU010054059.1_pt1 | contig 25654 bp, 27 predicted proteins | sample 7278151 | NCBI WGS metagenome assembly JAAUXU01 (sample SAMN14350113, study PRJNA611818) | marine sediment metagenome | isolation source: surface marine sediment (1.8m) | place: French Polynesia: Moorea | collected 2018-08 | reverse complement strand
GTCCCACGTTCGACGGGCGAGAGTATAAAGGAAGCGCGTTCTTCTTCCCTCTTTTCTATGGGACTGTCCCGTCGATTCGCCGCGACAGCAAAGGGGAGAATACTCTCTAATTTGACACATAAACAAAACAAATCCACGCTGACATCAGGACATTGCCAAGTACCATCTGGCCTGCCAGATTCGCTGCCAGGCAGTGTCTGTCTTTAAGTCTTTTTCTAGCACCGATAGTGATGTTACAGCTACATTTTTTTAGTGCCTGCTACGATCTTGCCGCTTTGCTCTGCCTCTCGCTGATTGGGACTGCCAGTGAGTGTCTGTCTTAAGGTCTTTTCTAGCACTGATGCAGTGATCTTACAGCTACATTTTCTAGGGCTGAGTGTGATCTCTACAACCTGCACCTGAGGTTATGCACCGTTTTGGATGGAAAGTCCCAGGACAAAAACAGTGCTTGCACTACATCAGAGAAAGCAGATTCAAGTTGGAGTGGAAGGCTGTAAAGTAGTAGTTTATGCAAGAATTCAGAGGATAAAGTGAGGAATTGTGTGTAACAGATTTTGACTGAAGGAATTTGTGGAAAGGAGTCTGTGTAGAGAATTTTGTGTACAGGATCTCTATAAAGGATTTTTTGAAAAGAACTTGTGGAAAGGATTTAGGATTTTGTGGATAAGATTCATGGACAGAGTTTTGTGGAAAGATTTGTGTGATGCATTGACGCTAAAATAAAGGATTTGTCACAAGTTATCACAGCTTTACGTGACTGCAGGACTTCACTGCAAAACTTGGAAAATAGCTTCAATGTACACATCATACATAACAGCAAGACTTCCAAGGGTGGGTGGGTGTGTCTGTCTGTCTCTCAGTCTGCGTCTCACACCACACGATTCGCGCTCACCACGCGCAAGAACTGGTAAACCTGAAAATCGGCCAATAGCACTGACAAACAAACAGACGTACATACGGGAGTCCCGCTTTATGTATTAGATGTAATGTAACTTGCACAATTATAGTGGAGATCCCTCTATAATGTTATGTGCGTTGCACGCAATTACAGCCCATGTCCTTTACTTGGGACAGACCATAGTCCACGCTGCGCTATTATTGTCAACAATTATAATTAGGTGGCCCACTTTTTACATCGGAAGATATAGAGCTGGGGCTACGCATGTGTAATGAACGACAATCATCTGTTATTATCTAGTTTATCATAATACCATGCAGTGGAACTGAAATAAAGTAGATTTTTGGTAAAACGGAACTTTTCTCCCAAATACTTGCAAGATGTGGAAGCGCTGTTAAGCGGGACATTTTCGGCCAGGAAGAGTGGAGGCTTAGCTGATATAAGTTCGATCAACAAAATATGGTCACGTTGAGTTGCCCATTGACAGTAAATAATCTACGTCACATTGCTCACCATAAAGAAAGGGGACTTGAATGGAAAAGGAGAAAGTCTTGTCCACGTGTTAGCTGCCTGCGTCTCGCTTCTCAGTGACAGTGCAGCAAATATTGAAAATTCAGAATCTCTCAATCAATAAGTTTTCTTTGTTTTTTGTTACGACCGAGATGCAGCCAACCATTATGCTGACCCTATGGAACGTCTTGCTTGCCTGTATGGTATAGAACAAGTGTCAAGTGAATTATCTGCGGCCCATGAAACAAACAAATATAATTTTTATCTTGAAGTAACTTAGTGATGACTCGTCAAACCTATTAATTGTAGAGGTGTTGTCTAATTATTATTTGTTCCTCAGGGTCCCAATATAGAAACCTTGGATGAATGCGACACTTTGCGGACTTTTATCCAAGTTTCACTGTATGTATAAGCGGTGTCACTTAAGGGACATGACTTTCCATTTTCATGAATAATAAAACAATAACATGGATGAGAACGCGAGAACCAACCTGCACGGTGCAATCTACAGTATTTAGCTTCAGTTGAACCACCATTGCTGAACTGCGAACAATGACAACCACCGGAGAAGAGTCCAAAGTATTTGCAAGGTCTCTGGAAACGCCACTGAGCGGATCCGTTGGACAGACAGTTGGACAGGTCAAACGCACTTGACTTGATAAGTGTGAGGTCGGAGGGGCAACATTGAGTTCCTTCAGTTTTCATGCCGATCATAAAGATTCCAGGTATCTAAAACAAACTTAAAAATCGAGCTGATTGATCAATGCATGGCAGAACAAAAGAAAAGAAAACTGTCTAAAGCTAGAACAAATCGCTGTGGTACAGTTCACGCGACCATGAAGGAGGCCCAAGCGGCTAAGATGCAAAGCCTGATCACCTCGCCAGAGCTGCCGCTTGGGAATCATGGAGGAGATCGTCAGCCAGAAGTAGCCTCTGAGTGTGTCCACTGCGGCCCCAAACACCCCCCGGCTTGCGATGGTCGCACAGACGAAGAAGATGAACAAGTCAAGTGCAAGGACCAGTTGGAAGGCGCCTCGCCCTTCCTCTCCATGGGTCCCATCCTGCGGGCCTTCCAGCTCTTTGGAGTGTTCAACTTCCACATCGGGTCCGACTACAACTCATTCCAGCGCAGGCCGCTGAGACTGCTCTACGCCATTGTACTCAACGTGGTCTGCACGGCCGGGGCGTTCTTCTCTTACTACGCCTGGTGCGCTCACAGGCAATTGGGGATGGATCAGCTGGTGACGGCGCTCAGACAATCCTTCACTGAGACTGACTTTGTCGTCTTCTGCATGGGAGCCACGCTCTTTGAGGTGCGGCTAGCTCCATACGACCATGGTATTCCGCTTGACTTATACACATATATTTATTTATTAATTCCATCCAGCTTTCATGTCTGGGCCTTCACGTGTACAACATGGGTCTATGCGGACCACTGAATGACTTCGTCGTGAATCTGCGCGAGCTTGGGGTCATCCAAGTCAAAAAAGGAGAGTATCTGAGCAAGCGACTCAACCCCTGCTTCGGCCGCCAAGCCCTCATGTTCGCTGCTCTTCTCATCATCTTGGTCACGTCCGCTTTCTTGCTCGGTATGTGCAACTGTCGCCAGTCCATGTACTGGTAAGCTTGTTCGCAGTACGGTCATGGACAGAAGGATATTTTGTTTTTGATACATTGTTCACCCTGGTGCTCGATGCATATCGTTCATCCACTGCTCATTTTGCTAGGGTGGTTTCAGCCGGAACTCCTCTCTGTCACGGACGCCTCGTTCGCAGAGAAGTTGGTCCAGGGATTGATGATGACCATAGTCATCACCTCGTGGCACCTCCCCCAGCTCCTCTCTGAGATGCTCTTTGTGCGACAGATCATAGTGCTAGACCACCACTTTGAGCACCTTACCACTCACATCAAGTGCTGCTTCGAGCACAAGCACATGTACGATGGTGGCCACACCGACTCCTATGAGGATTCTCGCTGTTGCCTTGACCACAGCGTCAGCATGCTCAAGCTGTTCAAGCTCGTCGAGAAGACATTCTGCAAGCAACTGTCCATGCTGGTGGGAGATGATTCTGGCAACTCAAGGAGAGAAGGTCAAAAGTTTTTTGCTTGCAGTTCGCAATACTCATGGTGTCGCTGGTGTTTGCCGTTTACCTCGCCATCGCCGTCTTGATTTCTGGCATTGGCCACATCCACATCGTCGCCTTCTTGATGTACAGCCTTGTGCCAGCCATCAGGTTTGGTCAATACTGCATAAACAGCTCTTTATGTTCTCACGCAACCTGAAATTTTCGCCAGGTTGGTCTACTGGGCAAATTGCGTTAACAGCATCATTGAGAAGACAACCGAGGTCCGACACCGCCTGTACCAGGTCGAGCAATCAGTCGCATCAAACCCCGAACTTCAGAGTGCAGTCCGAGGCTCCATCAGATTGTACCAGGAGGTCAACGGCTTCTCGGCCTGCAACTTTTTCACCGTCAATCGGTCACTCCTCACCTCCATCCTGGGCTACTTCACCACGTACATAATCGTTCTCGTTCAGTTCAAGATCTCTGACGTTTCTAACTAACTATTGACAACAGAGCACTCCCAGAATTAGCGCTGTTTACTGGTGGATGCACAAGAATATTTTATATACAATATACCATAGATCACACACATTTCATATTCCATGGGACAATCGCTCGGACTCCTCGGACGCTATCAAGTGCTATTTACAACTTCGCCCTCTGTTTGTTTCCCTTGGCGACACTCTTGACCACGAGGTCTGCAACCTCACCTGCGCACCCCCAGGACAGGGTGATGCCACTGCCCCCATGTCCGTAGTTGTGGATGATGATGGTCCCATTGGAAGCCTTTTCAGCCTCCAGACGAACTCCCTTCGCCCTAAGAGGCCGAAGTCCCACGAACTGCCTGACCACGGGAGCGCTTTCGAGGCTAGGACAGAGCTCGACGCCTCTCCGGATCAGTTGTTCTCTCTCGCCGGGTCTCGCGGTCACAGACCAAGTATCCGGGAGATCGATCGAGCCTAGGAGGGCGTGATTGCGTCTGTAGCAGAGTGGAACGAAGTCAACAAAAGCGGTAGGGTCAGCATCGCATAAGGTCTGCGAAGATTTCATGAGTGGCAGCAGGAGCAAAACTCTGCGTACGTGGGTATAATGTAGGTCCCTTTTTCCAAGTCCGCCATCATGTGGTGCTGACCGGGGGCTGCAACCCGAAGGACGTGTCCACGCACCGGTCGGATGTCATCGTCTCCGCAAAGCTCTTTCCCGCCCACCCCGCAACAGTTGATCACGACGTCATAGCCACCGTGAACAAGCTCGGAGAGGCCATGGACACGACGCGGTTCAGCGAAATTTGCGCCGCGCCGGCGCGCCAGGTCATAAAGGATGGGCAACGCCAGCCGGGGCTCCAGCGTAAAACTAGAGTAGCTGAAGCCACGACTGGAAAGGAAAAAAAAGATGTATGCACGCGCATGTAGCCCGTGCTCGAGAGCTTCACTTTCGACTACGAGCAGGTCACAAGCATCGTGACGAGGAAACCGCTTACGTGCCGAAACAGTACTAGTCTTACTCCAATTTCGTGTCTCTGCCCATGGCGGCGAGGTCTCTCCGGTTCAGCATGTGAAAGTCTAGTACGTGGTCGGCCCAAATGGGCTTCTCGTCGAATTCGCGGCTGTGCATGGACCAGAACTGAAACGCCGACATGAAGGACATGGCCGAAGAGAGCTGAGCAAGCTCAGGGCATTCGTTCGGACGGAACCACACTTGGCACAGCAGGGAGTACGTGTCCATGGACCATTTTCTGCAGTCAAAGTGATATTTCCGAAACTCACAGTCCGGTAAAAAGATAGTCAGGACGTACAAGACGTTTTCCTTGGACGTGAACGGGTCTAAGTGCGGTTCCCACCATCCAGCCACCTGGTCGCTGGTGGTCGAGGGCGAGAACTCGTGGGCCACGACGTCCACGGAAGCTTCAGGAAAGCGTTGGAGGAGTCGCAGAGTCGACGTCGCCCCAATGATGCCGCCGCCGAGCACGCAAATTCTCATTGTAGCCAATCAACTCGCCTGGTCAAGGTCTTTGACACCATGTACTTCAGTGCAAAGACTTCAGTGCAAGAATACTTGACAACATGCACAATGTCTTTTCGGCGGCGTTATCGTTACCTCCTTGAAGAAATCTAATCTGTGTTTTGTTTTACACAGTGTTTACTCTAACAATGTTATAACCTGCTGCCCCTGAACAAATAGATCTCATTACCCGTGGAGACAAATTTCAGAATCTCAAATCATCATAGGGCCAATATGCACAAGTAGTCTCACCGAGATGATCATGACCCCGCTCCGCTTCTTCTCTACGTGAATCCGCCCGGATCCAAAGATCTAGTCCGGATTTCCCAGCAAAAGGCTCTAAGCGACACTGCTATCGACACGAGAACGCTAAAGATCAACAGCCTGACCAGAGGGCTAAGCTGAAGGCAGCAGATCAGGTGGTCGAAGCCCTGGTCCCACATGTCAAGGACAGGATTACCACTTTAAAGTGTTCAAGTCCAAGGCTAGGGAGTTGACGCTCGTGGTACTTCAGAGTAGGGACGATTTACGATCATTTCCCTGGCCCACGAATGCTACGAAGCAAGACAACGAAACTTAGTAGCATTGCAAAATCAAACGATTCGGCCGCTGAGCTCGAGAACGAAGGGGTCCGCCAGCTCCTGGAAGTTGAAAACGATAAGGTTTGAGCCAAATAAGTGCTAGCGAGGGGGTCTGAGATATTGCTTACCGTATAATTCTCAGTCTTTTACATTTATTCCACGTTCAACAGGACACCAGACACTCACAGGTCGATCATAGCTACCTCGTACAGTGCGATTGTCACGGCAACTCTCTCTCTGACCTTCATGTCGGCTACGATCCGGCACACAAACGTTGTAATGGCAGGAGTATTTGCAAAAGTAGAGGGCGTTGGGACTGACGAAGAAGGCGGTTTCGTACACACACACCCACACCAAATCGCACTTCAGAGGTACGTCCGCACGTGTGGGAGTCCTGTGAGAAACAAAAACGCTTTCCCCACCCCAGTGCTCCAGCAATCGCTACACACACCACCAGATCATCCAGGACATTATTCATGCACGTACATACAGTAGCGCGCTATCGTTCTCACAGATAAGCTTCAGAAGGGCTTCTCCTCCCAAAACATGAGGGCATCTTCAAATTCAGGAACATCATGCTCTAGTGAAGATGCCAAGACGGAGATAGAAGAATGCCCTTGACTAAATGCAACGCAGCTTATTAAAGACTTTCATTGATTTACCCGATCTCCAAGACTTTTAAAGTGAAATTATCACTACAGGAATTAATCAGGACAAACAGTTAATTGGTCAGCATGATGCTTGTCAAGAGGCCTCCCCTATCATACAGATCGCCCCCAAGTACGAGTAACCAAACAATAGTGATTAGTAGGGCAGTAAAAAAAAACTACTTTAGAAATCTATGCTCCGAGACACATTACGATGATAAAATGCTGCAAAGTAACATATGCCATAGAAGTTATTGAAACGCTATAGCAGCACATGAAGCCTACAGGACTACCGAAGCGACATCGGGTTCCACCAAGTAATCCTTGGACATTACAAAGCAAGCCTTATCTCCTTGCCTCTCCTTGACTCAAACATTTTCAACCATCCATTTAAGGGTTTTATTTCTCGAAGTTTTATATCAAAACATTAGCAAAAACCCAAATGACTACCAATTAATAGAAAATTACTAAAGAAAATAAAATGCCATTGTCGTCATTTTCAATTGTCAGTAGTTTGGTTTTCTCCCTACAGCCTTTAGTCGTCTTGAAGTAGGGAAAGAGGAATGCTCTTGCATTGATGAACTGAATCTTCAGATCTCACTCCTTGTGAACACTTAGATGCACTAACTCATACGCCTGTATCTTCTTTGTAGGTTGTCTTTTGAAAGACCATTGTACTACCTAGTTGCCACTGATGAGCAACCACACTTGAGTCATCTGAGATCAGTTTGTAGGGTCGGTCAAAACGCCGACAACCTCATTGGCTAGCACCAAGACTCAGATGGAGGCCGATTTCCAGGCTGAGGTTGGTAGTGGTGTGGCAGTGGCTGCCTCTGCGGTGGCAGCGGCGGTGGCATCCGCACACGGTCGTCGACATCATCGTCTTCATCAGACTCATCAGAGTCCGGCCCGTACATGTCGGCCAACTTCTTGAACCTGGGACCAAAGTCGTGCAGGTAGTGGAACTCAAGGTCGGCGTCTGACGTGCCGCTGTTGAGCGAGGAGAGCGAGCCCGCACCAGAGTTGCCATCACCCTCGTAAGCGTAGTGACGCAGATCATCGTAGGGCGTCGCATCGGGGTCGCCATCAATGCGATCCTGGAAGTGAAATAAGTCCCTCAGAAGTCGCCACACAAGCGTCAAGGACTAATTTCTCACCTTGTTTGTCTGCAGGAATGTTTGAATATCTGGCGGTGACTCCTGCATGATTCCCTTTTTGCTGGGGTCACCAGCGTGCAGGGCAGGGGTTCCGTCAGACATCATCCGGAGCACAGACAAGTCGTACCCAGTCTGATCGCCCTCGCCGCCGCCCTCATCCTCGTAGTTAATGATGTTTTCGCGGATATCACAGTCCATATCTTTATCCCTATATAGCATGGATGACAGTAAAGTACACAAAATTCTACTTGCCCACACCCCCACTGCACGCCCAGTGAAACTTCATGTGACACTTACCCAAAGACGTGCCTCCTTCTGCGGTACACAGCAAGAATGATGACTGCGATGAGGATCACCAGCAAACAGACAATGATGGCGATCAGGAAGTTGGTATTAAGTCCAGTGGCCGTGACTGCCTGAACGAACTCATCGTCGCATCCGGGGGTGAAGCTCTCGCCGTCGGACGGACTCCCCAGATCGTAAAGCGTGATCTTGCCAGCCGCTGAGAACGTCAAGTTGCGGATGCACCCCGCAAACCCGGCACCGTCAGGCATCTCTTTTCTGGAAGAAAAAGAAATGGCTAGTTTTTGCTCCCTTTTTAACTCTGTTCGATATACACCAACCTGTCCAGGCCCAGGAGATCCGAAACTTGCTGAAATCGATCGCTCCCAAAGGAGACGCCACCAACATGGAGAGGCCCGTTAGTGTTGAGGAAGTGCTTTCTCATGTCGTGGGTGGTAATCTGCAGGAAACATTGATTGCGCTTGGGGGAAATCTCGTTGGAGCACGCGTTGCTGTCCAACTCGATCTGGATGGTGTCATTGGTCCAACGAAGAGCAACGTAGTGATCTTCTCCATCAGCCACCTATCGGACATATTAGCACAATGAACTAATGAGCACAGACTTGCGTAAACCAATTTTGATTCACCTTCTGCTCGAGCTCGAGAATCCTGGTGCCGTCGCCAAAGTTGACAAAAAGCCTAAGCTTGCCCTTATACACCTCCAGGGCCATGAAGTCGGTGACACCGGACACAACGTTGTATGGTGAAGGCCCGACGTACAGCAGAGTCCCATATTCATATTGGGTATTGAAATGCAGAGAGAGGTGCGAATTCCCACAAGCGGGAAGTCCGGGTTGCCAGGACCAGCCCTGTCCGTTGAAACTGGCGGCGAGACGCTCGCAGCGGCGGCGGCCGAAGAAATCTGGGTTGTCAGCGGGGCAGTCACACTCGTAACCTCCCAAGACGTTCCTGCACTCGCCACCGTTTAAGCAAGGGTTGAATCCGTCGCTGCATGAACTAGGTTCGGTGCCTGGCGGGGCCGAGCAGGCGCAGTGTGCTACGGTACGTGCCTGCACTCCCACGAAGGACGTGCGGTTGGTGCGCACCAACACAGGCTCTTCAGAGATTTTCAGGTGGTTGTAGCACGAGCCTCCGTTGCACGACTTCTCTTCGTCCATACATGCGTCTACGTGAATCATAGCAATGTCGAGGCCGAGAGAAGCGGATAAATCAGCCTTGCGCTTGGTCAATACGCCCTCCAGTTTCTCAGGGGCCAAGTAAGGCGACCCATGGGCAGAAAAGCGAACGTCAGTCATGTCTTCGTCGTCGTCAACGTCGGCATCCAGGACAGTGAATACGTCGACGAAGGTGGCATTTAAGTACTTCGACATGACGGTCTTAAACCGATCTCGCTTGGACACGCCGCTGGCATCTGGGACAATGAAATCCTCCGGGCGGCCTCTAATCCTGAGCGACCCGCTCTTTACCACCGCTTCCTTGGGGATTCTCTGCACAGTGACGTTCACTGTCGCCGAGACAGCGGCCGGACCGATCTGTCGATGCTTCTCATCTTCCACTAAGAACTCCAGGAAGTAGGTGTTCAACTCTTGGTCCAACTGGATGCCTCTTTTCATTATGATCATTCCAGTGTCTTCATCGAGAGCGAAATCTGGCCATTTGTACCTATCCTTGAACTTGAACCTCTTGTCCGGCAAGTCCCAATCGTCCGGATCCTCTACGAACACTCTCCCGATCTCGGTGTCGGGCGCGAGGCCCTCGTAGTTGTACACGAAGATGCTGGAGGAACCAGACTCCATGAGATTGTCGTTCACGTCTCCTATGGTCACAGTGAGAGAGTCGACGGCGCACTCGCCCTTTCGGTCGCATACCTTGATGGGCACATCGTAGGTCTTGCGCTGCTCTCGGTCGAAGGTGACCAGGGCCTCCAACACATGGGTTCCATTACTCAAGCGCTTGATCTCAAACCATTGACGCACGTCACGCGCAGCAGGATCCAACTCGAACGAGAATGGCGGGCCGTTTTTCTCCGGGGTGTCGTAATCGTCGGCGACGAGCACGCCGATCTCGCCAATCCCTTGATTCTCCGTCCACACGAGCCCGTCGCCCATGTCTAAGTAGGGCGCGTTGTCGTTGATGTCCTTCAGCTCGACAACTAACTCGACGTAGTTCTCGATACCGTCGGGTCCACCGTTCATGTCCTTGGCAAATATGTAAAGATTCCACGTGGGGAATCCGTCGGGAGCATCTCTGTCGAGTGGTTTTATGATGCGGACGTCACCAGTTCTTTCGTCGATGCTGAAGTAGCTCGCGCGGTCCGAGCTCCTGTCCAAATAGTAAGTGATGTTCTGGTCAACTGATTCATCACCGATGTCGGGATCCACGGCCTCCACCGTCACCACAGGTGCGCTGGGTATTCGCTCTTCCTCCTAAAACACAGTGGACGAAATTGCAACCAGCTGTCCAGCCAAGTAAAGTGTCAAGACCCAAGTACCTGATAGACGACGTATTTGTCCTTCTTGAACCGTGGCTTCATATCGTTCCTGTTTTGAATGATGATTTCGACGGTAGTCATGTTGCTGAACTGTCCGTCCCAGGCGTTGATTACGAGCGTGTACTTGCTGATGGTCTCGTAGTCGAGCTGCTTCGCCACGCGAATGAAGCCAGTTTGCTCTTCAATGCGGAAAGCATTGCCCTGATTGCCGCTGTCAATCTGGTAGGTCGTGATGCTCGCTTCCTCGTCCTTGTCTTCTGCGCGTACTTCAATGACCTGGAAAATTATTATGCAATATGATGGTAGAAAGAGATTGCATGAGGGAGAGCAAGTGGAACTAAATGGGGACGGAGATGTGCCATGCGACAACTGGAATGGGCAAAGGAAGCGGGCGTGGTCGATTGTTTGAGTCACTCTGCATTTTTAGAGGCCGTCCCTCTTGCTTACCTTGGAGCCCACGTCCTGATCCTCGGGCACCTCGGCTCGATAAAGGGACTGTTTGAAGTACGGTGGATTGTCGTTTGTGTCGGCGATGGCGATCCTGAACTTTTGAGGAGTGACGTTTGGGCGTCCGTTCTTGAGCAGGGACGAGGGCGCCCCGTCTATGGCGTCGATCGTGAGTGCGTACACCGGCCGCTCCTCGCGGTCGAACTCCTCGTTAGTAGTGATGACACCAGTGTCCTCGTCGATCGAGAACTTCTCCTTAATGTCAGGAGCATTTCGTTCGGAGATAGCGTACGTCACTTTGTTGTTAGGGAACGTGCCGTCGTTGTCGATGGCAGACACCTGGAGGAGACACAAGACGCATCAGCGAGGAAGTCAAGTATGAACTGGCTCATCCTGAACAACATCAGGACTCCGACCAGTTCGGTATGTGCAAGATTGCAGGTGATTGATCTTGTCAATAGCCCTGTCTTAATCACCTGCATGACGATGGTGCCGGGTGGTTCGTGCTCGAGGACGTTGCCGGACTCCACGTTAGTAAACACGGGTGCCTGATTGTTCTCGTCCTGCACGGAGATGTGGAGCAGGGCCTCCTCTACCAGATCGGGGCTGTTCCTCACCTGCAGCGTGAGCGTGTATTGGGACACCCTCTCGTACTGCAGGGGTTTCGCCAGGTAAATGTGCACCGCGTTGGGCCTGTCCTGGCTTTGCAGCGCCCTGGAGAGGAGAAGAATTTGGCCATAACTAACTAGTTAGACGTTTGATCGACAAGTCCAACACATTAACCAGAAAAGGCATTATTCAGAGGTCTGCGGCTTGTCATATTATGACTTATGGTCTCTGAAGATGACTGATCACAAGTATTTGGCAATTGTTCTTTAGTAGACTTAGAATCATTTGGTCGATTTAGTGGCCAGTTTGGCTACAAGCAACGTGTCAACCTCGACTAGTTTCGAACGGCCAGAAGAATGACTATGTAAAAGTTAAGATGTTAGCCTAACCTATTCGCGTCATGATATAGGAGTCTACCTGAACGTGTCGTCCTTGTTCGTCTGCTCCGTACGCCCGCGCACCAGCTGGAAAAAGACCGTCTCATCACCTGGAATGTTTGACCGAGCCGTGTAATTGGCGATAGAGCGCCCAAAGTCGGAATAACCCTCGGGTAGGTCGATGGACGACCCCGGGCCGGTCTCGAACTTGGGCGCTTTGTTCGACGACTCTTTGACGTCTAAGGTCACGTGGATGGATGAAGACTTTGGTGGGTTGCCGCTGTCGGTAGCCGTCGCCAGCAGCTGGAAGACGTAGTTGATTGGCTTGTCGAGCTTCTGGTTAAGCGTGACCACGCCGGTTTGGTAGTGGCACTTGAAATAATCTATGTCGCTCTCAACGTTGATGGGAGAGGCGGCTGATTTGAGGTCGTAGGTGATGCGCTGGTTGTCGCCTTCGTCGACGTCGGTGGCCGAGATGCGCGTGATCATGTCACCAACCTCCATGTCTTGAGCCAACGCAACCACGTAAGAGGCGCGGTCGAACACTGGTGCGTTGTCGTTGATGTCCTTGATCTTGATGGCCAGAGTGCACACGTCCTCGAGCTGCGGACGGCCTTGATCCGTGGCCTTTACGGTCACGTGGACCAGTTTCTCGCGCTGAGGCTCGTCACGATTGAAGATCTGCAACGAAAATTCGCCTGCCTTAGGACTTTTTCTTTCTTTGTTTTTTTTTTTGTTGCCCCCCAGGGCAGGATCGGTCTGAAAGATAGAGGTTATTGATAGTGATGAGTTTTTTTTCCAGACTGAAAAGACAAGCCAAGTCTAGTCCAGGCTTTTGAGCGGTTCCAAGAGCAAAACCCCTAGGCTTGAGAAGGGTCAGACGGAGCCTCTGAAGGTTGGCCAAACGTTCCCAGCTTCAGCTTGAACTCCTGACTCCTTTCCAGCCCTTCGTTGCTCATCCATCAGCGAGCACTTTTAGGATCCGCATACGGACCACATTACTGGTGTAATTAACCTGAGTTTGTTTTAAACCCCGATTAAAACCTCAGCAGAGTCTTCGCCTTCGCCACCGCCACCGCCACCGCCACCGCCACCGCCAACAACATGGGCTGCAGTAATCAAGCGATCAGTCAAGACTGCAGATGGAAAAACTTGATTGCGTTTTGACAGAAGAAACCGAAGGCTTTGGTGGAAGAGCAAAAACGCCCTCTCGGGGCCAATCTTTTGTGCTCAAAGTGCCCTCCAACCACGTGTACTTGGGACCGCAGGAGCGGAGAGCGGACTCGCAGTCGAGTCCCTTCCAGAGGCTTTTTCCCGTTAAAAATTAAAACAAATGGTCCATTCAAATGGGCCAGAATCATTATAGGCGTAGCGGAGGCACGCGCATATGAGTTATTTTCCCTCTTGGTTCCTGCTGTAATTACCTGTCAAAGTGCTCGCACGCGCGCGTGTGGGCAACATGGTAACGTACGAGGCTGAGAGTAATTACGCCAATAACATTGGAACGTGCGGTAGCAGAAATGGGGGAAGAAGGAGAATAAAACAACCAGGCTTGACTTTTTTTTTCTTCTTACACTGGAACAACACCCAACAGCGCCTGAAATATTGTGTGGGAAAGAAACACCCAGAGATAATCAGCCGGAGATCCTTTTTCTCACTTTCCCCCCCAAATGGCTTTTTCCGTCCCCCCTCCCCTCCTCCTAACAATGGAGTCTATAACAAGTGGGGTCGAGGGGGTCAAATCTTGACACATACGCAAACTCCCCTTTAAAGCACTAAAGTTTTAGTGCAGCTGTTATAATATCTGTCCCAAAACACCCATTTGAATCGGTATCAATTTGCAACAGCAGCAGAGAGAGAAAGAACCCCAAAAGTTGATCATTTTGCTGCTGAAAAGAGACCCCCAGCAGTAGCCGGAGGGAGGAGGAGGAGAGAAGAGGTAGAGAGAAGAATTTATGTACTACAATGACACCGTGTGAGCCAAAAAGACCACTCCAGTCCTCTGGTGTCACTGCGTTCTCAACGGGGGCGTGATCACCTGCTTTGTCATCCAGGACAGCCAAAGGGAGACAAATTTTGAGGATCACACGACCATTTCAGCCCCCAAAGTTGCTAGAGCTCAAAGCTCCAGGTAGAGAGCCTTTCACAAGCTGCTGCCCAAGCTGTTGCTCAAGCTGCTGCTGCTGTTCGTCGGACAAAGCTTTTTTTTTTTTTCACCAGCAGCAGCAGAATAAGTAGGTAAGAGAGGTGAGTATGATGACTTTTTTTCTCTGGAATAAAGGCTGCGTGATAAAAGTCTCTTGTTGCTTGAAGCGTCAGGTCCTGGTGAAGAGATTTCAACGAACGCAACACCAGGAAAAGTCAACGGTTTTTGGCCAAGCGATCAATTATGCGAAACTGCTTCTGCTGGAGGCCTGAAAAAGATGACATCAGTCACGAAATCGCCATAAGAAAGTTTTTCTCCTCGATCAGGTTTTCTAATTGGCTGGGGCCCAACAAATTGGAGATGAGCGAGGGCGACGCCATTTTGGAGGGGGGGAGCCTAAATATGATGGAATACTCAGATAAATCAGATAGAATTTCTCGCTACATCTGTGTGTGGGCCTGTGGATGAAGCCGTGAGGACCGAGGACATGAGCGTCACTCTGGTGCCAACGTCTAGCACTGGTCAACGATCCGCAGAATGGCAAATCTGGGCAGGACGCAACCTCTTCTGTCATGTCTCTAACTACTCCGCGAGACCTGAGGAGTGGAAGAAACAATCAAGTTCTGACCGAGGCCGCTGCTGCGCACCGCAGCTGTCTCATTTAGTCAGATCACGTCTCCTGAATGAAGAAGCTGCATCATTTGCTTGAGCGACACCAACGCTCACTGTGTGGCCATTTTGTGCGGAAAGCATGGGGAAAAGACTCAGAAATCACGGGGGGAAACTTCTCTTTCATTGAAATTCGATGCTTGCACCCATTCAAAGGCTGTCTGAGTGCTGCATAACGCAGACACCAGTCAGAAGTTGACTACATAAGTGACCCGTTCGGTCTGGCACAGGGGGGGATCTTGACGCCTCTAAGTAGGGCTCGAAGACGCGAGGTGATCTCGTCATAGACTGCTCAGGCCTCCGCACTGAACAACATCCACTGACTGCAGAAGCGACGGTGCATGAGCAGTCTACGACCAACTCACCTCCCTCCCTCCAGCGCTCCATACGAGCGCCCCATGCTCAGGTTCATCGACGCTTCTGTCCGCAGTCACGTGAATGTGCATTCAGCAGGGGTTTCCTTCCCTCCTGTGTTTCCTAAACAAGTCTTCTCTTGGAAGTCAAGCAATTCCACTGTGTCATTCAGCTCGTCCGTCCTTTGTTCAGCATCTCTTTTCCATCCGGACTCCAGAGCTCTTTTTTGCACGGACAAAATCGCCCCCCCCTTTCCCCCATCCCGGCCCGCCCGCGTCCGGGCCCAGAAGTGTCACTGCACCCACCCCGGTCCGGCCATCAAAACCAGTTCCAGATAGATGGAGAGAACAGAGGAAGCGTCCAAGATGATATCTGGGAGAGAGAAGAGAAATTCCACAAAAGCTCAGGTGTCAGGTGAAGCCCTGAGGAGAGTGATCCTGTGCACTGACGATTCAATAACGGTTCAGAGCAACTTGGGGAATGCGAGTGAGCCAGAATTAACAGCTAGAATGCACTGGGATAAGAATCAGATAACCGGGGCAAAACAAAGGGCCCAGTCAAAAAGTGCACTTTTTTCTCTTCGCAACCCTTTCTTTACGAGCTGTGTTTGGCAAATGTATTATCGGGCAAATAAGTGTGTGCACGCCCATGGAGGGCTTGGCCCTGAACCGGGACGGGCGCGGAGCTGCAGCAATGAAAAATGCTCTTCCACCGGTGCCTACTCGGAAAGAGCAACATCAGCCCCGAAGTGTAACATCTGCCGGAGGGGGGGGGGAACCGGGTCCCGCAGGGTGTAAATAAAACTTTCATTTATTTTTTTAATATCGTGCCAGCGTTTATCTTTCACCCAAGAAGCCAGACCGCAAACTTTAAAGGCACAGGTCAGAAATTGGCAATTTTTTTTATACCTTATTTATGCAAAATGATAGCCAAATAAGGCTTTGCATTTTTGTTTCGGGAAGAAAAAATAGGTCTTGTTCGGCCCCGCCCGGACGCAGTAACGCCTTTATTTACAACGCATGAGATATGCCAAAGTGCCAAACCGAGCTTTGACTGTGCCAGAATCTAACCCAGTCGAGTGGATGGAGGAGACTGAATCCCCCCAGTTTGTTCACCACGGGGAATGTCACTAAAGTCAGGTCCGTGCATGAGTCAATTTCCTCGAAGCTGAAGTTCGCACGAACAAAACTGCAGCGTTCGAAGAGCCTTTGTGAGTCACAGCATGACCTTTTTTTTTAGAGAGAGAGAGAGAGATGACTTTTTGGTCAAAAGGAAGCTGATAAAATCTCCGTTGGTGCGTGCCACAGAATCCCACATATGGATTGGAGGCAAGAAAAAAAAAGTAGGCCACAGGAAGAGGGTTTTGGTAATGCACGCGCGCGTTTGTGTGCGTGTGACGTGATTTATCCAATCCCTCGATATTTTGGCAAAGTCTTTTTGTCTCTCTCAGCAAAGCAACGCTTAGGCAAATCTGCCTGGGCAAGAAAAACTTTCTACTTCTTAGGTTACTACTTCACTGCAGAAATAAAATGTTTTCAGGGGAGAAAAAAAATGCGCGAAGTCATTTTTCTTCTTTGCCGCGATAAAGAGAAGAAAAGGGCCGGAAAATCGCTTCGAAATTCGAGAGCTTTTTCTAATCTACAGATTAGAGAACGTTTTCTGCAAGTCTGCGACTCGACGAAAACCGACGGGTCCCACTGTAGTCAATTCTAGTCTGCACACCCAACTTTGACAGCTGCTACGGACGGACGGACGGACGGACAGGGTCTTTTTCTATTTTCAACCGTGCGTTGGGAGTCGGAGCCACTCCCGAAATCCTGGACAGGTAGGTGAATTTTGCTGGGAAAACAAAGCAAATCTGGACGGGCAAATAAATCTTCCTGGGAATGATTCCGTAGCAAAGCCCCATTGTCATATATGTTTTGAAAAAGAGGAAGAAGAAAAAAGCCCCATTGAGCCTCCCCCCACTCTTCTCACACCCAATGGTGACGAAAAGTGTGGGAAAGAGAGGAGTCACTTCAGATCAAAATTGAGAAGAGACGAATTGCTGTTGCTGCTGTTGTTGTTGCAGCTGCTGCTGTGGCTGCTGCTGCTGTGGCTGCTGCCCTTTACACCCCTCTTTACAGCACATTCCAGAATCTCCGCATTGTGACTCTGATTCGAGAGAAAACGAGAACAGGGGAAAGGGGGGAGCCTTATTTATAAACCCTGGCCTACTTCGTTGTTGCTCCAGAGCTATCTTGTTTCAGTTCAAGAGAATTCCAATGCGCGCGCGCAGACAGAAACAGTCGTCACATTCGGGAATTCCCTCACACGCACGCATATCTCGACTGGCAGCAAGAGTCTTTAATTTTTTCTCTGTTTCAACGTCAAAACTTTGATGAGCCTCAGCTGATTAAGAGATAAGATCTGCGTGCATGTAACAGAGGGGTCAAATTGGGCAGGAAATTGGATTCTTCTGCCTCTACAATTACTGAGTAATCCGAAACTTTCTCCCTGCCCAAAATAGGCACAGACCCACAAAGTTTGCGCGGAGGAATCAAACAATAATCGACGATTAGAAGGAACAGCTGAAAAAGTAGGGCAATTAACACACTCTTCATTAGCAAACTTCCCATAAGTGAAGCAGAAGAATAAGTAAGTGTGCGTGAGCGCGCGCGGTCCCTTGATAGGCATATCCATGAATTCGCCTCCCTCCGGATAAGAGGAGTTGATCTGCATCGCATTAATTACTGCAGCAACTACCTGTAGAGAGGTGCGGCTGGCCTCTTGGGCAGGCCTCTTGGGCAGGTCTGGGGCAGGCCCCGGGTAGACCCCGGGCCCCTTCCTCCCCGCCCTGGCGGCCCCGTTCGCGTGTCCCGGAAAATTGCGTGCAGCGAATTAATCGGCAGAAAAAGAAACAACGACGAATGTAGGAGCTAAATTTTCCGCCTTGAAAACTCGCTCAGACCCCGCGGGAGAGGAGATTGTCTGTCTGTCTGTCTGTCTGTCTGTCCGTCTGTCAGCGATCTTTTCCTGGGATGGCCCGAGAGGAAATGATATTGGAAATTAATTGATGCCTCTTGCGCAGTGACCTTTTTGATCTCTTGGTTGAAAAAAGTAAACATTTCCCTTCCTTTCCCAGCGAAAGAAGGTTCGACTGAAGACACAAATCAAAGTCTTTCCATAACTTTCTTCTGCTTCTTTTCTCACATCTCTCCTCGACCCGACCAAGTTAACACAAACATCCATAATAGAACAGAGAGGGGGGGAAATGAGAAACGTCAACGAGAGACAAACTTTTTGAAAGTTTCTCCAGAAGAAACCGCTGCTTTTTTTTTTCACTTTTTGTCACAACTCCTCAATACGTCCCAGAAGACGTCGATGCATCAATCTGGGACGAAGTTAAATTCCAAGGAAATGTTTGATCTTTTTTGACAGTCAGACAGCGCCTTCAGCCTTAGAGAACCCACCCATCTTCAGAGCTAGAAAAACCATTTCTCAGAAAGTATATGAGTGAGTAGCAATTTCCGGAGTCTTGGGACACTTTAGAGGCTCCTCTTTTTTGGGGGGGGGACCTTTTATTCCTGGGAAATAACGTGCCAAAAAAAAACCCCAACTTTCTTACCGCAGCCGTCGACAGCCATCCGGTCTTGGGGTCGATGGTGAACTTGTTGTGCTGGGAGACGATGGAGTAGAGGACTTGGCCGTTGGGCCCATCGGGGCCGTCCTTGTCAGTCGCGTACACCTGGATCACCTGCGTACCTGCAAGGGTGAAAGAAAGGCTTTGTTCAACTCTGCAGAAACCACCGTTAGTGGCAAAAAGTTATTTAAGAATTAACAGTAACCATCGATTGAGCTGGCAGAAAAAAAAATCAGGTCATTTTAAACGTGAAGTAACTGTAGGTTGCGGACAGCAGAGAAAGTTCCTTAAACACTCTGAAATGACCACAGATTGTGCGGTGCACACAACATTTGGTCTATTAAGTTTGTAAGGAAGCAGCGAACAGTTGTGTGGCCCTGGCCTCAACCTGCGGCTTCTTTGTCTGGCAAAACGTTGACAAATAACAAATGGGGACCTTTTAAAAGAGGAAGGGAAGAAAACAAATGAAAACAGCAAAACTTAATCGAAAATGCCGTCGTTGGCTCCGCATATCGAGTCGATTAATAACCACAAGGCAGCCCAAGGCCTGCATGCAGGAGGCAGCCTAGGCCTACGTACAGTCAGGCCCTCTCCACTCAGGCCTCTTCTGGGCTTTACCCTTAGCAAACTGAAGCCACTTTACTAATTGGATAGGGGAAGAACAGACACGTTTTCTGGGAAGAACACAAGAAAATGGTCACAAATTCCTTTTAATTTCTGTCTTCCACGTTTGAATATTGTTCTGGCTCTCCTGAGCTTCTCAGCTTTCAAGCAGTAACGTTTTGTCCTGCTCTAATGTCACGCACGATCAATTTTCAACGTCGACGAAATAAAAAGAGAAAAAGGAGGGAAAAAGCAATCCAGAGGCAAACTTTGCAGCCATTTAGCACGGCTGCAACGTACAAGACGGATCACTGAACAAGTTGCTCAGCTTCTTCTCCCTGCTCTGGCTATTTCTTGTGGTTGGCACTTCCCCAAACATGGTGCAAAAAAGCCCGGGTGCGGAGTTGTTTTTGGCTCTCACAATCTCTCTAATATACTTTACAGCTCCCTGTCTGGCGGGTCGTCCAGCCACTGAGAGAGATCGTAAAAAAAAATATGCACTCAACCAAACAAGATCAAGGTTAGGAACGAGTCCATAAAGTCTGCCAGATTGTGACGCACTTGTCTGACCGAGTCTTCGTCTCATTAACGTCAGCCAATGCGCAATGCAGAGGTATTTATTACGTCAATTCACACTGGAGGCCCCGATTTATTCGAGGACGATTCTGTGGAGAGGACGAGGACGAGGACGCGGAGGCTTGAACGGCCATTAAAGCCGAATATTTAATTCCACCCGGCCCATTTTTCCCCTCTTCTCAGCCAAGAACAATTCAACCCCTTTTTATTATTCAGGAATTTAACCTACTACGACTCTCTGGTGCGGAACACAAAAGGCCTCCCTCGTCTCTCTGGCGGTGCAGTTTTATCTCCAAACTTGCCAAGACTTTGTGTGGTTTTGATGGATAAAAGGGCAGAAAGGCTTCTTAGCATAAATTTGGCGCGAAAGCATCCTTGTTGCCAGATTTTCAGCTGTGTCTGTGTTTGGCATCAGAGGCCACCACTTTTATGGCCAATCGCGAATTTTACGCCGTCGTTTGCTTCTTGTCTTTCGGGGAGGGGGGGAATATTTTGCAGAAATTCCCGCAAAAAAAAAGACCAGAGGCAGCAACAGAGTCAAAGGAGAAGAAATCTCAGTCAGGGCTTGGCAGCAAGAGGCAACTTTCTGCCTTTTATGCAGGGGCCCATTTTTGTATGTCCGTCTGTTTGTCTGTTTGTCTGCTTGTGTGTCTGTGTGTCTGTGTGTCTGCTTGTGTGTGTGCCTGCTGGTGTGTGTGTGTGTCTGTCTGTGTGTGTGTGTGTGTGTCTGTGTCTGTGTGCGTGCGTGCGTGCGTGAGAAAGAGAGAGAGAGAACAAAGCGCTTTAAAATGACAGCAAAGAAAAGAAGAATAAAGCAAGAGTAAAAAGGAATGACGTTGATGGCCTCAAGACCCCAACAGAACTTAATTCGGGAATTCAAATGTCTTCTCCGGCGCCGGCGTCGTCGTGAGTCTCTAATGAAGGCAAACAGGATTCCCCCTTGAGCGTCACGCTCGTTGTCTCCGTGATTAAGTGTAGAAACAGTGGTGTCTTGGGGGATTTTAAGAAACGTGCAAAATGTGCTCTATCAACAGGACCTTTTCTTTTTACGCCGCCCAAGAGAGCAAGTGAAAACCAAATGGGGAAAAGCCATAACTCGTCCAATTTTCCGCTCTTATTCGGTGAAATCACATATTTGGCTCGAGGCCTCTGAATGAAGAAATGGAAAAATCCCCTGATTGAAACAGATTGCACAAAAGGAAAAAACTATCCAAAGTAAAGCAATTTCTCACAACTTTTTTGGATCTTATGGCAAAATGCAAAACAAACACACCTCGACGAAAACCCGACCAGACATTAATTTATACACATCATAAAAATCGCAGAGAGAGAGAGAGAGAACAAAGGAGAACTGTGTGGAGGAAAATCACCGTCTTTGTACACAGTGGCCAATATTTAGGTCTCCGTAGTAAGTGGCTTATAATATCTGCTCTATACGAGCAAGTTATTAAACAATATTTGAATGAACAGAATGATCTTTCAGTCAATGAGCTGCAGAAGCATTTTCCTCATCACCAGAAGCAAAAGCCTCGTGTTCAGATCCACTGGCTGACTTCTGATAGTTGAGCTGCCGCACTGACACTTTTAAGTCACTTTTGAGCAACACTAAACTCAAGAATGCTTATAACGAGTGAACTTGGAATCTCTACTTCAGACCGATTATGTTTTGCATGACTTAAAAATGACTGTCAGGAGAACATTTCAAAGTGGAAAACGTTGACTTCTTCTTCCCCATGCCGCAAGTCCAAGAGTCCCTTTACTACTCGCTGCCCACGTTGTTCTTGCCCCAGGAGTACGCGTTTGGCGACGACGCAACGAGCGTCGAGAGGAACCTAAACATGGAGCCACTGCTGGCATGAGTGTTTCCAACTAACATACATTGTTATCCCCGTCACTCTTTATAGCAGCTCCTGACCCGGGCCGGGACGGCGCAGACGAGAACCGGGTGACAGATCCTGATCAGGTGACCGAAGTTGGAAACTTCTCGACTCACAAGATGCTGCTCATTATGTCTCATACGACTTCTATTTTTTTCTCTCGCAAATGTCAAGTAAAAAGACTAATGTGGTTCTTCTTCTTCTTCGCTTATCTTGACTTCTTTTGCCCTATTGAGTTGAGAATTAATGGCTTTAAACACAGTTTTTCTTCACTCAGGTCGATAAATCTGTCAAAGCAATGATGGTCAAAGGGACTACAAAGTGGGACCAAGTCCTAAGGCTGGCCTCGGAGGACGAGGAGGAGGAGAGGGAGAGAGGCCAAAACGGGCAGACTTCTGGAGTTCCTGAATCGAGGCGGAAAAATTGCAAGCGCAGCAAAAAACTCTGTTGTTATGACAGAAAAATCTTTTCTCTTTCTCCACTGTGTTTTTGAACCCTCCCTCGGTGCGTGGGTTCACTCAAGATGGGCGCGACCGACCCAGAATTATCGTCGTTCTGGGTCAGGAGACTCCTACAGGGTGGTTGGGGAGGGGGACGAACGCAGTGAGCTCGCTCAAAGACCACTTCAATCACTGAGGAGGTTTCGCTAGCTGCTCAGATTCCCTCCCTCGAGCGCAGACAAATGCCAGCTAGCTCAGTCAGCTGCGGCTTTGAGGTTTCCAGCACTCCCTTCGCGCTGACGTGCGGCTTCTGGCTCCACTCCTCCTTCACCCAGAAGTCCTTCAACCTCGTCCCAGCCTTCAATGGGCGTAATCAGGGGCGAGGGGGGGGGGGGGGGAATGCGGGGAAATCAAAAGTCTGGCTCAAAACTTTTACTTACCTGCGTGCGCGCGTGCGTCCGTCCGTGCGAGCGCAAGCGTGCGTGTCAGAAGCTAGAAAAGCCTCTTCTGTCAGGGATTAGATAAATCAAGCATTTTTTTCGGGCAAGAGTAAATCAAGTTGAGTGGGGATTTCATGTTCCGAGGCCATTTGAGGCTGACCCCTCTGCTCTCAGGAGCGTAAGAGAGAGAAAAAACACGGAGTTCCACGTTCAGCCTCACAGCGGATGTGTCAAACCGGAGGGGGGGGGGGGGAACTAGTGCCAATTTCGAGGTGTGACTTCCTGTACGAGTTTTCGGGCAAAAGTCTCGTGTGTGGAAACTGCGGCACGACACTGTTCGTTCCTGCGTTGACAACACCACCTGTGGAACACCCCTGTCTTCCGGTGGGCGCGAGGGTTGCACCCGGTGCAGGGGGGTGGGGGTGAGGGGAGTTAACCCTTCTTAGAGGGGTCCCTCTTCCTTCCTCTGGCCGAAACAGAGCAGTTTACTTTACTAATTGGCTTCTCTGGGGTCAAAGTTGTTATCCCCCCCTTCCTATTAACAACGGAGAATCTGACACCACCAGGAGCGACAACTTTGTCGTCATCACGCAAAGTTTCATCAGTCCATTGATCTGCAAGAAGGCCAACGCCTCCTCCTGTTCAGATGCTTAGATAAAGCAAGGTTTGTGTCCATCTTTTTCTTTAAAAGGGGGGGGAGGCACAAATTTGGGGTCTTTTCCCCCTTGCAAATTTGACCCTAAAGCATTTTATGCCCTGCAATTTTCATTTCTCCGCCACCATCTCTTTATTATCCTCATTTTGCAAACCTTCTGGCCTCGAGAGGGGCCTCTCCTTTCTCTCTCATCATCGCCTGAACAAAAACAAGACTGAAAATAACGGGAAAGTCAAGTTTTCCATTCCTCATCCAACTTGACAAATCGTTCCCTTTATGCATGCGGGAGGCCTCGGGAGAGATTTTCTCCTCCTTTCAGAAAATAAGAGATTTTGTCTGCCCGAGTTGTTTCCGATGCACGGAACGGCCAAGTGATGGATGCGTTTACCCCCCCCCCTTCCCACGGCAAAAGACACCCCCTCCCATTGAGGGTACACACAGATGGCACCAATTTTCGGGACGAAAATCGTCGATATTGGAGACATCCGGTCAGAAATTTGGGTGAATAAAAGCAACGGAAAGACTGGAGGAAGCTCAAGAATTATCTGCCTTTCCTCGCTCAAAAACAGAGACTTCTTCTTGAAAAGATTTAGTGCTAACAGCTGTGGCAGAAGAAGACATTTCTTACACACTTTCCCCCAAAAAACTGATACACAGAGGGGGAAAAAATCCAGACGAGAAGAGGGAAATATGGCATTTTATGACTTGCAATAAGTCTCTTAGAGGGCCCATAAAAATCATAATTGACAGACTGAAGAAAATTACTTCTTCTCTGACCAATTTTTCCCGCCCCTTTTTCTTCTCTTCAGGGGGGAAACCGAAATTCTGTGAAGCTGGAGCAAACACAAAAGCGACCTCGGAGCCAGTTTGTTTGGCCTCAGCCTCCTTCGCCCCCTCATAAAAATTCATAGGAAAAAAAGGGTAAAGAAGCGTCTACACATGGAGGTGTTGACATCGTTGAGCGCAGTCTGAGGCGGCAAAAAAAGTAGCCCCCAAGTGTGTGTGTCTGTGTGTCTGTCTGTCTGTCAGTTCGTGCCTCCTGCCCCGCCTGTGCCATTAGCAGCTTTGACTACCCAAATCGACACCTTAATGGAAGAGGAAAAAGAATTAACACAACTCTCTCTCTCTCTCTCTTCCATTAGGCTTTGTGGCTTTTAATAAAAAGGAAGGTGCAGGATGATTAATTGAAGCCCTGCCCATAAAGAAGCTGCTCAACGAGACCGGGCTCGACCTGAAACTTGAGCACAATCAAAGCTCTCCAAAAGACATGATCAGTGACAGCTCAGAAAACAAGGCTTTATCTTATCTTATTTGCACACATGTTGTTTGCACACTTTTCTCTGCATTTGAGCAGTGTATGAAGGCCACTTTTTTGTGTCTTCGTACACATTTCGGGAAATTAAACACCCTCTCTCTGTTCCCACATTCTTTGCTTGCAGTGGCAACCGTTGCCTGAGGAGGGGAGTCGTAATGCCGACCCAAGGAGGCTCTGTACGCATTATATAGCACCGTTCATACATAAGAGAACCGCCAGGAAACACAAAAATGGGGGAAAAGGACGTCAACTGCTGCACGTTGTCCGACGGCAACGACAAAGACCTCGTTAAGAGCGTCAGAAAAGATTCAATCTGGCGGATTAATGGTAAAGAATAGACGCACCCACGCGCGCGCGCGCACAAGAAAATGTAGCTAACTAAGGGGTGCTGGAAAAATTCAATCTCTAGAGGATTAATAGCAAATGTCTACACGTACAAAGAAGCGAAATGTACACACGCACACAGATGCCAAATATATTCATGAGGTTTTTACCCATCTGGCATTTTCACTTTTGTACTGCTCACTTCCCCCCCCCCAACTTTATTTGGTCTAGACGAGCTGGAGGAGGGGGGGATCAGCCTCGGGGACGCCTTTGATGGGCTCAAATGGTGCGGAAACGCCAGGAAATGTGAGGAAATATTTGGCGACGAATAATGCGATAATGAAGGAGTGCAAGGGCGAAGGCAGCGGGAAAAGTTTCGCGATTTTTGGGCGGCCGAAATAACTTTTCTCACGCGAAAATTGGGGCCCAATTAGACTTGCCAGATCAATTATGTGTTATGTAGGGGGGAGGGAAATATGGGTCCCAAGGGCAAAGAGGGGGGGGGGAAATCGAGTGGAGAACGCGTAAATTCCTCATATATGGGGC
>JAAUXU010054009.1_pt1 | contig 25677 bp, 7 predicted proteins | sample 7278151 | NCBI WGS metagenome assembly JAAUXU01 (sample SAMN14350113, study PRJNA611818) | marine sediment metagenome | isolation source: surface marine sediment (1.8m) | place: French Polynesia: Moorea | collected 2018-08 | reverse complement strand
GACGAAAGTGTGACCAACGTAAGAGGTGTGTACAGAAGTGTAAATTATATCAATATATATGTTTGAGAGGCTTTGGTCACAGCCTGAAAGGAGACAGGGAATGAATTCACTCCTAAAGAAACAATGTAATGTTAATATGTGAGGCTAGTTTGGGTGAGGCAGAGCAGACCCGAGGCCACTGCTATGAATGGAGGATATTGACATAGGCAAGTGCTCAGATGTGTTGAGACCTGAAAATCCTGCCACCGTAAGCATATTTCTGCTATAACCGATGCTGCAATAAACAGAGGCTACTGTACTGGAGTCCCCAAACTGATGTCGACTGGTTGAGTGTGAGGACCGTTTGATGGCAGCACAGTAGATTCTCCATATGAAGATACTTCGAGGCAGTAAATAAGCTCTGAATTCACTCGCTGCTGACCGAATTGCTGTGGGTTTTTTTACTGTTTTTCACTCGTTACAAGATAATTCTCGATACGACAATAAATCTTCCGCATCGTTATATCGAGAATCCACCGTATTGATCTTGGTGCTGGCTCAAACGGGGCCCATTTTATTGTACTCCGGGCGGGCCTGCCAGTTTTTTTTTCCCCAACAACACTTTTATCGATTATTTCCAGGATGGAGAGAATCGAGCTGTGAAGTGGAAGCCCTCGAAGGCCTTCAAACGTGCAAAAAGTTCAGGGAGATTTCGAACGGGAAAAAAAGCTAAATTTGCTCATTCCTGTGTCAATATGGAGCATTTTTTTCTCTCGCTCTCTTTCTTCTACTTCTTCTTTTTTATCAGAGCTCAACAACAAAGGAACTTTTGAGCTCAAACCCAAACTGATCCATGAAAAGAGGCTGAAATTGAGCGTGAAGAAGAAAACTGCTCAAGTCTGTTGAGATCACTTTATGAGGAGGATTTTTCGTTCTCGTCGAGGCCACTGAGTAGCAAATGTTTACTTACGTCCAAAGAGTAAAAGTCCGACATTTTTCATGGATTCCTGCCCAAAACTTTGTGAGGAATGAGTCTTCCGCTACTAATTGACACTTTTTTGTTGGCCCAAAGTGCTTTTCTTCTGTCGTTAATCCCCTCCTTATCGCTGCTCAGACCCATATGGACCACAATAAAGTTTTATGGTACCGCAAATCCCACCCTGCTTCTACCTTGTGTGAGAAGGAAAAACACAATTTTCACTTAAGTCACGACAACACTTTTAGCTACTTTCCAGACATTTCTCAGTACAAACTAGGGATGTATTCGAGCATCGACCCATCCGGATCGGGGCGGTTTTTTCAAGAAAAGGCCTTCCCGGTGGTCGCAATCACTAGCGGGATCCTCGGAACAAGGATTTTTCATCATTCCCCTCATATTATAATAATAATGAAAGATTATAATTGGTACGCGCACACTTTGGCGCAGACGGCTGCGACTTCAACCGTCTGGCGCAATCTCGTACACTACAGCTGCCGTGGACAAGAACACGATGGCGAGCAACTCTCGAGCCGCCCGCAACAGTTGAGTCAAGCTCGGCTTCAACCCGAAGCCCGAGCCCATTCGGGCTCCAAAGCCAGCCCGATTCAGTACATGCCGGGGGGAGAGAGAGAACTGGGGGGGGGGGAGAGGATTAGTGTGCAAATATAGCATAAATTATCATTATCATGATCGGTGAGTGTACTTCAGTTTAATTTTGTTACACAAAAAATATTGAGTACGGAGTCTGAGGTAGGTTGAAGCCAAGCAGCTGCTCGTAACAAGAAACAATGAAGGAAAAAGTGATCACTTGAGGAATGACGCGGTCATAAATGGTCATATTGGGCAACAAATGACAATGGTTGGGTGGCAATGAAATTGCAATGACGAGCGGGAAGCCCAAAGTGCAATTTTCGTCACCAAAAATTTCCCGGAATTCCACATCTTACACGATTTTGTTCTCCACAAAGTCGGAACTTTCAGTGCATCCCCCAAAACTGGCGGAAATTGTTGTGGTGCAACAGCTGAAGTGAAAAAGACTCTTGGGATGAATTGTGATCTCCACTACGTAGGAATTGCAGTCATAACAGTGCAGGAAAGAGTTGCCAACGTCGTCGACAAAATGAGCCCAAGTCAAGTTGGCGAAATCGAACGACTGCCGGGATGTTCTAGGGTATCAAGCTGTTTTATTATATGCTGTCACTGCATAAAGTTTAAACTTCTTGATGCGACAACCAAGCACTGAGAGACCTTAATCCTTTCTCTCTGGTACAATCTTGGCCACCTCCAGCAGCTCCTCAGTGCTGACAATGACTGGCACGTTCGAGACATTGGCACATGCACACACAAATGACATCCTATTATTGTTGGTCAGGACAGTGGTCGGCAGTTGCTCTACTTTCCCCACATGGGCAAATGAGGAGGTAGAAGAAAAATTGGCAACAGTTGGCATAATGGACTCAACTGGTGCCAAATTTGGCATGGGCGCAGAAACAGTGTGGATGTGCAGGGCTTGGTCACAGCCTGTGTGACTCGGAAAATCACGGCGGCAACGATTGTGTGACTTGGAAAGTCACGGCTGGAAAGATTCTGGCTGGGAAAGTCACGGCTGGAAAGATTGCGAGCGCTTCTTTTAACAAAAACACACCATGTCTTGGCTGGAAAGATTGTGTCTTCTAAGAAAGGTAAGTTGGAAAGTCCTGAATGCGCTTTCAAGCATTCAAATTCAATAATTTTGTCGTGACTTTCACTTGGTCGCGAGTTCTTTCCTTTTTGAAGGACACCTTTCAATCTGTCCTTTCATACGTATGTAACATATGTCATAAAGTAGCATCATTCTGGCGTGTCCTTAGCTTGAACTTACATGATCTCGACCAGGTTTGCTGGATGAAAGCACTGTTTTCTGCTCCTTCTTGACACACACAGACAAGATGGACACAGACACGTCCTTGTCCGCCGACTCCCTCCCGGTAACTAACAGTAGCAGCAGCGGCGGCGGCAGCAGCTCCTTCGTCTCCTTCTCTGTCTGTCTCATCTCCTTTCTCTCCTCCTTGTTCCGCGCGCACGCGTCCCCGTGCGCGAGTGCGTGCACGTGCGCGAGGGCTGCGCACGCGCCACGAGTACAACATGCACGCGCCCTCCCCCGCGCTCTCCCTGGTGGCGGCCACGGACACGCACACTCGCAAAGTATGCGTGCAGTCGGAGTTGCTTCTGATGTTGAACTCATCACACAACAGTACTATGAGATGACGATGGGTGACGCACACGGTGAAGTCGCTTTTTCTTGACTCACACGGTCGTTGCAGTGCTGGAAAGAAGTCCAATCTGTCTTTGGGGGTGGCTTCGTCAGCCAGATCAAACAAGCTGTAATTTCTTCTTCTTCACTCAACGGTGCAGTAAAAAAGTGTAACGCCGTAATTAATCGTGCAGTGCGTCATACATACACACAGAGGTCATTGCCACAATTACCCCGGTCACCCAGCTTCAGTTAATCTTTAATTGTACGGGTGTGGGTGGGATATAAAAATCAGCCCCCACCCCACCCTGTGCTTACGTCACAGGCGTGCACATGTGTACAGGGTGTCCTCGAGATGTGGCGAATGTTCAACCACTGTTCATTAGCCTTGCTACGCTACACAGGGTGGATATCAGTACTGCTTTCTCCTACGCACACTCAGGTGTTCTGTGATATCAGTGGTTTTTGTGAACTATGGTCTTGCTGCTTTGTTTGCACTCTTGATTGCTAAATGTCAAATGTCTTGAAATGATGCGCGCACAGTGAAGAAAATGATGAAAAATGTCTGTCCTGAGTTTTCTCATGCTTTTTTGTCCGGGTCCTCGGGTTCTCTGGGGGTTGGGCTTCACCCCTGCCTTTGCCTCTCCAAAGAAAATAGCAACCCTGTTCTACGACTTTTTTAAATTCCCTCGCATGTATAAAGAGTCCACAAGTCACCTGAACATACTGACGTCACTGAAAGCATGAAAACCTGAAGATACCCCGTGAGAAGACATAATGGCTCAAAACCAAGCAGTATGAAAAAAAAACCTAGGCCATCAGAAAGTCTCCGAGACACCCTGTATCTATGTGCATGCCTTGGTGGCACAGTTAAAAAAGTATTAAAGTGCTATTTTTGATTTGTTCGGTCAAAGGAGACGTTTGAGGCCGAAGTTCGGTCGGTAGCATTCAAAAGAGCCAGATTCACGAAAGGCCAGCACCATAATCAGTGCGACAGCCTCAACATCATCAATCTCGACTGCCTCCACGGAGAATCTAGCGATCGGTAAGGTCAAAAACTGCCATTTTCATGATCGATATCATCAAGATCGTCTTTTTCAGTCAAGCCTCTGCCATCTCGGCCCATCTTGTTCTTGACGAAGTTGAGTCTGTTTCTATACTCGACGAGGCCCAACTCACCTATTCAAGTCACTGGAAGTCCAAGGAGCGCGCGAATAAAGCTTGCGAATTTAAAATGTCCGCAATGCGCACTTACACACACGGACTTTTCAGGTTTTAGCATCAACTGAACAGAAATTCTAGACCAGAGTTGGGCAACAACTTCGTCAGTTTATTGTGAATGCGTAAGAAAAATTTGTTTCAACGTTAGAACATGAATGCAAAAGGGTTTTGGACTAAGCCTGGGCTTATGCGGCTCTCAAATAGAAGGAATAAAGCAGTTTCCAATGCTACATTCTAAAATGTCTTTAAAGCAACAGGGATTTTTAGTAAATCACTTGAAGAGCTTTTCTACTGTGGCGTCTCTATTTTATGCTGACTCTGCTTGACTCTGCCTTTCATGGCCGCGGCAAAAAGAACCTGGTCAACTCTCAGTCATTTGGTATAAAATGAACAGAGGCTTTTTATTCTTTTTCATGTAGAGGCAATGTTTTGGTCAACTTCGTACGAGTCGATAAAGTTGCCGTGATAAACATCCCACGCATTGATTGTAAGTGTTCTCATTGCTGCTGAAGTTGATCCCGCCGCAGTAGCAGACGTCAATGCTTGGGGCAGGTGAAGCAGGACACGTCGACGGCGAGGTAATCCCTCACGCACCCGGTGCACAAGAAGAGGGTGATTCATATTTGTAACGTGGAAAAACTATCAGTCATTTTCAGCCTGCTCGGTTCAGATCATTAGCTGATTTTTGGCGTGGCGTTAGAAAGTGTTTAGCGTTGACCCCTCAAAAGTGAGCATTGAGATTGGTTGTAATTTTAAGCATTTGAAGTCGCATCAAAGTGAGGAAACTCTCAGGGTTCAAGCCCGAGGGAGATCCTTCCCTCGATCCCCCTCCCTATTTAGTACTGTTGATGACTCGGTGGCAAAAGACAAAACATCAAAAACATCATCAAACTCAGCAAAAGTTTGCAGTGAGCATTGACTGCACTGAGTTTCTGGCCTCTTTTTGTCCTTTTATGCATCTTTCGGTGGTCCAAATGACAAAGCTGACTTTTCCAGTGTGGCTGCTGAAGGCCATTCAAAGGCCACAAAGACATGACCAGAAATCTGCTCAAAATCTCCATGTGAACACGCTGAAAATGCCGGACAGTCTTTCATGAGTCATCCTGTATTGTGTCAGAACAGTTCTGCATAGTTACTTCAGTGCGTCTTAGCAGCTACATCAATTGAAAACTGTATTTTTGTCGCCTGAGTTTAGCTAAGGAGATCCATTAATCACCCACCCCCTATTACTGCACCGCAGCAGCATCGATGATGCTGTTGCTGCTGTTGCTGCTGTTGCTGCTGTTGCTGCTGTTGCTGCTGTTGCTGCTGCTGCTGCCGCAGCTGCCGTAGACGTATTTTGACGCCCCAAAACCAGCCGCAATCAATTTATTTCAGTCTTTTCCAGCGTCTGAAGGCGCGTTTGCACTGGCACAACTGGGCGAGACGAGGGCGGAACCAAAAGTGTCCGGGCAAACGCGCCCTTAACGTCGGTGGGAGGCAGGAAGCGGCCACCGGCGCGGATAATTAATTACCACAGAGCGGAAAAGTATGTGATTTTTAGGGGCCGAAAACTGATTTCCTCGACGAACCTTGATTGTATCATACTCATAGTAGAACATCTATTTCGTAAACCGAGAAGGTTTGTGGAATATTCTTAAACAAATATGTCCCTCTCAGCGTGTTCTTAAGTGCCAATTTTGACTTGCTCTGTTGGCACTTTGGCCGCACCCATAAGAGAACATTGATTATTAAACGTTAGGAATTCTCCTTACGCAATTATGTGACAGAGCTTAACACTTCGACCTTTCATTGTAATGGACTCGTTCATCACTTTGCTTACTGAGGATGAGAAAGTTTGATACGAAAAGGATATTAAAAAGACAGGTTTCTCTGCTATGCAGCACAGAAAGTGAATGTGTTTTTTTTTCTACAGTGTGATGCAAAAGAGGGTGCCATGAGTCTTTCTACTATCACATTCGGTACTTCTTAAGGCAGATGACTGAAATTCAAGCTGAATATCTGTTCTCCTGGCACAGATTCGTGGTCACTGTGTCCTCACAATCCCGTCATGAAAAATGTCAAGTCATCACGTGCGAGGAACAGTGGCAACCCTGCTGATGTCTACACTCTGGACGCCCCCTGCACCCTTAGTGTTATCATCAAGAACACAATGAACGCGAGACTGGTGTTATTCATGCCCGACATCAGCATGCAGGATGTTGTAGTCGTCCTGGAGGAAGAAGCCATCCACTCTGCTGTCAGCAATGCCTTGGTGGTTGAGCTCTTTCGGCATACAGTGTGCGTAAGACCCAATTCCTTGTGATCTTCCTCGGTCTCTTGATGAAATTCACGATGCTTCTCCAATGCAGAGGCCCAGTGGGTGCAACAGCAATCGTGCCCAAGCCTCAGCCAAGGAGACCTGCATGCTGATGGTCGGGGAGCAACATCATTGACGGTGCAAAGAGCATCAAGACTTTATCACAGTTGCCACTGTTATGTTGACACAGTAATTTCTACTTTTCTATCATGGAATGGTGAGAGTGATTGAGAATCTGTGAATGGGGAACAGATTGTCAGAAATTCAGTTTTAATTTGAGTCACTGCACTCAATTGATCTGCCTCCAAAAGAGCAGAGAGTCTGATAGAAAAAAGATTCGTAGCACCCTTTTTGCATCATCCTACATTTCTTTAGAGAAGTTAGATAATCTGCAAATCTTCACTAAATCGAGCTTCTTCGCCTGATGATATTTACGAAGTCGGTCCGTATTATAGCGAATGCTAATCCGATTGCTGAAAAAGATATCTCTACCCAATCTCGAAGGATTTCTTTTTTGGGGGCTGAAAAATTGTTCTTCGTCCTGATAAATAACTGACTTTTTAAAAGCTTTACACAGAACTTTAATTCATAAAGGAAAAAGTAACAAAATTAAGGTTAAGTCTGAGTTTCTCGAAAGTCTCTCTCACTGTCGAAATATAGAAGTTGAAATTCGTTTTTTTTAATTCTAAAACTTTAAAAGCCATAAACTGTTCAAAAAGTGACTGAGCGACCTTGAAATGTTAACGTGTTCACTTTCTTCTCCGTTTTCCGCGTGAAACCACCTCTTTTCCATGTGAGAGACGCGTGTCACTGATCACAACTGTTACGCACGTGACTGAAGAAGGTTTGGTGATTGCACAAGAGTCAACAGACGACATTTCTGAATCCCATTTTGCATCCATTATCTCGTCCGTCGTCGTTGGTCAGCCGAACTTCGTCGTTATCGGGATTCTCAGCGCACTTCTTATCTGTTTCATTCTCGTTTCAAGTGGATCAGGGACGAAAGCAAAAAAAAAAAAACGGAGAAAGACGTCAAATTTCACTTGGAATGTAGAGATTTCTGCCTTTCTCGTGGAGTAGACAAGACCAGTGAGGTAAGTGAGACAAACCCTTCTGCTGAGGTTGTAGAGGAACTACTAAACCAGGCCCGTTGGTAAAGAGACATTCATGATTTTGGCCAGCGAAATATAATTTTGACAACCAAACCAGGAGCGGCAAAGTTAAAGCTTCCTCGGGATGATTTTGTAGAGGTAACCAAAGAACATTCCAGTTGCTCAGCACATGCCCAGGAGCTGCAATGATGATGTGGCTGGGCTCAATGGAAAGAAGAGATTAAATTTACCTTTTGCAGAAAGGGTTTTAAAAGATCAGTCTGGAAATGGCAAACTTTTTGCATCCCAAATTGGAAGACTTCAATTTTGCTGCTACAGTAAAGGCGTGCTCATATCTGCCTTGGTTACATCAGCAGCCCATTTTTTAGGCAGAAATTCCTAGAGCCGATTGAAGGTTCCTGTATAGACTTACTTGTGTGGTTACACCCTACATGAGTGGGCTCTCTTGGTCAAAAGGACTGTTCAAACCCCTTGGTGTTTGACTTTGGGATGTAATAACTTTGCCAGTTCTGGACTGATCTTTCAAAACCCTTTCTGCAAAAGGAAATTTTTAATCTCTTCTTTCCATTGAGCCCAGCCACATCATCATTGCAGCTCCTGCGCACGTGCTGAGCAACTGGAATGTTCTTTGGTTACCTCTAAAAACCATCTCAAGAATGCCATAACTTTGCCATTTCTGGTTTGATTCTCAACATTATTTTTTGCTGGCAAAAATCATGAATGTCTCCTTTCCAATGAGCCAAGTTGGTAGCTCCTACACAGACTGAGCAATCAGTCACTTCCACTTGTAACTGACTTTGGGTCACTTTTGCTCCACTCATACTTGAGTCAGCTCAGTCACAGATGACCGAAAGCGTCTGGCGCTCGTTCCTCTCGTTGGAGGGACGCCCTCGACGAGATCCTGGCCTGAAGCGAGTCGCTCACCAATGCTTGGACCGCTTCCTCGACCAGACTCTGGCCCAGGGTCTGGTGCCGACCACCTTGGTCCGGAGGGAGACTGTGCAGGTCCTGAGCGGAGTCTTCTTCAAGGAGCTTCGACTGCTGGCTGCGAGTGACAGCAACGATGACATGGACGTCGCCAAGGAGATCAGGAGCAGCAGGGTCGGGAAGATCTTGGCCGTGGTAAAAATGATCCTGTCAGCCTCTCCAACGGCTCCGATGTGGATCAACACCGAGATGGTCGACGCCGTCATCACCCTGTACCAGGTACTTACAGACGGGGCAACAAGCAAAACAGTCATTCAATATGTAAACATTTCCAATGTAGAAATGCAAAAACTAAGTCTCATGCGCTCAAGTCGGTCTGTGCCTAACGTTATGTACACATACGTACACCGCACATGTGCTGTACAGTACTGCACAGCATGCATTTGAGGACAGGAGGTTGGGCGATTTGCTGGCACGAACTTTCTGCATTCTGAGCTGTGATCGTAATAACGCCACTAATAATGAATGTCACACCTTGGAATTTTTGATCGGGACAGACACATATTGCAAAAAAGTTGAAAAAAGTGAAATATTCAAGATATTCGGTAGTGTGTCCTGAAAGTGAAGCAATAATAATGTCAAAAGATCTTTCCTCAAGTACCAATGAGCCCATTTTGAAAATCGTTTTAGCTCTCTCATACTGCCTTAAACGAATTTAACTCCTTTAACTCCTTTAATGCAGCTCTGCTCGTTGTCTGACGAAATCACAGCAGATCCTACGACTACGCCGAGCAAACTTGTCGTTCAAGCCTATGATGATCTGTTGAGCGTGTCCGGCCTTGGTCACTCGACCGGACGCCAGAGGACAAGGACAGCTTCGGCGGCCAAGACACGTGATCAAAAGGAAGACGAAGACACTGACGATGACAACGCTCAGGAGAGGTCCAGTCTGGAGATCAGAGCTTTTCCGCCCAATCCTCTCGATTTCAGCTACTTTGAAGAGCCCATGAAGAGTGAGGATGAGGCCAAGCAGCTCATCGACTGGCAAGTCCAGCGTTCGACGTCCGTGGAAATCATCTCTGATCACCACGGAGGAGAAAGAGCCGTCGTTCGAGTGGACGAGCTGCTGGACAAGGTGACGTCGGACCAGGCGAGGTCGCCGACGACTCCGGACTTTCTTCAGCTCTTGGTGGCTCTGCTGACAGACGTGGTCAAGTACCAGTCACACGATTTGGCGCTCAAACTGTTCAGCTTCGCCTGTGAGTGTCTGGAGACCCTGGAGGATCGAGAGGACACTCGAGCCATCATCTCCATGAGGCAGCAGTTGCTCTGCCTTGCCCTCACGGCCATGTCGCATCTGCAACACTGCAGGCGAGACTTCCTTACACTGATCCAAAGCTCCGACTTCCTCATCAAGACCGTGGACGCCCTGGAGAGAAGCTTAGATAAGGCCATATCAGACGAGGAGGACGAGGAAGAGATCAAGACGAAAATATATTCGGTTGCCGCTGTCTTGGTCATCCTGAAGCAGTCCTACGCCATAGCCATGGAAGAAGAGACTTCCCCAACTTTCCTGGAAAAAAGTCTCCCTTCAGACCTGGCTACACTGCTGTCGAAGATGGCCCGAGTCTGCGACCAGGCCAAGCCCAGCCACTCCTTGCACTCGGCGTCACTTCAACTCATCAAGAGGTTGCTCTCATACATCGCCAAAACGAAGCAGGCCGAACGCAGCCAGATCAAAGAAAAAATCTTCTCCACATCCTCCTCCTTTTCTGCCTCCTCCGAGTGCTCCGTCATCCTCGTCAAGTTGGTGTGCGACCTGCTTCGGGGCAACGTCAGACTTTCTCCTGAGGACAGCAACGAGAGCCTCCACGCCATACTGGACTGCGTGATCCGACGAAGTCGCGTGCTGGCTCTACCCTCGTACGAGACCGCCTGGGACTGGCTGCTGTCGGCCATCAAGCAGGCCCACCTTTCAGGCGCCTGCGACGTCCAAGCCATCCGGAAAATGTTCTTCCTGGTGGAGAAGATTGTGCTGCAGAACGCCCCTCAGGGCAAGACTGCGTCTGAAAACGAAGAGCTTAAACCCGCCAATCACCCACCAATGCTTAGTGATACTGATTCAGCCTATTGCGCCAGTGGCACCTCGCTCGAGAGAAGCCCCGAGAAGAAAAGGCAGCAGCACACTAACAACAGCAACCAGGCCACTGCGTTGCCCCTGGCGTCTTCCGGTGTCCGGTCTGGCAACGCACACCTCAGGCACTACGTGGAGATGTTAAAGTTGGAGAATCCTCAGCTTCTGCGAGCTGTCCTCGATCACCTCACGGTGTTCCTGACCAGGAACGACCTCGCTGCCGTGAGGCTGAACTTGTTTGTCAAGGTGATCCTACCTCTTCTGGAAGGCAAGACCATGGCCAAGTCTGCAAATGTCGAAGACTTGGCGCGAATGACGGACTTGGAGCTGCAAGTGACGCAAAGATGTCTGCAGACTGTCCCAGACCTACTTCTGGACAAAAGAATTCTCGCCTTTTTCCACCAATATAGGGCGCTGGCCACGGTGATGGCCTTCAAGTCGGTGCCAGGCCTGACCGAGGCCGTCTACGAAGCAGTCGCAGCCTTTCTGACCGCCCAGATCGAACACGTCCTCTATTCAGGAGTCTTTCGCAGACTTACGGCAGTTGGCAAGGACGTCGGCCCCAACTCGGATGAGCCCGACAGCAACCTCATCACCGACGAGGAGGCCTTCCAACCCAGGCTGATGAAGGCCCTCACACTGACGTCAATCGTGAAGGACTTCCACGAGGTGCTGGTGACCCAGACAAGGAAGGCACTGGCAATCAACCTGTCCAACCGCTCATCCTGGTCCGAGCTTAGATGTGCGTGGAAAACTCAGCGGGTGCTCGTCGAGACATTCAAGGAGTATCGCGAGTACTCGATCAGCAAAGGAGTGGACGAAATGACGATCCAGCTCTGCGTCTTCTGCATTTCGGAGCTCCTGCGAAACGTGTCCGACCAAGAGAGAATAAACTTCGTCTTCCCAGTCGTTGGAGACATGCTGAAGATCCAAGTCTGGTTCGAGAGAGAAAATTTTTCAGGTTCGCTGGCCAAGAAGTCCGGCCTTGTCCAGATCTTGTTCCAATTGAAAGAAGTCGCACTCTCGCTCACGTCCACCTCTAGCGTGCGCCATCTCATCTCCAACTTGTTGGAGGCGGAATTGAGACACTCCAGAAGAGGACTACGAAGAGACAGAACAGAACAATCGTCAGCGACTGTGAGCCACGTCCGTAGAGAAGATTGCTACAGTGGTGACGTCAGTGATGAGAGAAGTGAAGAGACAACGAAGGATCGCACTGGTGGAGCTCATCTGAGGGCTGAAGGACCGCTCATGCTTGGGTTGACCAGCGTGCAGGTAGCCTTTGATGTCGTCGTGGAGTTGCTCAAGTCCAAGCACGTGCATTCAAGCAACCTGGCCGAATACTTTATCTACAGACTACGGTGTCTCTGCGCAAGCTCCACGCAGGTTCAGGAGTCTCTGCTTCGAGGCAACTTTTTGCGACAAGTCATCCGGAACTTCGACAAGTTTGCTCAAGAAACACACCTCATCAATGAAACTGTCAGTCTCATAGTCTTGCTCGGGAAGAGGCGGATGACAAGAGGTGACTTTAGGAGCGTCGTCAACCTCTTTAAGCGAGAGAACCTCTCCGACGGCCTGAAGAAGTTGCTCGTGGGCCTGAGAGAAATTGTCACCCACACTTGCTCGTACTTGCGCCCTCCATTCTCCCTGAAGGTCTCAAGGTCCTCGGCGAACACCTCGGACGTGGCCATGGATGAAGCTGCCACCACCAACAGCACCAAAAGGGACAACAGCCAAGGACGGTTGCCCCTCATTAGTTTTAGCATAAAGGTGGTGAACGTCAAGCAGTGGGCAGAAGGCCTCACTCTCTGTTTCTGGATGAGGTGTCCGGATGACCAAGGAAGATTTATCCGCCTGCTTCGCCTACGTCATGACCAGGGTGAGGTCGTCATTTCCGCCAATGGTCTTGATCTCCACGTCGAGGCCGGAACTGAGGCAGCCACGTTCCACACGAGCAAGGCGTGCACGATGCCCTGGAACCACTTCACTGTGTCTCTTCGGAGAGAAAACGACAGCGCGGTGATAGCTCTGAGTGTCAACGCCTCTGACTTGGCGCATCGGACTTCATGTGGCTCTCCGGGCACTCGCTCGCGTCTGTCACGGCCAGACGGCATGGACCAGACAGTTGTGTCTCTCGAGATTGGAGACCTGGAAGACGGACAAGGAAACGAGACCTGTGAGATCGCCTCAGTTATGGTTTTCCTGGGAGCTTCCCTATCAAGGGAGACGCTGGAGAGCCTCCTGCTGCTGAGTCCGGACACACTCTTGCCATCTCAGGAATCCAGCTTTCATGTCAGAAAGAAAGAACTTTTAAGTTTTTTCCCCACTCGCCAGCTTAGAAGTGACTCAGAGACTAAAGAATCCTTGCGCCAGCTTGAACGGTCCGTCTTGCTTGGCTTCACGCCGCAGAAGCATGATGCGCTCCTGTGCAAGAGATCGAGTGTCCAGACCAAGATTGGCATAACCGAAGACGAGAAAAAAGATCTGATACACTGGCAGTGGCGGTTCTCCGACTTGGCCATGCAGGAGGGTGGGTCCGCCTCGTTGTTGCTCTTGCTGGCGAGAGTTGTCGAGCTGGGAGGCGGAGACCACGAGATTGCGTTGGTGCTGCAAGTCATCATGACGGTAACCACCTCGTCCGAGGAGGCCGCGAGAGACTTCACTCTCATCAGGGGGTTTGACCTCCTTGCCTATCTGCTGAAGAGACACTCGGACTCGCTGGGTATCCACAGCTTGACCGTTCTCCTCAATGAGGTGGGAACCTTGCCCATCATAATGTACGACAAGATGAAAAAGAAGCACGCGTTCCTCATGCAGCCCGGAGCGATCCTGAGTCCTGATCTTCTTGTCCTGCTCTTAAACTGCTGGAACTCTCTGACTGATCAGGAGGTTCAGCACGACGTGAAGCAGACGCTGGGAGTGGAGAGCCTCGGCGACGTGGTGCTCAAGGCCGTGAGCATCATGCTCAAGGGAGAATTCAGTACAAAAGTGTTGCAAGAGATTCACTTCCCGAAGCAAATCGTGCTACGACTGCTGAACCAAAAGTCCATCCGCAGTGAAAACGCGTCCAAACACATGTATGACGCGTCGGGACGCATCACGGGCATTTTCGCCTCCATGATGGGGTCGCCGCCGAACTTGGACGTCCTCAGAGACACAATGACCTGCGCCCTGCTGCTACTCGAGCCCGAATTCGTCTGCGTCTCCCAAGACAAATCCAACTTTTACTTTGACGTCTTCGATTCAGCCGTCCTCCACGTCGTCAGCGCGGCAGACGCCATTTCTCCAGAGTGTTCTGGGTCACCATCAAGAAACCAGTGCAACGGCAGGAGGGACGACTTGGAATCCGGATATTTGTCGAACACAGCTGGCCCGAGCGTCAACCTGAATCTCCCTACGGGGGGGATCCGCGAACGACTGGATTATCCCATGTCACTGGTGGATGACTGCGGTCATGCCTCTTCGGACCCTTCGGACGCTGTGACGATGACCACGGACGTCCTAGAACATCCGGGTCAATGGGGAGAAGTACAGGAGAGGCGTTGTCAAGATACTGGACGGAAGAAAAGCCCCGCAGAAGCTCTCCTGCAAGGTCTTCTCCAACTTTTAAGCGGAGCACTCCAAAATCTACCAGACAAGGACTTGCCCAACGTGCTGAAGGACACTTTCCTCCCCGAGTACATGCTGATCTTCTGTGGGCATCCGAAAATACATGTCCGTGAGGAAGCTCTCAGGTTGATGTGGCAATACCTGTACAGGTCAGCCTCCTCCATGGCCCGAATCAATGGCTTCTTTCTATTGGCCAATCAACTGCATCAATACCGTGCATCCTGGGGTGCGGTCAACGCCTGCCTCAGTATCGTCCACGCCCACAATTTCAACATCCATTCCTTTCCACTGGAGATCCCCACCTACAGACAAGTCCATGTAGAAGCGACGAGGATGCTGCCACTGTTGGCCGTGCTGCCAAGGTGCATGCATGACGCGGCGCTGGCACACAGCCTAATCATTCACATCCACGAACTTTTTGCCAAGGTCCCTGGTCTTCTTGTGGGCTGCTGCAGTCTCGGCCTCTGCGAGGTTATATGCAAGGCCATAACCGCGCTGGCGACGTCGGAGGAGCTGAAAAGGAATGAGGACAGCAAGGAAACCATCACGCAAGATCTGCACAACTTCCTCAGACTCATTTCACTTCGATTCGTCACGGCCAAAGGAGGGGAGAATTTCGGCATCATCGAAAATTTCCTCCACATGCTGCTCCATCTGGCCAATCAAGACGTGGCTGGAAGGGCTGTGGCGTTCAGATCAGCAATCTGTGCTGTCGTTGAAGAGTGCTTGGGAATCCTGCATGCTGAATGGTCCGATGCTGGAGCAGTGAGACATTACACGGCCATCAAGCATCGAGTCAACATTTACAGCAGCATCTTTCCCCTGGAGGAAGTCACCGAGCTGCTGCTCCGGACTGCGAGTGCTCCAGGATCAACTTATTCTCCCTCGCCAAGCACACCCACAATCAACACAGTAGGCAAGGTTTTGGACAACGCCAAACGAGCTAGAAGGGGTGATCTCGGAGCCAGGTTCTCGGCTGTGGTTGACTTCGCCATTGACTTCATTGTTTACACCAAAGGCACACGCGAAGATGAAGCCACAGAAGCACTGACAACGTCACTGCTGTCGCTGCTCATAAGGGAACTGCAACAGAAGGTTGACAGTTCCAAGAGCAAATCAGCGCTTGCTAACGCAAAGAAACTCAAGAGACATTTGTTGACATTGTCCAACTTCTGCCTGTCGCCCCAGCATCCGGTGGAGCAAAGACTCAGGATTGTCAGGATCTTGAACAATCTGCTTCGTAGGGTGGACGTGGTCACGTTCCTCTTTGACAGTTTGCCTGGTCTGACGCATGCTTTCCGCCTGTACTTGCAGGACTTGATCGTCACTTGCAAAGACCTTCTAACCGTTGACGACGCTGTGGGTTGCACCCAGTTCCTGGAGTTCATCCTGTCGTGCAGCAAAGATGCTGCCAAGGGAGTTGAAACGACGGCAGAGGAAGAAGCCTCGGCCATCAGATACGACATTGATCGACTGAGCTTTCAAACTGAGAAGAACAGCAAGATCTTCTTTGGTCACTGCGATGCTCTCGTCAAGAAGCACGCGCACAAGTACGATACACTGTCCGCTCACATCATGCACAGCGCGGACGAGGTGACCAACATAGCGATGAGAGCACAGAACCTGGAGAAGAAGCACGTGATGAACGCCATCCGCGAGAAGGCCAGGACGAGAGTGCATGCCATCCAGGGGTGGCAAGAGATCATCCACAGTGGGGCCACGCACGAGAGGGCGGTGTGGTACTTCCCAAAGACGGCCGAGTTCACGCAACAGTCGTGGTCGCTCTGTGAGACGGAAGGGCCGATGAGGACGAGGAGCCGGATGGTGAGGAAGCATCTGGACGTCGTAGAAGACAAATACTATCTCCCTGAGAGTCGTCGCAAGGCCGCCGCTTCGCTGCCGCAACCATTCTCCTCTTTGGCAAGAGGTACCTTTGGCCTTTCGGACATCATGATCGAGCACCTGACCTCAGACAACTCCCTGCTCCTGATGGAGAACGTCATGCTGGTCACACCAGGTCAAGAGCTCAAAGGAGAGGTGATTCTCAGCGACTCTGCCATATACTTTGTCGAATCTCACGAGCATGAGCCAAAGTCCTACCGCTGGAAGTTGGTCTCGCTGTACCAGGTGCACCCAAGACGGTTCCGGCTGAAAGATGTCGCCCTGGAGCTCTTCTTCTCCACCAGTACGACGAAGTTCATCGCCTTCTACAGTCAGAGGAAGAGGTCGAACTTCCTGCACAAGCTCGCCGAACACTGTCCAAGACTTTTTAAGCAAAGCGACCTTGAAGAAGTGACCGTCTCGTGGCAGACTGGGGAGATCACCAACTTTGAGTACCTTATGGAGCTGAACACACGAGCAGGGAGGACGTTCAACGATCTCATGCAGTATCCAGTCTTTCCCTTCATTCTTGCTGACTACACTTCCGAAGTGCTCGATCTGAACCACTCCAGCACCTACAGAGATCTACTCAAGCCCGTCGCCGTCCAGAACCCGGAGAAAGAAGCTGCCTACGTGGCTAACTACAATGCTCTCGCGGAGGATGAGGCGGACGGAGGAGGCAACGACGTGGTCTCAGGCCTAGGCCCATTTCATTACGGCTCGCACTACTCGAACTCCGGCACGGTGCTGCACTACATGTTGCGCGTGCCGCCGTTCACCAAGCTGTTCCTGGAGTTCCAGGATGGAGAATTCGACCTGCCCGACAGGATCTTCCAGAGTATGGCCGCTGCTTGGCAGCTGTCTAGTAGCAATTCAGCCACTGACGTCAAGGAACTGATCCCGGACCTCTTCTGCTTGCCCGAGATGCTGGTCAACGGCGAAGGCTATAACCTGGGCAAGAGACAGGACGGAAGTAGGGTCGATCGTGTCGAGCTGCCTCCCTGGGCAGCAGAATCTCCGAGGCTGTTCATAAAGGTGCACAGACAGGCACTGGAATCTGATCACGTGCGGGACCATCTTCACCTGTGGATCGACCTCATCTTTGGCTACAAGCAGACAGGTCAAGCAGCTGTGGACAGCATCAACGTGTTCCACCCCGCCACCTACTACGGCTTCAACCTCTCGTCCATCAAGGATCCCGTGGAGAGAGAGGCTAGAGCCACCATGATTAAAACGTATGGACAGACGCCGAAGCAGTTGTTTGCGCAGCCGCACGTCAAGGCCAGGAGAGAGCCGAAGAAGGCCCGCGATATCAGGACGTTCTCTCCGGTGCTTGCCAATGTCATGGGTCTCAAGTGGGGAGACTACTTAGGATCCCCGACCAGATCCGCGCCCGTCATCATGCGCAAAGTCACTCAAAATCACAAGATCGGCGCATTTAGTGTGCCGAGCAGCAACGTCGTCTACGGCTTGGCCCAAGGATCTTGCCTCCTCGTCAGTTACGCCAACGCAGTCGAGCTCAACGGCGCTGCGCTCATCTCCTACCGCAACGGAGGCATTTGGAGCAAGGTGAGGAGGCACGGTGATGCTGAACTCTTCCAGAAGACTTTCCAGTCCGGTGGAGGAGTGATCGCCATGGCGGCCAGCCCGGGTGGTGAGCGCCTATGGCTAGGCTTCGAGTGCGGGAAACTGGTGGTGATGCACTACTGCCTCCACCCCAAAGATCTGACTCTAACAACCGTTGTGGACCAGGACGTTACGCTGTACGGCCACAGCAACGCGATCAGTGCTCTCGTCCTCTGTCGCGAGTTCGGTGTGGCAGTGAGCGGCTCCCTCGACGGTTCCGCCATAATCTGGGACTTCCACCGGCCGGCGTACGTGCGCTCAATCAAGTGCGGGGCTGGCGTGTCCAACGTGGCCATCAGCAAGACATCTGGGGACATCGCCATCGCCTGCGCAGGCTCCAACGACGGATCAGTTCTCGCCGTGTGCTCCATCAATGGGACACAGGCGGCTCAAATCAGGAGCGACTCTCGCATCACCAGCCTAACATTCTCCTCCGAGCCCGAGGGAACCTCCTGCAATGCGTTGGTCGCGGGTCACGCGTGTGGCAAGATCAGCATGTGGAACTCCTGGGACTTGACTCCCATCCGGGAAGTTTGCACCAATCAGTTGGCACCGATCATAGCTCTAATTTACAGCGAGGATAACCAAAATCTGTATGCAGCAACGGACGACGGAGAAACGATCATCTTTGGAAAGCCCAATTCCCAAAAATGCTGCAACTATGTTAGTCTGACTGTGGATGATTGATCAAGATGGAGGCCAAGATGAGCAGATCACCAGTTTGGGCGCTACTTATGAGCACTTTTTGATTTATGTGACATTATATACGGTATGTGTGCAACACATTGTATGTGCGTGCGTGGAATGTTATAAAATAAGTGTCACCACAGTTGATGAAGAGAGTCCATCCCTGAGGCCGCGAAATCTAAGTTCTTGCTCAGTCCTTAAAATTCATTATCTGCTTCCTAAGGCCGCTTGGTTGATTTTTCTATAAAATCAATATTAAAATATTGACATGAAAGTCAGCACAGGTCCCACGTTTTTCCTCCGAAGTGTCTGCACATCTGGGTCAATTACAACATAGTCTGAGACAACAGCACTCTACGTGTGTAAAGCACTGCTATGATTTGTGTTCAATGATCCTGCAGTTTGTTGCCAAAGAAAGATGCCATGTGCAACGTATAAAGTGAGGTTACAACACATTAAGTTAGGTTTACTTTTTCTATCTATGGCAACGGATCCCAGACGTTGACTCTTGACGTAAACTGTTCAAAGTAGTACATGTATGGATATACTAAAGCATTTGACGAGCATCATTCCTGGCCCTGGCTCTACATCATTCGCTCAGACCGCCTCTACCAAGACCAGGATGAACTTGGCCGTGATCACCAAGACACCAAAGCTGGCAATCCTCACCCATCGGAGGCATCAAGTGCCAAGAGAGCAGTGGCGCTCATGTCCTACATCTCACCTTAACCTGGTAATAAGTCGCGCACCCCACTAGTACATAGACTGACTCTACTGTAATCCACGGTATCAGGTTGATCAAGAGCAACAAGACACACGTTATCATCTATCTGAGAGATGTCTGCTACATTGATTGCGTCCTTCTCCTCGTCCTCGTCTTCTCCAGGGACCCCGTTCAGTTCAATCTTGTCAGGTTCATAAGATCGATTCTCGACTGCATTTCACATTCGAATGCACTTCCCAAGCTCTCCGACTGGGACTGTGCAGCGGCCTCGGTGCTTTAGCCTCTGGCTTCAGCCTCGAGCTCCAGCCTCGAACAAAGCCTGGGACCTCAGATCTTGTTGGCTTACAGTGAGCACGCAGCTTGTATAGCAAATCTCTTTGGTTGCTGGGCGAGATCAGCAAAGTGACCACGTCCACTCTGATCTGCTCCTTCTACAGGGTGACTTATGATTACCTGGAAAAACTGTCGGTCATTTTCAGCATTGTCGCCTAGATATTTTTAGCAGATTTTTGACAACGTCTTACCGAAGTGTTGCCTTTGCGAGTCCTTGGCAAAGTACCAGCACTGGCACTCGAAAAGTCAGCAGTGGCATTGGTTATGACTTAAAGCATTAAAAATTGCATAAAAGGGAGGACCAAAATTATAAGGAGCAGACGGAAACTCAGTGCAGTTGATGCTCATTGCAAAATTTTGCCCAATTCGATTCGTTCAATAATGTTTGGTCATTGCCACTGAGTCATCCAGAGATGTGGAGGGGACCTGGGTAAGGACTCCACGAGAAGTGCTGAGAAGGGGGGTTGAACTCTCCCAATTCTTTGTAACTTTGGTCCTCTCTTCGATGAGCAAAAAACATACCGTGTGATCCACAAAGGAACAGCGTGAGTCAGCAATGAACGCAACCAGACGTCAGTCATTGTGATAGATACGTCAAGCTCGTCTATTTACTTCTGCTTACGCTCTACTCTCTGTCCATGCGACTGGTTTCTTAGTACTTGAATGGAATTGTCCTCTGTTGATGATGGCACGATAGTCTAAAAGTTCTGATGCTTCTAGACTGTCTGTAGGTATATGTATATAAATAAATATCACTGTTTTTTTTTCTTTTTTTTCCTCTCCTCTTGCAACGTCACTTCCTTCACCTTTTCTTCTTATTCTCTGGGTCCACGACTGACAAGAAGATGTCCGTCATTAGCCTCTGAAAGACCGACAGCGCCTTCCGGTGCCTCCTGGGCTGCCTGAACGTGATGGACGAGGACGACCTCGGCATCTCGCTGCGTTGGTTGGTGGTGGTGGCGGTCTCGTCGTACACGGTCTCGAAGAACTGCCAGGCCTTGGGCTTGGTCCGGTCGAGCTCATAGCGCCTGCATCGGGGTCCAGTCGGGTTCGGGCTGGCCTGGGCGGCCGACAGGATCCACGGCGGCAGGTGGTTGCGCGGCTGCTCCACGTACTCGGCGCAGTGCTTGACGGGGTGGTCGTATTCATAGCAGGTCATGCCCACGATGTTGAAGAACATCTTACCCAGGGCGTTGGACAGGCGCGTCTTGACAGCCCGCAGGCACGTGGACAGCTGGCGGTCGCAGTGGCACCTGCGGAAAAGACGAGCCAGTCACTGACGCTCCATTATGCGGTATGTGGACAGACAGAACGTATGGTCAACATTCGACGTTGATTTGGGCAAAAAAGCTCTGGGTTTTCGCACAAATGCCAATAGGTTGCTTTGTGAAAACGTTCGCTTTTGGTACAATTACCAGAATCTACCTTCAACTTTGGCACAATTTGTTTAAGCCACTACTGTGAATATAACAGTCAGCTTAAGCAGTCGCAATATTAGCTTTGTCCGCAGTCTGGAAAACGTCTAAAGGGAGTCTAAGAGAACCTGAACTGACTGTTTTTGTAGCCCTGAAGCAAAGCAAAGCAACCTTTGGCTTTGGAACAAACTCCATCTTGGGGCTGAAAAGGCAAGTGCGAAAATCGAACATCCACTGACCAAACGTTGTAAGAAAGGATACTTACTTAGATTCGAAGTCAGATTAGTTTAGGCCAGATCTAGGCTTAGTTTGGGCTTCGATATAAGTCGAAACTTCATAGATGATTAAGCCAATGAACAATAAACAGGCAAAATTCCCATGACGATTTAATAGTGCACAACGAATGTGCAGGAGATTTGTGTTTTTTTTATTTTCAACAAATCACCTTCAAGTCTATTAGGTCCAGCCTGACGCTTCCTTCATTTTACTACAGCAGACAATCCTAATTGTCTTTAATGATGTCATCATTACTGCTTGAATTACAGTCCTTCCTCAATTACCGCTCCGTCGTTTAAACAAGCTTGACTGCTTGCGTGCAGCCAGTCAATGGGCCCAGCACCAATGACCGTGACACCAAAAGTCACAGGTCACAGGTGCTGACACGACTGCCTGTCTCTGGAGCCGGGGAGGCCGCCGGCGCACACGTGCACACCTCACCCAGACAGGGAAGCTCTTGAAAGGATCAACTTTGATTGACCGAGGATCAGCTACATTGAAGTAGGCCGGTCTCACTGAGGCAGGACTGTAATCCAAGGTGGACTGATATCTGAGCCGAGGATTGAATCCACACTCTTGTGATGAAAAAGAAAGTCCAGATCTGGATCTGGGGCTGGACCTGGCCTGACCTGACCTGCCAATTCTGCCGATGTCACTGAATGTCGCCGAAGCCCTGCTAGACCTGTTGCTCTTCAGCACGACACAGAGGAGGGGCAAGACAGATGTTGCCCGCACAGGCTTTGTCTCCAGCTACTCGTCCGACCGACCCAAGATCAATTTTGGGAGCAACGTTTGAGAAGTCTGTGAGAGGAAACAGTCCAAAGTTGCTGTGTGCAGTTGTACATTTGTTCCTTCGCTCGAAGTGACAGCCATTGGAGTACAAATGACCCAGGAAGGCTGCCTCAAGAATCCAAAGGCTGCTCCAGACAGAAGATTGAGGTCCTCTTTACGTCTTGGTCGCTGATCGGCAACGATGTTTGTCAAGTTTAGTTTGCATGAAACCAGGATTGCCAACTTGCCTCAAACCCTTGTTGTCCGCCTGACGCCTTATGTGCTACAATGAGTAGTACGACTGTTTCGGTACATATAGCATCACTTAATATTATACGCCAAAGAATAATACTGATGAAGCCACTTACGGGGACCGTGTGAAGGGCGAGTAGTTGCAGAGGCCCTTCTTGCACTCGCCGGGGGAGAGGTACTCGCCGGTCACCGTCAGGCAAAGGTCGTGGTTCCTGAGAAGAGACAAGGTTGAATGCAACAACAACAACAGAACTGACCCTGCCAGACCTCATCTCGATGTGTTACAAGTTTTATCACCTGGGCTTGACGACCAAATGCTCAGTGTTGACATGGACGTCAACAGTGGACTCGGCCTGGTCAAGGTTTTTTTTTTCAAGCATGTCATTAAAGTCACTTTCTATGATTCTGCTCACAGCTTCTGCAAAACATATGATGTTGATCGACAATTGGACTAGAGGTGTTGCCAAATGCCACTGAACTTCCGCTGCAAGATGTTTTTCGCCGACTCTTTTTTTTCTCTTCTTGGCCACCCCGTAAGTTTCGACGTGAACAAAACTACGTTACGGTTGTGTAAACTTGATCAAAACAACTTTTGTGACAAGAGTCTTTGTTGGCAGATGAAACTTAATTCCCTCCCTGGAGTGAGTGATAGGCCCAAGTTTGGCCCGGACCAAAAGGTTGGCCTGAGCAACATTCGTCCAAAGACTGCATTCCGCAGGCGCACACGTGCACTCTCTTTTCCTTTTCTTTTTAAGCCAAGTAAGTGCCTGCCCCACCTCGGGTGAAATGCCTAAAAAGTCCTTGGCCAGCCATGCCTGCGCCACCTCCGGCCACTCGGCCAGACACCGGCTGTGTCTTGTGCCCTTGTCTCGACTTGGTGAGTGAGCGAACGAGTCGGTGAATGAGTCGGTGAATGAGTCGGTGAATGAGTGAGCAAGTGAGTGAGCAAGTGAGTGAGCAAGTGAGTGAGCAAGTGAGTGAGCAAGTGAGTGAGCTAGTGAAGTGAGCAAGTGAGTGAGGCACTGACCGACCGAGACCCTGCGAGGAGGCTTGGGAAGAGCGAGATGAGACACAGGGAGGAGGAGGAAGAGGAGGAGGGCGAGGGGGAGACCTTGGGCAGGTCGTTGGAACCCAGACGAGGGAGGAAAATGTACGTACGAACTTTGGGTAGTTGGAGCCGCCACCGAGTGTATGCGGTGGTGCCGGACAGGGTGGCCCCAAAAAGCCAGGCTGTCAACTCCCGACACACGGCTAACTACAGGGTAGTGGACAAAGAAAGACGAGCAGCTCCTGGACATACAGGGTGGGAAGAAACAATCTGTCACTGCACGTGCAGAGCTTGACTGTGAGTCTTCACTCGTCTGGGATGGACTTGCCAGCGTCACCAATTGGGTCGTCCACCATCAATCTTCTCGTCTTTGGCTCGTCACTGGGCGATTTTCTTGTAAAGTTGGACTGACTTTTTGACCACCCTGTAGGCCATGTTTCCACACACCCGAGAAGTGAGGGAGGCCACTTTTTTTTTCATTTTTGGCATGATACAACTTAAATGGAGCCCGTGAAACCAGCATTGTTGGTGTTGTTCTCAAAATCTCCGGAGGCCAATGATTTTTTTATCTTTTTTTCGTCTCCTCTCATTCATACAGGCCTGCAGTGACGACCGCGGAAATGATTTTGCCCGGAAATGCCTCCCCTCTATTGACACTGGTGAAACGACCACAAGTGCATCGAGGAGGGAGATGGTTTCTCAGAGAGAGTGCAGCAAATTCGCACATTTCCCCGGGTCAATGTTTGCAATTTCTTTAAAGCCTCTTCCTTCCAGTGGGGGCGACATTTTAGGTGGAAAAGCTCTGTGATTTGGTGCCATTTAATAGCAGCATTGCTATTAAATTGGCAAAAACTACTGTACAGTGGTGGCAGAATAAGTTGGACCCGGTCAAGGCGTGACCTCGCCCAGGACAATAAGGACGAGGAGCCGTGTTGACGAAGAATGGGAGAATCTCAGTGACAGGAGTCACGAGTGCGACTGCACTTCCGAATCAGCCTTACAAGCATCGACGTAGTTGAAGTTCATGATCTTGAAGCTGTCATACTCGTTCCAGTGCAGCCGAACATTCGCCCATGACTTCAGAGGGTCAAATTTTGTGCCCCCTCTGGAGGTAGGAATTTTGAACACACTCGGTGCTAGGATTTGACGGCGATTTTTTTTGGTCATAGACTCCTTAAGCCAGCGCACAGAATAAAACTCACTGATCTGTGAGCTGGCAGTGCAGTGGCATCAGCAGTCTAGGACAAACTCGCAACCTAATCTAACAACGTTCAAAACTCGGTCAATTTCCTAATGCTGCGCAGCACGATGCAGTCGAACCTCGATATAACCTTTTGTTCCATCAGCCGCATAAGCTAAGTCATACTGTGACGACGAGTATGTTATTATGTTATGGAGAGAAAAAGGTCAACGGATATTATTGGTACAAAACTGCCAATCTCTGTAGCTGAAGTGACTTTTGGGCCTACTTGACTACCTTAACCTGTCCCAATTCCTCTGTTCTCGAGCTAAACGTGCATTTGAGCTGAACTGAACGTGCAATTTGTTGTGAGGACAGTTTGCCACAGTCCACTGTCATTTTCTGCAGGGATGACCTCAAAGTCAGAGTTGGTGGCCTCGAATCCTCCGGCCTCGGCAGAGACTTGGTTTGCTCTGAAGATGCTTGTGACTCTGCCACGGTCGACAGCAGGAGCTGGCAGAGCAGAGTCGTGTCTGAGTGAGCGAGGCCAAGTGGTTGAACGAGGTCTGGGAGCTCCGCGTCTCTGCCTTCCAAGAGTTGCCAAACTGTATCTGCGGCACAAATTGCGCCACGAGATCACCCGGGCGCAACGTTTGCCACCTGGTCCACATTGCCTGAGTGGCACCGGTGGCAAACCTGGACCAGAACCACCCTGTAGGTGTGTTTGAAGTGTGCACCGAAAATGTCAACCCCCACGCGGGCAACATGGGAAATGAATAGGAAGAAGCACCGAAAAGAGTCCGGTTTTCCTGACCAAGGCAAAAAGAGCGAGACAAATGGAGTGCAGCAACTGTCGAGCTCACGTGTTAATGCTACTTCCTAGGAAGTGGAGCGCAGCACACGTGGAAAAGTTGACCAAAGCTTCGGACTTCACAGGATATCTTTTTTTCTGCTTTTGTCATTCTTGTGCAAATTTAATTTTGCTGCTCCG
>JAAUXU010083423.1_pt1 | contig 25683 bp, 24 predicted proteins | sample 7278151 | NCBI WGS metagenome assembly JAAUXU01 (sample SAMN14350113, study PRJNA611818) | marine sediment metagenome | isolation source: surface marine sediment (1.8m) | place: French Polynesia: Moorea | collected 2018-08 | reverse complement strand
TAATTATGTATATTTCTTCAGCATGATCAAATTCTTGGCATTTTTGAGGAATGTCGTTGGGCACTCGTTGAAGACGTCATTCTCATTAGATAAAGCAAGCACACTCTTCTCAAGGAATGTCAAGGAACATTCCAAGATGGACCTGGATAACAAGGACAGTTAGCAACTCACCTGAGATTAGAAAAAATTACTGATGGGGAAGCAGAACAGAAAGTTGACCAGAATGGGGTAGGAGTAGTGACCCTTCTTCGGGTACTTTTCCACAGTGAAGACAAGCGGCGCGTAACAGTTTTTGTTGTTGTTGGGACGGACGCCAGTGGACGCCGTCAAGTGGATTTCGCAAAAAACAATCGCTAATCACCCAACCTTGCACCTAAAGAGGTCCTAAGAGCCCAGGACTGGGTTCTCTGGACTGATATGCCAACTGTCTCAGTTCTCCTTCTTCTAGGACAGCAGTTGAGTTATTCTAACGTTATATACGTACTTCAGTGATGCTCACCAGCTCTGAAGTCGACATGAGGAGGGCTCGGCAGTTTGCCAAATGCGATTTTGGACTATTTCTGGTGGTTTTCTTTCCTTGGCTTTTCTCTCTGCCTCATTTCCTTTCAAAGTTTTCAAATAGTCTGGCAAGGGGTTCGTTTTCAGCTCTTCCCATTCCAGTCACAAAAAGGCCTAGACGCGAAGCTCGAATATCGCGCCAGTAAGTAGTGACCTCAAAGATTGTGCATTCATTCTTCTTCAAAACAAGATGCCAGCTTCAACAATGCTGGTTATTGACCATGAAGGCCGCAACCGCGAGGCCGGCGAAGGCCACGATCCCTCTGAAGGCCCGCTTGCCAAATCATTCAATCAAGTCATGAGAGACGGAAATCGATTTCATTCCTCCCCATCCTGGTGGCCAGAGCCTACCTGCCCGCCCGCCCGCCCGTCTACCTGCCTGTCATAGTAATCCACAATGACTTTGTTGTTCAGCCATGATCGCACAGCTCTGATTTCACCAACGAGCAGCAATAAAGCTTGATGTCAGGCTTACCCCTGGATTTTTTCATGCCAAATTTGGCCCAACCACAACGCCTTCCTTCAACTTCCTACTTTTCTTAAGCCCAGGACAGCAGCAGCCAGAATGCAAAGTAGTTGCAGGAGGAGCCCCACCAAGGAGAAGAAGAAAATCTTACTCTTTTTGGTCGAGTAATTTTCTGTTCCCCTCCAGGGCGTGTCGATATGTCAACTTTCCTTTTTTTTCTCCCTCTTGAATCTCTTCGTTAGGTGCTCTGGCGGAAAAAAGTGTTCCAGAAAGATCCCAACACTTGCGTCACCACCGGGTTCGCCTGCAGCAGCTGCAGCGAGCTCGCCGACGAGGACACCTGGGCGAACTTTCAAATTTCCATCTCTCAATGGTAGGACAATAGTCACTTGACAATCTATTCCGACACGATCAGATTGGATCATGCACGTACATACTGCACAGAGTGACGAAGTTGTTTTTCTTTCATCCACCCAACGATGTGAAGAGTGAATGAAGGATTTCCATTTTCCACGAGACGCTACAGCAGAGGGAAACTAACAGTGGAGTCTCGCTTTAACGGCCATTTTGATGCCTCTTTCTGTATAGCCAAAGTCGCGATTTAACAGGTAGTATTAGGAGATCGGGTCCGCCGGAATTTTAGGTGACAAATCGCTTTCTGGGCTGTTCTTTCTCCATGATCTTCTTTTTGGTTATCCAGTCTAGTTTAAGGTCGACCGCCAAAGCATTCGACGTTGTGGTAGGCCTAAAAGAGGCCCTTAAAGGGCAGGCAATATTTCCGCTTTTTTGCCGCACCCTGTGCACAGCACAGTGCTTTTGAACGTGCATTGTTTGAAAGTAAGTACGGAAAGTTTTCTTGATAAATTTCCGACGCACCTGAGACGATTTCCCCACGTGCTCTGGCTGCGCTTTCTTGACATATGCGCGAAAAGTTTGACATTTTGCCTCGATTTCTTGCTTCTCTCCCCCTCACAAAGTCTGTCATTCTCATATTTAGATCATTTGTAAGCATCCTGCTGTGCAAAATTTAGTACGCACACCTAGTTGTGCAGACCTCCCAGTGATTTTGTAATAGGAAAAGTTCTCATATGCAGGTGGACGAGAGTTCTGCTACAAAGTTTCTACCTAACTATGCATGTGCATTTCTAATAACGTCCGGAGGAGGTGATTTTTTTCGGTCTGCTTTACTGCTTCTCTCCTTATTGAGCTCCGGTTTAAAACGGACCTGTCAGCTTGACTGACTGCTCTGTGTGCGGATATTTTTGACTAGGCTTTTCTCCCGAAGGCCCACGTGACCATACTTCTCACTCCTTATACATTTCTCTATTATTGTCGTTATCATTGTCTACTGTGTCTGCTCAGTCCCCTGAACTCACACACCTTTCAACTGGTGGCTGCAGGTATTTTAAGTCTTTTTTTCCAAGTCAACTTTGACCCTTATGACTGAGTTGTCAGCAAACAAAGGGTGAAGAGCCTCTAATTTATCCTGCCTAGAATAGTTCAACCATCACACAAATATGCGTACAGACTTCATCATAGCCCTTCAGAGGACAGCATCAGATGTGGACAAAAAGTCAGTGGACCCGACTTGGAATGATCTCTCTCCTCAGCACGTAGTGCAATAATTTATTGCACACGATATATTTAAAGCTTTGGACTCTTCCGTCTTCCTCTTTGGAGCCTTTTGCTTCTGTCGGCAGTCACGTCGACAACGCGTAGACGCACAGCAAAGGCTTGAGGGTTTTTTCCGTGTTTCTTCTCAGACAAAGCACTCCTGCTTAGTTGCCAACTGCTATCCCATCTCCTCATTGTTGTGAAGGTTCATGGACTAGAAAAATTAAGGAAAACTTTTGATCCTGCCCGCAAGAAAAATGGTCCAAAACATCCTCACGTATGAGTCCATGTCAGGGTGTCCAACAGTAGGGACTTGGTGGTTTCCAACTTGCTTGTTTATCGTGGTTTAGTGATGGTCTCAGTTCGGGTCCTCCAAGTTTGGGCCTTATGAGTGAACAAACACATTGTGACACAACCACAACTGGCGTGACGAAGAACGAGGCCGAAAATGCAGCTAACACAAAACTGTTGGCTTATGACATGTGTCAAAGACGTGACAAATGACGGTCTCAGTGACACAGATATGGCAAACTTGTTAATTGCAGCCTTCAACATTGCCTAACAACGACTGATTTATTGCAAAGGCACAGGATCAAGTGGAGACAGCGTGCGTATGATCAAGTGTTCCAACTTTTGGCCACACATTTTTTAACCTCTGGGTCGCTGCCGATAAAAAAAAACCGTTCATGAGTAAATAAATAACCTGTGGTGCAAGATCAGCAACTTTCACTTGGGAAATATGTCTGCCCACTACCCCTCAGTGGGAGGCCTGAATTTTTTGAAGTCCTCTGTGCACAACGTGTTGGCAGCTTCTTCCACCACCCCAAGACCGCGCTTTTCAGGTCCATGAGGAAGTCGAAGGAGTCCGATGGCCCTGGGGACCTCTGTGCACGTGGGGCTGGACCGTCCGGGTGGCTTGAGACCACTCAATCGTGCGCGCAGTAACTGTTTTCTTCTGGCTTCCTCCCACTGTCAAGTTGTCTGACTGTACGTGGAATTGCCCTCATTTCAGCCGGTCTGGGCGTGCTCATACGCATAATTTGCCTCGGCTCAAACATAAAAAGTCTTTAACAGCGCGTGATGATTGAGAGGGCGTTCTGAGGAAGACATTTTTCTGCATCTTCCTGGGATTTTCTCCGACCTGAACACACGTGTGCTTGTAGCAAAAACTTCACTTTTTCCACGCGTTCAGCGAGCGCAAAACAAAAAAAACGCCGTTCGTTCTTCTCCTCTTCGTTCCCGGCGACGACGATCGCGAGGTCCTTCGCTCCCTCCCTCCTTCCCTCCCTCCCCCCGCTCGCTGACGCCTTCAGTCGCCTGTCGGCGCTTGCAGTGTGAAGTGCTCGGACGACAACGACGACGACGACGTCACCAAGCTGATTCTCCACAGGGAAGGTAAGCACGACTGACATAAGTCCTGCCACTCACTGCTACTGCATAGGAAGTGTGTTAAAACGTTGGTGAGGCCTCATAATTGTAGTATGCCTTTTGGTGCAGAGCTGGGGAGTGTGAGGTGCCTGTAATTAAGCTAATTTATGGTAGCCACTCACAGAACGCCGCTCATTTATACTCGGACGTACGAGCGAATACAATTATGAGCACACGAGAGAAGCGGCTCCTGCAAAAAGGGGTCAAGTGTTCGGAGGCTTTGGAGCGTGCGTGTCAAAAAAAAAGTGCGTTTGCGTGCAGCAGCTGGGCCCAAGTCACCTTGGTGTGCCTGTCGGGCTGCATGCAGTCCAATTACTTTTTGCGGAAATCAGGAATGTCGGACTTTTGCACTATTGTTAGCATTATGCAGGCCGGAGTGGCTAATCGGTTAGTGACGGACGGCCCAAGATGGCGCTAAAACGCGCTTTTCTTCACTCTGCAAAGCAAACGATTTCCGTAGCACATTTGTAGACTCGCATGCCTGGACCTAGTTCGAATTCCGCTCTTATTATTGGAAATCGTGATCTTTCCTTTCATTTGTTTTGTCGCCTGACAAGAGAATTTGGCTCACGTAGTTATGCAGTCATCGAAAGTCGAGCACGCTTTCCACATCATCCTATCCGGTACAGTGAAGTCTCGACTGAAAGAATGAACAGCAAATACCTCAGTTGTCGATAAAAGTCACTCTCGATGCGACGTTAACATTGTAACACTTGTTGACGACGTTTTGAAGCATGCAGTTCAGGTCAAAAATAAAACTTTATTCAATGTTAACTTATAGCACAGGATCAACACTGATGACTTCCAAACCCTTGACTTTGTTATAGCATAGAATGAAGAGTTCTTCCTCTGGTGTGTGGAAAGTGTCACCTCAACAACATCACTTACTTCCTATACTGACAATAGTCGATTTAACGACATGGTTAAGTCGAGACTTTACGCTATTGACACAACGTGCAACATATGTTACGTGACACAAGACTCCCCAGTAGGCACTTTTTTTCGCCCAATGCACACATACGCACGCCTGCGTCTCTACCTCCTTCGCACAGTTTGCATAGAGTTTACTCACCCTGTACGTTATTGATTGTACGTACAAGGCTATAACTTACGCGTACACCCTGTATGTTCTATGTACGTTGCGTCAGTACAGAACCGTTCGTTCGTTCGATTTTTGCTGCAAAAAGGGTTGCAGGTGTGCGTCTGAGCGATGACGATAACGGGTGGTTCAAAAAAAAAACAACCCTGCAGCAGCTGATTGATACTTCTTTCACAAGAGTCTCGCTACTCAGACTGTGGCAACAGCGTCGAACCGACATTTGGGGCGAATCCTGGACTCAGTCATGCCGAGACAACGCCTAAAGAATCACGATTTGGGGCAGTGGCAAGACCAATTTTTCACATTGGCAGCATCAGGAGAGGGCAGACAAACGTCAAAAAGTCTGCCAACACAGACGGGCAGGCAGAGTCGGGCAGGCAGGCAGACTGAACAAGTAACGAGGACGCAAAATAAGCAGACAACCTTTTTTTTTCTTTCTTCCCTAGAGATTGCAATCATGTCTTTTTCCGACCTAGATTTCTCTTCGTCCTTCTTTTCCGTGATATTTTCTCGCTCAAAAATGAAGCCTCTGACGTAAATTTGACTGGAGCGCCTGGCATGATGAAAAATGGGTGCGTGCGAGGGCAAAACTATGCACCAATTTTCCCATCTCCTCAAACGGCATTCCTGCCAGGGAAGTTTTTCACTTTTTGCAACGTTTACGCGGCCTTTATGGCGTGGCTTAACTACCATTATCATTTCTACAGGGCGCGTCGCAATTAGTGTCACTCGCTCTTTGGTTATAATATTACAGGTTCGCGTCTAAGGAGGTCGACAACACTTCTTGTCTGCACTGACCTCCAGTCACTCGGCCTCCGGGGACTGACTTGGCCACAATCTGTGGGATGAGATGCCCCCCAAAAGAGCGCAAGCTTTGTCTGATCATGCGCTTTGAGCCACTATTCTCACCCCAAGGAAATATGAGTTCCCGACAGCAGTGACACCAATTCTGACGCACCCTGTACGGTATTTATTTAGAGATCACACGTCTTCTCTCATGTCACCTGCCCAAGGATGGGGAGAAAAAGTGGCGCTCTTCCCTTCTCTTCAACAGAAGAAAAAAAAAAAACAGGCACCTCATTCATGACATGGAGGAGGAGGCACGCGCGTGTGTGTCTAACATGTCCTCGACGCACGAGTAGCAGTTGCAGTGCAGTCGGTGCACGTCACTGCAGTGCTGCTCATGGCATTGATTGCATGCCACAGCAAAGACAGGCATCTGCTCATTATTACCTGCACACGTCGTACGTACCCTCTGCGTCATACCTAGCTATAATATTTTAGGGGTTATTTTACTGCTCTGGCAACGACGAGTCAAGATTTTGGGGGAACCCAGAGCCAGGCAATGAAAACAGCTGATGAAAATTTCAACAACATCCCTGCAGGCATCCCCGACTTTGTTAGAGGCAGCGACTGTGACGGTTGAGGAACAGTAAGATTCAGTTGTGCGTGGTTTTTTTTGGTATTCTTCTTATAATTTATGACCCTTTTAAGGACTCACTTGTCCATGAGATCTAATATCAATAAAGTTGTCCGTGCAGGAGAAAAAAAAAGAAGCAGACTTGGCAGCGATCTTAATGAGGCTACCAAAGTTGGCTAAGTAAGTCACGTGATGCATACAGGGTGCGTCCCAGTCAGCGTCACTCATTGTTTTGCTATACAATGAAAGGATTCCTTAGTCATCTAACCGCAGAATGTCGCATTTAAGGACATCACCCCTCCCCATCATTTCGACTGCGCCCCGGTCAGGGTTGCCAGATCTGCCCGATGAGTTGACCGACGCGATGTTGAATGGCGCACTCTTCTGCATGACGTCATTGGCCGTAGTCCTGGCACGTCGTGAATCATCCTACCCCTTGCTGGGGTCCCGGCTGGTCGGGACCCCGGGGTGACAGCCTCCGCCACAGTTCAGCTCTTTTCTCTCTCCGGCGCCGAGAAACCGGGCAGTGGAGCTGACGCCGTGCATGTGGTCGCTTCCGCTTGAACGCGCTCGCCTGTTGCCCGGCCCTGATCTGGCTGGCGCTCATCACATTCAACGGGGGCGACGCCCTTTAGGACTTTTTCGAACGCTTCCTGTTTGTTGGGGCCCCCATTTTTGCACTGCAGCAGGCACGCAGAAATCCCTCCCGTCGCCCCTGGGACAATTTCTGAGGCCAGAAGAAAATTGCCACGGCCGCCAGAGCCTAAAGATTTATGAACATCCCCTTCAGTGCAGTGAGTGAGGTTGAGTTGCAAAGCATTTAGCAACAAGGACGTAAATCAGAGCAGCCTCAGAGATTACTTCGATGAAAACAACAAATCGTTTCCAGAAAGAACCGGCAGCACCAACGGTGTTCCCAATATAAATCAATAATTGCACTTCTTGCGAGCCTTGGGAACCGTCAACGGGCTCGCGGCCGCCAAGAGCAAGAGCCGGGACAACGATAAAAACGCGCGTAATTGAACGTCAACGCATAAATTTTTAGGCCCTCGCTCGGTCCGTCCGGGCTTTAAAATGCAACCCTTTTTTTCTTTATGATTATCATGTCGGCATAAAGTGCACGAACTGAAAACGTCGTCATTTAGGCCACTCCACTTTGCTCCTCGCCCAAAGTTTGGCGGGGAGATGAGTTTATAAACGATGCCGATGCGATGTCTGTTCGACAGCTTTTGGAGGAGAAATTGCAGCAATTTTGGGATGAGCTGCAAGGTCGAATGTGCGATTTGACATATTTTTCCATGGCCTCAGCTATTTCTGCCCATTATGGAGGAGGAAAGAGAGAAATGAGCACCCTGTCGGTTGTTTCACACGCTGTCTGCATCTCACTCATGTAGAGCGCAGCCACAGACACTGAAGCCCCCGGAAAGAACTGCCAGCAACTCAGAATTCTCGGTTTTGTGGCAACCCTGACGTCTTTCTGGATGATGGGAATAAAGCGCTACGCAGAGAGTGACTTACGCAACAAAAGAAATTCAGGATTGACACCTTCACCTGCCCAGCCTAACACAACTTGTCATTCTATATTTGCTTTCTTGGTGTACTGGCAACCCTGATTGGTACTGTGCTGCTCAGAATTAACCGACTTCATCCTGTGACTCTTCGCTCTGGGATGCTGCAGTCAACATTCATGACCTAATATAATGGGAACAGTTATTCCTTGTGCCAGAACAATAATGATCAGACGTACGCATCATCAAATACTTATGGTTCGAACGTACGTTCGAAGCTGAATACTTGCTTACCTACTCACAAGTCTCACCTCGTCCAGTTCCAGGATGCCTTGAAGAAGATGCCCTCCGCAGCAGAGTCTCGTCTGTTCATCCGTCACCGCGCCAACGCTACATCGGTGAGACTGCGCCGGCGCAAAATCGTCACTCAGTCAAGCGCCAACGGTGGCGCAGCCTCAGAAAACGAGGCCGTCCGACCGAAGCAGCAAGATGACAATGATGACGACGTTGACGGAGATGAAGAGGAAGTGGGAGACGAAGAATTCACCGAGATAAGTCAAAAGGCCAGCAACGCCCGGTTTCGATCCTCTTCCTTCTTCACCGGCGGCGACTTCGAGGACAACTGGACGTTGAAGATGAGCAAGGACAGGCGCTGGAGGCGTCCTCGGACTTACTCCGACGAATGGGACAAAGCCTCGGAGGAGGAAGAGGAGGAGGAAGAAGAAGAGGGTGGAGATGTTGGCGATGATGACGAAGACGAAGAGAACGATGACACGAAAAGAGCCACAGCGTTTGGCAGCCACAGGAGAGACGCTGCCGCGCGCAAGTCCATGAACGGTTTGCTCAAGTGCAGCCCCATGGAAACGTTGGACCGACGCATATCCGCCAGCTCGGATCAGCTGGACACCCTGAAGAGAGAGAAGAGGGTGAAGAAATTGATCCTGGACGACAACAACAACCAGCACCACATGAACATGAACCACAACGTCCGCGCCAGAGCCAGATCTGCATCCAGACAGGCCGAGCTTGGCGAGGAGTCATCGTCGTCCCGGCAACAACTCGGCAAAGGTCAGCAGGGGCAGGGACGCCATCACTTGTTCTTCTTTGAGAGGCACCCTCAAGCCCATCAGCAGCCTCGTGGCCGCAACCGCTGGCGGCAGCACCATCACCAGAGGGAGCACGTCTTCCTGAGTGAGGACGGCCCCTACTCCAGGCACTTGTACGGCCCGCCGCCACCAGAGGTGGTGGCGCAGCCAGCGTCTGTAGCGCAGATCGACGAGGAGAGGCGTAGGAGGAGAGCCAGGTCGTACGAGGCCCTCGCAGCCGTGGCTGCTGCCACCGTCACCGCCACGGCCAGCAGCGACAACATGAACAATAACGACGACGACGACGACGACGACGAAGAACAGGTGAGTGCCATTCTTTTTTCTTCTTCTTTTTTAGGCCTCACCTTGAGCTTCTTTGTGCACTTCTTTTTTTGCAAGGATTGCGCTAACTACCGTTCTTCCACATTGCACCCCCGCTGTTTCGCAATTCAAATTCCCTGTGTATCTACCGCGTCGTGATTGAGAATCGATCTTTTACTCTCCTGTACTTGTACAGCGATGCGTGCGCGTACGAGACCATCAGGGCGAAGCTCAGAAGAGAACACAACAGTTTGACATGACTTCTGATGACTTCACGGGTGCTCAATCAACGGAGTCTTACAGTTATATCGCGCTATCATATACAAAATTTATCGATGATAAAGCTGACTTTTTGCAAAGAAAATGGATGAGGGGCGAATCTGGTCAAAAGACTTTTTATCTTTCTCTGGCAAATCATCTCGAGTAGGGGGAAAAAACCTCTGTAGCTTTTAACTTGGGCATCTTTTTTTACTACGATTTGAGTGCAAGCCCTAAAAAGGATCCATTGACGCACGAACGAACACTCGACTTCCTGCGATGAAGTAGACGAAATCTAGATTTAAGCCTAAACTTGCCGAGCTCAAGTCTGAATGGATGATCAGCTAACCATAAGAGTGACAACAAGAACAAGAGTTAAGCGTGAGCTTTCAGCATCCCCAGCTCACGCACGCGGTGGGGCTGATTTATCCGGACGGCTAGACCTTGCAGCCGAACGTGGACTTGGCAAAGTTGCAGGTGACGACAATCCCCTGGTTGGCAGCCAATGACAGATCAGGTGCTGTAGCGAAAAATTTCTTCTTCTCGGCTCAGACTTCATCCGTGCCAGCTGATAGCCAAGCTTCGGAGCGTAGACAAGACGTAGCAAGGCTCACACGGAGGATCGTGTGACAAACCAGAGCTCTTTCAACACGTTCAAGAGCTTTAGAGTTAGACTAATCAACCTCCATTTTTTGGCGTGTCAAGCTCGAATTTTAGCAAACTTTGTGGTCGGTCTGACGAAAAAGTTTGCTGTCTAATCCCTCCATTACAAGAGCATGCCAGAGGCAGTCCGATTTAAAAAGGCTTTTTTGCTTGATCTCTCAACCGCTGATGGACTGATTTCACTCAGTTGCCCTCACTTTTTTTTCATCAATTGTCTTCTCTGTTCAATGAAACTTTCACATTGCAGAAAATTTGCCTGTTTAAGGCCCTCTTTGTTGTTGTTTTTTGAATGCGACTACATAAATCCCACCGCCTATAGATGGTTTTGGTCGTTGCTGAGCGCGCATGATTTTGAGCTCTGAACTCAGGCTGATGCTCATTTATGGCTGCACCCTCCGCACCCCCATATATCATGAACAATTGAGGCTGTCTTCAGGCTGATTAGAGCTTCTTCTTGCACACGCGTTGCAATAATAGCTCTATCGCAGTCGTCTTCGACCTGTCTGAAATGTCTCGCTTGTCAAACTGCAAACATGACACTGACGGCACCTAATGTACAGGTATAGGTGCAGTTACAGAGTGCTTGTGGATGCACGCACAGGGTGTCCCAGATGCAGCCGGACCAAGTGTTTGAACGATTGGTTCGACAGCACGTAAGATTTGCTGCAACGTTTTGGCCTAGCAGTCGGAGCACCCTGTCAGGATCTGTAGAGGTCACCCTGTAGTAGCTGCTCTTTTACGATACGTCGTACTGTTTGTCAAATCCTGCGAGGGATCGAAATAGTGGATGCACAAAATGAATGCAGCAAGCCTCAAGTAATAGGGGAGGGAGAAAAATGGACTCTTTTTTTTGGTGGTGGTGGTGGGGGGGGGGCTTTAAAAGAATGCACACTTTTCCTTTATGTGGTGTTCCCCTGTCCAATGCCGTGGAAGCCATCGTGCAGGGTCTCCAACGCCGCGATGAGGTCGGTGGTGTCCATGACCCCTGGGCTCATGAGGAACGCCTTCGGCAAGATGTGCAAAGGCACTCGTTGCCCAAGACTTTCTTCTGTGCGGTGAAAGAGAATTCGCTGAGTGACCTCACCCAAGAAGGGCTTCATCAGTTGATACAAGACTTCAAACAGAGGAACCGCTTGCAATACGTGGATTTGGCGGAAGCAAAGTGGAGCACAAAGCTAAAATGAAGAGAGCAGAGTAGAAGAAATGATGGTTGATTTGCCAGGTGGTTGCACAGCTGACCTCACCTTAACTAGTCTAGGATGAAGCAGAAGTGAAATTTCAAAGCCGTTAAAGAAAAAGCATCGTGTCATGGGTCATTGATTTTACTCCGAACAGAAAAGAAACTCTGACGTTATAAGCACTTGGCTATAGATGTACGGGACCGCAACAAAAATCCAGGAGAAAAGGGTTGCCACGTGTTTGAGGTATGCTTGATCTGACATAGATGTAGCTACAACAAGCCCTGGATGGGAAGGCGACCTCGAATTCTGAGGTCGCCTCCTGGTTCGACCTCGAACCTCTCTTGCGCGAGTCCTACTCACTGCAGGCAGATTGATACGGTCCGAGACAAGTGTTTAAGCACTACAGGTCTCATGCCCTCTCGGGCCTTCCTATCAGGCTGTTGTCGTAGTTGAGTCGACCCCGCAAATAGCTGTCCTTACCCAAGGTTACTGATGGCAACTCTTGAGTAACCAACTCATGTGTGCCTCAATGTAGCAGAATTGAACAAAGTTGACTGACGACACGTACCTGCAAGGACTCTGTGATCCACTTCATGACTCTGACTTTGCTGAACGCCACCAAATGCTTTCTGGAAAACCCCTCCAAGTGGACGATGAAAGTTACTCCTGCAACCTGAGTTTTTTCTTCCATGGCCAACATTTCGGTGAGAAGGCGAAAGGCAGCGAGGCAAACGGAGACGGGGAACATGTCTGCGGATAGGGTGATTGTCACATGCACAGACAGCCTGAGTAGTAATCATTGCAGTAGCCCTCGGTGGTCATCCTGAGCCTGTGGATGACTGTATTCATGTCAAGTTAGGAGAGGCTGAGGACTGAGGAGTCATAGGAGAGGCTGAGGAAAACATCGGGGAATATTAATAGATTCTGCAGATAGGGCTTGGAAAAGTCTCTTCTTCTTGACAAAACCATGTCTGAGTTACACAAGATTTGATTACAGAGTCAAGAAAGGAAGTGAATACAGTCCCTTCGTCCGTGCTCGGTAGTGTAAGAAGTCAATGACAGAACTGATAACTGACTTGCGTCATAAATGCAAAGTTAATGATGGGTCAGCATCAAATGCTGGATGTAGACTGAGGGCATCTAACTCACTCACTCACCGGGGTCGTGCTTTCCTACGTCACAAAGAATGATCCTCCTCCCTGCGTTGTCTCTCCATGATAGCACGTAGAAGATCCCCACCTCTATGACCTTCCTGATCATGGGGTCGCGGATGGAGAAGTGGTTGTAGACCATCGGGAACTTGACCCTCTCTCGCACGCACACGCGCAAGAGTTTCAACGCACCCTCACAGCTAAAGCCACCTGGATTTGTTGAAGATGTGACCAAGGCTTCTTGCTCGAATATACTACGTGAACGCATATGTACATGCGCACCTGCCCTCAGATATCGGCGGAGGAGATTCTCCGTGATGGTGACATCTTTTAGTTGATCCTCTCGCTCGATTGCTCTGGCAAAGCTCTCACACAACTCCTGGACATCACGATGACGACGAAGCGTATCAATCTTGTGGTTATTAGCAACAGACTCGGTTCTTCACTTACCTTTCTGTTGTCGTCCGTCTCTCCGAAGAGGGCGAAAGCCACCTCCCTGTACTGCTCGGGCAACGACTGCCCCGTCTCCGTCGTGGTCGTGGCCAGGGACTCGTTCTCAGGGACAAACTGAAACAACTTTGAGCTTTCGTCTTGGGGGTGCTTGTTGTCTCTCCACATCGTTGCCACAAAAATGTGCACAGCAATGCCCCCGGTGGTGTCTTTAGCCTCTGTCGCACCTGTTGTCACTTGCTGCTGCCTGCTAATCACCGGAAAGTATACATAATAGCATAAGGAAGGAGCTATGATGGAAGACATGAAAGTACCATCAGATCTTGCACGTCAATTGGGGAAGAATATGCAAAAATCTGCAAGGAAGTCATTGATGCTGAAAACGTTTCTCAGCCCTCATAATGAGGGTCATTAATGACATAAGGAGGAAGGCAAGGCGAATGAAGGAAGGAAGTGCAGATTCTGTCCTTGGATCTGGAACCTTCTTGTGAAATCGAATTTATCGTTGGCTAATGGACAAGACAGGAGCTGTCATAAAATGCTGGCTTTGCTCGGAATGCACCGGATGAAACATTTCTTCCATTACGACTGTGAAATCACTGGGTGCCAGCTTGGTTTTCCTTTTCCTCTTCACGGACACAGAGACAAGAAATGGTGCGACCAACCTCTAACCTTTGAGAGGGAACTAAAAAGATGTCTGTGTCGTGGTCAACAAGTGTCCATGGAGAAAAATCACCGTAACAAATCTATTGAGGACTTTGTGAAGACGAAGGGGGGGGGAGTCAAAGAGGCTTTATTTTGTCACTTCGGTCGCCAATAAAAGTTATCCTGCTGTCAGCAAAGTCCCTACAAATTTCGAGGCTGCATTGATTATTCAGCAGCCTCGAACTCGGCTGCATTTTAGGGCACACTCAACAACGGCCAAAAAAGATGATGTAATTTTCGTTCGCTCCGGGCTTAGAATTAACAAAGTTTACTGACAATTCTAAAAAAAGAAGCCCAATTTGGTTAGTGCAAACTCCAACCGCGCCCATACTGCGTCCATCATTGTACAGCACAGACAGCGCGCTTTTAATGCAATTCGCTACCTGTAAACACACCTGTGATGCTCAAGTGCACTCAAGATCTTGGCGGAATCTGGTCTGATGTTGTCAGATGAAGCCTCCATACGCATGCAGGACACGTCTTGTGGCTCGCCCGGATGCCATCTGTGTGTGTGTGTGTGTGTGAGTGTGTGTGTGTGTAGAAGAAAAATACGTTGGATGGATGAATGTTAAGAGGGGCTCACCCCCAAAAAACTATTGTTGTCATCGCCACACAATTGAGGCCCAATTCCTGCATCGCCTCTCACTGATGTCTTTTCCTTGGGTGGGAGGAGGGGAGAGGGAGGAGGGCGGGTAGGCGTCGTCAGTCAAGGAGCAAATCTTGTGCACGTCGTCGTCGGCGGGGGCGTGACGCCAGTCAGCGACGGAGCAGATCTTGTAGACTTTGTGCACGTCGTCAAACGCCTGTCAGACATGGAGCGGCAGTGTCACATCTTGTGCACGTCGTCGTCGTCGTCGTCGTCGTCGACGTCGCCGGCGGCGGCGGCGGCGTCGATTCACATTCATTGCTCGTCACACAATGACTCGACTTGCACAAGGAGACGTCATGACGACGACGAAGGCGAAGACATCGTGCTAAAAGATGCAACAAAAATGGTGATTACGATGGCGCAGACTTTTTTATTTCCCCTGGGGCATTCACGTCCTCTCCTCCCCATTGTCAACAAAGTCCGCCCTAGGAATTTGGGATTTCTCAGTCCTTTGCCCCCGGCCAAATTCCAAGGCTTCATGCATAAGACAGTCAAGAGGTCGTCTCACTTATGTTGCAACCTTTTCTCTCTCTGTGTTCAGCTGAGCGCTTAAAATGACTTTTTTTTCTCTCGCTTCAAGCCAAATGTGAGATGAAACCTTAGTCGGATCTGGACAGGATGAAGATGTTGCCCAAGTTCCACACCACGCAACAGTGACGCCAAACACATAAGAGATTCTGGCCACGAGTTGTAGTGCCTTGTCATAAACTTTCATACTGAATAAATCTAAAGAACTGCAAACCTGCAATCTATACCATGAAGTAAATAGGAAATTTTGGCCGCGATTCATAGTGCTTCTCCACAACTTTTGGAGCTCCTCATAAATGAATCAACCCCAGGAGCTTCAGTTTTTGCAGTACAGCATGACATGAAATAAGTACTATTTTAATCTTTAATACACTGTTTCTATCAAGAGTTGCAACTGAGTTTAGACAACCTGTAGATGGTTCCAGCCCATCAGTATATACAGTGCAAGAAAAGTGTGCGGAGGCGTAATAAAGAACCTCTGGTTAATTATGAATCTCTTGTCTTCTGCCAGAGTTCCTTTTCCTGATATTTCTCAAGGAAACCAGATCAGCCCAGAGCTTTTTTTTTTTGAAACAGAGGGGCAAAAATGATTTGTTTTACTGCACAAACATGCACACAGGCTCATACATGCACGCAGAGGGGGGGAGGGGAAAAGTGCACGCTCATCGACCGGAAATTTGCAAGCGCAGCACCGAGCAATTAACACGACTACCACTGTGGCAATATCATGTGCCTAACGGGATCTCATGACAAAGCCCAACCAAAAGTTCTTGCCTCAAGGTGAAAGAGTTTTCTCACCGTTTTCAAGGTCTTGGCGCCGACTTCCTCGTCGAATGTCACGGAAAGTCTCATGGAGCTTTCCGACTGGGAAAGGCTCATTTCTTATTTATTTGTTTCTTCCATTTATCCTTGCTTTATCTCCTCCGTCGTGTATCATCGACCACCCGTGAAATGGTTCTTTAATGCTGCTCCAAAATGGCCCATTCCGGGAGCCTCCTCAAACATATTAGCCTTGGGCTTCGACGCCAATACCCCCTTCTGCTGCTCCCCTACGACTCCAGACACTGCAGGGAGGATCTTTTTTTTCCTTCTTGGTCGTATCTGCGATGTCAGAAGTGGCGCTGCTGAGCTGTGACCCTCATCTTTCCTACTGTTTCCACAGTCATCATAGGGGGGAAGAGGTATCATTGCTTTTTAAAGCCATGCCCGACAGATATGGAAGTGGGGATCCCATTTCGGGCCTGGGCCTGCATATGCGTGGTTTCAGCCGAGCTGTGGACGGCCGGGGAGAGACTTCAGCCATGACTTTACAACCGGATGCGCCAAAAGTGCAGCATGACAGATTTCTTTCTGCTTCTGCTTCTACACGCTGATGTCATGGCCCGATAACAGGGAAGATGAGGTCTCCATCAAAGGCCTCGAGACACTGTCGAAAATCTTAGCCTCGAACTTGGCAGCAGGAGGGGGGGGGATGAGACCTCTTAACAATGGGCGGTAGGGAGGGGGGAGGCCAAAAGAAGGGTTTTACTTATGGAAAAAAGAGACCTTGCTCTTTGGGCCCTCCCTGTAGCAGAGGACGTGCTCATGTACAGGGTGACTAAGAACTTCTGCTCGGATCTATTCCTATCAACCCTGACGCCACGCCCCAGATGCCCGGGGCCTCGGATGACAACTCCATGGCCACGTACGATGGCACGGCCTCCGAGTCCAAGTTGTCCAAACTCTGGCCTCCAGGAGTGACTTGAACCTCGGTTGAGGCAACTTCGCGTCGTACACGCGGCAGACCCTTTTCAAGAGGCCACCCTGTATGTACGCACGTCTGTATAGATGCTGTCCATACATACGTATACAGACAGAGAGAATGAGAGAATTGAATTCGCGCATACAAAGTCATACTTTGAAATGATGAGTGGGCAGAATTTTTGCACCGTTCCTGCCAAAGATCAAGCACAAACAGAGCAAAGTCGTGCATGCTGTATAAATAATGCATGCACAGTACTGAACTGCGGCCAATCAAAATGCAAATCTGGCAACTGTGACAGCAGATACGACCGTGGCAGCTCTGACTGCTCTCGGTCATGTCAACTGGACTCAGCTTATGCAAACTTGCCGGAACAACAGGACAAAGAAAGAAAAAGAAGGTGATGACATGAAAAAATGTCGACGTCTTTATCGACTTTTTTTTCACGACACATCCTGATTGGTATCTTTTTCGAGTCATTCCTGCAAGGACTTTTTGGCCTGAATGAGAAAACGCTGAGGGAGGTCTCGCATTCGCCAAAAACAAAAAAAAACTTGCCAAAAACTTCACCAAATGCTTGGTTGCCAGCAAAAGAGGAAGATGTAGAAATGCATCCCTCGAGTCCGTCGTCGATCCAGATTAGCAATGGCAAATCCAGTTTGCAACATTCTGCACCACATTTTCATTCCCACTCAAGTGCGATGTTTTTACTTATTTGTCCATTTTGTTTTTGGTTAATTTTCGGCCCCCCTTAAGAAAAAAAGTAATTGTGAACGATGGATTATCCGTCCGGGTCAAGGACGACTCCGCAGAGGCCGAATCTGCCTTCTTGAGGATGCAATTTCAATTTTTCTCAATTGGCACCGAAAATTCAGACGTGCCTCTTAAGAACGAAACCCGGTGTGTGCGCGCTTATGAATTGGCGGAAACATGTTTGTCTGTCTCCCGGAGCCCTTAATAATGGACTCAGGACGTGCCTGCTCTGCCTCCTCCACCCGCTTGTGTGTGTGTGTGTGTAGTACTGGAGTACTTACTTGGCGCGAGCGCGCGCACAAGCTGGCGAAGGCACGCACGCACGCACGCGCGTAGGTGTGACGTGACTGCGCGCGCGCACGCGCGCGCACCCGGCGTAAATTTAAGTTTATGGCAAAAAAGAAACAAGACCTCATATTTATTGCATCCCGGAATGAGCGTGTGCAGCGAAGAGAAACAGACTCACTTTTTTTGGGTCCGACCTTTTAAGAAATTGTGAGCGTGCAGAGACTCTTTGAGGAGAGCAGCAATGATTAAAAGGTGCAGAAGTAGGAAGAGGAAGAAGAAAAGCATAGACAAAGAGAGAAATTTCTCCAGTTGGACGCAGTGTAAGATTTAATGCGGGCTGAGTTATGTGATGCAAAAAAGATTAGAAGCGCGCGTGCTGCGGTACGAAAATGTGCACAAGGTTGTACGGTTTTTTATGAGCAAAGGGGAGGTAAAAGAGGGGATTTACCCCCGGACTGGAACAAAAGTCTAATAGCGCATAAGCCGCGATGATTAACGTCACTTGGCCATAAAGAAGTTCTGGCTGGACGAGGACGACGACGACGGGGACACGACCGAGCACTCCATGTGGGTGGGTCAAGAGGAGAATGGGGGACACTTCAGCAATCACGAAGAGGAGATAAAAGAAAACAATAACAATTTTCACGTGCTTTTATGAGTCGTTCGAGGTGCAACTGGCCAGGGAGGAAAGTTGTTTAAGGCAAACCTGAGCGACAGAGAGGGAGAGGATTCTTAGGGGGTCAACTACAGGGTGGACTGAGTAGTTTTGCTATTCTTTGCGAAGGGGGAGGATGACTGGGACCACCCTGTAGGTTGGGAGCAGTTGCTTGGGGATTCTGTCTGGGGCTAAGACGTTGACAATTTTACTTGTGTGCGCTGCATACGATATTATTACTGTGTCAGGGTCAACCTGAGGGTACCCCAGGGGGTCAACACCCTCCTCTGCCAAATGGGGGGGGGGGGGCGTGACCCTGACTGAGTTATATTCTTTGCTGATCGAGACATTTGGGTCTTTTTTTTTTCAAATATTCTTTATTTAAGAAAAGGAAATGTTGAATTTTAAAAGTGCTTTGGAAAGATGCGCAGCTTCACAAAGACTAAAAAGACAGTATGCAAATGCAGCGTAGGAAAAAATGATCAGTTCGTCCAGGAGAGGACAGAACTCAATCAAATTCTTTTGCAAATGAAAATTTTGAACTTCCTCCTACAAAGAAGCCTTTCCACGCCTGAGCTAAAAGCCTCTATTCACATCGGTTATTTTGGGTTCACCCTTTATGTCGAACACAGTTGTGCAAAACTGTGACTGATTCTCATCCCGAGCCCGGAGGAACGCGGGCGAGTCTGGGCATGCACCCAACACAAATGCGACATGAAAAAGCAGTATTTTCAAATGAATTTTCAACTCAATACCCTATCTAGTGTTAGGGCAAGAAAGCCAAATATTCCTCCAAGTCGGCTTTTTAAATGGCACTTGCATATCTCAAGTGCCGTTGGGTGCTTTTCTCCTCAAACCCGGCCGTTCTCCGGGTGTCAGCTTGACCCCGCCGGTCAGCCCAGCTGAGCGATTCTGCTTCAGGAAAAGGAAGACGTCACTGCTGTTGTTCCTCTTCTGGTGCATTCGGTCGCCACCGCCGTGATTGTCCTTCCTGACTGCGTCGGGGGTGCAGCAGAAGCTCTTTGAAAATGCTAAATGGAGGCGTCTTTGCCGAGATTCACTTCCTTGTCTTCATTTCATGTTGAGGACACAAAACAAACAACAAAGGCGAGTCCATTAGAGCGGGCGAATTGATCAGACAATGCACCAGGACAAAAAAAAGCAAAGCTTCGCTGTAGAATCTTCTTCTTCTTCTTCTTCTTCTGCTTCTTCTTCTTCTTCTGCTTCTTCTTCAGCTTCTTCTTCTTCTTCTTCTGCTTCTTCTTCAGCTTCTTCTTCTTCTTCTTCTTCTTCTTCTTCTTCTTCTTCTTCTGCTTCTTCTTCAGCTTCTTCTTCTTCTTCTTCTTCTTCTTCTTCTTCTTCTGCTTCTTCTTCAACTTCTTCTTCAGCTTCTTCTTCTTCTGCTTCTTCTTCAGCTTCTTCTTCTGTGACCTTCACTTGCATTGAGCGCACTTTTGCAACGTGCCAATTGATGATGCGAGCGTCGATTGAATGTGAGGAGCCTCGGCGGTGGCCGCGCCGACGTCGGCCAGGACGGAGATGACGCGTTCGACTCGGACGACGCCAGAGGTTTCTCATGTTACACGCACATTTCTCTCGTGTGACGTTAAAGGGTCTTTGATTTCCCAAAAAATGCATCAAACGTCTACTTGGCAAAAGACCTTCGCCATGTTACTTTGCGTACAGGGTGCGGAGGTAAAAACTTTGCCCGCTTCAAACGCTGCCGCGAACCAGGCAGCACGAGCGAGAAAGTCAGCAGAGGTGAGAAGGCCAAGTAATAGAACGGCTCGTGTCTATAATTTTTTTTACCACACCCTGTTGAACATTCACGTGATCGGTTTTTGCTACTCTTTAAATTAACCGCACTTTTCCCACATGTGTTGCGATCGCAATCTTGTTCTCTACCAGGATGTGATTATCGTTGGGACAAAGAAGAAGAAAAAAGTCTGACGTTGGGAGATCCCCGCAGGCTTCCTATTCACTTTTTCCTACAGGGTGGAACGAACAAATGACCGTTCTGTACTGTGATTGATCGAGGCGATGCTGCTGGAAGCGACCACGCAACTGGAGGCATCGCTGGATGACAAGAAGTCATCGACGGAGAGGAAGTCGTCGGAGCCGTTGACGGGGGTGCAGAGGGAGGGGAAGTGCAACCAAATGAAATTCAATCGGGTCGAGTGCAGTTCAAACCCCCGAGGCACCCGCGCCGGTTGTAGAACAGGGTGGATCTGTTGCGTGCTCCATTGGTCGCGCGTGACGAGACCTTTTTATCACACGCGTTCGTCGCAAACGCCGAGCTGAACAGCACCGGGGAGGTCGTGAAGTCCTCCGTGACGACGGAGTTGCAATGGGAAACTGTGCGGCGGGCGGGGACACCTGGGACGCGTCTTTAGAACTTGTCACGAAGGTCACGTTAGACGAATCTGAAGAACGTATGACAATTTTGTTACATTTTCTTGTTAAGTAAGAATAACTCAATATAGATAGCCGGGCCCTGGATATAAACATAGTGAACTCAATCAATTGGCTCAGATTTTGAATTTAAAAATATATGTATCTCATTTATGGAGTCTCACGTCCGACGACAATATACGGACAGAACATTGTTCGAGGCCACGAAATTTCTCATTTAGTGAAAGTTTGTTACTTCGCCCACCTCAAGTTGCAGTAAATGCACATTATGCAGTAGTTACACGTGCCATTCCATAGGGCCCAACATTGGTAGAAAACTCAAAATATTGCACAAAAACGGAAAGTCTTAATTTTTTCCAGAACAGTTAGAGATTTCTCAGTCAAAAAGTATTTTCCCCTGGGCGCTGACAAAATCAAAAGTAAACCCCCAATTTTCCTAATGATGCACGTGTAATTTGTGTCATAGTTAATCTTGAAGAAGTAAACGAGGTTAATGCTTTTTTCTGTCTCTGACACTTGGCGTCGGAAGCTCAGAAGGCCCTGAATTTAACAATTGTTTGCTGTTCCGTGAAATATCTCTTTGTTGAGCGGAATCGCCACTAAATGAGTGTCTGCAGACGAGTTCCTTCCACTAAATTGCCACTTGTGGATGGTCTCGTGACTTGACGGGCCTCGTCTGGGTCCGCGGCCGACCGCGGCCGACTCCCAGCATGGGGAGGTCGATGTCAGCAAGGTCATTCATTTCCAGCAGCAGCACCAAAGCCAAGCCTGAAATTGGACGATCACTTTGTTGCCTGGGCCACATAACCTTTCAATAGGTGGGGTGTTTAAATGCTCGAAAGGTTACTTACGTCATCTCATAATTTGGTCCCGGAGGAAACAATCGTCCCTTAAGCAGCAGGCACAAGTTGTGTAAGTACATAATTGGGCACCAGCTCAGCAGCGCCGGCCGCCGTCGCCACCGTCGCCGCCGCCGCCGCCGCGTCGGTCGGGTACATCTTCCGAACAAAAGGCTGCTGTTCAGCCTGGAGAGACAGAGAGAGAAGGGTTCTTTTTTTAAACCGCAGTCATCGCTCTGAGAAGACTTGATTTGGACGAGTTAATTACTGAAATGTTGGACGGTCTCATTTGCGTCATGCAAGCTAAGGACGTCAATTAAGGCAGCTTCTCTTCAAAATTATGATCTCTGCTCACGCTTGGAAATGCCACCAACGGCGACGGCGACGACGACGACGACGCAGACGTGCACGTTCTGGTCGTCATACCCCTGGCCAGGGGAGCAGCTGCACGTACAGAGGGAATTGAATTCAACAATCGCCAAACTGCTTATTTTGACTGTAACTGGAGTCACCGGGTGCTCCTTCAAGGTGGTCTCACCTATCCGAGTTATGACGATTTTAAAAAAAGTCCTCGTATGAGTAACAAAGTTACATGAAACATTAATGTTTCGGCGTGTCAACATTACTCCTTAGATTACTTTGATTTGTTTCTTCTCCAGTCGAGTTTGCATAATGCCGAATTTGATACAACTTTACTTTCTATTGATTCACGCTCGTCTTGGTGAAATAAGTTGGTTCTCCATTGGAGACAACACAAAAAATGCATCTGGTTCATGCCATCTCTGCCCACTGTTGTTCCTATGAAAGTGAGCCCCATGTTTGGCTCATGAGAGGTATGCAGCACCAGCACCATAGCACTGAGCACAGAGTTGCCACTACGGTGATGAGGAAGCAAAGCCTGGAAGTGGAGGTAAGCTTGGGTCAAATCACGTCTGGTTGCTTCAGATTAGGTTATCTCTAGTTCTGTTGTCCTCATGGTGGTCTCTGTGCAAGATAAGAAACAACAATAACAAGAACCCCACCCTTGCATCTGGTTCCCCCCTGTCCTGTGCAGTCCTGCCTCCCTGGAGCAGCGCGCGGACAAATGCGGTCAGTGAAACCCTGAGTCTCTCAACGCAGGCCGAGCCCGCGTTGTTGGTTGGGGTCACCACAGGGCCCGGAGCCAACAGCTGCTGCCGCTGGGATTGATGCGAGCTCTGATTAGATGGAACAGGAGATCCTCAATGTGGACCCTGCTCGGAAATCGCTCCTGACGTGCGTGAGGGCGCACAATCCAGTATGCAAAGAGGTTTTTTTCTGCCAATGCGTGTTGTGATCGGACGTCTGAACTGAGAGGCCCAATTCTCCAGAATCGATATGGGCACCTCTGCACTGCTCACAGAGGTGGGAGGTGGAACAGGGGGGGGGGCTTTTTCCCCCCTCCCCCCCCTGATCTTCTCTCTTTGTGGCAAAGCCTCTCACTTTTGATCGGAATTCCACGAGATTCCAGGAAATTGTCGATGCGAACTAAGAACCTTCTGTTGCTCGCCATTTTTTGTCTTACTTAGAATTTTGCGCACGAGCTCCAATTTGAAGGCTTGACTCAAATCAAGAGGCGCTGATGCTCATTTTTGCGTGAGTGTGCGTGTTTGTCACTTCCTCCTCCTCATTTTCTGCCACGAGACGACTTTGCCTAATGGGTGGAAAAGGCGAATTTAATGGCAAAGCACACGATGCCTCTCGAGAAGAACGAGCAATTCCTGGGCTCTGGATGAAATATACAGGGTGTCTGAGGTGAAGTTGGGCACCTTTTTTGGGAGGGGAGGGGGCAGATCTGCGCAAAAGGCTCGCAAGACACCCTGGGATGCAAGTGCGGAGTCCAAGATGAAAAGGTGATGGTGGCAGCTCAAGGAAATACAGGGTGGACGGAAAACGGGACAAGTTTCATCTCCAAAAGCAAAGTTGCGGCGTCCTCCAGAGTCGGAAGCTTAACTTGTGTTCCTGCTAGAAAGATTCCAAATTTTGAAGAGCTCTTAAATAGCCAATTTTTCTAACTCGGATTAGAAAGAACAACGTTTCTTCATTCTGAAGTCAGCACTTCCTTCCTTTCCTACATGAATTTAAAACTGGCAAAAAACAGCTTGAAATTTAATGACCTTTAACTTGAATGAACCGATTTACAAAGTTCTTGTTGCCAATGACAATTTCAAAAAAAAAAAAAATGAGCCCAGTCGTACGAAGAATGTTGGCCATAAGTCTCTGTTCTTGGTCCACCCTGTAATTTTTTCGCGATGATGCATCCAGCTCAAATTAAAGGACGTTCATTTTTCTGTCATTCTACCTAATTCAATCTTGCTCTGTGATGATGACAGTAGAAGCATCTCAACGACACGAATCTTGACGCACGACTTCCGCTGGATAAGGGCAGATTATTCAGTTATTCAAACATTCTTCTTCCACAATATCTTATTCGAACAAGAATGGTGCAAGAACTGGGCTTAGGACACCGAGGAAACTTTCTGAAAGTTACTTACTTTCCAAACGTGATGTCGAGGCATGAACTGAAGCAGTTGGATTCGCCGCTGGAATCCGGCTATTGCAATGTCTGCAAAAGTGATTCAGCACTGTTTGCAAATTCGGGCAGTCTTGACTTTGACAACTCACTAATGCACACTTTTTTGGACGATGAGAGAATAAAAAACACTTTTGGGGCGATGATGGAATAAAAAAGCATCTGTAGTAAAAAAATCTGTCTTTTTTTCATCTTAACATTTCATTTCATGTTATTTTTCCTCTGCTCTCCTTTCAAAACGATCATTTCCTTCTTCCTCCCTCCCCCCCTTTGCCCTTGACCCGCTAGCAGGATACGGCTGCTGCTGCGGCTTCTCGCACCCCAGCCCGTGCACGCTCACATTGTTCAAGTGCATGATCTTGCACACGTTGGACGCGGAGACGCTTTTCTCCTTGGCAGCGATGAGCACTGATCGATTGGAGAAGATGCCGCGCTGATCAATCTTGAGGCCACCCAAAATACTTTTGACACCTCAGGCTTGTTCTTCTCGGGTCGTTCCAGTCCATTTTCTCGTACCCATTGATGATGTCTTGGGTGGCTTCTTTTTTCTCTCTCTCTCTCTTACCTTGGGTGAGATGAAGAAGGGGAAAAAACCGCAAGAAACGACGCTCTTCTTTTCATTCAAACCCGCACACACACACACACACATTTCCCAGCAGGCCTAAGCAGGCCTAGGCCTATTTTGTGGCTGCCTACGAAGCAGAGGTACCGCCTGTTTTGATGACTAGACAAAAACGTACCCTCGTTAGCATTTCTACTGTGAAACATCTCTACGATTATTCGTGGGTGCTAATAAAGGCGAATTCTATTTCTTTTTTTGTTTTTTGTCTCTAAGCTGGAGGATGTCAATTTCTCGTCGGATGGTTCTTACCTTCACCCCACGTGCTCGTCAGCCCAGAAGAAGGGGTTGCTGTGGCAGCAGAGGGACAAGCTGTTTTCCAGGTGGAAGGAGCGCTACTTCATCCTGACCAAGGACTACTTCCACTGCTTCAAGAAGGGGTCGTCCAGGCTGACCGAGATGGGAGGATTCATCTTCAAGGTACTGTTTTATTTTGTGTCATGCAACTTTTCGCCCTCTACTTTTTTCTTCCTGCAGCTGAAGCTTGCAGACATCGACAACGTCGACCTGTTGGACAAGCGCGGCTACCTCACCATCTGCATTTCGCTGCTCAAGGACGGGAAGATCTACCTGAGGAGGCCGGAGGGGATCAAGGAATGGTTCATGGCACTCCAGGTGAGCAGAGCCAAAGACTTTCTCTGACAGTTCCTTGCCATTGCGGAAAGTCTTGGCCATTTTCGTGGAAAAGTTCTTGACAGGAAGACCGGGCGGGCGGGCGGGCAGACAGACAGACAGACAGAC
>JAAUXU010002430.1_pt1 | contig 25700 bp, 20 predicted proteins | sample 7278151 | NCBI WGS metagenome assembly JAAUXU01 (sample SAMN14350113, study PRJNA611818) | marine sediment metagenome | isolation source: surface marine sediment (1.8m) | place: French Polynesia: Moorea | collected 2018-08 | reverse complement strand
TAACTGTCCTGTTTTGCAGATAGTGTCCATACCAGTCAGCTATCTGAGGGGGAATGCCTTTTTGTTGCATGCCCTTAATGCACAACATGGGGTCGAGATTGTCAAAAGCCCCAGCTATGTCTAGGAAGATGGCTAGAGCGTATTGATTATTCAAAATTGGTCTTTCTATTTCATTGACCATTGAGGATAGGGCTGAATCACAGCTAGAGCCCTTCCTAAATGCATGCTGATTAGTATTCAACTTGCTGTAGATAGCCTGTTCTACCTCTAGGTAGTTAAGGACTACCCTCTCCAATGTTTTGAAGATAAACGAGGAGAGTGTAATAGGTCTGAACGCTTTCACCTTGGAGTAATCCTCTTTTCCTGGTTTAGGAATGAAGATGACCTTCGACTGCCTCCACCTGTATGGCACGTACCCTGCTTGTAATGAACATACAAAGAGGATTTTCAAGTTCTCTAGATAGTTATTGGGGAGATTTTTTAGTACTATGGGCTTTATCCCATCTGGGCCTGCTGCTTTAGTATTGCCAAATTGCTTTATAGCCCATCTGATTCTTTCAGTGGTTATAAAGTGACCTAGGTGGAGGGCATCCTGGTATCTGCCTCCCTCCTTCCCCTTTGGACCAGGATCCCATCCTGTTCTCCTAACACTCCCAGGGAAGTGAGTGTCCAGGAGTTTGTTTAGGGTGCCCTCCGGGCCATCGGTAGTGCTATCACTAAGGATGCCTACTTGGGTATCCTCCCTAGCTTGCACTATCTTATATAGTCTTGAGACATCTTTTATGTCACTACACTCCTCTGTGAATTTCTTCCATGAGGATCTCTTTTCCCTCCGTATTTCTTTCTTTAGGAGTTGACGGCTTCGTACAAAGTTTTGCCAGGTTTCATTGTTCCTATCTCTGTAGTATTCCTTCCAGTGTTTCCTAGCAACTTTTCTGAGTCGAGTCACCTCCTCAGTCCGGTAGTGTGGTTTCTTTGGGGAGACTTTGACCCATCTGGGAGGGCATGCTTTATCTAGGGCTTTGCTTATTCCCTTCTCTATCCATCTAGCTTTGGTATCAAGCCATCTGGAGGTAATGTAGACTGGCTTGCCCATGGGTTTGCCGTCTAGTTCATTATGAAAGACATCCCAGTTAGCCTTCTCCAGATTCTGGACCCTGCTTCTTGGGGGCTTGCCCCAAATAATATTGCTTTTTTTAAACAGTCAAAATCCAAAAAAATATTTGAGTGCATTGAATATTTCAAAAAAGTGGATTTTATTCGAATACTTTGAATATGAATAAATATTCATAACAGCCCTAACTGAAAACAAAATGGATGGCATGGGCGACACGAAGTGTATGGAGGCGTGAAGTGCGTGGACGAATACGAGTACGTGAGACAGATATAAACACACTAGAGCGCTGAAAGTACAACGACCTCGAGAGGGGAAGGCATGCCAGGGGGGTTGATCTTTCACCTGCTTTTGGGGGGTGCTTCCTGATGAAATATGCCATCACTTGGCAAATTTCATTAGTTGCCATCACTGCCGTTGAAAACGGCAGTTCTTCGACACCATGGTCGGGTATAGCAGCAATGGCACCGAAGCCGACATCATCACACACACTGCCCTTGAAGAACACAGTCAACAGTGAAGATGACAAGACCAACAACCACATTGACTTTGGCAGTGCGAGCAGCGTCACAGTCCAATTTATCAAGAAATGAAGGTCAAGTAAGTGCAAAGTGAGAGAAATAATTAAGTGTGCAGGAAAGTGCAAGTGTACCTAAAGTGAATAAAGCGAAACAGTAAACTATTCTGCTGACGTCGAAACTATGTATGCCTGTCTGAGCAAATAGCACTGTCCGATTTTGGATTTTGCAGCTCGAAAGCTATGACGAACCTCGGGCCGGGGGGAGGGGGACTGGTATGGGTGGGCGTGGTGGTCTGAGAGCTGTAAAAGCCGAAAGAGGGAGTAAAGGTTAGGTAAGTGTTTATAGCTGAAACTTTTTTACTTACATTTACTGACATTATTTCACATGGATTTTCCAACTAATTTGCCATGACCACCCTCGAGTCGCCACCCCCACCCACGCCTACGCCCACCCCGCCACCTCCAGCCCTAAGGTCGTAGTAAGTGTAGGGCAAGGGTCGAGTGAACAAGCGTAGTAAGAATCGGGCGTGAAGTGTCAAGGGAGTATAGTGAAATAAATATAAGCGTTCTCTCCAAGCGCACAAAAGTGAAAGCTAGAAATGTAAAAAAAATGTACTCACTTATATACTCTTACAGAGATTGACGTTGCACGTTCAAGCATATTTCGCGGGATCTCCAAAGTTCAGCAATGTCGACTTTCTTCTGCTCGCGTTAGTCTACCGTATGCACGTGGTATGTACGCACATCAGCGTAGTACCTGTATTTATCGAACACACGCAGACCCACAACACACAATAAGAGACAGCTGCTTCTGTCGCGTACCAGAGTTGAAATGAAGAGCTTTTCTTTGCTTTGAAGCTTTCACCATGTCCAGTGCTTTGACCTCCATCGACGTCACTTCAGACGTGACCACCTGGTCTGAATGGACAGAGGTCACTGAGGTCACCTCCGAGGCCGAAAGGTGGAGAGAACTGAGGGAAAAAGCGGAGCCGCTGCTCATCGTGGCCAGAAGAACCACACCATTTATCACAGGTGCAATTGCTGTTTCTTATTACAGTGAACAAATGGAAGCAAAACTATCTCTTACGGACGTATCTGTGTTGGCTCTTTTTTCACAGAGGATGAGGAACGTCACTTCCACAAGTGCGTACTACACTACATGAATGCCATACGCATCCAGGAGAACCCCAGCGACCTTCTGCACTTCATCACCGTCTGCACGGACACTTCGAACGTCGTCACCAAACAATACATGAGAGAAGGTGCAGCAAATTTGTGAAGAACAAGGCTTTTTTGGCCTTGACCTTGTCCTGTTCTGAATGACAATGTGGTATTGAGAAGCTTCTAAAAAATGTCATATTCCTGTTTATTATGGGCACATTATTAACATTTTTTCGATCGTCGTCACTGCATATGCCCTTCACTTCAGCGACTAAGGAGTACGCCATGGAGACGTTGACGGCGATGCTGGAACGTTTCGACGCAGCCATCAAGTGCCACGGGCCGCATGCCAAGCTGCTCAAGGAAGTGAGCATCAGAGTGAAGGCACTCAACAAAATCAGGGACTTCCTGGAGAACATCTTCGGCACCGACAACGAAGGGCACAAGCGCGTGGATTCCTACAGGCTGGCCAAGATCCGCATGGATGTCCTCAAATGGGAGGAGTTCATCCGCGATTGCTACCTTTTACTGCGCGCCCTTAGGACTCCCATAGAGATGCTAGGAAGTGTCTATGCGATAGCTTCCTCAGCCTCCAGGGTGATGGAAGAGGAGGACGACGATCAGACGGACGAGCCGGGCTACAGGGCGGTCATCAAGGCCGTCGCCATGGACGTCACCATTATTCTAGATAACTTCGCCATGCCCAAAGGATGGTGAGAACTTCTCCATGTCTGTGGTCGCCACTTAAGGGACATTGCTTATTCCTAGGAGCCATGCCCAAGCGTTTCAGTTAGTTGTGGACGTCCTCGTGGCCAAGAGCAAGGACCACGTGGAGGTGGAGAGGATATTCGAGGCCAAGTCCACTTTGGCGGGGGAGTCCATCAGGACCGTCATCAAGTAAACGACTTTATTCTCCATTTCGTGCTGCAACTTAACAAATACTCCCCCCTCCCCCCAGAGTGTGCACCTGCTTCAAGAGCGTTTTCGAGTTCGTGACAAGACGCAACAAGCACCTCTTCTCGCTGGAGGCCGCTTCCACCGACGAGAAGTTGTTTGGGCCACTCTCGGCCTTCGTCGCCAGGTGCACGGACCTGCTGGAGATTTGCCACACTAACGCACAATTCCTCAGGTGCGACTACTTTTATAGTCTTTTAACACTGAATTTAGACTGCTATCATATCAACCATTCACTGTAATTTGGTTTTGGAGGAGCTTACTACATACAATATGTCATGAAACTTTTAGTCAAAAGTGCCTATAGCACATGGCCTTAAAAAAACAAAATGTTTTTAGCAAATTCTAAACATTTTACCCAGTGGACAAAATCCAATGCAAAAAATGTCATTTTCCAAAAAAAGCCTACTATATCTTTTAACCATGCGTTGGATCCCTGAACACTACAGCTTTATGGAATGAGACTTCAAAAAAGTTTCTAAGGACATATACAATCACCAAGAAAAATAATATTCAAATGAGAAAACTAAGCCTGCTTGCAGTTCGTAATTTGAGGCCAGATTCCTGCTTTTTCGTATCTGTCATGCTGTTGCCTCCTCCATTCTTAATGGAGATGCTTAATGTTCATTTTTCCAGCTCCTTTGGCTCCCGCAGTAGCAACGGAATAGTCGTGAGCGACAATGACGGCGACCATGAGAACGAGATCTCTGCGGTGTCGGCCAAATACAATTTACTGATCGGTAACATCAAGGCCAGTGGGCGCAAGTGCCTGGATATTGAGAACGAGCAGCTGAGGAATGACTTCCAAGTACGTACCAGCTCAGTGCAACTTTCATTTGACGCCGGATTTTTGCTTTATTGTAACAATTTACCTAGTTTTGCAACTGTACCAAAGCACTTCATCGAACCGATTTTCTTTACGGGACATATTTTTTCTTCAGACAGATTTTCGTCTTCATCGGACAGATTTTAGGCACATTGGGCGAGGTGGGTAGAGGAAGAGCACGATGAGCAAAAACCAGACCAACAATTGCAGTGATCCCCACTAACAGGGGGAGGCAATAACATGACTGATGCAAAAAAAAGCAGAGATCCAGCATCATATTACGAGCTGCAAGCAGGCTTCGTTGGCCTCAATTGAAAATTAATTTTCTTGGTGACTTTACATGTCCTTAAACACTCATTTGAGACCGCATCCTGTACAGCGCTAGTTTGCAGCGACCCAACATACAATAAGTCTAGACTGTGTATAGAGGTGCCGACGTTTGGTGCTAAAGGTTTAGTTGCTTTGCGTTCAAGGTGTTCAAGAGCGAAGTTCACGAGCTCGATTACTCATTGCTTCGCGCGCTCAAGTCCTCGTTTTCTCGACTGAGCGTCCGCGAGGCCTGTGACGTCCTCGACACTTTCTACTCGGTGAGTACGCGCACCAGGATCCAGGAGACGTACACAGGGTGCAGGGACAAGTTGGTGATGCACCTCATAGAAGAGCTGAGCCAGCAGAAGAACTCATTACATCACAGACTCACTTACCTGACGAAGTAAGTAATCCTTGGTCAACTCGGTGGTGACATGAGGCTTAAACAGTTCTTTAACTGTTTTCCACTTGCAGTACCTTGTAAAGCCGTATTTTGTGGGCCTTTTATAGATTCTACTCCAGCAAAACCGTGGAGATGCTTCGCTTCAAGGGCCTCATGGTGAAGGAAAACGCTATCAAGAAAGAGGTCTTCGGATCGAGGTTCTTCAGCAGTGACATTGGCATTATCACGGCCAAGGTCATGACCGAACAGGAGGAGTGGCAGGTTAAGAAGGTCTTCGCCAAGCTCGTTAGCCAGCGCCTCGAAGAGCCCATCACGGGGAGCAACAATCCCAACCACTTCGTCACTCTCCGTTCGCTTAATTTCGACGGCCTCCTCGACATTAACATCCGCAGGCAGTTCTTCGCCACGCAGCAGGAGGCACGGGTCCTAGAGAGCATGGGAGTATCCCTATACCAAAACAGGTAAACATACGGATACGTACGAAGTCGTCCAGTCTTTCCCAGCTACACGAACCTTTAAGGTAAACATTCGAAAAGTTACCTGACTGAAAGTCCTCAAAAGGGTCCCTTGAACGGCCATAACTTCTCACGCGTGTTAGGAAAGATTGGAGGAACTTCCAGCTTTTTCACCACGGGAGGTTCATGCTCTTTTTTTAATGTCATGCTCTTGAAGGGAGAGTTTTCGCCAACGCCACCACTCACAAACGATCGAGATCTCTCACGTCTGCCGCCTGTTGACCGAGTACAACGTGCTCCTTGGGCGGTTATCGCCCAACGAGAAAGGGATCTTCCGCAACCGCCTTATCCTGCTTGACAGACGGTTTTGGAACGGAATTCACAAAATTGCCTGGTCCAGTTTGAGCACGGTGAGGTCATGGATCAATATGTGCTCAGAGACCATACTCGTGATCACGAATGAGGTACTCGAGTACAAGGACGTCAACCAGGCGATCGACGCTCTGATCAAGCAAACTGAACGCAATCAAATCGTCCTGGACGATCCTATTGAACCTGCTTCGATTAACACCTACCTGACTTCTTCCGAGAGAAAGGTTTCTGCCTACCTGGACTACGCCGCCCACAAGGCCAAAGCCGTGGGCACGTTCGTGGGCAAGCTGGAGTCATTTCTTGAGGTGCGCGATAGAGGGATCACCTCGCACATATGGGACGAGTACGTGAAGTGCGTCGAAGCCAAAGTAGCCGCAGCCTGTGAAAAGGCGGTAGCCAAATCGCTAAGGAATCTTGTGGAAATCCTCACGGGGTTCAGACCCGAGCCGATGTTTGCCCTTACCTTGGACGTGGACCAGCAGACGAAACTGCTGACGGCAGGAGAGGAATTTGATAGAATCTGTGCTTTCTTCAGTGGGTTGCCGTCCTCCTTGGCTAATACTGACAAGGTTTCCTTGCAGAGGGGCCCCAAGAACCCGATAAAGCTGTTCAAAGAAGACTCTTCGTCCCACGCCGAGCTCCTCGGCATCTCGAAAGCCATGGAAATCTGCGTGAAAAAGTTCAGACAAGAGCTCACTGCTTTCTTTGCCACCTTAAGTCCTCTCAAAGATTTCATTAGTCTGAAGCCCAGAAACGTCCTTGACTTCTACCACGACTCTGATGCCTTCATACATTGCTGTGAGACCGACATCCACAAGCTGAGGGAAACAACGGCATTCCTGGACCGACAGCAGCGGAAAGTCTGGATCAACATCTTTATGCTGGACTTGAAGGGATTCGTGCGCGACCACATGCTGACCTTGCAAACTTGGCAGGAAGAGTTTTTGGACGCCACTGTCAAGGCTGTGAACCGCAAAATGAGGGAGATGGACGACGTCATCGACGAGGTTAAAAAGTCCTTTCAGTCTAAGGAGGCCATGTCAGACGCACTAGCAGAAGTAGACAAGAACATCTCCGAGGTCGAGAAAAGACTTGGCCACGTCCAGACCATTTGCGCCATCATTGAAAGAACTGATAAATCTCGAGTTCTTGGATCTTGGAATCTCCCCGAACTTGAGCAAGAATGCCAGACTTTGCGTGATGAAAGGGACCAGGCCGTGGAGTACTTTTCCCAGAAAAAGAGAGAAGACCTTAAGAGTCTTAGATGCGATATTGACAAGTTCAACCAACAGTTGGAGTCCCTGAGGGCGAACTTTAGTAGCCATGGACCGTTTTCTCTCAGTTGGAAGAGCCTCGAAGCGCTAGCTGAGCTTCAGTCTGTCTTGGCCAAGATTAAAGTCCTCCAGGAGGAGGAGGACAAGATCTGCAGTCACTCAACAGAGCTCGATCACGATTACTGCAAGTCCGAGCTGCTTGAATCATTCCGCAAAGAGGTGATGAATATCTGCACCGTGTGGGAAGTGCAAGGAGAATGGGAAGCCTTTCAGGCAGAGCTCCGGGCTCAAATGGTCGTGGGATCAGACATCCAAGCAATTACACGCAGACTGGAGACGATGAAGAAGACAACTGACGAGCTGGAGTCTTTCGGCGATGCCTTTCTTGAGGTCTTTGACTCACTCAAAACAAACCTTGCTTTGTATGCTGAAATCGTCCAGGTAGTTTCCCTCCTTGGACATAAATCGCTGAGACCGAGACACTGGAAAGACATCGCCAGTCACTGTGGCATCTACAGTAGTGGACCTCTTTTAGATAACAAGACGTTCGAAGATCTGGTCTCCATCCTTGCGGAAAAGGACTTAGAGCCGGTGAAGAGAATTGTAGGAACTGCGGTTCATGAATTTGGTATCGAGGAGTCTTTCCAAATAATCAAAACTAGTCTTAAAAATATTGTAGCCAAGTTCGAGACGAGTGCTTCAGGGGTTGGAGTTATAGTCAATGGTGCTGAGCTGGTCGACAAACTTGGAGGGTCTGCCTGTGAGTTGCTTAGGCTCAAAACTGATCCCAACGCCGGGCCATTTCTAGATGACTTGAGAAAGCTAGAGGAGTCGATTCAGGTGGCCTCGGAGAAAATTCAGTACTTCCTGCAAGTGGAAAAGAGGATTCTCTCGGTGAGTGAGACCTTTTCCAGCTACGCCGTTGACCTCTCTCTGGGCAAGCTCCATAGGTCCTTTCAAGATGTCACTGCTGGCTGGCAAGAAGTCTACGATGCATTGGCAGAGAAGCAAAATGCTTTGGATTTCGTGGAGGAAGACCTCAACAAGGACATCTTGACCATTGACTACTCCCTAAGTCTCATTCAAGAAGAAATAATAAAGTTTTTGAAGACGAGAGTGCACGTATTTCCAAGAATCAGCTTCCTCCTCCTCCAAAAGTCAATCTCGCTTTCTCTGTCAAAGTCATTTCTTGGCCCCTCACTCAGGTGTCTGTTTCCCCAAGTGAAGAAGCTGCTCACAAAAACCAACAACAACATCACTGAAGTCACCGGATACACCAATGCTTTCAACATAGAAAAGAAGTTTACGTCATTTGTTCAAGTCACTCTCGTGTCAGTGGATTCCTTTTTCCTCGGACTCCACCGAGAGCTCAGAAGTGCTCTCAGATCTGAGATCCTGGAGTCCCTGTCTTACCATCGCCATTTCAAGCAAGAGAAGGTGACCTTTTCTCAGCACGCTTATGTCATTGGACGCTTGACAGCCTTCTGGGGCAGGGTATCGGCGGTCATATCTGCAGATAGCATCCAAGATTTCAGAAAGTGGAACTCAAAAGGATTGGACATCGTGGAAGGACGTATTGCCCACCTACAAGAGTCTTTTGCCGCGATTGTGGCCTCCGCCGCCAGCTTCTCAGAAGATCAGGTGCTACTGAACCGCAATGCCTTGGCCCTGGAACTCTTCATCCGCTCAAAACTGAGACAGTTTGCCTCAATCAACACTGACGACATCAATGATGTCCGAGAATTCATCTCTTCTTCTTGCATCAGGCATTGCTTCAACAAGGAGACCGGTGAGATCGTGGTCATGTCCAAGGGCCATTCGTTTCACTTCGGTTACGACGAGACACCTCGCTTTGACTTCATGCAGTTTTACCCATGTGACGAGGAAGACCTGAACAAAATGCTTGAGGTCATGACTAAAGGCAAGGGGTTGGCTTTGAAAGCCTCGGACATGACACATGCTGTCCAGAAGGTCAAGTGCCTTGCGGTAATGCTGGGAAGGTCGCTGTCTGTGATATCTTTGCACAAACTTTCTCAGCTTATGGACATGGAGCTTCTCTCAGCGATGCTTTTGACAGGGACAGACTTACTGTGCTTGAAGTCCAGTACCTTCCAAGGGCATGAAATTGAGCTACACAAGTTGATGACATCTCTCAGCAAAGTGCTCAGTAGCTTCGGCCAGGAAAGCCTCAAGAACGCAGGGGGTGCTCTATGCAAAGTCATACTTCTGGAGCCTCAGGGTTCGAGTGTCGCTCTTGGTTCGAACTTCATGAACGTAAACATCTCCTGTCCAGAGTTCAAGGAAAAAGCTGAGCGCTCGCTACTTAACCTCTGCGTGGAAGAGGTGCCAAGTCTGGCCGAGTGCTGCTCAGAGATCGTCAGGCTCAAGAGCGAGCTCTACATGGCTCAAGGGGGAAGAAAACTGTATCAGTCAGGAACTTACAAGAAGTCAAAGTCGTACCGAGAGATCAAGGAAGTCTTTCTGTACGGGGACATTAGCGTCAAGACCATTTTCCTCAACAGGAACAAATTTTCCAATGCTTTTGGAGAAATCTGGCTTCACGAGATCGGCGAGGATGTTGTCTGCAAACCCTTGGACCAGCGCCACTTTGACTCAGGCCTTACAGCAGCTTGTGAGGCGTTACGACTTCAGGTGACGCCTAGTTTCAAGAAGCAGACTGAAAAACTTAAGCTTATGCTAAAGTCGAGGGACTTCCTTGTCTTGGTTGGTCCCAGATTGTGTGGAAAGTCGACCTTGGTGGAGGTTGTGTCTCAAGCTCTTGAATACGACGTCTATCACTTCCCCAGTCTCATGTTCTCTGACACCGAACTCTGTCGGCTCTTTGAAGGTTTCTTGAACTCTCTCAATGCAGTCAAGGGCAAGAAAACGGACGTGCTGATCGTGCTGCACGGTCCACTCTTGCTGGATGTCGTTCATGTTGTCTTTCCCCTTCTACAAGGTGACAGCATCCTCTTGAGCAGCGGGCATCTGATGGTTAGGACTAGGAAGTTCCGCCTCATCGTCGAGGCTGAATATGTCGACGGGCCCAGACCTGAGTTTCACGTCGTCGAGAGCGTCCACGCGGGCTTGTCTTGGCAATCACTGGTCCAGAGTAGGATCCAGAAGGTCATGCCAGGTGCTTTCAAGATCCCACATTTATCCGATGAGCTTGAGCGGCACGTTGGTATCTTCAGAGAGTGTCGAAAATCGCTTGGTGCCCCTTCCGACCTCGTCACAGAGCACATCAACGTGAACAACTTTTTGCTGCTGTGCAAAACCATGAACGCTGAGGAAGAAACACCTCCAACAACCCTGAAGGAAACTCTCCTCTGTGCTTCTCTCTTTTGCTTCTCTCAAGACCTGGACGAGTCCCAAAAAGACCAGATGGAACTTATGGTCAGGTACAGACTCGACTCTTTCAACGTGCCTGTTCTTGAGCCCCTCTACCAATACTTTTATGCTGGAGGCAAGTGGACGAACTACTGCGATGAATGTTTTTCAGAGTTGCTGCTTCCCAGACGTAGGAGAACACTCAAGATTGCCCAAGTCCTGTTTAACCAAGGACACATTTCAGTCGACGTCGTTGGCAACGCTGGAGTTGGGAAGACGACGTTCCTGCAAGAGCTGATGTTGAACGACAACGCCACCAATCTGCCTATTAACTGCCATAAGACCATGAGTCTAGGTCACTTTTTAGGAGTGGTGGGAAACGCGTTGATGCACAAGAGCGGAGAGTCACCACGCCTCACTGCTCCCAAGGGCAAGTTCAGGGTGTTTCTGGACAACCTTGGGTCAATGCCTTCAGAATTTTTGGCTGCCGTCAATCTGCTGAGTTGCTCCAAGAGGTTTTTGACCCACAAAGGCTACGCCTCGATCGAGGACTTTGCTATCCTCTCCACATACAATGGGTCAGAACTCGCCTATACCAATGGGAGCAACTTCGTTCTCAAGCTGGAGGACCTTCGAGAGGAGGACCTTATTAATATTTTCACGAAGTCCGTGGGGTCCCATTTTTCAAACTTTGAGATCGCAGTCCACTTTCACATAACGAAGCTGATCAACGCGAGTGTGGCCTTGAATAGACTGCCGCCGTTTAAGTTGGCAGAGAGCTCAAAGATGGTGTCTGGACTTCTGAGAGCCCATCCGGATTGCCAAGACACCCCAGATGACCTCTCAGATTTGTGGGTGCACGAAGCAATGAGAACGTATCGAGACATGATTCCTACAGAGACTCTTGACAAATTTGACGAGGCTGTCGTTGACATACTCGACAACATTGTGGGCATCCCCACAATAAAAAAATGGAATGACAACAAGGATTGCTTATACGGAGACTTTGTCAGCGTCAACGGATTCTACAAGCCTCTGGATTTGTTCAAGGTGAAAAAGCACATCGTCAAAGCTATGAAGAAATATTATGAGAAGAAAGAGGATGCAAAAGATCTTAACATCGTCCTTACTATGAGCACCATCAAAATCTTTTGTCTGATTCAGCGAGCACTAACTGCTGGAAACCTTTGGATCGCTGGGCCCGACACTATTCACTCTGTACTGTCCATCGTCTGTCTGGTGTGCAACAGTTGCTCCTACGACCTGCTGGTCCTACACCCTTCAGATCTTCAGAGAGAAGCTTGCTGGAGGCCGATTCTCAGATCTGCGGTTAGAATAGCTGGCATGGACGACAAGCCATGTGTCCTCTTTGTCTCCGGAGGACTACCTGTAAGGACGAGTAGACTCTTTGACAGCCTTTCGAGCATACTCAATCTTGGGATTGACGCAGCCCTCTTTGACCGGAGAGAGCTACTTGTGGTGCTCGAGGAGGAGGAAGCCAACTTTCACAAGATCGCTGCTAAGGTTAGGAAAAACCTTCACTGTATCGTGGAAGGAGCAGCTCACGATTCCTTTGGCAGCGACAGCAAGTTCTTCGACAAGGCCCAAAAAGGTCTGTACAAGGAGACTTTCCTAGATCTCATCACTGAAATTCTTGGCCAAGGTAAGCAGCTCTTCCCTCAAGACTTGCTCCTTAGCTTGGACGAAGAGGCGAATAAAATAGACCACACCTGGTCCCCAGCCACTGTCAGGCCCTTCCATGCCACGCTACACTTCGTTCAGGATCATCACGACAGTTGTCGTGATTTCTACAAGCAGCTGACTGATCAGGTGAGCAAGCTGGTGTCCAAGATCAACCAGAGCATTGAGGAATCTGACGAGAAAGTTGCGAGTCTTGGAGTCCTCAAGGAGAGGAATAAGGACCTGGTGTCTGAGCAGGGAGACTTGCAGAAGGAGAACACCAAGTTGAAGAAGGAGATCGAGGACATCACGAACAAGGTCAATCAGCACGTCAAAGTTGTCAATGAAGACACCATGACCATCATGCGTGCCAAGTTGTTGGTTGGGCAAGAGATGGCAAGCAGTTATAAGCTGTACACCGTGAGTATTAATACGCTTATGGTGTTTCTCTTTATCTATTACAGTACATTCTGCGTATGAAAGGTGCCTCAGGCAGATTTTCAGCGGATTTTTATCGGTTTTCGCCCCAAAAAGTTATATTTCAACCCATTTTTTTTCTTGTCACATGTAGTTAGTACCAGCACGTGAGTAACTCATTTTAGAGAAGCCTCGCTGAATATTCCAGTTGACCTGTGATAGACGTGGAACCTTTATTAATGAACTTCTTGGATGCCACCGATTGCGAGTGAGTTATGTGTAGACTTTAACTACAACGGCAGGACAAAATTTTTTTAGCAGGAAAAAATCTTTATCAATAGCTCGATAATTTAATTGCTGTTCCTCGGTGTTCTACGGAATTTGGAAAAAAGTCTTAGTCTTTGGAGAAAAAAATGTTCATTAAAAATATCGCTACTGCGAATCACGATCATTCTTAGCAGTTTCAAGTTGCATTTATTTCATTGCCTTTTCGAAAATAAGTAGCAACTGACATTTTAGGAGGTTGCGTTGGGGAACGTCTCGTATTAGCCAAATGAAAATTTCAGCTCAATCAGGGACACTTTCATAACACAGCATTTTTTGGAGTTTGCTATGTTCTGTCTAAACATGTTGATTTCGTTTGGGCAAAAATGCACAATGTTTGTGTTAAAATGTGCCGGTTTTGCAGCCTTATTGAGTTTCTCACATACCCCAGTGGCACTTTTTCCGGTCACGAGCGTAGGCATGAATCCTACATGATAAGAGCATCGTGACAGAGGATGACCTGAGACTTGGTTATGTCAACAGCCCTCAGTAGTACAGTCGTGGTCAAAAGTATTGATACGGCTGGACATAACGCTACATCACTACTCTTCCCTTTATCTCTCCCTGAGAGACTGCGTTGCTGGGGCAGTCTGCGTGAGAACAGCGGGGTTGAAAGGGTTAAAAACTGAGAGCCATCACGTCAATCAAGGGACAATTAAGTCCACTTTTCACCTGTACTTGCAAGAACAATGTCAAAAAATCAAAATTAGGTCAACTATAATATAGAAATGTGTCACTGAGAAATGAGATCTTGGCCAATTGCTTGGTTTGGCTGAATGGGCTGCTCCTGCTCTTCAAGTCACTCTCATTTTATTACCCCCCCCCCCCCTTTTTTACTCACATTTGCTCTCACTTTATTTCCCCCTTTTTTCCGTGTTCTTGAACTTCCTCTTCACTTTACCACACTGGCTTTTTTTTACTGCCATGGAGTAAAGCAGCTTTGCACACTGTGTGCCAGTTTGATATGTAAGTACGAAAGTTGGCAATCTCTGAGCACCCATATTGAATTGGGAAGTGTGACTATCCGTGTGATTGGCATTGGGCAAAAAGTCACTCAGACATCGTGACAATGAAGGCATAGGTCAACAATCATGTATATGTATCTTAACGAAAATGAAAAAAAGAGGTTGTACAAGTGTGACAGTTTGATATCCAGTCCTACTGTACTGCAGAGCTACATAACTTACGGGGATTGGACATTGATGAAAAAAGAGGGGCACCAAAAATTTGAAATACTGAGCTCAAACTTCAGGTGGACACAGAAGGCAAATGGAGCTGGACGCGCTCCAAATTTGAGCTGAAAATGCCACCTGTGAGTGGCACCATCAGCATAAACTCTGGCACTACAGTGACGCAGATATGGCGCCAAAAGTTGGAATTTTGAGCTCAAACTTGAAGAATGTCTAGCTCCTGGTGTGCTGTGCTACTTCCTAAAATTTTAGCTCAGCATTCCAAATTTTACATGCCAATCTTTTGCATCAATTGTCCCATCCCATTTACTTATGTAGCTCTGCAGTACAGTAGGACTGACTTTAAATGCTATGTTCTAAAAGTATGTCTATTGATCTTTAATTTGGAGAGAGTATTTCTCCACATATCTCCTCGTAGTACGTGTGATTTAAGCTCACTCAGACAGAAATTTACTTCCAATATTTTAGGACTAATGTATCAAACTGGCCTCGCTTGTACACCCTCTTTTTTCATTTTTGTTAACATACATACATATAATTGCTGACATATGCCTTCATTGCCATGACGTCTAAGTGACTATTGCCCGATTTCAATCGTACAGATAGTTACACTTTTCAAGTTTTTGTGGGTGCCAAGAAATTGCCAATTTCCGTAATTGCATATCAAACTAGCACGCGGTGTATTTCTCCGCCGGATATACATTACCAGAGCAATATTCAGAAAACCATGGCATCAAGTAATATAACCTGCTTCATTTTACTTTTTTCCATCCTTTTTAGAACCGAATGGATGAACTTCAGGCCTGCCTTGTCTGCGAATGGAGTTTGGCCTGCTATGCAGAGGTTCTCTCTCAGGAGGAATCTGTGGTCAACTATGTCGCTCTCTTCCACGATATTTTCGGACTCGATTATGAGAACTTGCCTGACAAGATCACGTCACTGTACAAGCAAATGGTGACCCTGTCAGAGGAGAAAATCAACGAGGTCAACGAGCACAGTCAGCTTCAGAACCTGCGCAAGGAAGTGACTCCGGAAATGAAGAGCAAATCCAACATTCTGGACGTTCTTGTGGAGACGCAGAGGAGAATAGAAAACTTGGCAAAGGTAATTCGGATGAAGAATGCTAAATACATGAGAATTGAGGCGCTGACGAAGAACGTGACAAAGGAGAGGGAGGCAGCCCGAGAGTGTCGACTCCTCCGCTACGACAAGAACAAGGTTCTCAAGGAGAATTTGGAGAAAATTGTCCAACTTCAGGCTGACATTAGCAAAGGATCCGAAAAGATTAACCACTTGGAGCAGTACGCAGCAGACTTTAACGCGTCCAGGAAGGACCTCATGTCCCTGAGAGACACGCTAAATGATATTACGCAGCTCCTGGACAAGTGTTTGCTGGAATTGCCAGGTTCTCTGCTGCTAATGGCAGCCTTCTTTGCTTATTGTGGCTCCTTGAACTGTCAGCAGAGGTGTCAGATCCTGCAGGCCTGGATCAACATCTTCAAAGGTCACAACTGCAGCTTTAAGCATAACTTTCTCAGTCTCCCTATCCTGAAAGGGATCCAGTTTCGCCAGGCTATCAACTTTGCAGACATCCCGAAGATCCGCGAAAACATGTCCATGCTGGAGTTCCTGCCAAGTCATCTTTTGGTCATCGACCCTTTGGTCATCTCCATTGAGTACCTATTTAGGCCATCTCAGACCGGTGTCATCTACAGTGGGGATCCGCAATTCGATAGCGAATTTGAGACCCTTAAGGCAAAGTTCGATACCATCATCGTCAGACACTTCGTGTTTGACCTCGACGTTTTTCAGAGGACTTTTGTCGTGACTCTGCAGAACCAGGAAAAGAGCATCAAGGTCTTCCACGTGGTGACCGAGGTAACTGACGATGACTTGGCAGCCGTCAACAGGACCAGCGTCCTTAATTTCGAGCTCAGTGGGGAAGATCTTAACTGCTACGTTCTTCATCACATGAAGAAGTTGATTTTGCCCAATCCTCCAGAGACTGAGGATGACAAAAGAGAAAAGGGCAAATTTCAACTTGAAAAGGTCCAAAGAGAGACTGAGGAGTACCTTACGGGTGTCTTCAGCTTATCTAACCCCATTCAAGTAAAGGCTTCCATTAGCACTTTGAAGAAGCTCAAGAGCCATGATTATCAGCACCATCCAAGCGTCATTCCAGGCTTCTTCGCCCAGCTCAAATTCGTAGAGGCAATATCAAGGATCGGGAGCGACATGTACGTCTGCTTGAACGCTTGCCCAACGCCGAATCTCAAGCCTTTGCCCATCAAAAAGTTCCTACCAAGGTTCAAGGAGGCCTACGATAAGCTGATGTCGCCAAGTCTTAGTCCCAGTGATCACGAGATCGCTCTGACACTGGCGGAGAACCACATGAAGGAGTATGCTGCTAGTGCTTCGGAGCTAGATTTTGTCCTCATATCGGCCATGTTCATTCTGTTCCTCTTCCTCAACGACTCCGCCAAGAATGCTGACATCTTGGAGCGTCGTCTCGTCAGCGGAGAGTTCGGCTCCCTGAACCAAGAGCTATCGTCCAGCTATGTGAGTTCCAACCTGGCGAAATTGCTCTTTGCCTTGGCCAACGATGACCTGGACGAAGTGGTCGACGTCGCCAAGACTGCTGCTGAAGACCTTTTCGGCATGGTTTACTCAGGAGAGTTCAATCTTGAGAAACTGTACGCGCAGGCGAAGCATAGGATTCTAGTGGTGAAGGTGCCTACTCAGGGGTTCGTGGATGTCTACGAGATCCTCTGCGAGTTCGCCAAGAAGCAGAGGGTTAGCACCCCGAACATCGTCGATATCTCGGAAGGACATCAGGAAAAAAACTTTTGGTAATGCATGAAATTACTACAGGCTACATAGGTACTTCGGACGTCATTTGTTGCATGTTTGTCAATCACTGCAGGCTGTTGGAAGAGGCGCTCTTCGAAGGACAGTGGATCATCTGCCTGGTCAACTCCAACAGGGGTCAGCGGCTTCAGCAGATGAACTACATCCGCTTCCTGTTGGAAAAGTGTTCACCCTCGACTGGACTGGCCAAAACGCAGCATTTCCACTTTCGCTTATGGATCTTGTGCGATAGCGATCGCGACTTCAGGCCCCTTACACCCATGACCGCGCCGTCGCACTGCATCGCGCTCAACAGGGCCAATCAGGTATACAGTTTAGAGTGAGGAAAATAGGAAATTTTCACATGGACTTGCTTTTTTTTTACCTTTTAGGAAACGTTTGCGGCTGTTCCTTCCCGACGTTATTCGTCGGAGACGTTGCAGACACTCAAAAATGGGCTTTTGGACTCCTTCAACAGAGTCCTCAAGGAGAGAAAGCTCAAGAGTTGCACCTATTGAAGCAGTCTGAATATCCATTTTTCTTTCACTTGTTGAGACAAAGAGCCCCTGATAGTAAAAGGGGTCAGGGTCATAATCATAGGAATTCATCTTATGTGCCGTGATGGTAGAAAAACCAGTGTTCCGTGGAGATTCTGATGAGGGAAAAAAGTGAAATGCCATGTCCGATGGGTAATTAGGAAACACAAAACAAATAACCTCTTGCGTCATCCGCACACACGAGAGTCATCCTTTTATGTGCAACAACAATGACGAAACATAATAACATCTCACTTTTCTAAACTCTTTACCATGATAGTAGGAAATCAGATGAGAGCAAGTGATGAAACAATCTTGCTTCTGATGGAAACTCATGATTATTTATTTGACTCTTCTGTCCAACTCTCTTTCTGTTGAACCTCTTTTGGCTTTGGACTTTCACAGCTTTCATAAATATTTATGTGCTCTATGATGATCAGTGTGTGGCCAAATATTGAAAATTGCCCTTACTGACCACGCACTGGTCAGTAAATTCAAATTTGTCCCTACTGCCCACTGTCATCATACAGAGGGAAATTACTTAACAACTGTTGCAGTTGGACCACAGAGAGTTCAAAGAAGTCATGATTCGTCGGTGCAACTTACTAGAAAATAAAACTACGAAAAGCTTCGACTTTTCCATAGATTTTGGCCCCAACGTACAGTGACTTCATTGACGAAGAAATTAAATTACTTGGAAAGGTGTCTAAACACTAGCAGAAATCACTTCTTTCCTGAGACTCAATTATACTTAATTACATAGCAAACGCGTGGTACAGTTGTGTGGTAGTTCCTAAGAAGAGGTTTGCGTGCATGCTGACCATTTGTCAACGCTGGAAAAGAGTTGCCAACCATCCAAGCTACTACACCAACTTCTTAACAGAGTTTGGAAAAAAAGTTGTTTTTCCACACACTGCTTGTGTAGCTGCTAGTGATGTAATTGGGTTGAGCCCGAAACCCATTACCCCGGACCCAGTTTTGAGCAGCCCAAACCAGATTCCTGAAGTTCAGGTTCAGCCTGGTTCGGTCCTTCAAACCCAAACTCATGCCTTGATGGCACACGAAAGAGAGACTTTCTAGCTTGACTCAGTCCTACTGTCTGGTGACAGTGCTTTGCAGTTTGTGTTTGACCGGACAGTTGACAGTCGTTATCTTGTTTTGTGAATCAATTTAACCCGACCCAACCTGAAAGGTTCCCAAGTTGAGCTCAATCTGACCCGAACTGGATTCCCCTGAGCCCGAGAATAACCAGAACCCGACTTCGCTCAAGCCGATTCCACCCCTAGTAACAGTACCGACTAAAGTATTTATGCCCACTTCGCTGACCCAGCGCACTGCAGCAACGTTCATAGAGGCCAGAGCGGTTACAGAAGCCGTCCTACCAACTCAAAAAGAACTTTTCCTCCCAGCTCTGCTCATTATAATCATTACCGCCCCGTTCTGATGGCTGAGCTTAATTATACCTTGATGCTTGTGCCGGCCTCACACTGGGTTGTCGAGAAGGACTCCGTGAAAAAGACCTTGAGTGGCCAACTTCGTGAAGCGCAGCCAACTTACCTACACTCACCTGTTCACCAAGTTTCCCGAGGACCTGCATGGACTGCAAAGCGAAGGTGGAGCCCAAGAACAGCTTAGTGCAACAAAGCACAACTGCACTCGAGTGTTCTTCTACCACACAACGACAAAAGAAGAGAGCTGGCAAGAGGAAAACAAGCTGAAGAACATAGGAGAGCTACTTCTGTTGCTGCAGTGGACATGAATTATTGACTCGTGATGCACGACAAATCATATAAAATACAAGAGGGGATCTTCTGCTGGAGGATGTGGATCATACTGGAAGATTTATCCAATTGAGTCATATCCAAGCAAAACCACAATTGGCCTAAAGTGGGTTAACATTATTGATCCTTCTAAGTCCTCCTTTGCACCATTGCGAACTCTGTTTCCGGAGGCATCGGGGCAAGATTCACGCAACCTTAGTTCTAGACCTTCAATACTGCTGTACCGGGTGCGTCTGAATTAGCCGCTACTGGAAAGGAACATGTAGCTCCACCATAAAATCAAAACATTCTATTATTCTCGTAGATTGGTATTAACTGAAAGCAAATGTCTGAGACAACATTTTTGAAGAGAATCTACGTTGTCAGATGACTGAAAACAAGAAAACCAGACAGCATTCAAAATGCAGCTCTTTCACAGCAGGGAGTCACTACTTCATGGAGGCAGCAAACGAAATGGAGCAGGTTTCAAGATAAGAGCAGTGAGTCACTTGCACTCCTGTAAAATAAGCTCAGAGCACGAAGTGAGAGGTTGGTATGATATGTGTGTATGTGTGTGTGGGTGTATCAACCTTGTACTTCATACTCTGTGCTTACTTTAGTGGAAAAAACAGAATGCAACTGATTCCACCTTTCAACCTCCTCCAATTATGAAGCACTTGTCAGCACTGACATTTTAAAATTAAAATTAATTTTAAGCAGATTTTTCTGAGCAAAGTACAGCAAGAAAAAGTTGAATCGAGTGAAGTTTTGAGTCTCTACCGGCTGGAGCGAAAAAAATCGAACCCATCGATAACTTCAGCGAGATCCATATCGGCAACACGAAAGTGTATTCTTACAAAACTATAGACGCATATGTAAACACACAAAAGCGGCACTAATCTTCGATATAGTCCCTTGGCTGCCCTTGGCTGCAATTACCACTTCGATGGGCTTCCGGAAAGCTCGCCAGGTAGCGCGCGGACGAAGTCCCCAGATATGGTGGACCAGTTCTGGTTGACCAAGGCCTTGAGAGTCGGTACACGGATGGGCACGGCTCAGGCCTGGCCATCAATTTGCTGCCCACATGCGTAATCCGGAGGATTATAGGACAGAGGATTCCAGACGCTTTTTGATTTCGTCCACTGCCGATTCAACGACCCCACTTTGGTGGCAAACTTTGGCTGGAGGTGCGTCAGCACACACGAGAACCGCGACCTCGACCGTCTCGTCAAGTCGAGAGATCATTTTTGACTTTGTTTGTGTACTCTGCAAAAGTAAGGGTCAAGGTACAGACCTCCTCGCAAGTAATTTCTGTGAGAAGAAACTATGTGTGTATGCTGTAATGTACATTTTTGAGTGGAGTTTTCGCATGGAATGAGTTCTTCAGACAGTGACCCGTAACTTTGAGTACATGGGTTCACAACATTGAGGGCCCATAGTGACACTAGGGCACTCAAATACTGGCAACCCAAAGATGACCCCACTTTGGTGTGGCTGGTTTGGGCCATTTTTGCCCCCCCCCCTTCCCTCCCCTTTTTTTAGTAAAAAGTGCAGAAACTTTTGTGGGGAGATTCTGCCTTCCCTGGCCCACTAAAATCTCGGGGGGGGGACCACCTGAACCCCCTTGCACCCACCCATGGGGCCAGAAGGCGCACAGGCAACTTAGTTCAGTCAACTCTTGATTTGTTTTGCAATTGAATTGTTGTAATAATTGAATTCTAAAATTCTAGAACACAACCGGAGCATGACCACGAGTGTGTTCCTGGAGAAGGTCCGCATTATATATTATGCAGATTTTGTAACGCTCCACCTTGTACTTTCACCTCAATTTGTTTGTCATGCCTCAACCCTATTTGACACGGAAGATTTTCATCGATTAAGGCATTGGGGTGTGTGGCTGCCATGCGATATGATAAATGCTTGAATTTCTGTTCCCGCTGGCTGGTTAGCAATGAAAACCGGTCAGAAGAGGTCACGAGAGTGTTCCTCAAAAATATTTACCCATTCAGATGCCTTAAAAAAGCTATAAGCTTCTACGTATTCTTGTATCATACTTGGATGAACAGAAACAACTTGAAGAGCTGGACTTTGCATCAGTTGTGTGGTAACCATACACACTCGCGTGAAATAAGGTTAAACTACTTGTACTTGCTGCAAGATGAGCGACTTCTCAGGTCCCAGATGAGCTAGTACAGTGCTTTTTAATGTGTTTGAACACGCTATGCAGCTGTGTTTTTACAGTGTGAGAGTTTAAACGAGATCAGTGCGCAGTCCATGCCAGTTTTGAACCTGGAGTGTACACATTATTGCCACTAGATTGACTCGAAGAGGCAAGTATCGATTATAGGTCCATTCAGAAGTGCCCGCAACATAGTTGTATAAGTACGAGTAATAATCAGCCTTTTTTAACTGGCAGACCTTTTCTGATGTGATCATTGATTTTTTTGCTCATTTTGTCAACATCTCATTTGTTCTTCATAAAAAAGTTAAAGACAGATACTTTCTTACTCTATCACCGAAAGTCAGTGACAAAAGAACTTTTCTATCACCGATTGTTCATGCCCTCCACATGCAAAAGTTCAATCTCAATTTGAGATCAGAAAACGCCAAAAACCAATAGGAAGGCTGGCAGTCTGACCAAGAGCAATGAGACCTGGAACGACATGAACTAAAGTAGCCAAGTTGTCAGGTCCAATGTACCCAACACAGATGATGAAAGAGACGTATGCGGAAGAAAACGTCATCTCAAAACATTCAGGGAGCACTTTTTTTCACTATTTTTTGAGGACCACTCATGAGGGCAATTTTCATTCTTGTGCCCTTGCCTCCATTTGTGACCCTTAAAGAATCAGTGAAGAAAGCGCTTCCTGAGGGATTTTTTTTTTTTTAAAAAAAAATGCTACTTTCCGTGTCTTACTGTGCTTCAGCAGAACAGTAATCCCATCACTGGAAATGCTTTCTTGGTAGAATAGCAACACTTTCGTCATGGGCCTGTGCAGTAGGAGTAGGATGATCTGACCTTTTTTGGCAATTAAGGAAAATGAACCTGCAACATTGGTATCTGCACTCCAGTGCAGAACTGAGCATCCCAGCAGACAAGCGGAAAACTATGGCTGGAAGATGTTTTATGCATAAAAGTCTCGCAGGAGCGTTTAAATACTGGCAATCTTTGCTCATGCATCTTTCTGCCGCTAGATGGTGCCCGGGCCCACAGGGAGGGAGGCGACCATGCTGTCGGAGAGGAAGATGGACACGAAGGTGGTGGTGAACGTCGACCCTGCACAGCTTCTTACGTGCATGCATAAGTAATGATTAAAGGGCCGACTTTTAATTTTGGCACAACTTTCAATTTTTGCGGCGAGTGATAAAACAACCGGGACGTGGACGTCCACCTCCCGGTTGGAGAAAAAAAAATTGCATTGCTCGACTGATTTTGCAGGCGTGTTCCAGGAACTTGATGTTGCTTCCCCCTGACCTTTTTTTGCAGCTGATAGAGAAAGGAATGCTTGTTGCTCGAATACAATGGTTGACTCCATCTTTTTTGCGCACTGTTTACAATGCTTTGATAACACCGAATTATGGTGGTCAAGGCTCCAGGAGCCTTGGAGCCTTGGAGAAAAGGATCTGGCTCTTGCAAGCAAGCCAGGTGAAGTACGTAAAACAGGTGGATACTAACAGAAGCGCCTGGAAAAATAGTTGTTTCAGGGCGAGTCGGAATTTATGTCACTCATGTCAGTGGGTGATGAGCAAGGATCCTGTCAAACACTGTCAATACGAATGAGCGCTCCGGCCAAGGCACACTGATACTACGACAAACACGTTATTAGCCAAAGTTGTACTGTTTAATACTGTATTCGTCCGCCGATAAAACAGATTGACGTTTCTTTCCTTGCCGGTGAACTGACGGAAGATCAATACACAAAATATGGTTTGTACCCTTAGGCAAGACATGACAAAGCATGTCTCCTTATGACAATACGCAAGGCATTTCTGATGCACCCTGTGGACTCGAACACGCCTAATTCTTTCAACTTTGGCTGCAGCCGTGTCATAACCTGTGTGCTGCTGGCCTCCCACTTTATATTGCCACACAAGAAGTCCTGCGCCGGCGAGGCTGAGGTCCTTCCCAACGTCTATTTCATCACACCGAGCTATGACCGCCTCTACAGCGGCCGGAACTCATGCACCTGAGCCATGCCTTTCAGCGTGAAGTCATGTCTGGACGGAACTTTCATTCAAGGATAGGATGGCTTTTTCTGTCCAGCTGCCCCCGACCCCTCCCCCATCTCTGCAGACAGTCACCAGATCGACAGGTGACGGACCGTGAGGGTCTGTTCCAAGTCGTACCTGGCCGTGCGCAGCGAAACCTGACTCTGTACTGGCTGGTCGAGAACATGTCAAGGAAGCGTGACACCGCCGCCAGTGGACCCATCTTTCTGTCAACTCCTACTCACTTGGAATGGTTGAAGAGATGAGACTCACCTGAACCCCATCTGTGTGGACTTTGGGTTGTGTTGGAGGTTGTCACACCCACAGCTGATAACGCCTGCGGCCCGGTGATCCACTTCAGCTCGTGGGCCAACCTCCCCGGTGGATCTGGCAGAATTTGCAGTCTCCTGCCCTCTGTGAGAGCCTTCTTGGCCCATCTATTGGCCAAGCTCAATGCCAAGTCTCACCCCGGCCAGATGTAGTCAGTCTTCGTGTCCCAGTTCGACCAGTCCTCGGCCGAGCTGAGCCGGGACGCCAAAACTGCCTTGGCATCCTGACTGACCCAGAAATCCGGCGTCCTCCGCTGCGTGTGGCTCCCACTGAAGGCCAAATGTCACCCTCAGTCACGTCAGCCTTAAGACTCGTCGAACACGCAGCGAAGTGAACAAATGAAGGGATGACTTCAGCAAATCTGGGGTACAACCTGGCCGAAAGCCCATGAATGTTCCACGCATTTTTTCCAGAAATTGCTTCTGATAGTGCTTGAGCTGGCATAAAAAAATTGATCTATGGTGTTATTGATAGCGCTCTGTCTGCGAAGCAACGGCTTCAGGTTCCCCCTTTTTTACTTTGTTGAGTTTTTTTCCCATGGGCCTTCGTCGTCCTCGCCTCTCTCTCTCTCTCTGTCAGGGCGCCCTGAGAGAGAGAGAGAGAGAGAGAAAAGAGAGAGCCTTTTGGTCCCTCTGCAGTAAGGTCTTGCGGCCTCGAGTGGTCTTGCCTGCAGTGGCTAATTAGAGGCAAGTAAGAAATAATAATTTATGGGAAACGAGGCGGAAAAAGAAAGCAAAATCTGCTTTCCAGCTGTTGAAAAGCAAAGAAAAAAAGGCCCAAGAAGCAACAGAAAAACAAAAGAGGCACTCCCAACCCGAGCTCAACAAAATTTGTGTAGTCGCACACATCTCGGTGGAAAGGACCCCCCTGAGGCTTCTTCCCCAGTCCTTCCCAAGTGATTTTTAACGCTTTTGGCAGCATGAGTGAGGTTACTTTTTCTGGCGGATGTGTGTGAGAGCCACTTCAAATGTGTCTCTCCCTCCGCATCAGTGTGCGAGACGTCAGATCCTTCACAACCTGAGAGTGCCAGTGCAGTGTGCGAGTTAAGAGACTTGTACAGTGTCATTCTTGTACCACAGCTGCATGCTGGAATGGAGAAGTGAATGTTCAGGGTGGCTCAGGAGTCCGGCATGAGGAGACCAAGGTCGACTTTGGCTTTCTTTTGCTCAGGTGGCTGACATGAAATTGCACTTACTCTTGACTGGCCCTGTACATGCTAACCCCCCTAAAATACTCCCTTTGAAAGTGGGCAAGGAAGGAAAAAGTGGGAAGAACGTGCGTTATGGGCACTTTGAGATATTTTTCGGAGGCAAAGTGAGTGCGAGGTAACTCAGGTTGACTTTGCCGGAGGAGACTTCCTCGACGGCGGTACAAGATGACGAACCTTGGTCTGGTAGAGTTTGGCAAGAAGAGAATCCTCACGCTAAATGGCCTTCCTTAAAGCAGGAAAAACATCGGTTTATTTCACCTCTTCGCCTGCCCCCCCCACCCCCCCCACCCCCCCACCGTCGCACAGCGTGGCTCCCTCTCCGTCCCTCGTCGCGACTGGGGCGGGGGGGTGGGGGGGGCTCGCCGTCGCCCGGCGTGCCGGGGCGGGGGGGGGGGGGGGGGGGGGTGGGGAGGGGGTGGTTGGGGGCGGGGTGGGGAGGGAGAGAGAAGGAGAGAGACAACAAAACGGAGGGACAGAAG
>JAAUXU010116926.1_pt1 | contig 25705 bp, 21 predicted proteins | sample 7278151 | NCBI WGS metagenome assembly JAAUXU01 (sample SAMN14350113, study PRJNA611818) | marine sediment metagenome | isolation source: surface marine sediment (1.8m) | place: French Polynesia: Moorea | collected 2018-08 | reverse complement strand
TGAGCCTGTCTGTGTATATGCTCATCATTTTTTGGCCTGTCTTCAATTTGGCCTGGCAGGCTGAAAAAATAGCCGGCCGGCCACGCTAGCCCGTACGTGTAATTCCGCCCTTACTGGGATAGTAAACCCTAACCTGGAATAATCTGGAAAGTTGTCGTAGTTAACCTAAGAAACTTCAGCTTCTCAGAAAAATTAGAAATTATTTAATTAGCATTTGTGACCAACCTTTCTTTCCTTGTGTTCTAAAGATGCACAATGCAGAAAGAGAAGTCAATCCAGGTTTTTACATAATGCTAATATTGTTCATTGTTACTAACCAGGATGTTAATCCCTGATTTGACTATGCACCATTCTGTAATCCTCAGACCTCCTACTTTCCAAAAATACCTGTGCCTATCCATGGCATTTTTTTGGGAACACCCACCCTCCCCGTACACCATGAAGCCTCATGCTTTGTCCATTAGACAAGGCGTTTGTGATGCGTTTGGATGCGTTGCGGGATGTACAAGAGACTCATGCTTACTCAGCGAAATTGGCTCAACATGAATGATAAATAATGAGGAAAATGTTCTAATCAATCCAGCTGTTTTGACCTGCCAAATTCTCCCATGTACCTTGTAGTCGGATGATGTTCGCGATGACTCGCGACCAGGTGGAGAGGACGTCGCAGTTGATGTACACCCGCTCTCGCACGTGTGTCGAGTCTAGAACATGACAAAAAGTCATCAATCTAGCTGGTTTGACCTGCCATATAGGCGCGTTCCAGTGTGACTAATGCCGCCCTAGCGGGAAAAAAATAAACTAATCAAAGATGTGCGAACAAAACGATCACTAGTACACTGGATCGGACGGATCCCTCAGGTGGGTTTGATGACTTCTCTTTTCAGTGTACCAGTGATCAGGTGACAAGCTGTACGTAAGTACTGCAGTCGGATTTAGGAGTGTACCCAGACCTCCGGCCTGGCAGAGCCATCTATTGGATCCCTGACCAGCAGCTGGGAGGCACGAGGACAGCTCTTCCTCTCCTCGACAGCTTGGCAGTGATTAGTTGAGATGAACAATTATCGGTTATTGAAGATGGCATATTGTATTTTACCCGAATTTGATGAAAGACTCTGACATCACTACTTGAATTGTCATCCAGGCTTGTACATTCAGTCCAGGGTGTCATAAGTCCTGGCAGAATAATTTCTGTAATGATCAATTGTGCGCTGTTTTTTTTCCTCTTTAGATTGCCAGTTTGACCAGCCAACTTGTCGCAGGCGGGAGGAGGCGCGGGCTGCGTCCTTAAGGGCTGCGGACCGTGCGGGCTGAATTGCGGGCTTTGGGTCGGTTCCCCTCTGTATTCGGCAGTCACCAGCAGGTGCTCTCTGAAGTCACTTCTTGAAGCTTTGCCACCTCCACTCTCCGTTCAGGCCATCGCCTTCCCTCTGTCCTCCAAGTCCTGCTCCACCATGGTAAAGCTGGCCAAGCTACCTTCAGGCAGACTTTCTCCATCACCACACTTTTCTCCCTGCACAGTCATGGTTGAGTTGGAGGAATCCGCTCCCTTTCAGGGGCAGATTGGCTAAGCACAAGTTACTGGTCTAATCGTCGTCGTCCTCCTCGAACAACTTGAGTGTGTTCTCTCCTGATAGTATTTCTAAAGGTCCTTCTGATTGTATTTGCTGAAGGAAAGTACAGTATGATTCATTTTGATAGACAAATGCGAAAGTGGCGATTTTTTGGCACCCCATTGAGTTGTGACTTTGTGTGCGATCAACGTTGGGTCAGAGTCGCTCATGCAGGACAATGAATGCGTGGGTCAACAATCATGAATACAGCACATTTGAAAAACAAGAAATACCTTGAGTGATGCAGCATTTCATAGCTAGACCTGCAAAAAGGGTGGGTTTGACTTGCAAGTTCCCAACAGTTTCAGTTTCTACTGTTGCAACGACAGCCACTCGTGAGCAGCTAAACTCTCTGAAGGTGTGATTAGCTGAGCCAAAGAAGTTGATTTATCTTATGAGTTTCATGCAGAAAAGATACATTTCCCTCCTCCATCAGAAAGTGCAGTAACTAACTGAAAACTGCACTTGATCCCGAAGAGATTTCCGTTCAATTTCCCGGAATATTACATAGGAGAAACGAATTCTTTGTGTGGTGGTGTCACCACCGTTGTGTCACTGTTATGGCGGTCCTGGTCCGATTGACCTGTTAGATGCTTGCTTGAACAGTGTCCTCTTCCATACAAGTGTGGTTAACTGAGACAGGACTGTATGTGGTCACTCCAGGTGCTGTCACTGTCACACATGTGTTTGGAATGTCATTAAGTTTTGTTTCGAAGTCGGCTGTTAGAGACACGTTTGAAATATTGCCTGACTCACTCAATAAATGGCTCAATATTTCACCCTCAAGCAAAAGAGGTCAAAGCTCAACCTTGATCGAGCTTGAAAGGTCAAAGCTCGACCCGGCCTGAGCTAGAGGTTAAAGTAGCTCGATCCTCCTCTAATCATGTGTTCAAAGAAACGATTCTTCTTTTACGCATTCACCGTTGTTGTAGATGAAAAACCGTGAAAAAAGTGGAGAAGCGTGAAGCAAAGACGCCGAATGAACCAAATGCGTGAAAAAAGTTGTATCACTTCTATCCCTTTAACGTTTCATGCATTTTTGGGTCCTCACCAAGCAAGGCACTAAAAGCAATTAAGAAGCAATATTGAGCACCTAATTTCTTGGGAAAGTACAGTGGATTCTCGATTTAAAGATATGGTTCGTCCCCTGACAACATATCCTTAAATTGAAAATATCGTTATTTTTTTACACTAATATTACAGTGCTGTAGTGAAAGAACAAAAGTCGAGAAAATAATAGAGGATGGACTGTGGTGCACTGCGAAAGAAGTGAGTGCACAGAAGAAATTTCACATTTGATAACAAGAATAGGGCCTTATTTGTGCAATCAATGTCCCTTTATGAATTTGTGTGGTGAGGAATGTGCAAAAACAACCTTGACTGCAAATCGGCATCGAGAAGGCCTTGGACGTTGTTAGGCCTAGGAAGCTCACATTCAGCGGTACCGAGGACACTGAAGAACTTGAAGATAACTTCATGCACACCCAAGCTTCTTCTGCTAACTGTAGAAGCAAGAAAAAAACCCATGCATGCATTTTACATTGCAAGCAAGAGCACAAAAACTGCCCGAGCAGAGTTTTTGCATTGCTCATGATATCCTTAGGACTAGAGTAGAGTTTTTGAAGCGGAGTTGAACGTTGTTGGAGGGAGAGAAAAGACCTGACAGCTGTTTCTAGGAGACCTTTGGATAAAAACTTTGGAAGGTATTTCTGTTAAGGATCCACATGCTGAGTGAGCACACTTGTCTTCATCTCATGTATCCAGCCCTGTCCTTCTGATACCAAAGATTATTTGCAATTTCCCACATCGCGTAATCAAGCAGTAAAGAATTTACTGCACTACAGAAAGACACTCTTGTGTGGATCGCTGGGTATAAGGATAAGATAAGGATAGCATACATATTAGGCTAGTTCAAAATGGAACTCTTTATGGAAATCCTGAGTTTTAGCATAGGGTAAAATTAAGATGATTTTACTAAAAAAGTTTTTTCCTAAAAGATCATTTACTATCTGCACTTTTAATTTGAAGTTCACTACATAAGCACAGTACATAGAGCTGTCTGAATTTGTAACTCTAAAAATACTATGGTATGGAAGTGTCCCTGGTTGGTCTGACATTTTAGGAGATCGTAGTGGGGAATGTCTATTATTAGCAAAAACACTCAGCTCAACCGGAGACACTTTCATAACAGAGCATTTTTAGGAGTTTGCTATGTTCAGTCTATACATGAGTAGTAAAACTTCAATATTAAAGGGCAAGAAAGTAAATCATTTTTTCTTCAAACAGTGAGTGCTAATTTTCCTGCCTCCCCGGCCCCTCACTTTTGGGGGGCTTTGCCCCCCCCCCCCCCCGCGCCATCATGCTAGGTCCCCAAAACACTACGTAGGCTAAGGCTTGGAAAGGTTGAGAGATACTTCGCAGACTGGGCTGAAATGGCCGACCCGGTGACAAGCGCACAGAACAGTTTATTCAAACACAAGAACAAGACGTGACCCATTCAGTAGTTATGGTGGCGGCCTTCAATGTAGCCACCGTCATTTTCCACGATCCTCTCGAGATGCCGGCACAGAAAGGAACAGTAGAGCATGTTCTCTGGAGTAAAGAGGTGAGGCCTTAGCCTTATGTAGTCCTACGTAGTGTTTTTGGGGTTTAGCACGATGGCACGGGGAGGGGGTGGGGGGGGTGGCAAAGCCCCCCAAAAGTGGGGGGCCGGGGAGACTTTCACTTTCATTTACTGGTCAAAAACATCGATTTTCGGCAGCAACCAGCATGGTGCTCTTGTTAACTCACCACACTTAAAGTGCTCTACAATGACAATGAGAGCCTGAAACTTGACGAAACTGCAGGACCTCATGTCTAACACTCTCCATGACACATTCCAACCTTAAATGCAACCTTACAATTATCCCACTAGGCCTAGCACAACGATTTGTACCAAGCGACATTATTTGCGGCAAGCACTGTACATATGAGGATGAATTCGTCAAATCCAACACTCTACTTGACGTATTATTATACTTATAAAGGTCAGAGCATACGTTCATAAAGATCTCTTAGCCTCCTCAGCATGGTAGTAATCCCGGGATATAAGATTCACCCTCCAGACCATAATATTCTTTTTTTGACAGGATACGCAACGTTCATGATTAAGAAAAATGAAATATTTTGTCATCCTAGGTGGAGACGATTGCACCCATGGACGACGTTTCAAGTGTGTAGATGGTCGAACCCGACACCTCCGTCTGCTTCCGCACTGGATGAGTTGTGCACATCGATGTATCGAACCTCAGGATTTGTGTCGGTTTTGTAAGGTCACTCGGCAAAGGGTCTTGCTTATGGTTGACAAATTTGGAGTATTGAACTTCGACCTCGAGCATTGAAAACTTGCGTTGGAACATAGAGTATTCGAGCTTGAGCTCAGACTCGATGCATCCCTAGTTGTGCTGGATGCACATTGTTGGAGAATAAGACCACAAATCAGAAAGGCCCTTTTCTGCTTTGTGATAAGACTGCCACCAAGGAAGCAAGCAGCATTACTTTCTGTACCTGGTGTCATTAAGTAGACATTCCAGAAGTCATCTGAACTGCAGTAACTTTGCCAATTTTACCCACCAATTATCCAACACGGATAGAAGGATCATTTTGTCCGGTCCTAAAGTGACCTTGATAGACGTGTTCTCCTACGTGAAAGTAGGTGTTCAGGCTCAGCCAAGCACTAAAGATGGAAAATTCCATCTCGTCCAGGAACAAAAGATCAGCTTCATCGGGAACAGAAAGCAGCTTTTCCAAATTTGGAGTCTTTGTGCAAAAAACATTTCGAACATTTCAACAAATTGGAAGACACTATTAGACGAAGGCAGTGATTCAGCCCCCCCCCCCATGCATTAGACGGTCTTCCTGCTGGCCTTGGTGAGTGTGACCAACGAAGCGGGATGGCCCGGACATACCGGGCCATACATGTTACCACAAATACATATTACCGCAAATGCATACTGTATTTGGAGAATTGGTAAAAAGGCCGGAAACTTGTTCTCTATAGACACGCAACCTTCTTTGTTGGACTTCCAGTTGACCACGTTCCATGCACTCACTTCTGAGGGATTCCTGGCTGAGCAAAGGACCTTCGTGCTTAATGCATATCAACACAAGATCAGCCATTTATGGGGGACTTTACCTCTTGAGACTTAGTCGTCATGTAACATTAGAACAGTCGAACACGGATGAGCGGGCGGTCTCAGACCTCAGTTTTTCGCCCTCTTGTCCGAATTTCCCGTTTACCCCGAGGATTGAGTACGTTACATCTATTGCTTGTATCGTCTCCCGCTTAACTGAAATTCCCGCTCACCCAGCTGGGACTACAGTTTCTAAAGTTATTGACTGAATCCGTTAATTTTATGAACAACTAGTCTATGTTTTCTTTTAAGCTGTCACTCACTCGACTTAGTTGTGAACATGCCTAATTCAGGGCTACAGCACGCCGGTGTGCTTTGCCTCACGCTACAGGATGACCCAAGTTCTAAGGGCTCTTGGGGTCATGACAGCTCTTGAGCACTTTTGAAGAGTACGACACCTGGCCAAACTGTGGGCAAAGTCAATTTGTACACTACCAAAGTAATGACCAACACCAAAGCTGTCACCATAAAAAATGAGGACGGAGACGACAAATTGAAAGTCACCTCCAATGCACTCATCAGGCAGTGAGAAATTAAAGCTGACTGCGAGTGATGACCAGGTATGAATTACACCTTGCACTGTATGCACTCATATTGAACTTTGGCAAATGATTAAGCCAATGAAGTCATTATATATAAAATGCTTCAGCGGCTTTCCCTAGACACATCGTCGTTCATCCTGTATCAGAGAGAGGTGAGCCCACTTATTTCATTCACATCGACTACAAAGTTGCTACTAGCCAGCTAGGCTCATTATTCCGCAGACAGGAGAATAATGAAGTATTACTTACTTTCAGGACGACCGAGGAAAAATTAATCCGTCGTGACAAAGACAAGTCTGTGCGGACTAAGTATGACCAGTAAGTTTAAAAGAGTCATATTGGAATTCCAAGGCTTTCTGGGGCAGATAAGGAGAGTGCACGAATTTTAGAGCTGGTGGGAAACGTGTAGGAAAACGCGTGCAATCAGAACTCAAAGCCAACTGACTTGGGAAACCCAGAGGGACCAGAAAGTTAAGAGGAGCGACTTCCTCTTCACTCTGCTTGCTGTCATCTTGTCCTACGAGTGTAAGAACGACGTCACCCTTTACGTGGGTTCCTTAGTGTATTGTCTTCAGATTTTTTTCACGCAATGTGCTGGGATGAAAACAAATGATTCATCTTGGCCATGACGAGCGCAATCTCCTTGTCATTTCAGCACTGGCCAGAGGAGCCAGAAAAGGGCGAAATCCGCGGGGAAAGGATACCTTAAGAGCGATATCATACGCAGTACAGAAGTTCGTGCCATTATTTTTACTCCATGGGTCCCCATTGCATGGGCGCAATCTTCTTCTTTTTCTTCTTCTTCTTCTTCTTCTTCTTGGTCTCGCACCTCATTACGCAACAGCACAAACAGGGACACAGGCAGCAGGGGTCCCCGTCCTCGGAGGAGTCCTCGGAGGACGCCGCCGCGGAGACCTTATTGTGGGCAGAGAATGGGGCCTTATAAGGGGCTACGTAAGGTGGAGCTGGTGAGGCTGCTGACGAAGGTGAAGACGAGGAGGAAGATTTGCGCGAGCTTTTGGCAGCAGCGGAACTCGCCTTCGACGAGTGAGCCGAGCTCTTGTCCCCGGCGTCGCCGTCCCCGTCGCCGCTGTCCCCGTCGCCGCTGTCCCCGTCGCCGCCACCACCGTCATCGTCGTTATCTTCATTGTCTGACGACGACGCCGCCTCAGCCCGCGTTTCCTCGCCTTCCTTGGCTTTTTCCTGGTCGTCCACGGCCGCATCCTGCAGACTCTCCTCGTCGTTGTCCATGTCGTTCGGAGCAGGCTCATCATCTTCTGCCCGGTTCTTCAATGGCTCGGAGCTGTAGCCACTGCTGCCTCGCTCGTCGTCTACAGGGTGCATCAGAATTAGTCCCAGTCAGCATTAAACAGATGTAACTTTGCAGGTGCTGCTATTAGAACATGAAATGTCACGTCAAAGGATCCCAAGTAACTCGTCTTCAGTCACTTCACCAACAGCAGGACAAACAGCGCCTGCGTCAGAACCAGGTGCTGAAGTCTCTCTTACCAGCTGACCAAGATGGTGTTGAGCAGTCAGATTTTTTGGGCTAAACGATGCCGAAATTTGTACTTAGTGAAGTAATGACTTTCAATTACTGCAGAACTCTTGATTTTTGCAAGACTATCCAACTTAATGAAACTTGGCAAAAAAGGTAATGTCTGTGATCGTCTTAGTCCATTGTAACCACACTTCGTTCTAATATTTCCATGACCCTGCCAGTCTACAGGAGGAACTTCTTTTCACCTGAGGGACCCTTACTCTGCCTTACCCTGCAGTCCGTATTCTGTGCGATCGTCATGGTCGTCATCTCCGTGGTCGTCGGACAAGTAACTGTCCAAGTCATGAGCAACCTCGTCATAGCGGACGTTGGTGTAACCACTTCTTTCTTCGTGCTGCGGACAATTACACACAAAAGAGTTAACATCATTGACGCAATTGTTGCAATAGCTGCACCTTATGATTTTGCTGAAAATGCTCACCTTTTTGAACTCTGGAGTGGGAGGCCACCCATCGTCATCTACCGTGTGTCTCCCACCTATATGCGTGTACGGTACAGTAACAGTAAAAAATACATTATACACGTCAAATGAATTGTGCTAGTACATCAACTACGATATATCCTGAGAGATGGCAACATTAATATAACTGTTAACTTTGCTCACCGTACTCGTCGTAGATAGGATTTCTGCTGTTCACACTGCTCTCGTAATCGTCCAAGTCTGGGTTGGGCTCCTTCTTCTTCTTCTTCTTTTTCTTCTTCTTGTAGGCCTGGTTCTTGTTATCGATCCTCGACTTCACGTCGTTGATCTGAGGGGTCGCCGCCGTTGGCATATAGCCGAGCACTCGCTTCTGGCGTTCCACCCCGCTGTCCTCCCTCACGGAGTGGTCGTCGTAGTCGCTGTAGTCGCTGTAGTCGCCGTAGCGACTCATGGCGCATGTGTCTTTGTGTGCGTTGCTGCCAAACGACTGGACACGGACGTCCTGTGTTTCTATTGCTTTCTTTTGATCGTATCCATAACAGCAGACCACAATAGCAAACAAGGGGAGGCTTGGCTTCCAAGGCCTGCGGGTTCTCCAACGATTCTAACTCCGTCGTCGAGTGACTGTCTGAGCTCATCTGCTTGGAAAGTTTGCTGTGAATGTTGGCACTCCCGACAGCCGAGTCCCACTGTACTTACTCGTATTTTGGTGGGTGTCGTCATGTGGCACCATTGATAGAGATGAAGGCAACCTTACGTTCTACCTACTCTTTAATGACACCTATTAACAAATGCTGGCCCAAGAGTAACGACACAGAATCGTATCATATGAATAAACGTTGTTAATGTTGTAAAAGGTCTTTCCAGGGGCAGAACAAAAATAGAGACGTTATAAGTTTCGATAGAAGCCATGCGAGATAGTTTTCCTCGTGAGTCATTAGAGCTAAGTTCAATTCGACTTCGCGCATGGGCCGTATTGTTATAGGTTAAGTATAATTTTAATAAAGTGAATCGCACTTACAGTCTGAAGAGGCGAAATGAGTAATTGAGGTGAATCCAAAGGGGAAGTGATGAGAAGCAAGAGTTGGAAAAGTGGCGGGTGTGTCACAAAAGTGTTTAAAAGGTATGAGGAAAAAAGTATATCTTTTTGATTCACACAGCAATTCAGCACTCGAAAGATAAACTTTTTTGTACTTCCGCGGCTCAACGGCGTAAGATTCAGCACGAGAGGATAAATGCGTTATCTTCTTGTGCTGAATAATAAACAGCCTCGGCATCGCCATGGCAGGATTGTCATCCTCAAAGTGCTTTAAACTGTGAGCAATTTATAGACAACTCGGGATGGTTTTGAGCCGGTTCGAGAAGCACGACGAACCGACGTTTTTGGAGGCTGGTGGTGGCTTCTGGCTTGCAAGATCTGACCTCGAGCCAGGAGGCCATGTTATTGTAAGGCCATGAAATTGTCCATGTCCTGGCTGCTCCCAATGAAACTAGAACCATTGCAGGTTCGGAAATGGCCCGTGGAGTCTCTTTTCCTTGACAAACACTGTTTGCACCGTCTCTGTGTGGTGAGAAGAGGCCAGAGTTTTGGCGAATCTATCCAATATCTCAGGCCTATTGATGAGTTTCAAGTTTGAAAGCAAGGTCAAGTCCAAGCTTTTGGGAACTTGAAAAAAAGCTTGGCTCCACCTTGAGGACTTCAGGGGCCACAAAAGCTACTGGGTGTCTACTGGAATTTCACGAATTTTGGAAAATTTTCTATTGTCCAAAGCCTACCCAGTTAGACTGTCAAAACGAAGTACACAGACGAAGAAGTCACAATGCACATCAGATTTTTATTGACTCACAGTGCAATGGAACTCATGAACAATAAACTTTTTTTATGTAATCAAATTGTGCAAAAAAATAACCTCCAAACTCTAATGCATGGAGAATGGTCTCAGCATGGCAGAGATATCACAGCCGTGTTGCTCTGCAGCCTCAAACTGATGTCGCAGGAGTTTTAAGCTGTAAGCAGTTCAGAGATGTGAGATCTAGAGAGGAAACCACTTAATGGTACATCATCATATCAGACAGCTTGGACGTAATAACTTGCTAAGGCCAGAGCTGGACGATTTTTGAGTCAAATACAGTTGCATTGCTAATTCTTCCTAAGAGAAGGCGGGTCGATTGCAAAAATTACGAGACCTCTGCTTGTACGCAAGACATACGGGAACCAAAGTCAATCAGTGCAGAGGGGAGAAGTCAGCAAACCTCGAAAGGACCATGACGGAGACGAGGGACCAGGAATCGGTACCGAAATCAGACCAAGTTGACGCCAAAAGTTATATGACGATTGATAGCTAAAAGGTTATACTACGAAAATAGCTACACTTAAAGTCATCCCAAGCACAACCCTGGAATATGGACCAAAAATACCGCCCACAAGTTGATGTGGACCCCCAGTGGGTTGACTATATTTTGTAGCTGCAACATCTTTTACTTAGAACAGCGCTGCTGCTTACTAAGGTTTTAGGAAATACTGCTTAAGAACTCCTTTGTTTGAAAGGGGTCAAAAGATTCTCTTATTGTTATCGTTCTATCAAAACCGGTCTTTCTCCCAAGTAGAAGAATTAGTAGCGACTACAGATACTTGAAAAATGTTTTGGACCCATCATCAATTTCATTTCTGCATTTTGACTATTTGCATACTAAGCGATCCAACCTTATGCGCAGTAAAAAGTTTGTGCAATAAGCATTTTGACTCACTCTAAACCGAGTTTATCTGCCAAAGCAACCACACCTTAAGAGTGACACCTGTTCCTGCAGGACGGCTCCTTCTTCCTCCCCGACGCCGGCCGTGACCATCTCCGCCAGGGCCGTGAAGTCCGCGTCGAACGTGTCCACCACAACAGACTCTCCCCGTCCAAGGAGTCGCTGCGCAGAGCTTTCGTGCAATTTGATCAGACGCTTGAGATGGCAAAAAGAGCAGGACGATCTCTTCGTCGTCCTCCTCCTCTGCAGCGCTGATTGCATTAATCTCGTCCTGACGTCTTTGAACTTGAGGAGGGACAAAAAAGTGCGCTGCATTTTCTCTGTCTGCTGACGACGGAGGCAAAAAAATCCTCTCTTCTCTCACTGCAAAAGACTCGGACGCGACGTCGACGTCCTCGCACTCAGCCTCAGCCCTTTCTCACCAGCCAGAATGCGCATGTGCAGTGGCCAAGAAAGCTCGAGCTCAAGTCGGGCCGCAGGGTCTGACTGGGGATGCTCGGGCTTTGGAGCTCGGGCCCTGGATCCAGTCGGACCCGTGCTCACGGGCAACGCCGAGGTTATCTCGCCCTTGGTCAGACCAAGGGGCAGTGCGACGAGGCTGGGACAATAATGTTTTTTATACGTATATTATTATTATAAATATCCCGGTAAATTTTAATAAATATTAAAAATATCCCTGTAGGATAAAGCCTAACTGAACGTTAACTCAATGTCAGAAAAGAGGAGAGACCTGAAGAACAGAATTGTCAGTAGAAAGGACCAGATCAGAGCAGCCCCAAAGTTCAGCAAGTTCAACAATTTGTACAAGCTGAGCAAGCTCAGCATCGCCTCCTGCAAAAGTTTCTGTGTAAGGAACCGAAAGATTGGAACCCGTGGAAGAAAACACCTAGACCGACGGAGTCTCCTTCGTCCCCGTGGCCCGTTGACTCCTGCGTGAACTTGGACGGCGACACCCTGAAAACCGACTTCAAGTGTTTGCTCCAGAAGTGTTGGTGGTCGCCCCCATCGCCCTCTGCGTCCTCCTTCGAGTCAGTCTGCCTCTGCTGCGAGGGCATCTTCACGGTTTTGCTATTGACGTCTCTACGCAGCAAGCTGAATGACACGTCCGTTTTTTTAACGTACTACAACCCTTAGGTGGACATCTCGCCTGAGCTCTCTGCGTAGAGTCAGCGCTTGCTGTACCTTTGCCACGTGAAACATGCATTTATCATCCTTAGCCAACCTAACGTGAATGCTGTTATTAAGTTTGCCACGTAGAACTGCTTTGCCCCGACCCAGACTGACGCGAGGGACGTAACCGGGCTTGATGAAGCTGTTGACCAGACGGACGTACTTGTCTGGACTCACGTTGCTGAAAGCCCCGCGTTGACCAACGTGGTCGACTGGGATTCCTGGCGAAAAACGACGCCAGATTCGCAATCGGAGGTTGCGAAAATGTCTTCGTCCGTCCGTGATCGCTTCACCCGGAGAGCCGGGTCAGGCAGAGCGGCCGGTCCAGGCTGAAGCGAAGCTGGAGGCAGCGGGAGTCAGCGGCAGCGCAGAAATTCCTTTCCAAAGAAGCTGCCACTTTGTCCGTCGAGCGCGACTTCAGATATAAGTAACAATGTTATAAATAATCGATGTATCGATATGCAGAATGAAACTGGTTTTTTTTTTAAGGCAACAGTTCGGGAAATGTCGCAAGTTCTCGCCAAGCCCAATATGGATCGAAAGTTGATCCGGTCGTTTTGAGGTCATCTCTCTCGCTGGCAAGTCTGAAGATCGATGCCGCTGGCTGTGCACTCCCCGGCCTCCATTGCTGCAGTCCCCACCAGTTTGTTCAGTCGACGGACGTGTCCTCTTCAGGGAGCCCCGACTTGATCCGGTTCAACTTCGGCTCGTTCGTGGAGGGAAGGAGGACGGACGCCTCCGGTATAACCTTGCGATCCGCCTTCTCGGTTAGACAGCTCAGGAGGCAGGCAGGGAAGGATCAGAGCAGCTAGAAGACGCACACTTCAGACAGACAGACAGAGAGCAGCAGCTAGAGTGAGACAGACAAGCGGCAGTTCATAGTGGTCCCGTGTAGAGGAGGGGCGAGTTCTACTACTTCTAGCTGGTTGACTTCGGCAGGGCAGTGTGCAAGGCAGGGGAGGCTAGCAAGTAGCCCGTACCCGTCCATAAGCAGCAGCAGCAGCAGCAGCAGCAGATAGGTGGTTAAGAGCGTCGTCGAAGTCATGGGCGACAACGGCTACGACGAAGATGCCGCCGGCGGCACGACCCAACCCGATGAACCGGAGAAGGACCGCAAGCTCTTTCTGGGCGGACTTAGCTACAGCACGGACGAGGAAGGCCTGAAGAAGCAGTTCTCAAAATACGGAGAGCTCGTCGACGTCGTCGTCATGCGCTTTCCCGACACCCGGCGCTCGCGAGGCTTCGGCTTTGTAACCTACGCACGCACCGCTCAGGCGGAGGCCTGTTTCGAGGCCAGGCCCCACGTAATCGACGGGAAGGAAGTGGAGACCAAGCGCGCCATGCCCAGAGACGAGAGCGCCGGAGCAGCCGGCGGGAGGGGCGGCGGTGGCAACAACAGCCAGAGCGATGAAGATCGCCGCGCAGAGTGCCACAGAAAGCTGTTCGTGGGTGGCCTCAACTACGATACGACGGACGTAGGACTTCGCGAGTATTTCGAACAATTTGGAGAGCTGGTCGACTCCGTGGTGATGAAGTTCCGAGACACGAGCCGCAGTCGAGGCTTCGGCTTCGTCACCTTCGCAGATGCCAGTTGTGTAGACGCGGTGCAAAACGCACGCCCCCACACCATCGACGGTCAAAAGGTGGAGACGAAGAGGGCGACGCCGCGAGAAGAAATTGGTCAAGGCGAGCGCCAGCAGTCAGTCAAGAAGGTCTTCGTGGGTGGCATCAAAGATGGCGTGGAGAATGACGACATGCGCGACTATTTCAGCCAGTACGGCAACGTGCTATCAGTGGAGCACATGACTGACAAGGTCACGGGCCGTAAGAGGGGATTCGGCTTCGTCGAGTTTGACGACTACGACGCCGTGGATAAACTAATCCTGCAGGGCAATCATCGGATCAAGAACTTCCGCGTCGACGTCAAGAAGGCCGTCAGCAAGAGTGAACTCCCGCCCAAGGAAGATCGCGGAAGAAGAGATGGTGGCCGTGGCATGGGAGGCGGCGGCGGTCCAGCTCCATGGGGTGGAAATCAAGGATACGGGGGCGGCGGCTACGGCCGCGGAGGAGGAGGAGGCTACGACCGCGGCGGCGGCTACGGTGGCGGCTACGGCGGTGGCGGCGGCGGCGGTGGCTCCTTTGGATGGGGAGGTGGCGCCGGAGGTGGCGGCGGTCCCCCGAACCCGTGGCAAGGCGGCGGCGGAAGCAACTCGTGGGAAGACCAAGGAGGCAACTCTTGGGGCGGTGGTGGCGGCGGCCAGGGCTCGACATGGGGAGGCATGGGTGGCGGCGGCGGTGGTCCTGGCAGCTTTGGAGGCTATGGTGCTAGCGGCGGCGGCCCCATGAGAAACCAGATGGGTGCAGGCGCCAGGAGCGCCCCGTATACAGTGGGCGGCAGCAATCGCGGCGGGATGGGAGGTGGTTATGGGGGCGGTGGGTACGGCGGCGGCGGCAGCGGAGGTGGAGGTGGTGGTGGTGGCGCCGGAGGCGGGGGTTATGGTGGGGCAGGCTACGGCCGCGGGGGCGGGGCCGCTGCTACCAGGTGGTAGAAGTCATCATTCCGCGATTGCAGTTAGCGAGGAGGAGGGAGAAGAAAAAGAACGAACGAAAGCAACAAGTGCAGTTCATACTTGGGTACCCAATCCGGGTAGTAAGATTAGAAGAATGAGTTTGCAGAGTCGAGACGAGCAGCTTAGGACTCTCTTCTTATAAAAGTAATGTCTATGATGTCTCCTTTCCGGCCCGTATTCGGTTATGACAATCCGAGATTCCGTTTAGCCACTACTGCTTGTGTGTGCGAACTTCCCTACCACATGTATTATATACTACAGCACCTTACAGTAGTCCATGTACAGCTGTCGCGTACATGCTAGTGTAAGAACACAATTCCTTGATACGAGAGTGAGTGTTTAATGTAAATAAATTAAGCAGTAAAACTTCTGTCGCGCCACATTAGAAAGCTCTGGAAGTAAATGAACAAGGAAGTGAGTAGCATTAGCGTAGTAGTAGATAGTCTTCTTGGAATTTCAGACGATGTGATGGTGTACCACGAGCTCCAGTCGTGCCAGCTGTGCGCCCTGCACGTCCTCAACAACTTATTCCAGGAGCGCCTTTTTTCCAAGAAGGAGCTGGACAACATCTGCAGGAGGCTGGCGCCCAATGCGTGGATAAACCCGCACAAGTCCGCGCTGGGACTGGGCAATTACGACGTCAACGTCATCATGGCGGCGTTGCAGGATAAAGAGCTCGAGGCCAAGTGGTTCGACAGAAGACGGTGAGAGAGATGGGGGTGAGGGTGGGGGACACGAAGATGATGACGCTGATGTGGTCACTTTTTTTTTCTTTTTCTTTTTTCCTTTCCTTTCTCTTCGGCTTCACAAGTTCTCTCGACGAGTTGGAGTTGGCCAACATCTTCGGCTTCATCGTAAATAAGCCCAGTGACTACAAGCTCTTCGACATGGTACCTATGCCCATCAACATGAAGCACTGGATCGCACTGCAGAGGATCGACGGCCACTATTACAACCTCGACTCCAACCTGAAGCTGCCCCACCGAATAGGATCGGTGTGTGTGTGTGTGTGTTTCTGGTGCTCTCTGCGTCGCTTATGTAGAAAGAAAGTATGCTCTAAGCGCACATCTTTTTAGTTCTTTTCTTTCTTTCTTATTTTCAGTCTGAGGACTTTCTGAATTATCTGAAAGAGGAACTAAAGCCAGAGGACACCGAACTTCTCTTGGTTGTCTCTCCTGAGGTCTCGAGGACTGGATCTTGGCGCAGAGGAGAAGCAGTGAAGGAGGAACAAAGAGAGTCGAAGACGAGCTAACGAATCTGCCTTCCGGTTAATGTAGAAAAAGGCTGTGATCGCTCCAATGATTAAGAACGAGCACTTCGGCTCCGGCAGCGGCGTCGGGGCCTCCTCGGTCTCGAGAAGACGTGCGAGTGACTTGAAGAGTTCCGGAGACTCAGGGATACTCCCAAGTGGTTGGAGTAGCAACAAGCATTTTATGTCATTCGTTCTTATACCAATAAAGACATGCTTGAAATGTACTCCGGGATGCCTTGCCAAGTGATTGTGACGTGACAAGACAGGTACAGGTGTAAAGGCTTGAAGTGTAACAATAGAGAAGTGTCGCAGTTGACGTCAAGGTTCTCTTCTGTCCTCGTGCGGTCTTCGGTCTCAGCACACAGTCCAACCTTTTTCTACGCCATGCGCTGTCCTGGAGGATTCTGCGGTCTGTGGGGATCCCGCTGCGGCTCATAGTGAACAGAGAGTATCAATAAACATTGACTGTATGTCTAACATGCAGAGTATTCTGACCCACCCTTTTAGAGTAGCCGAGACACATGTGCGTGAATGCAGCTCCCGGATAGGTGAGTCTGTCCTCCTGAAATAGGACCGAGGGATAAAGATCTGAAATAGTGGCGAGCTCAGTTCTCTCTTCAAAGAGAATGGAAAACTTCTTCCTCCCCCTCTCAGTCCCCTTTCCAGTAATGTCCCCAAAGACTCTCATTGTTCCAAGCACAACCAAGCAGATTTTTATCCATGTGATGTACAGGGTATAACAAAATTATTCCCCCCTCCTCGTCCCGACATTCAGGCGTCACATGCTCGTATGTTTATACCTACATTTACATACGTTCCTGTCTGACGCAGCCAGGGTTGCCAAAAATTGGTCCAAGTTGAAGCATGTGGAGAACAAGAATAAAGTTCCGCAGGCTCATATCTTCTTGGTTTCTGCCTGAAAGTTAGGGTTGTCAAAGTGTTGGAGCATTTTGGGCGCCCCGCTAGATACGGACAAAGGAGTTACCGGAGCGGAAGGTAAACTGCCCCCCTCACGCACAAAAAAAAACCCTCCGGCTGCTTTGGCAAAATGTTAGGGAGCAATCAATTTTCTTACACCCTGTACAATGCATACATGGGTAGTAGGTTGAGCCTGTGGTGCAACTTTATTGTGTTCAAGCTGTACAACAACCTCTTCAAGGTGAATGATAATTTTCCTTTGTGTGGTGGTCGGAGGAAGAAAAAGATGCTTTTGAGTCTTTCCATCCAACTCTACAGGAGGGAGCAAAAATGTATTATTATCTTGCAGGACTTTCTAATTACCAGTTGCTGGAGAGAGAGAGGGGGGTAGAAAAAGAAAATGAGGATGCAGTAGTTGTACAGTGGGGCCCAGTTTATGAAGTACAGTCCACTTTTATGCTATAAAATTATATTTATTAAATAGCAAACTTCTAAATGACGTCTGTGCGTGCATCTTTGCATGTGAAAGCAACATTACATTTGCCTGCGGAAAGTTAATTTGCTTTTATGGTATCAAGCGCAAGGGTGAGCTTGTGTCACAAAAGTGAGGTGGAGTAAATATTTGGAAAGAATAATCTCCGCTTGATGGTCACGAGACCTCAACACCGGGAGAAACACGTGGCAAAATCGTCCATTGCTCAGAAGTCGGCTCACAGTCGTCATCAAGTTTTAGACTTGTCATGCGACCACCTGTGTTAGGCAATACTTGATACATTTGGTCTCACTGTACGTTGAAAATGCTGCAGAACAGCTTGTGCGATACCGCTCATCAGAGCCAATATTTGTGGCATGGGAAAGTTCTTGGACCAGTCTTGTTCACACGGGCGTGGAAAATTGCATGAGGGAGCCTCTTTTTCCTTACTCCATGTGAGACGAGCAACCCGACGGAAAAACTCACAGTTTCCCCCCCCCGCCCCGGTTCTTCTCACTCCTTCTGCAAGGGCAGAATTGATTGTCCGCAGCGATTGATACGCCGACGTTTGTGAAGTCGTGTCAGTGTGTAGAGGTGGACGCGGGCTCGAGGTGGGACCGGACAGTCAACGAGCGCATAATGGGCGAGCCAGACAAGAGAAATGGAAAGAAAAGTGCTGGTCTCTCTCTCTTTCTGCTCTCCAACCGACGAATATCGTTTTTTCTTCAAAGAAAGGTTCTGTTCCTTCGTTTCGTCGACCTTTCTCTCTCTGAGAACGGGCAGGAGCTCCTTCAGCGTCCTGCGTGACGTAACGCATTGCTCATACTTAGGAAATAGACAGGCTTCTTTCCTCTTCCATCCATGGGGATGGTGTTTGCTCAGTTGATGCTGCTGCTGGCGTCACTGCACACCACGGGGGACCCAAAGCGATTGCACTGTTGGGGGGGAGGGGAAATTTTCGTCACCGCCATGGTCAGTACTTCTAGCACTAGTGCAAACAGTCCCTTTGCTAAAGTAGTCAAGTCGTAGTCCAAATTAACCAATCCTAACTCTGCCTTACCTTACCATACCCACATAGTACATGGCTCATCATGGCTATTATAACTTATCACACCTCACCTCGCTTCACCTTACGTCATCTGAGCTAACGTGAACTGTGACTCGAAAATATTGCTCCCTTCTGAAGTTTACCTGCATGACCAGGTAGACCTCCATGTGTAGCATTAAAACAGTCTATTTGAGAGCAAAGCATCCGTCAAACTCTGTTCTCAACCCTCGAAATGGTCATCAGCAGAAGCCCGCATGGCCCAGAGGAAGCTGACGTTGCTTGGATTGCACGTGACCTTGTCTCGTAGGCCAGGATGAGGTCCTGTGGCACTTCTCCAGCTCCATAACGTCTGTCAAGCTCAAATCGGGGCCAAGAAGAGCAACCCGTGCAACACGTTTTTGCTTCTGTCTCAAACATGGTTGGGAGAAAATAACAAATGAGGTTTAACAAAAGTTGGTGTTGCCACCCACAAAAAAAGTTGCAAAGAAAGGAAGACCAATTGTGCAGCCAGACTTCCTTAAGCTGCATTTTAGGCCGTGTCATCTATTTGCCTCCCCACCCTGTACACCCAGCACCTCGTTGGCAAAAGGAATCTGCTCTAGACCACTGGGGCCTTTGCCATTCATTCTATCCTGCGCAGTGTGGAGATGCTTGAAAATTTGTTCGTAAGTGCGTGTCAACAAAGTTGGACATACGTAGCTCTGCCTTTCTCTCTCTCTCTCTCTCTCAGCCTCCCGCGATCTGGCTGACGGTTCTATTATGGGCAGTGTTTGTTCTCGTCGTATCCCCTAATATGAGCAGCCCCATTTTTGCTAATTTCGGATGGGATCTCTGCCCCATTGCTTATATTAGAGGCACTGCTTTTGGCGGTGCAGGAGCAACGACTCGTGCTTTTCATCTTCTTCTTTTCAATCTTTCATTGTTGCAATATCATATGTTATGACTCTGCCGTACTCAACTTAGAACTCACGCCGAGGGCTCACTTGAGCCGGAGTTGCGGCCACAACTCTGCACTCAACATTTTTTCCTCTCTTTACAGGCAACTACAGGAGTGGGTTGAAAACAATGCAAAACACAGGAGTTGCTTATGCTAGAGGAGTTGCTGGTCCTAGAGGCAGAACTCCAGGATGCAGAGGTCGCTCATATTGGAGAGTTCCTTATGCTCAGCGGAAATGCGGTACTGCGGGGTAATGTGTCCAAATGGACGGCTGGCCTCGTCTTCACTTTGACTACTTTCCACTCGATCCGCACACTTTGTGACACATTTGCTCTGGCCTGTGCGGATGGATTCGACCCGACTGCAGAAAAAAACCCTCTGTCTACTATTGATAAAAAAAGACTCACATATGTGTTAATATGGTGGTGGTGGTGTGTGTGGGGGGGGGGGGATCAATAAAGAGATCCCAGTCAGGGTTTCTGTTCCGGCATCCTTTAAGTAACAAAAAATCCTTGAGACTCGATGTTATGAACATTGGAGCCAATGTATTTCCCGCATTTTTTGTCCTGCATTTTCCGGTACCGTTTGTGGTAGGCATCTTCACGGGAGGGATTAACCGGTTGATTAACACTATAGACCAGTTCACCACGAGATCAACCAGTTCATTCAACCCTGTGTTTGAATCACGCGTAGGGGGGATGGAGGAATACGGGTAAATTGATCAGCTGCATAACAAGCAGGCAGAGAAAGTGAGCCGCCATTTTTCAATGGCTTCTGAGGTTTCCACTAAAGTTAGGTCCAGTCGTCCTAACAGCAGGAAGGGTTAGGTTAAGTTAGGTCCAGTCACCTGGAAGAACTGAAATAAACATAGGCATGTGGAAACTATGAATTGGTGAAGCCATTTGGCAACTCTTGAAATTAGCTCTATGTTGAGCAGCTGATCAATTTACCCGTATTCTAAAGGTGGGGTCGGGTACCCGACGGGTAGGGTACTTCTCGGGTAATGACTATATCATCCAGGTTCAGGTTATATCGGGTAAAAAAGAGAGACCCGCGGGTAGACCAAAATTATGGTGGTGTGTTATTTCAGCACTTTCCAACAACAGCTATGCCACTGTGAGGGGTGCCTATGACCAGTCATATCAGGGGTGCACCATTAAGAGAGTACAGTTGAGGAGTGAGGGCTCTTTGTAAAAAAAAAATCATGAGTGCTTTTCATGTCAATGTCAAGAGGGGGAAAGAGATGATTCCATTTTCGGGCTACCTGGAGGTACCCGATACAGTAGTGGCGTGAACCCGAAACAGTATCAATACAGCAATCTCTACCCAAAAGCCATCTCCTCCGTATTCCTCCCCCGCTCCGAATCACTCCATCCTCGCTTGGCTCTGGCCTCGGCCCACCTGAGCAGCACTGCCTCTACTCAACCAGTTAAAGTGTCATTAAGTCGTTAACCATTTACTGCTGAGCTGGTTGACTAAAAACACTTTCATCTAGTTCGAGTCCTACAGCAGCAACTCGTGCCAGAATAAGCCTTTGCTCCCTTTCTGCTCCCGAGCATGTCATTTCCAAAGATGTTTGGGGCGTGGGCTCAGTCATTTGCCACGGGCCGGAGAGAAGAAAACGGGGAAATGTTCCTCTTTCTGCCAAGCTGCTTCGTCCGCTTCCCCCGCAACTCCAGTCTGCCCATGTATCTGAGAGTAGGTAGGCCTCTTGGTGGCCTCCTCCCCTTCACTCTCCGAGTTGGTCACACACAAGGAAAAAGAATTCTGTGGCCAAAGACAGGATGGAAGGCTAAAGGAAACTTTGCTTTTTTTCTCCCTCCGTGCGTGGATCACGGAAGGAGAGAAATAGTAGAGAGAAAAGTTGCCCGCGTGTGTGTGTGGGTGGGTGGGTGCGTGCGCGCGTGTGTGTTCTGCGCGTGCAGATCCCCCAAAGGAACCATAATTGCGCGAACTAGTTCCAAGTCCCCTAGGAGTTGCAGTGAATTTATGTCCTGTGCCTTTGATAATGCTGCAGCCAGCTTCGCCCGCCGCAGCTCCACGGCGTAGCAGCTCAACACAAGTGCGACGCGCTCGTGGTCCGGCCCAGCGGGTAGATGTGACTGGAGGCCGTTCACAAGTCCGCCGAGGCCGATGGTGCAACAGTTTGCACGTGCAGGCTGCAAATGTGGCTTGTTCTCCCCAGTCAAGCAGAGCCAACTCGCAGAGGTCGTTTGCTCACTGCAGAATCCATCTCTACTCTGTCCATTCGTCACTTTCTCTGTCGGGCTGTCATAAAATCGAAAGGACAAGCTAAAACGTGCCTTCTGACACAATATTCCATTAGTGCTCTCTTTTTTCCATTCATCTACCCAGACCCTTTTTCCGTCAGATCTTGTTCTCTCTCTCCCTTTGCTAGGGTTGTGCCGACCCGAGTACATGGAAATCCGGATACCGGTTTTCCAGAGTCGTTTGTTACTGTTTGGTGTGCGGGCAATTTCTGCTCGGCTGCTCGGGTGGTGACAGTAGAACAACGATTTAGCCAACTTCTTCTGTCGGTGCCAAAATGTTTGTTGAATCAGACAGTCCCCAAATAGGACGAAAACGAATTCGACAGCAACAAAATTCTTGATATAACTTAAAGACAGCTCAAAATAGGTAACTTTTTGACGAATTCTATTACTGAGCATACTTTTTTTTACTGTTTTAGGATGTGGGTGTCAAAAGTGCATGCATTGAAGAGGAGACTTTCTTTTTCTGACTTTCAGTGAGGAAAAGTCGATTTTTGCAAGAAAACGCAGCACTCGGGTGCCAAAATGAGTGAACGCCCGGACAGATTGGACACCCGGGTACCAAAAAAAAGTATTAGCCGGACATACCCTACTCTCTCTCTCTCTCTCCACTTTCTGGTTCAGCAATCTCCCTACCTCCCTCCTCTCCTTGCTCCACTTTCCCAAGGGAAATGGAGGGGCCGCCAAATTATGCAGAAATGGCAATGGATCAAAGCATGCATGTGTCTTCGTAGTCTCGTTGAGTCCAGTTGAGCACAAGTCTCAAGTGGGGATGTCTTCGAGCCGCTTGGGGCGAGCTCGGGCCGAGGAGTCAGCTTCAGCGGAGACCGATTCGAGTCCAATTCAGAAGCCAACTCAACTTGAGTTTCTTTCAACTGAGAAGGATCTTTTTTTTCGTCTCCTGGACTTTCTCTCTCGCTCGCTCGCTCGCTCTTGTACAGTTTGAAACACAGTTTCAAGCTCAATTCGAGGTCATCCCTAGTCTCGAGTGGCTTCAGAAGGAAGCGTAGGAAAATGGTAGAGCTATAAGGGGCTTCACCCCCTCCCCGTCCCCCCTCCCCCCCCTCGTTCACCCCCTCATAAAAGAGGCTTCTTCCAGTAAGAAAAAAGCTCTTCCTGTGTGAAATTGGAGCGCTTTAAGAAAAAAATCAAGGGAGGCCGCGGTTTTGAATTACGAAAAGTTTGGGGATTCAGGACTATTAGTCTGGCTAAGCTGAATCTGCATGTCTTCCATTGCTCTACTGTGTACGGTGTGTCAACATAAGACAGTCATAGGTGGAGCAACCAGTCGTGTGACATCATTTTTTAACTTTTTCGGAGGTTACTTTTAAAAAAAAACTGTACAATTTCTACTAGTTGGACGCCAAAGACTAAGTCGAGTTTTTGTCGGCAAAATTTACCTACACTCATAACTTTGCCCTTTTCTCACCCTTTCCCTGGCGTCAGCGCTGGAGATGACGTCACCACCACCCAGTAAAACAGCCCTCCGTAAATTCGCTCCAGTGAACTGCTGAATGAAGCTTTTGTCTCTGCCTGGACACGTTTTGTCACCAAAGGTCATTTCATCAGTCATTTCACTGAAAGAACATCACTTGTGTGGTTTTTCTCAGTCACAACACAAAATAAAATCATCTTGAAGTCACACTTTGACGAATTTTTGTCTCACTTTTTGCGCTAATAAAGTATCATTTTTAGGAACAAACCTAACTTTTCTGGTCATGACAACACTTCTCGGTGACCAGCCATTATGACATTATCGTGTCTGGCAGCCAATGGCGCCGAACCAGTAAACTGTTAATTAATGAATCAATTTTGCAAATGGTTAACTGACAATTGAGCCGGTCAAGGAGAGAGTAGAGACAAGGCTGGAGGAGTGATACAAATTAACTGGGTGAAACAGTTAATTTCGTGGTCAGCTGCCGTGCGCTTTCAATTAAACAGCTGACCACTTACAGTGAAAACGGCTACGCACCAAAGTACATGCTACGGCTCTTACACCTCACGCTGCAGGATGAGCCAAGTTTTAGGGCTACTTTATGTCACGACATTTTCATGAGCACCATGAAGAAAATGTATGTGACACGGCCAAACAGTTTAAAAGTGTAGACGAAGCTAACGCATACAGGACCCCATACAGTGACCAACAACAAAGCTGTCACCATCAAAAATGAGGACGGGGAGAACAAATTCAAGTTGTTCCACCCATCAAGCAGTGAGAAATTAAAGCAGCTGACTGATGATCAGGCATGAATTGCCACTCACACTGTAGGCACTCATACTGGACTCTGGCACAATATTCAGCCAATGAAGTCATTATATTAAACGCTGCAATAGCTTTCCCTTGACAAGTCCAGTTCTTCTGAGAATGGCTCACCCTGTAACCGAGGCAGTCGGTGCTCATGAGGCTGTAATCGTGGACCCGGTTGAGAGAAGAAAAAAAAGCAGCTGAAGTTGCCCTGGAGTGCCAGAAAAGTGGCGAGCACCGTCACCATTGCCCGCCTCGTGCAAGAAATCCCTTGCCTGCCAACGCAGCAACATTTACATACTGCTCGTACGTACGTGCGTAGCACGAAAGTTCACTCCCCAGAGCAATGTCACATATGTAGCCTAGGCCCACACTATTCTTTGTCAAGTTCTTACACTGGGATCTTCTTTTTGCTCCAATCAAGAGAGGAGGGACAGCGACGTACAGAATAGCAGAAAACTCGAAAGTTTTTTTTTCTGTCGTGACAGAAGCTTTGCTCACAGCATCAGCAAGAAGCAAGCGACTTTGCTTCTGCGTGAAGACTCTTCTCAATGTTGTCGGGAGGGGGGGGGAGGGAGGAAGGGGTACAAGCCGCCTCGTCGGTGTCTCCCCATGGCAATAATTTCCGCCCCATCTTTCGCTCCGGCTCGATCCCCGTGTTCGTGGTGAGCAACTGCAAGCACAGGGTGACAGCGAAAATAGCTGAAAGATCTCATGCAGGGCAATTCTAAACAGGCCCAGAAGTGCTGCGGGACTCGCGGTGGAGACACTTCTGCTGGGAAGTTGTTGTTGACCTTTCCGCTGTCATCCCCATTTTTTAATGCAAGTAGCCACTTCGGCCCCAAGGACTGGTCTGACGGCAACAAAAGGCAGATCGGCCTCCATAAGGTGGACAAGACGGTGGCCTCAGTCGGGGTCAGCAGAGGTAGCTCAACCATCAGCCACAATGGCGGGACTCAGGTCAACGACAGACGTGAGAGGATAGGAGGCAGGACATCAGCAAGGTGCTTCCCCTACTGCATCATGTTGATCTCGGTGCCGTGAACAAGGACCGTCTGGTCGGCTACTGCTAATTGCCACACACATGCGGACCCTGCAATAGCGTCGTCGTCGCATCCAGGCCTCCACTGATTGACCTCAAAGTACCCCCCAGAGAGGCCGGGAGAGAAGAATGACCTCTGCACTCTTCTCATCCTCGAAAAGAGATTTCCCTCTAGGTGTGCAAGATGAATTACGGCAGCCCATTCAAATTAATGGTAATGGCATGACCTCCTCCTCCCTGCATTTTAAGCATGAAGGCCTGTAGAGAGAGCAGAAGATGGCAGGCCCATGTGGCAGGCCACTGCATGTAGTGGGCATTCTGCTGGTACCGTGCAAAAAAACCTTGGGGCATGCAAGACACGTTTACCTACCCCAACGACATTAATGCGACTTCTCAGGTGGGGCAAGGAGATCTTTGCGGCTGTTGATTGACTTGGCTCAGCCACGACTGCAACGTCGAGGTTATGTACGTGTGCAGCCGCGACGGCCACTTCTGCATCCTCTCTACCTTTGTCAGTCCATCCTGAATGCTTGAGGGAGCAAAGTGGTAAGAGGGGGTCGTCTCTCTCTTCCCTTCAACGACAGAGAAGGCTTGTAACAGCGATCACTCTTCGCCAGCAGCAGAGTAAACCCTTCATGCATATTGCACGTACATACTGGGGACACTGCATGTACAGTATATATACGTGCGTGTATAGACATCAGCAAATGTACTTGCT
>JAAUXU010049310.1_pt1 | contig 25709 bp, 34 predicted proteins | sample 7278151 | NCBI WGS metagenome assembly JAAUXU01 (sample SAMN14350113, study PRJNA611818) | marine sediment metagenome | isolation source: surface marine sediment (1.8m) | place: French Polynesia: Moorea | collected 2018-08 | reverse complement strand
CTCAGCTGACCTCAACTCAGCTGACCTCAACTCAGCTGACCTCACCTCAGCTGACCTCAACTCAGCTGACCTCAACTCAGCTGACCTCACCTCAGCTGACCTCAACTCAGCTGACCTCAACTCAGCTAACCTCAACTCAGCTAATCTCGACCAGAGGCTACGAAACAAAGTTGTGAATCCGGCACGCTCCTCTTCCTCTTGATCTCCAGGCAGGTGCCACGAAATCAATCTCCTGTTCTCCCCTTGCCCCCCTCTCCTCTGCCCTGTCCCTCAAGGAGGCAGGGGTCGCAGCCAGCAGGAAGGAAGCTACCGGAGCTGTGTGAGCAACCAACTGCTTTTCTTTCCCTTTTTTTCATCTTCTTGGGTTTCACCATTGGTTGAGCTGTTGAACCCCGAAAATGAAAGGCGTCCGTCGTCTACGCCGCGTTTTGAGTGTCATCGCTGCCAGCTGCCACATGGACGCTTCTGTCTCAAGAGCTTTCTTCTTGGGTCCTCTCAGCTCAGCCTCCTGCGGCGTCCCCTTCCATTGCCCCGAAAAAATTGGGATCAATCAACGATTGTTTCGCAGAAAAAAGCAAAGTTGATTCAAAACACGTGAGGTAACCCCCCTCCCCTCTGTCTCTGGCGTTTTGGCTTCTGTTGGTGTCTCTGAATGGAGCAGGTGAAAGGTGTGAGTGAGAAGAAGCTCACGTAATCACGCTCCGCCCGTCACTCTCGCTTTTGTACGACTTGTACAACTGCAGCAGGAAGGAGGAGAGGAGAAAGGAGAGAGCGAGAACCCGAGCGTGCCCCAGGACAATAGAAGCAAACCATATCAAGCGATCTTGATTACTGCGAGAAATGATAATCATCGCAGGTCTCTCCTGAGCCCCGCTGACATGCGAAGCTTCTGCCATCGTCACGAGATCCAAGATGGACAGATAACCCACGATTTTCAATGGGGGATCAATACAAAAAAGGTACGAAGTGATGAGGGCGAACCCGACATAAAGACAGACAATATGAAGCAGCGTTGTAACGTCAGTAACCATACATTATATGTATATATGGGAATTATGACGGTGTGAGCTCGACACTCACGTTGGGACTCGCAGAGAGAGGTGTACCTTATAAAGCCTATGACGTTATGATGCTGCTCAGCCTGGGCGTCGTAGCTGTGAGACTCATCATAAGACGTGATGACTTTGAGGGAGAACAATTAAGCTTGGTCAGCGGCAAAGGTACCATAGCGTCGATATTCATAACTTGAGCTTGAAATCTACGGTCTCACAACGACAGAACCTGGCCAGACATTGTGACCTGCGTGGACTGGACCGGGAACAAGTCCTGCCCGAGCAGTTCCATCGCTCCATCGGAGTCCGGACCCGGAGACGAAAAGCAAGATACGATTTTATTCTTAGCGCGCTACTGATGCGATGCTTGCTGTATCAACAGACTCAAAACCGATATTGGCGCTCCATACAATACTCTTACGATGCTCTTGACGATATTTTTTGAGTGTTGCATGACTCTGACTCGAATCTGTTCACAACCCGGATTTGTAGTGAAGGAGCTTGACTCGAGTTGACCTGGCTATTCGGTAGACAAGACAAAAATTTAACATGGTTCAAAGACAAATCCAGCACTTTTCAGCGCTGAGATGGGCAGGGTAAGTTTTGGCGGGATTGTTTTGAACATCTGCAAAAATCGAACCCGAATCACCAAAATTGCTGATGCGTTTCAGGATTCTTGTTTTTGTCTGTAACAACTCTTATTATTGTATTTCAGGTCCAACTTAGTTTTTTTGGGAGAGGGGTTACTTTAAATCACTTCATCATGGAAAATGAGCATGTGAGAGTGATTTTTCTAGATGCCATTCGCGGACCATTTCGTTGGCGATCATTTATTTTCCCACAGGTTGCCAATTTTCTGGCGAAAATGTTCCAGCTCCCTGAGACAGAGAAGATTTTGTGCGTCGTGAGATTGAGGAATTTACTCATTTTCTCATACTGGATTATTTGCAGGATAATAAAAAAAGATCCCCCCCCCCAAAAAAAAAAGTTCCCTCCCCAAGAAGATCCTCCTAAGTGAGTCTGCTGTTCCTCTCTTACCTCCTCCTGCGAGCAAAGGAAAACACAGCTGATCCCAGTTATGACATACGTATATATATATATATAATAGGGGTGTCTCCTTGGCATGAATGGAAGTTGATCTCCCCAGGAGGGCAGCGAAGATTTTGATAAAAACAGCTGCCGTCCGCTGTGACCCCTTTCATCTTCTGACTTTCCAACTCCTTCTTGGCCCCCCCGTGAAAACAAATAACGGCGAGTGACAGGACAATGCCTCATTTCTTCTCCTCCTCGGTTATGGACGCCCATAAGAGTGCCATAAATGGGGTGTTGACGAAGGCTGGGATATTTTTAGGTGCGAGAACATCTCCACTTTCGACAGCTGCACAGTGTGGATTGCGTAATTTTTCATCGGAGGATGCGAGCAGTCAAGCATTGTGATGATGATGATGATTCACAAGACGAATACCGTGGACAGCATTGAGAAGGAGGAGGAAAGGAGCAACAACCATTTGTCGGAATCCAAGCCATGCATCAATACTCGCCTGCACGGTTATGTTTAGCTGAGCTTTAAAGCACCAGACCAAGACGAGATATTCCAGAGGCAAAGGAGCTCTCAAGCGTGGAAACGACTTCCCAAGCTTGAGTGCAAGGACAAAGGTGTTCATTGACTTCTTCTTTTCTCCGCGCACCAGCCTGATTCATTTGACAATGTCACGCTGTCTACAGGTTGGCTCAGTTTTGCTCTCATCTTTCTGCAAGCATCTCTGGACACGAATCAGCAGCTCTGGTCTTCAGGACCAACCAACAGTCAAGAAGATGTCAAAACAATTGACACGGACTGAACAGGACGTCTTTGGTCACGAGTTTCGAAGGCGCTACTTTAATTACACCAACATGTATGACAAGAACGTCCGGCGCATCGAATCGATATCTGATATCGCGATATCATGCGACATACTAGGCTGGAAAAGCCCGTTGGTGTCCTAGGGCCGGATGGGCATGAACGAAAAACCCAGAACAGTCATGTTATAGTAACAGTACTGGAATCTTTGAAATATCATCTGGAAAACGTCAGCCTCGTGGAGCCAGGACACTCGATATTAGGCCTCGATGCATCGATCAACTCCGAGTATCGCACAGACTTAATCATACATTCATAGGTAAATGACGCGCTCGTGATGAAGCCAAAGTCAGGCGAGCCCACCTGAGACCATTGGTGTTCAGGTTGACCGCGATGAGCACGAGCCAAGGATGACGACTTTCTAGGAAACGTCTGTTGCGTCACTTCCACCAAGATGTCACTTTTTGTTAACTCTGTTCTTTAAAAATCTTCCCTGGAATTCTCAGATGGCGGCAAAAGACACGCGCACATACTTTTGTTCCGCTCCGCTCTGGTGACTCCCGAAGCCATCGTTTCATCCAGCGATCAACACGCTCGAGCGACGCGGGCGAGTCCAGTGAGCACGTGCGAGGGAGCAGCAACAAGTCAGGCTTCTCTGGCGAAAAGAAAAAAGTCAAGCAAGAAAAATGTCTTACGGTGAATTCGCACGAACAAGTCTCTTCTACGCTAGTTTATTCTGCCAGCCGACGATCACGCTCGCGTGCATCGACGCGTTCTGCAAGCAGATGATTGATAAAAAAGAAGACACCCCCGCCGTCGCCGCCACTGTGGGGTTGAGCCCCCCCCCCCTTTCTCCCGGTGTTGCTCTTATCCCTCCCCCTCCCCCCCCTTTGCTGATGGATGATATCGCTCGATCGTGGAGCACACGACAAAACCCAAGCCTGCCTTCCTTCCTTCCTCAACACCCCCCTTTTCTTTTGGAGGAAAAGCGGACATCTGCTCTTTCTCGCTCTCGGCGAAAAAAAAAAAAAAGAAGCGTCGCTTGTTTCTAATGCTTCTGCTGCTACTGGAGCGATCGCCACAACAGCACCAGCACCGACAGCGGCTACTCCTGCTACTTGGCCGCCGCCACCACCACCGCCGCCGCCGCCGCCGCCGCCGCCGCCGTCGCAGCAGCAGCAGCAGCCGCTGAAGCTGAAGCTGAAGCCCCCGTGGAAAATCGCGCGCGTTCATTTTTTCCACAGCGGAAGGAGCGCTCGCTTCTCCTCCTCCTCCTCCTCCATCAGCTACCGGTGAACGGCGGCTCCGCTCGCCCATCAACGACTTCGCTGTGGCCGCCGCCACCGCCGTCGTCGCCGAGGAGGAGCAGCGGACTGAACGAACGGAAGCTTTTTGCCTCAGTTTCCAGCAGACGCTATCGAGGGACGGTCGTGTTGTTTTTGTCGTTCCATTCCGCGAGTGCTGTTGCTTTGAACAAATCTCCCTCCCTTATTATTATCCATAATCGTCCTCGTTGTTCTCACTTCTGTCTGATCGAGTGACTTCGAAGAGCACCCGAGAAGGATTTGCTTCTGTCAGTGCATCAGTTGGAAAAGTGCGACCGAGTCAGACAAAACAGTTGCTTCTGCCTCGTGCAAACAGAGAAGAGCAAGAGAACCACGACGAAGACGAAAAAGTGGCCCAGGTTGAACTCCATCACCTCGGCATTTCTCTTCCACGACGACGCTAAATGACTTGGTGACAGGTAAGCTTTCCTCCCCCGGCCCCTTTGTCTTTGGCCTTCAGAGTGACCAGAAAATAAAGAAAAAATTCGGCGTATGCAAAGTCTGCCAAGGCCAGGAACTAATTTCTCCTTCATTTTCTCCCTCCACAGCTGAGAAGACGTCTTCCCCTCGAGGAAAGACAAGTCGTAAATACTTACATCACGATGATTATTAGGGGAATTTCCTATCCCTCGGGCAGGAGAAAGAGCGAAATGTCGTTAGCGGCCTCGTCGCTCCTGCTGTTCCTGCTGCTGTCCACGATGGCAAATCAGGTAATTCCGTCGACGTCAGACATGATGATTCCGCACCTACTTGCGAAATCGTCGCAGTCTTTTTTTTTGTTCTCAGAGAAAGTTACAGTTAAGTTTTTTTTCTCTCCCCTACCGCGTCCCGCTTCTCCAGGCCCTCTCCGACGGTCAGGGCGTGTTCGAGATCAGGCTGAAGAACTTTGAGAATTCGTTGTCCGCCGACGCCGAGGGCAAGTGCTGCTCGGGCGGCTACCGCACTCCCGGCGCGAGGTGCTCCGGCGAGTGCGCCACCAAGTTCAGAGTGTGTCTCAAGCACTACCAGAAGAAGGTGGACCCCGGCCACGAGTGCACCTTCGGCGAGAGTCTCACCCCCGTCATGGGCGACGACATAGCCGACTTTGACACCATCATGTTCCCGCTCGACTTCAAGTGGCCGGTGAGTGACAGAGTGAACCGAGTCTTCTTGTCCCGGCTGACACTAAAGGCTGACTTTTGCTACCCCGACCTTGTTTTCTGAGCGGATAAAGCTCGCCATTTTGCCACCCGTTTACTTTTTTCCACTGAACAAGCTGGTCTTTTTGCACCAATTGACTTTTTTGCACCGGGAAAAGTCCCGCTTGTTTGCACCAATTGACTTTTTTTTCTGCAGTCAGAAAAGCCCCGCTTGCACTGTTGTCCGCCATTTTTCCCGCAGCCAACACGACACAGGAAGCTGAACCCTTTTGTCAGTCAGCTTTCCGCTGAAGAAGCCCAAGATGAAGAAAATGACTGCCGCTAATTTCACGCCGTATTTACCCCTGTGTTCTTCCTTTTGCAGGGCACCTTCAGTCTCATCATCGAGGCCTGGCACGAAAACAACAGAACGACAGGTAGGACAAGGAAAAAAAAACATTTTCTTCGCACCTCCCAAAAATGCAGACTGCTCTAGTTAAACCTGAGAAGGATGATGCTTTTAGCTCTGACGCAGCTCCAGAAGCAGCTCCAACAGACGATCTTGTTGGAGCTGCTGCTCTTTTCTTTATGGACTCAACCTCGGTCAGTCCCTCTCCTCCCGTCTCATTAATATTCAGTAGTCAATAGGCGTTACCCCTCTTTACCGACTCGAAGGAGACTTGACATGCTTTGAAAAGTTTTCGGCATCAAGTCCTTTCCAAGCCTCCTGATGGCTTTTCTGCTGGAAGAGAAGGATCACAGCGATAGCAATCTCGATCCCCTCCTCTTTTCTCCTGCTAACCAACAATTGATCCCACTATGTGTAGAAGTTTTCTTCTTCCTCTGGCGCCTTATTCCACTTTTCTACCCGATACTATCGTGTTAAGGAGCCTCGGCTACTTCTTCTTCTCCGCCTCGTCCGTCCGCATTATGTGGCAGGCGGACAGAGAGATGAGAGCACATAAGCAGCACCTTGAAGTCTCGACCCGCCGCGGCGGCCGCGGCGGCCACGGCGGCCGCGGCGGCGGCCACGAAAATGATTCATGTCTACATGTAATGAACTACCTTCTTCTTCTGCATTTGGGGCCACAGCAAACTGGCCACGAGCTTCGTAGGGGGAGAAAAAGAGAGAGAATGAGCGAGTAAAAAAAAGGGTTCATGGGCATGAGGGAGGGCAGCAGCTGCATCAGTAAGATTGTACCTTTCTGTCTGGCTTATTTCTGAGGTGGCGGCCGTGTGTTGTCTTACACTGCCTTGCTCAGCTCGGGCCAAGCACCTGGTCCTCATCTGGCTTTGAGTAATTACTTCTAATTGCAAGCTCTGCTACCTGCAGAGGCTGTGGCTGCGCTGGCCATAAAGAAAGGGTCTCTTGACACGTTGCAGTGGCGGCAGATTTCTCTTGAAAAGTCCATGGGAAAGTACGGAGAATGGTTGGTTTGTCTCTTCCCAACAGGGGTGTCAAGGGGGTGAGACCTCTGGGTCATCCCGACAGCAGCAGCAGCAGCAGCAGCAACAGCACCGGCAGCGGGGGTGGCTCTTGGAAACAATCCCATAGAGAGAAGAAGCTGAATGGGTTTTGATCGTTTCACCTCTGACAGACACTTGACTGTTGTGCTCTTGGCCTGTGAGAAGGGAGACAAAAGCTTCTCTCTCTCCAATTTCCTTTGACGCATCTGGACAGCGTCGACTGCCTGCACCTCAAGCCCGGCAGCGAGCGGAGCAATGATAGGTGCAATTTGTGCTGTGTCGAGTAGCACCTTTAGCTGGCCTGTTTGTGTCCTTGCTTAATTGGCCCTGGACCGAATATTTATGTACTGCTGCTGCTACCTGAAGTACACGGGCATTATTGCGCCCCGGGTTGTCTTATGCCCTCAACCCCCATTATCGGGGCTCGGCCGGACAGAACGTGGAGAAGAAAAGAAACAACAAGAGAATCCACAATCGCCGCTGTCCCCCCTTTGTAAATTGTCTGGTAGAGGTAGAGAAGAAGCGTGCGGTTTGTCTCTCTGGCGACGGTCGCCATCCAGCTGACGCTGACGCTGCTGTCGTTCACACGGCCCCGAAAACTGTTGTTTCCAATCCTGGCCGGGTAATGAGAACCCCCCCCTATCACCTAGTCTCTAATGACGACAAGGGGGGGGGGAATCTTCCAGTAATCCTGGACACAAAGTGGAAGCATAATTTTGTCTCTTCTACGGGATCGCGGAGGAGAAGAACAAGACTTTTTTCAATTTGTGGTCCATCTGGCGACAATCTGCCCAAGAAGTGGGTGACAAGGGGGGGGGGGGTTGCTTCTTGTACCTCGAATGTATGGATACTCCATGAATGGCCCTGGGCGCTCTCTTCTCTTGTCTTCTCTCTCATCACTGCCAGCAGCATCTTGTACTAGGAATATTTTGGCCCCCCCCTCCCGGCCGGAAGTCATAGCTGTCCCCACCCACCCCATCCTGATCCCCATAAGTGCGTACGTATGGTCCGGGCAGATCCACTCGTTGCTAACCTTGGCGAGCTCTCTCTTTTGGGCGTCGTCGTCGCCCAGCTGACACGTCCAGGGAATAAAATGAGCAAGGGGTCCAACGGGAAGGATGCAGCTGAAGTGTGTATGTGGGGGGGGGGGATGATATATAATTCATAAGGAATGAGCAGGCGAATCCAAATTATACAGAGTGGGAGACGAAAAAAACAAATACTGATCTGTCTGAAAAAGAAGTAGCTTTGATACTTTGGATCCCTATGAGAACCAGGGAGCGTTATCGGGTCCCCAGATCTGTGAGAGCAGAGTCCGGGACGTAATTTTTCAAAGTGCTCTACCGTTCGCTCCGGCTGCGGCGGCTGCGACGGCCGCTCCTTGAGCAGCGGCTGCAGCAGCAATACCCACATCGGCCGTTGGTGACGTTGATGCTCGGTAAGATATGAAAACCACGTCAGCGATCCAGGGGAGGAGGCCGAGAGAGCGAACGAAAAGAAAGAATCCTCAGAGGATATCCTGCCGAGCTGTGCTTGGCAGTATCATCAGACCGCATCTAGTGCCATGCGGAGGTAGAGAGAGAGGAATTTTTTGACCACATTTCCCAAACGTCTTCTCGGGCTTCTGAATATTTGACCCCGGCAGCAGCGCCAGCAACGTTCTTGGGGTCCGACTTCTTTGTCGTCGTCCCCCCCTCGCTCGTTATGGGCGAAATAAACTATCCCTTTCAATGGTGTCCGGCAGTGACACCTTGAACGGGGCCATTCAGAATTAGCGAGCAATTGACAAAAAAAAGAAGTGAATGAGCAGCACTCGTCGAATTTTTTTCTTCTCCTTAAACTTTCCAAGTTCGTTAGTAGCAGCATCAGCAGCGTCGGCCTCGTGTACGTATTATTATGCATCTTCTCTCTCTCTCTCTCTTCTTTCTCCCATCTAATTTCATGAGCAATTTTTCTTGCCTGTCCGGTGTTGTTGGACTTGGCCAGGTCCGGGCCCTTCTACCTGTTTTGTCTTAGCGAAATGATGCGGTATGCACAAAAGAGGTAGTACAGTAACTACTACTTGGCAATTTGGCCTCTTCTGCGTGCGTATTATGTGGAAGCCGCGTGTGTGCAGTGGAAAATCTCTCTCTGCTTCCAAGCTACTATGGAGTACGAGCAGGAGAGGAGGAGGGGGCGAAAAAAGCCTTAATTTCAAGGCTTCTTCTGACAGAGACAGTGGCGGTTTTCTCCTCTCATGTTGCGAATCCGCAAAAATCTTTTTGCATGCGAGCAAAAGAGCAGCAGCAACATCTTCCGGACAGACGCACGCACGCACGCACGCACGCACGCACGCACTCGTGCATTTCGCATACAGCAACACTTCGTGGGACCTTCTTATCAAAGCAGAGCAGACCAATTGGGGAATTTTAGTCACGTCTTAAATACTATTATAAAGGCGCCCTCCTAGAAAAATTTGCCTTGTTTGTGACTGTGACGCATCGTGCACCGCAGTTGCAGCTTGTGTGCTTACGTTACATACGGTGGCGCAAAAAGATATGAAGCTTTGTTTATTGTTCCCACGCTCTTAACAGGAGAGCTGCCTTAGTAGTGTGCTAAATACTATTTAGATGATATTATATTCCTAATCCTTGATCAAGAGTTTGAGGTTTGCGGATAGCAGCATTTATGCATCGACTTCAGACCGTGAGAACGATTTTTCGCGGCTTTGCGCATACGATAAAAATTGGCGATGTGCAAATATCGAGGTTTCTTGTGCGACTTCTAATTTTCAGACAGCAAAAATTAACCGTTGTTAATTTCTTTCTCTCTCAGATGGCAAGACACTCATCAGCCGCTTGGCCACGCAGAACCAGTTGGACGCCGGCACCAAGTGGACCCGCGGGGTCCATCAGGAGAGCCACACCAGGTACGTACATAATAAAGCTCAATAAAATAGGTGAGTGTGTGTGTGCGGCAATGAATCTTGACAACTTTCTCCTTCTACAGGCTGGAGTACGAGTATCGCATGGTCTGCTCTGCCCACTACTACGGCAAGGACTGCGACACTCTGTGCAGGCCACGCGACGACCAGTTTGGTCACTACACGTGTGGAGTTGACGGCGAAAAGAAGTGCCTGCCAGGGTGGCAGAAGGACCCCTCCAGGCCCGAGGGCGACTACTGCACCAAAGGTGAGTGCCCCCCAAAAAGAGCAGGACCCAATATTGTCGCACCCAAAAACCTGTGAGCACGCGCGTCTCTTCTGCCCTGGAGGGGGCATAAAGAGCTGGAAGCTCAAGAAAAAATGTTCTCAGGCAGAAATTCTCCTCCATCCGCCCCCAACCCTTGAAAGTCATGCGAGAAGAGAGATGGGGGTGTCAAAGAATTAACGAACCTCCTGTGTCCTTCTACTCATATTCTCCTTCTGCCCCCGCCCAAAAAATGCCAACTTTGGCATGCTCAAGAGTGGCGCACACAGAACTTGTACCGAACGGTACCTGTAGAGCTCTAGCTCGTTCAGCTGCGCGCGTGCCTTTGCAGTCGGCGACTTCCTGTCCGACCCCCACCCACCCATCCACCCCTATTCGGCCGGATGTGACCTGACTGACCGTGGAGAATAGCAGCGTCCGGTCCGACCACGACGCCTCCAGTAATAACAATCATGATCACTTGATTTTAGTACGCAGCCACGTCAAAAAAAAAAAGAAGTAGCATCACAACACGCTAGAAAAATCTCGGTTTAGATAGCTTGGAGAGGAAAACGATCTTTGTGGCGTCACCATGAGTCAAGCTTAAAAAAAAAAGAAGCCATCATATTTCTGTACACAAGCCTGAGCGTGCTTTCCTCCCCCACCCCCACCCCCACCCCTCTTCCCCTCTCCAGAGGCACGCGTGTACGTCCACCCTCAGCCTGAGCACACACAGCTGGGCGTGGTACGACGACGTCGAATGCATCAACAGAAGTGATGACGTCACCGTTGTCCCTTTAAACGTGAAATCTGAAGCAGATCGATTGGTGCCAAAGCCGATATTTTCACTCTACCAAAGGCCAGGAAAGAAAGAGAGAGAAAGAGGGGGGAGGAAAAATGCATCTGCCCCGCAGGTTTCGCGGGCTTTTTCCTTTTTGGCTCGTGGCTCCTGTAGCTGCTCCTGCGATGCCCACACATGCACGTAGCGTACATAAGCCCTGAACAAGCTCAGCAGAAGCGACGCCGAGACCTCCCCGAGATTGTCGCTCAAACCAACAGCAGATGGGGTAGGCTGGGGTAGGCTAGGCTGGGGTAGGAGAGGGGGGGTAAAAGGGAAGCTATTGGCAGCAGCTGCAGACTACGGCAAAAGCGTCGTTACACTGCTGCACGACCTACTACGTGGAGAGAGGGGAGGACGGAGAAGAAGAGATCTGATCCACATCTGTCCCTCTGGAACGTTTGTCCTGGGCAGCAACGACTGCGGGCTGAACGGGCGCGTGTGTTTGTGCCTCAGTGAAGGGCGAGCACAAGCACACACACACACACACACACACACACACAGAATCTAGGTGAAAATGCAGCAATGTTTTTTGTTTACCCATCTTCCTCGCTTTTCCAACGCTCTGTGCGTGACAAACATCCTGTGGATAAAAAGGAGAAGCCTCTCCAGAAATACTATTTTTGCTCTCGAAGCTTTTTCAGTTGGGACGAGGAAAAATAGCAGACTTTTCTATACTTTCTCTGGTAGGTTGAAAAAAAAAAGTCTTGAAATTTGCCTTGGTCGGTGGTGGCCGAGGAGAGCGGAAATAGACTGTGTTTTTTGCTACAGAGTGGTGAAAAAAAGAGAGTTGTACAAATATATTTAGCCACTCACCTTGTGTGTGTGTGTGCAATCCTTCCTCTCCTCATAACGCAACACGCCTCTTCCTGTGTGTGGCCGAGTAGGAGTATAAAAAAAACCTCTTTGGCTTAGAATAAACCTTCTCCACCCTTTTCCACTACCTTTTGGTCGATTCTCACTTTCCCACAGCATTTTCTTCTTTTTAAACAAAAAAATCCTGGTTTCTTTCATAAGAACGTGGTTAAGGCCGAGTTCGACCGATTTTCACGGTAGTCGGTGCGAGGCTCACAAGCATCTCCACCGTGGCGGCCGCGGCCGCAGCCGCCGCCCTAAAACTAACTGAGAGAGAATTTTCAAGCATATAATTTAGCAGAAATGTGTGTGTGTGTGAGCGAGCGGAGAAAAAAATAGGCAGGCAGGCAGGCAGGCAAAAGAATCATCAATCTAGCAGTTAGTGTGAAGCTTCCCTTCCATTTAGAAGCCTGGGCCGGTACCCGACGGCCGCTATGAATCCGGGCGCGTTCGTCCGTGGGGCGCATGTGTCAAGTCTGGCTCTGCCTTGAAGGCTCCATGTGCGACATTTTCTGCGTGCGTGTGTACAAACAACTGGAGGAATTGCAGAGCAAATTGGAAGAAACTCTTTAAACACGTGTATGTGGGTGCTCGTGCACGCTCTGTGTGTGTGTGTGTGTGTGTGTGTGTGTGTGATTCCACCGGAAATGATACGAACGAAGGGAAAACACGCAGACGCTGTGTAGATCTCGCTCTCCCCCCAAAGGAAAATGAGCTGAAGGATCAGGTGACTTTTTTGCAACTAAGCACGCACGTATTGCTAGTTAGTTACAAGAGATTGGCGGAAGTTTTCGCGAATAAAAGCGTCGTCGTTCTTCTTCCCCCTCCACAGTGAGAAGCTCGTTTAGCTGCGCAACCTGAAACTCGACTTCCTTTTCCACCTTGCGCCACTCCGGACTTGTGCTTTTGCCCGGTGTTTTTAGCATACCTGGTGCGTACACACAGACGGACAGACTCACCGACAGACTGACAAGCCCTTTTGGTGGAGTCATGACGGGAAACCGTTTTGTGTCTGCTGTTTCCTGGCCCCCGTCCTAACCCTTGACTTATGAGCGAGCGAGAACTAACGATATTTCCACAAAAAAGTCATCTACAAATTGTATAATTGTTTGTTTTTTTCCCACTTTCAGCCGAGTGCAAGCCCGGATGCCACGCAGAGCACGGCGAGTGCGACCAGCCCGGACAGTGCAAGTAAGTATCTCGATATACTTCGGTTGTTTTTGTGTGTGTGCAGGTGTGGGTTGGATCGAGCTGCTTCTCCTCCGGGAGGTTCCTGCCAACGGCTGTGAACTACATTTTGGTCCCTCCCCCATACACACTTTATTGCTCATCTTCATTCATTTGTTGTCGCCACCTGCAAAATCTTGGCGAAAAAGAATCTTTCGTGGGAAGGAAGTAGAGGACTCGAAGACTCCTCCACACAAATTCCACAGCCAATTTGACTCATTGGCGAGACTTTTGAGGTCCAACCCAGACATCGCCCATCATCATCATCTTCCACTCCTGACTTTTTTGGGTCTTCTCTCCCCCTCCTCATTTGATCGCTGGGAAAATCTGCGTCCCCTCTCCAGATCTGGTCTGACAAATCTCACAATTCCCACAGCTTGGCAGATCGAAATCCCCGGCTTCCTCCGATTGTTTCTTCTCCTACATTGGTTAGGAATGCATTTGATGACTCCCGGTCAGTCTCAGATTCCTCCTGGAGCTGGAGAGAGAGAAAAAAGTTGCTGCCTTGTTTATCGCTGCTCTGACCAGCAGAATCAAAGCTCATTGTTTCGTTTGTCCGCACCAAAAGTCTGTCTCTCTCGGACAATCTTTTGTCTCAGAGAGTAACAACGGGGAGGCTAAAGTTACTCCCACCCACCTGCCCAAGGGTCTCTTCTTCCTTTTGTCCGCCAAAGGGTTGATTTCCCACGAGAAAGTGGGATTTTCGGCCAAGTCTTCGGCCAAAAATCATTCATTCCCCGTGTTGTCAACTGCTTTAGAACCCGACTCACACGTGAACAATAATGAAGTGAGGTCATTTCCCAGAAATGTGGCTGTGGCAAAAAAAAGGTTTCTCCTAATTTCACACCTTTGGTGTGCACCTGGAGAAGGAAATGAAGGAAGCTCATTTGAAATCTGAGAGCGCCACAGCCCAGGTTGTAAAATTAATTCATTCGCTGCTCTTTCACTTCCCTTTGAACACTTGAACGGTGGAGCACAAACAGCTCAAGGAGAGTCTTTCAAGTGCTGCTTCTTCTAATGATCACCGAGAGAGCTCTGGAAGAGTAATTTCCTAGTTATGCCCCTGTTTGTTTTTGAAGGTGGGGGGGCAACAGCAGCCACGGCAACAGCAGCCACGGCAACAGCAACGACAGCCTCAAGTTCTTGGGGGTCACAGTATCGTAGAAGATTCTTGTGAGAAGATCCGACGCCGAAAGGAATGTTTCTGGCGGCTCCTTTGCCTCTGATCCCTCTTGCCCACAAGAAAGGGGTGACAACCGCACTGCGTGCACAGCCTGAGGGAGGACGTGAAGAAGCAACAAAAGCATGATTCGCCATCTTTTTTTTTTGGCAAAGCGTGTGCGAAACAATCAGCATTGTCTCGTGCTGCCTGATTTGCGCCGTTGCACTTTGTCTGACCAGACCTTGAGTTAGTGAGGAACGAAGGAAGGGGGAAAAAAATGGGGAACTTGAAGTGATGCAGCTTTGGGCGTGAGAAGCAACAACAGCAAAAGGGTTTCTTTGTCTGAGCGCACTCGCCGAAGGCGCGCGCTCGCACACGAAAGACGTGGTCGCGTGCTATTTCACAACTCACAACTGGACTGATGATGAAACACACATAATTATCATCATTGTCACTATTAATTATTATTATCATCCTTATCCTCAGGTGCAAGACGGGCTGGACGGGTCCTCTGTGCGACCAGTGCGTCCGGTACCCAGGATGCCAGCATGGCTCGTGCAGCCAACCGTACGAGTGCAGGTGCGACGAGGGCTGGGGCGGCCTCTTCTGCAACCTCGACCTCAACTACTGCACCAACCACAGGCCGTGTCAGAACGGTGCCACGTGCAGGAACACCGGCCAGGGCAGCTACACCTGCAGCTGCCCGCCCGGATGGACTGGGACCAACTGCGAGAGCAGGATCAGCAACGAGTGCTCGCACCAGCCCTGCCTCAACGGCGGAACATGCCAGGCAAGTGGATCATAATGACGACAATAACCGGCATAACAATAATAATAAAAAAGCGTCATCATCAGATATGAGTGAGCAGTAAAACGCTATCATTTTTTGTCCATCTCTTTTCTTGCTTCTAATGTTTCAACACGAGCCACAATGTCAACGACTTCTTGACAGTCGAGCAGCTTTTCTTAGCCTATCCTGACCTTTGCTCACCAAATTGGCCCAAAATGTCAGGAAGCGACTCATCTCCCTTTTTTTGGGCCCCCTCCCGACCCCACCCAATATCGAGCTACCCATTGTCAGAAGAGTAAAACAAATGGTCGTGAGCGGACTTGGTAGCAGATTTAATTCGTCAAAGAATAGAAAAGCCTCGCTGATTTATTGGATTCTGCTTCAATGCATTTTTATCACGTCTGTCTCTTCTCTTTGCAGGGCGACGGGCTGAGAGACTACAAGTGCGTCTGCCCCCTGGGGTTCCACGGGCGCGACTGCGAGCGCCGCGCTCAGACGTGTGCCGACGACCCGTGCAAGAACGGCGCTGAATGCTTCGAGAGTCCCTCCGGAGGCTACCAGTGCAAGTGCCCACCGGATTACCAAGGAGTCAACTGCGACGTCAAGATCGACCACTGCCGCGCCACTCCGTGCCAGAACGGCGGGACCTGTGAGTCCACCGGCCCGGACTCCTACCGCTGCCGATGCCCCGCCGGGTTCGCCGGTCGCCACTGCCAGACCAACGTGGATGACTGCGCCCTCAACCCCTGCCGCAACGGCGGAACTTGCTTCGACTTCGTCGGCGACTACAAGTGCTATTGCCACGCCGGATTCGTCGGGCGCAACTGCGAGCACAATGTGAACGACTGCAGGGCGCAACCATGCGCCAACGGCGGCACCTGCCACGACCAGATCAACGACTTTGTCTGCACCTGCCCGCCTGGCTTCACCGGCAAGGACTGCTCTCAGGAGGTCAACGAATGTGCGCGATCCCCCTGCCTGAACGGCTTCTGCATCAACAAGATGAACGACTTTGAGTGCAAGTGCCTGCCTGGCTACTCGGGTAAGCACTGCAACGTCCTCCCGGACGGCACCGTGCTCAAGCTCATTGGCGAGAAGGGGGAGCAGGAGGACGGCGGCGGCGACGACGACGTTGACGACAACCAGTGGGCCCTGATCCTCACGTGTGCCACTGTCATCCCCTGCCTGGTTTTGATGGCCGCGCTCTACTTGTGGTGCGCCAAACGCAGGCGGCGCGCCGAGCAGAGGCGTGCAGACGCCGAGGCAAAGCGCGAGAACGAGCTGAACGCCATCAATTGCGTGAACAAGACCAAGATGCTCGACGACCACATGATTGTCAACTCGCTAGACTTCCCTTCCCGACAGAACAAGCGGGTGAACGCCAACCCCAACTTGACTGACGAGGACGCATTCTCCGCCAAAGACTCGTCCTACAACAGGTCCAAGCAGATAAACACGGACCAGGGACCGCCGCTGCGCTCTCTCTCCAGCAGAACGTCCATGATGCTCTGCGACAAGCTGGAGAACGCCGCGTCCGCAGCGGCTGCAGCTGCAGCATCGTCAGTGGCGGGCTCTAGCTGCTCGTCCTCCCCAGCGGTGATGAAGTCCTACGACAAGCCAAGACTGTCCAACCTGCCGTCGGCGTCGGCCCGACGAGGCCTGGAAATGTCATCGTCGGCGTCGACGTCCTCCTCCGCCGCGTCCACCGTCAGCGGAACCTCGTCAGTCTGTTCTAGGTAAGCCCAATTATCGAGTTCTTTCTTTCTTTTTTTTTTCATTCTGCCAGTGAGAGCAGACGGGAAGTGGAGCAGCTTTACGACCGCTTTTGATTGCAACGACTTCTCTCTCAATGTTGACAAGTTCTCCGGCTTTAATTGGCCGGTGGAGGCGGCGGCGGCCGCCGTCGTCGCCACCGCCGCCACCGCCGCCCCGAACATTACCAATGGAGCCGCCTCTTCCCTCTTTTCTTTACTATTGGAGAACGTAATGATGGGAACCTCCGACGGTCTCGCGAGCTTTGGCCTGGGGCTAGGGAACAGTGTTATTTGCTGGCGCATGAACGATGGGCTTGCTTCTTGCTCGCATGGAGGGGAGGGGAGAGAGATAGAGAAGCAGAAGCTGCTGTGCAGAAAAGTGGAGTAGTCGTCGTCGAAGTAGTCGGGGTCTCTCTCGCTGTACTCCAGGTAGCTGAGGCTGGCGCTTCTCAGTACGTTTTTCCCTTCTCATTCAAATACCGCATTTATTGCCTCCTCCTCGATTCGAGAGAGAGTGCTCAAAATCTCTGTGCCATTACGGGGTCAGAGTTGAGATACAGGAGAAGCAATAGACAGTGTGTGCGCGTTCGTGTGAAGATCGTGTGTACGTGTACATAATAAATACAGTGCTGTACTGACGGTTTCTCCTTCCTTTGCAGTGATCTTCGCCAGCAAATGTCATCGAACGAGAAGGAGCTGGGGCTGCCGACCGCGTCCTCCATAGCGTTGGCGGCGGCGTCCAGGGCCTCGAATCACTCCTCACCCGAGAAGTTGTACTTGCAGCAGCAGCAGCAACAGCAGCAGCAGCTGAAGAAGCACCAGCAGCAGCTGCCGGCGGACCTCTTCGCCACGGAGGTGTGACGACTGGAGTAAACGTTCATTTTTTCCATCAAGGCTAGTGCCAACGGGGCTGAGATCCAGAGAGACACTTGAAGTTATGTGCGTGCATGTTGGGTCTCCAGCCACGAAAGTCTTCTGCTCCAGTCAAAGAAGAGTCCGCCTCAGATTGTGCCTAGGACGAAGAAAAGAAAGAAGATACCAAAGAATTAAAGGGTCTCCATCACTGTTGTTGTGTTCTTCATGTTAAAGACACAGAGAGAAGAAGATGATGATGAAAGGAAGAAGAAGAGTAAGAAGAAAATGGACTTAGTGTTGTATCAGCTCTGATATGGGCATTCCTAATTTTGTCGGACGATTGAATGGTTGGGGAAGGAAGAAGAAGCTGAAGAAGACGCTGATAAAAAGAGACCAATATCAGGTTGTTGTGTCAGAAGAATGAAAAACTGTAATTCATACTGAGAAAAACCCTTTGTTAAAAAAAGCATTTCAGACAAAAAAAAGCAGAAATGTGCAACTTTTCCCCACTTTTTCATCGTTCATGTCATGATTGGGTTTTCGCAATGAAAATGTTTTATTCTGGGTAGGTACGTCCTACTCAGCACATTCATCATGCACCGTTTGTTTTCAGGAGGTTACCATCCCCCCCCCCCCCACATATCGAAATGCTTATATAATCGTGTCACTTATCTGGTATTAATTTTGATTGCATGTAAAGTCAAAGATTTTATCTAATGTATTGCTACAACAAGACAGCATCCGCTATTTTGATGAATAAATGTGTTGTAAAGAAGCAGAAAACAGACGAAGTAACTTTCTTGTTATAGCCTGGACGTCGTTTCAAGGTTCGCGAGTAGAATGGAGACACTGTGGAAATGTCCATATTGTGAACGAATGATCGGTCCAAGAGCAAAAGCGCGCATTAGCTTTCCATAGAGGGGTGAACCACTTGTCTTGGTCAATCCACTCTAAAGTTATGACCTTTCAAAGTTGACCAAGTGGGCATGACGGGCCTTTGGGCCTCGACTTTGCGCCCCTATTGCCAAAACACGAGTGACCGTGGAACAAAAGTGCATAAAGGACCGTTGGTGGAGGAGAGTCCGAGCTTTCCGTAGAGGGGTGGACCACCCGAGTAGGTCGATCCAGGCCAAAGTTATGACGTCGGCCTTGTGTCTCACTGCCAGCCCTGCATGCGGTGCACCTACGTACGTACGTGCGCTCTGCTACGCACACATGCAATAATAACAACCCGTGTACGTCAGTAGGCAGCTCGTGTATTCAAATAAGATAAGGCTGTTTTCCCCGAGAGCCATGCCAAGTGTCACGCCTTAATTAAGATGACGAGATGGGCCTATTCTGCTTCCAATCTCCTCTAAGCAACGCAGACCAAAGAAATGATCTTTTTTTTACTCTTTTTTAGGAGAAGGTTGACAACAATGACAGAAAAAGTGGCACTCCTCTACAAAAGGTATAATCAGCAGGAGAATTTTCTTTCTTCCCACGTCTACGACGTGCCTGGGCCATTATGTGAAGGCTGCTTCTTAATAAAGAGCCTCCTCCTGCTCATCGTGAGCGTTGGCAGACAATCGGACCGGCTACGGAAGAGTCCTGGTTGGGGGAAAGAAATGCCGATAAAAGGTTTCTTTGGTCCCGTTAGATGTGACTTCAGAGCCCAGGAAGAGCTGGGCCTGCCGAGGGAGGGACCTTTGCTGTCTGCGCCGTGCCAGTTGCCGGTCTGGGGTTGAAATGCCTCCTCGAGGCCAAGTGTCGCCGGATCACGACCGTCCAGGGCATGACCGACTGCGTCATCACTTTCTCCATCACCAAAGCGCTGTTGCTCGGCACAAATTGAACCGGAGCTTTCTCAATCATCTAATAGTCCTGCTCGTCTCAGCACGGGGTTGGCGCAGTGCGGTGCAGCGGACGAGGACGTACGAGTATGAAAAAGATTGTGAGGGGGGGGAGCAACTTCTTCTTTCTGTTCCTCCTGGTATGGGGTACATTTCATTTTCATCGCTTTTAGCGGGGCTTCATAGCAAGTAGCAGCTAGCTACAACAGGGACGGCCGGGTCGACTGAGGGCTGCGAGCAACATATTGAACGGATTTTAGCCCCGGGGGGGCAAAATGAGGAGCAATGATCGGACATGTAAGAGCCGTTCGAGTACGCAGTGAATTCAAGCGACTTAACGATCACAGCAGTCACTTTGCGCAAAAAAGTTTTTTACACAGAAATTCTCACTCAGTCAGTCATTACTCAGACGGACGTGTAAGGTATCTATCTCGTCAGGCAGATGCTGCCAGCTCTGCTGTCCCAAATCGCCCCCGAAATGCACAACATCTACTCATGCAGATGTGCGCACTGCAGCAGCCAATATAGCTTCAAATGGTTTTACTCGACAACAAGACCTTCTACGTCGACAACAGCTGCTCGTCAGCCTTTTCTTCAAGACCCGACACCAGCTCCAAGGCTGCAAGGCCTTGCGTGTGGGACGCCTGAGCGCTATGGTCACAAAAGGTCTGCCTCGTCAGAACTTATTGGTCACCCTGTGCCTTGAGCGACGCTCCACCGAGTGCAACTTTTTCTCTCATTTCCACTGCAACTTTTGCTACTCGGTGAACGAAGTTGCTGTGACTGGAGCCATTCGTTAATGGCATTGCCGTATCTCTAGAGGAAAAAAAAGAGTTAGAAGGGGTAAAACTGCCCAAAGACGAGGCAAGCGAGCGGACAATCTCAAACGATAAGCAAAGGGGGGGAGGGAAGTCCAGGCGTCCCCCAAGCTTTTTTTCTTTTGTCTCTTGTCAACACAAATGCCGGCACAAGTCGCTAATGGCTTCACCAGCGATACCGCCGGATAGATAAATACGATTGCCCCAGAGCACACACACATAGCTGATGTTCGCATTCATTGAGTTGTTATTATTGTGCAGACGTAACTTTAAAAGAAAAAATTAAAAAGAAACCTTCCAAGGACTCCTGGAGTCTGTCTGACTTCCTCTCGTTTCCCAAACAATGAAGAGTTTGAACAGTCTCTTGTTAATATCATTGTGTTTATCGCACACGCAGAGGAAGTCTCGCTCATGCCCACTGCCCAGTGGTGGAGCTGAAGGAAACATTAAAAAGAATGAGCCAAGCCAGATAACGTCTGGTGCCACTGGGTATCCTAGGTCTGTGCGAGCCACAGGGTGACGACTCTCAAGTCACCCTGTACCCGCACGTTCATAAGTATGCACATGAGTAGAGGTTGAAACGAGGCCTCCGCACAATTAGAGGTATGTCGAGGTTAATAACCTCCTGTTTGGGGGAAGGGGGGAGGCCCCATTTAAGCTTCTTGTTTGGCCTTGAAATTCGCGTAGATTCACACAGGACGTGACAGTAATAAAGCATGTGCGAGGGTCGCTAAAACAACCGCCTTTAGCTAGTTCTGCTGATGTTTGTCTCTCCTGTATGCAAACTAACATTGCCAGTAGCAATAACTCAAGTGGGGCCAGCAGAAATTCTGACTGGTGCATGCCCAAAAAAATGGGGCATTTCAGACGTCTGAGGAGGGTTTTTTTTAGAAAAAAAATGCTCCTTTGCTACCCGGAGGCTCAGAGACACCATTTTGGGTAGAGCAGGTAGGGGCTGAAATGTCTGGCACGCGTCTGCATTAGCATTGCCAGACGAAGCGAGTTTATCTAGTGTTGGAGTACGAAAAAATAGAACTTTAAGAAAATTGTGGATTTGAAACTGAAACAAGTCCCTCCAACCAACCAAAAATAAAGTTAATGTAACACACGAGATAGACTAAGAGGTCTCATTATGAAGGCAGAATCAGCATTGGTGACGCGTCTCTACTACGTACAGAACGTACAGGGTGGACCACGGGAGCTCGTAACTCATCTTCGAGGCGAACATCGACGTCGCGAATCTGGCCGAGCTCACCCTGTACGTATAGCGCGGCTCAGGAGAGCTTCCAGCTTCAAGGCGGAAAACGACACTGCCACCCTGTACAACGACCCCCGTCATGTGAAATATAACAGGTCTATATGAAATGAGCTTGCACGCTTTATTTTCTTCACATGCTCATGGCGTTGTCAACCTCTTCCTTCCGCTCCCTACCTTTGGCTTCCCTCTCTTTTTTGGCTCTGGAGGATATTCACAGACTCTCCAGACTGATACGGACAAGTCCGTTACAGCCATGCGAGGCGAGACCACTGACAGCAAAAAAAATAAGCGTATCCAACAGATTGGATTATTAGTGATAGCAGCAGATTCCACGGAGCGTGAACAAAGTTGTGGCGTTAACCCCAAGTCTGCGTGCCGTTTTCTTAGAGCAGAACTAGAAGTAAACTGTTGCTGCGCTCCTAATGCTCGCTGGGCTCAGACGCAGGAGATACGCATGGTCTGCCGAGCACAAAAGTCAGGGAGGCATTAAGAACACAACCAAGTAGGGGAGCAGCGAGGACTGATCTGGCGCTCGGCCAGACAACGCTCAGCGCTCGAGACATTAACGTTGCACAAAATATCCACCCTGATCTTATCTGGTGAGACACAACCAGAGTATGGGGAGGGAGGGACTCGGCGAGGACGAGCAGGGCCTGAATCGTTACTGTTCAACAAGAGTCCGATCGAGGTCTGCGGGACCAAATTGCTGCACCCAAGTGCGTCCGGGACGATATTGTTTGGTGGAGTTTCCCTCCCTCCTCCCCCTCTCTCTCCTTGGCTGCACACAAACACACGCGGCGCACCTGCCCTTTGCTTCTTTTTTCTTCTTTTTTGAGGCAAAACTGTTGAATGATCGCACATGCTGTTTTCTGCGCGCCCCCTTTTCCTCAAAAAAAGTCTGCTCCCTGGACTCTGGAAATTGGTTCCTTCCTTTTTCGCTCGGGGTGTCTGGGTGAGCTCGTGGCGGACGCCATTCAGGCCATTCAGGGCTCCGTTGGCTCTCTGCCCAGACAGTACAATGGAGGAATCTGCTACCAAGAACGAGGAAGAAAAGGAATTCTGGAGCAGTCTGTATTCATGGCTTATGCCAAGAGTCCGGAGTCGCGTGACAGCGTGCAGTTGCCATCACGGAGGATTGAACAGTCAACTCAAACATGACAGCTTTTCGCTCACCTAAGGGAACCTTTACACTGCACAGTCTTTGGCTTCAAACGATGTTGTCAGCTGAGGGAAGGTTTATTCTGTACAATATCAACAAATGTTGAACCTATGTAAGGAGCGGTGGAGAGGTTCATACTGTACACTATGACGAAGGCTGGAAGCTATGTTGTGAACTGAAAGACGCTCTAATCCGTGGGGTTCATTGCAGTCCTGTTGCACAGAAACTCCTGCAGTGAGAGACTGCGGCGAGTCCATTTCCCGCACACTTGCGCACTTTTCTCTCGTCCACTGAAGCCCATTAGAGTAGGTGAATCATGAGTAGAAACTTGTCTGCCGTCACCTCCTCAGGTCTCCTCTGGTCCCCTCAGGTCTCCTCTGAACTGCCTGCCTTTAAACGTCTTGAGATGTCAAGTCAAAACACCCCGGAGAAGTCGGTCGTCAGGTCGAGATTGGTCCAGGGGGAGCTGTCAAGGTCCGAGCATAGGAAGCAGAAGTTACTGGACAAATTAACGAAGGTCGGCTTTGTTGTCTTTTCCCCCTATTCAGAGCACATCCATGCATTCTTTCAGGGGGGGACAGAACTGACGTATATTATACACGTCTTCCTCTCTCTCTCTCTGTCTCACACACGCACGCACGCACGCACGCTAAACAAAAGACTGCAACAACCTGCGCGTCAAAGTTGGACTTCGGCGTGACAGCCATTGCGTTTGAGTCAGCCAATGCGTGAAATATGATAGAGTTTGGGGAAAATGTACAATTATGAACTGCCGGACTAAATCGTCAGACACTTTTGCTACCCAAACGTGTCTCGAACTTGGTCAGGAGGATTCTGAGGACCCAGGAGTGAAGTCAGTGTAGTAAATCGCAACGCACGGTACATTCATCTTCGAAAGACGCCTCCGTCAAGGTTCCAGGCCTTTTACAACGTAGGACATGAACAATAAATACAAAGTTGGGACTGAATGTGGCCTCACAAAACTTCACACGCATTTTCCCCCCTTTTTTATCATTCATAATGGTAATTTCTGACTGGTGGAACCTTCCCAAGACTTGGACGCGCCTTTGTCCTTTGACGGGTCTGTCCTTGTCAGCTTCCCAGATAAATCGTTCTGTCATAATAAAGGGAACAGAGGAAAATGAGAATTTATGACTTGACTCCGAAGGTAACCCCATCTTGGCGGTGGCAGCCAAGGGTAATTAGCCTTGCCTAATTGCAGCTTCGGTCCGGATTAACTCATTAGCTAATTGCGTGCTGAATCTTTGGTGGCGCGGGCAGCAGCCACTCCTTCCCACATATGCATGGCAGCCCTGCCGTCGTCGTCGTCAACAGCTTGCACGACGTGATCAATGAATCTGGCCTGCTTTATTCAGTACGAAGGTTCTCCCAAAAATTCGGGAATCCGAATGAGTGCAGTGGACGCTATCGTAACGAAAATCTTCTCCAGCAGATGCCTTTGGTACGTAACCCCCTCTGCGGACATTACTCTTTTGCCTCTTGAAGGGGGAGGACGACGACGACACTCACAACGCTCTCTACGAGACAGAAATGCCAACCACTGTTGGACAAAGTCAGAATTCGGTCAAAAGCTGATTGATGGCGGTGACTCTCAAGACTTTGGATAGGTGAGTTCTTGGGTGAGTAAGACACTTATTGTGCAGTCCACAGGCATGCAAGATGTCTGTTCTGTGGTCTACATGCATGAACGTGTGCAGGATGTCGATCACGTTGCACGTGAGTAGGTATGAAAGCCACCAAGATTGAGGCTCGACCAGAAATCCCCCGTGACGACTTCATGGTTGGGGCACTTTTGTCTGGTCGAGTCCAGAAGCTGTCGAAGCAGAAGCCGTCTATTTTCGATCACTTGGAGCGACCGAGGGAGGAGTTGGGAGTGATGTAAATGGCCTGGTCATGGCAATAAAGAAGGAAGACTCAGACATAAATGGTAGCATCTGCTGCTCAGCACAGTGCCGTGCACTCAGCTTGGTGCTGTACTGAACTGCCAGTAAATAAATAGCTCGTGGCTCTCTTTGCATAAAAAAGGCTGGACTCTCATCAGCTGCACTTGGCATGGGACAAAATTGGCAACGTGTGGACGATGTTATGTGGAATCAGCTGCAGTTTGCACAAGATCCTGAAAGGATTTTCAAGGCTCAGCTGCAACGGCGATCTGATAGCGTGCATCAAAATTAATTAGCAGCTGGCTTCATCTTCATGAATGTCTCTGTCAATGCCTTGACATTGAGACCTTTGTTGCTCTCGCCCATCCAAGTCTTCTCCACGGGGGCTCCTCTATCGATGGCAGCAAAGTGACCAGGAGGAGGACGAAGAAAAAGTCGACAAGAGAGTAAAAAAATGCAAAGTTGAACGGACTAAAAATGTCACTCGCTGCAGGGTGTCAAAGCTACTGAGAATCGATGTATTGGGTGAGACTTCTGCTGCTTCTGTTTGCACGGGGAGTCTGGAGCAGCAGTTTGAATGGAACGAGCATGATATTGACTGGATTGAAGCGGGGGAAGTTGGAGCCAAGAGCTGGAGTGCGGAGTGGAAGCTTTTTTGTTCCCGCCATCGCCACAGGGTGGCCAAGGACTTTTGCTTGGCAATGCCTTTCAGCAAACTGTTCAGTCTATTATATGAATCGCGAGGGGACAGCGTCTGTCTGTCCAGCTTTTGCGTGAGGTTGACGCGCGTGGTGAGGGCCAAGTGCGATCAGTCTAGAGGTGGGAGACGCAGTAGTTGAGGTGGAGGGTGAGGGCGAGGGCCATCGTGGCCATGACTCCTCGGTCATCATAAGCACGTGTGTGGATGGCTAGGTTGGGATCCATACGTGGCAGACGCACACAAAGCGCGATATATTTTGGCCACTCTTCCCACCCCCAAAAAGTGGGTAGCGCTTAAGCGCTGGTGTGCAATAAAAGGATTTTCTACTCACAGATACAGAGTACTATAATACAGAGTAGTCCATGAGTTGCGTCACATGCTCGGCAACACCTTTTAAGGCAGTATTATTCAGTGTTGGTGTCATCCGCGGTGCACACCCCAACCACACGCTCAAGTCCTCTGTGGCAACAACACAGTTGGAGTCAGAAAGAAGGCCTACCAGGCCTTCTGTGGGCATCTGGAGTGTGCCTCTTGAATGAAGCTGCTTAGCATGAGCAACGTCAATGCTGACCATTCTGCTGGAAGTTG
>JAAUXU010023495.1_pt1 | contig 25709 bp, 20 predicted proteins | sample 7278151 | NCBI WGS metagenome assembly JAAUXU01 (sample SAMN14350113, study PRJNA611818) | marine sediment metagenome | isolation source: surface marine sediment (1.8m) | place: French Polynesia: Moorea | collected 2018-08 | reverse complement strand
ACCCCTCCCTCCCCCACCCCTTCCCACTCTCGGACAATTTAAGTCTTCAGACACGTCAAATTGACTCAGATCGAACTCGAAAACCGTACAGCGATGCAGTATACGTATAGTTATCACTTTTTTTTTTTTAAGTTTGACACTTCAGGCCGTAGAATCTGAAGTCAACCCGCCTGGTCTGTTTTTTTCCGCACACCCTGTACTACCGTGCCATATGAATTGTATCCAGAGGAGAAGTCCAGAGTTCGGAAGACACAATCGTAATTCAATTCGCTCTGACAAGTCCATGGTAATTAATCTTAGTTCTCTTCTCTCCGCATGACCTCAACAAGACTGCTTGTTTTCTCCTTTGACACCCTGCCAAACAGCGCAGCAGCAGCAGATAATCTTTCTGACTTCGCGCATGAGCGCGAGGCAGTAATTTCTGGTGACGCCAACTTGTACGGCAACAACACTACAGACATATGTGCGTTGTACAACTCCGGCATAGACGACGCCAACGATCTGCACTACGCACTCGTCCGCGCACGAGCAAGTGGACTGTCTCCTCTTGCTGTCGGACGACATGGACAGTACGGACGCGCTCCAACATTGAATCAATATACGAAGGGTATATATCTTCTGTACAAAGAGAATGACAAAGCGCTCCATTTATGCGTACCGGGTGCGCATTGAGACGGTGTAGCATGTCAAGTGAGAAGTTGTACCTGGGCCACCAGGGAAACTGACTAGTTTTATATGAGCACAACATACGTGATGAATCTATTTGCCGACACACAACGCCCCAGCACGGCATAGTGAGCAATATGTAGACAGTGCAGAATTGCGCGTTGGCAGGCAGGAAGTGCATGTAGGAGGTCTTCATGAGGTTCAACATGGCCAGTACCAGCATCGATCACTGGCGTAAACAGTGCGATATCGGCACTTTTTATTGTCTAAACAAAAAGTTGGTGCAAAATTAGAGCCCTGTTTTTTTCAGTGAAAACTGGGTCAGCAATGGTTTCACGCAACTCGCCGTTCCTGTCGGTTTTTTTTTTGTTTTTTTGCAGACCAAACTTGGATCTGGCAGCTTGATACCGCCAGCTGAGGTTGTGAAGTGCATCCATCCTCTCCTAGTGCACAGAAAAATGGTAGATTGATCTCACTGTTCTTGAACTTGCCAGCATTTCTGACTACTAAAGTTCATTTCGGCAATTTTACACTGTACAGTGACCACCAGCTGGTGGGATTTTTTTTGTTCCTTTCAATTTATTCGTCGATTTCCTGGAGTGCGTCAGGTACGTGCCCCTGAGACGAATTAAATCCTCATCCCTCCTGGGCTGGTGGCTCCTCCATTCCCCCTTTCCATTCCGTTAATTCCTCATTTCCGCACTGGCGCCCTTTCTCAATGACTTGACACCCTTTCAACAACCCCACCGGGGCCACGAGGGAGGGAAGGAAGTTCTTCCATTGATGGAGGAGCTGCAGAGAGGAGGCTAATCCGAGCACCGCCAAAGAACATTTCGCTCTGCGGAGAGAGAAAAAAGTGGAAAGAGAAGATGATTGGAAAATCGTTTGGCCGGAACTTGAGAAGTTGATAGGAAAGAGTATAAGAGCTCGAAATCACTCGTGAAAAATTTGGAAAGTCCGCCGCTTATTGTACAGTCGCGCAGCCATTGTCAAAGTGCCTCTGGCGGAGGCTCTCCTATCAATTCCACTTTCAAAGAGGTAGAAGTTGTGTTTATGTTCTCGTTCTCGCATCCATTATGCATCGCCAAATGTCTGTCGAAATGGCCAGTTCCAATCTCCTAACCCCCCCCCCCCCCTGCACATCCCACCACCAATAACTCGGGGCTACCTCGGTAGGGAAAGGATTGGGGGGGATGGATTTAATAAGGCAATTCAGTCCCCAAGCTATCATTTGCTGACGGGAGATGCGTTTATACAGGGTGGTCCAACGTAATGGAGGCTCATTCGTTCATCATCGTATTTGTCACGAAATTCAAGATTTTGGAGAGGAACGCCTGCTCAAAGTGTCAGCGGTCTGAAGACCAGGCTCGTCGAGGTGCAGGCGTTGCCATTCCTGAAGGTGATGTCCGTGCTGCCTACGGAGAAGCAGTGAAGAGATGTGGGGCGAGCTGGGGGAGGCCATGACTTGTGGCACATGCTTTTGACCCCTTTTTTTGCCCCAAATCCCGAGTTGCTACTGCAATGTGTCGATTGTACACCCTGTAGAAGCAGTCTCTCCTGCGAAATATCCCCCGCACACTGATTTGGCAAAGTTGACGCTCCTCAGTTCATTCCCGAGCAGATCGTAATTGGCATCTTCATCTAAGACAGTACCGCACATCAACTACTCGCATATCTCCGCCTGTCCCATTGCAAAGTTCTGGACGCCCTCTCAGTCTGCCAATGGTGGCCGAGTAGCCACCACTGCGGCAAGTGAAGCTTGCTGCCACACCCAAAAGCCCCCGCCACAGTTGAAGTGGGCGCCCGACTTGATGCGGCGACGGAGGGTCCGGCCCGAAGACACACCGGGCCGCTGGGGGAGAGGAAGGCCCGTTTACACTGGCAGGAACGACTCGCTCAGCTCATGCTTTGATCCCTTGCGTCTGGTCATGCCGAGTTTCAATTCAAGATTCTCCAGGCTCACCTGGCCAGTTATGTAAGTGGCTGCGGTCCGCGGATAACGGATCTGTCGAGACGAGACGCTCTGGCAGACTTCAAACGCCACGCGTCTGTTCCCATCCATTACGTCTGCGGCCAGGACAGTGGAATCTCTCTCGAGATAACAATAAGTTTTGCTATTGCTCCTGACCAACCTCGTATATTGTCATTTCGAGATTCCAATGGGAGGCCTAGAAGGCCTGGCCGAGAACCAAGTTCGGGCCAGGCTTTGAATAGGAATCATCGGGAAATTGCTTTCAGGTTAAATTACTGAATGAAAGGAGAAAAAGTTTGATACGGAAACTTTTTTTCTTGTGAGCTCGCCCGAAAAGTTTGGCTCCATTCCCTTCTCTCTTTTTTTATTTCTCAGCCAGAAAACTACGCGCCCTTACTGCGACCTGTCTGATACTTGCCTAAACACTCACTTTATACTACGTTGTAACGTTATGTGTGCACGGGATCGGAGCTGTCCGGGCCCGGGTCGGGCCCGGCCTGGAACCCCAAAAGGCCCGGTCAGGGTAGGCAAAGCGGCCAGGATCACTGCCCTTCACATGGGAACAACTGAAATGTATATATAAGTCCCTTAGTACCTTCAAAAGGGGAAACACACCTGCTGACTTACTTAAGGACAGGATACAGTGCTAGCTCGTATTGTCATGCTTACGGACTGTGACAGTACGCAAACCGTCTGTATGCTTTTGTACCATACTGTTTCACGTTGGTTTTTGAGCATAACTTGTGTAACTTTTTGGTTGTGTTACACGGGCCTAAAACTCAGCTACAGACTTCGAGCTGGTTCGAAATTTGAACATGCCCATTTTCTGTGCAGCTCGATAGCATGATCTGGGGTCTTGGCAGCACCCTCGGTCTCGGCACTCACCATACAGCAGTAATCAGAGACTGCGATCTAACAGGTTATAAACTTAAGTGGAAGTACATATATAGTACAGTATAGTTGAGACGCGTAGCAACAACAGGGTTGGCCGTGTTACAACAAGACAAACCTGACTTTTGCCAAGGTTACTAGGGCGGCAACTGTCTGTTTCGTCGACTACTTACTCCTGACTTGAGATGAGTCATCGGAGTCTTAACGATTTTTGAACCTTTAGAATCAGAAATGAAGATGCGAGAACGGCTTTCCGGGACGCTGCTCTCCTGTGATACAGAAGATTTTCGATTTTTTTACAACTTCAATTGCCGCAAAAACCTCGATTGCCTGCAAGATTTGCTGACTGAATTTTTATTTTGTGGAAGACCACCTTTCAATTTTTGCATCACTCCCGATTTTGGCAAGGTTGCCCTGTTAACTGACCCTCCGCAAAAATTGAGTACGAACTGCTCAACTGCCCAATCGACTCACTTGTCTGACTCAAATTGTGGGACCGGTTGGGGCCGTCGGCCCGGTCGGGCCCAAAGAGTCGGGCAGTTTTCGGGCCGGCCCGACAGCTCGATCTGCCATGACGTAGTCCTCCTCGAGCAAGTTGGGCTGTACCGGTCTTCAGTCTTGGCCCGGTACCAACCTGTACCAACAGCGCTTGCGTCATGGATGCGCTCTTGGCCTCGATTCATCGTGCAGCGCCAACGTTCGACTTCTGGACGGATTCTGTCATTCCGGTCCTGCTGGTCCCTGTCCGGTCCTGGTTCGGTGCCAGAGAACCCCAGCACATCACCAGCCCCGACGTCGGCACCGGCGATCCCACCGCTGACGTCCATCCCGCTCATCGCATTCAGATCCCCCCCTTCCCTTGGGTCATCGCTCGCCGGTCACCACTGGGGCCGCGTTGCCCAAGCACTCGTCCTCGCACATCTCCTCATCTTTTCTCTTTCTCTCTTCTTCAATTCAATTTCAAGGTAGTGATTTTTTCCTCTTCTGCGTCCGGGCGATTCGCATTGTGAGGCAATGTCTCGTGAAATCAGCCTCATTCCTCAGACTTTTCTTCCTGCGCTCTGAATAAATGCGGCCACTGCCAAAGGAACGGGCGTGGGTACCTGAAAAAATGGGGCCTACGTTGAACCCCCCCGAAAAAAAGCTTACCGGTATTAAGCACATAAATTGAGCAGGTTCAAGCGCAGACCAACGTGTCTCTTCGCACATGTGCAGATGCCTATCGAGGGTCTACGCGGTGATTCTGGAGCGCTTGGTTCGCCAGCTTTGTTTCAAACACTCTGGCCTGAATTTATGACCCCTTAATGCAACCAGAGACAAATGTGTCATGAATACAACGAAGATGAAGAGCATGAGTAATTTTTCTCCACTCCCCTTGGTGAGTTAACCCCCTTTTTTAACCAGCTTTTCCCACGAACTGAACGTGTGTTTCACTCTTCATTGGTCTGACCTCATTCCACTGTATGTGACATAAAGACCTCCCTCGTTTCGGTGGCGCCCGCCAAAACCTGGCAGTTTTCGCGGCTCTGTAGGGGGGGGATGGGAAGGAAGGGGAAAAAACCCCTCGAGTTGTGACTGAAAATGCTCAATTAGCAGCTGCAAAATTGGCGACATTCCCGAGTGACACCGGAGGCAAGGAGAAGGGGTGATTTGAGGGGGGGGGGACGCAAAAACATCCACGCTATATAATCGACCCGGAGAAATTAAAGGCAAATCGTTACCACGAGGCAGGCGGGGACAAGAACGGCGAGGACCGCACGTTGTTTCCCATGCAGTCGAGGACCTCCGTCGGTCCGGTCTTCCTGGAATATTGTACTTACTAATCGCAAAAGCAGCTGTTTGAAGGGGAGGAAGAAGAACCTTCTAGAGAGAGCTTATTGGCTCTTGTCAGTGAGCGATTGACTCTCTGTGAAAAACGGATTTTCCACGGGAAGAAAGGGATTAACAAAAAAAGGGGCCGGAGTCTTATTGCCTACTCAGACAAACCTTGAGAAATTCTCGCCATCCTCTCAAGAGACGAGGAGGTGACCTTTCTCTTCGAATAGATATGGAGAAGAAAAATGTCCACGACGTAGTAGCACACACGGATCTTGCGCACGTCGCCCGCCCCAGGTATGACGCCATGTGTCGATCTGATGGGATGCACGACGTCAGCAGCGGGGAGAGCGTGACCAGATAAGGACCAGGCATTGACACGATCTGGAGCCGGGGGAAGTCGCTCCTCCTCGTGTCCCTCTTGAACGGGGTCACTTTGCTCCTTCACTGGGGAATGAGAAGCGTTCCCAGATCGTTTTGTACGTTGGTCGTCTCCTTCTCTGGTGTGGCGATCCCTGGGACAACGGTAAACAAAAGGATGTTCCCCTTCAGCACGATACTGATGCCCTTTAAGCCGTCTTGTACAGTTGGAAACCTACGTAGCATGACGGAAAAAAAAAGTTCACATTTTTTTTGTTCCGTCAATCTCACGAATTCGTTCGTGAGTCTATGACTTTTCGAAGCTTAACAGACTCTGACAGTGCAATGCAGAGACTGCGACAACACTAACTACGCGATACATCTGTCATTATACCCGGATCATGCTGGCCAGCCGGCTGGAATCGTCCGTGTGGCCATTTCCAAGAGGATTGTGGAGGTTGATAAATCACAATCACGCCACTTCTGTTCCGGACGTGCACCTGTATGGAGTTGTCTTCTGACTATGCAGGTGCGTGACAAATCGATCTGACTAAAGAGGCATAATGTACCTAACGAGTGTGGCCTACATGAAAGTGGCCAACTCATCCCGTCGTTGTGCAGGGGATTCTTCGATTTTATCCTCTTTTTTTTTGCTCACCTCGCAGGTGACGCTCAGAGATGTGCAACTTTGTGCATGCAATGCATGTATTTCCAGTGTCACCTTTTCTGGCGCATGAGTAGGGCAAAAACGCGGGGCTTTTTTGTCACTCCAACCTTCGACCTCAAATAAGTTGACAAAAGTTGCGCCGGGAAGAGTCAGCATGACTGAAATAAATGAAAAAAAAAGCTGGCAGATTTTGTCGATTACTGCAATGCCACGAATGAAACTTTTGGGGGCTGAACACTTTAGACGCAACGTTTTTTGAGCCTCAATTGCATCATTCGATCCACTGGTCAGTGCTCGTCATCCAATAAAAGAGAAAGGATCCTCTCACCGTCCATATGGCAGTGAAGAAACTGTGAAATGACAACCAACAGTGCTAGACTGGAATGTCCCTGCCCAAAAGTGCTCTTCCCATGCCCCATTAATCCCCTCCCTCCCCAAGAGCTTGCCCAACGAGAATAACAAGCGATGAAACGATGTTTGCATTCGGCGCTCTTTTTTTTCCGCGCATTTTAGAGCCAAATATTCGAATTGAGCGAGCAGCAGCGTTTCTTACTGCCCAGAACTAGGAGAGGAGATAAAGAGAAGACCCAAAACTTTGCGCAAAGAAATTTGTCGGGAGAAAAAAAAAACCTGAACAGGAGTATGTAGGGGAAAAATGCTTTTACTACACGAGCAAATTGAAACCTTTAAATTTCCAACCCTGCGTTCGGATTCCCACTTGGAATTCATTGCCTCCTTATTGGATTTCTGTTGAGCCGACGACGGAGACTTTAGCTCTACTGTATGTAGCGCATGCCGAAACGTTTAGAGGCTCTCTTCGCGTCGGATTTTCACGCAGAGAAAAGTGGAGAAGCCATATTATTGGCGCTTTGCTTTCGCTTTCAGCCAGATTCGGTCAAGTGAATTTAGTCCGTACTCAAGATAAGAGTGGAAGCACCGGCTGCTTCCCCTAGGAAATGCAAAGGAAATCCTGGAGATCGGCACGTTTTGTACTGTTTCACAGCCGTGTTTATTGCCTTTTTTGTTTCGCACACGACAAGCAGAGGTTGTTGCTGCTGTTCCCTCTGAAGATGCTCTTGAACAGGTTCACCAGGTCGTCGCCTCCCTCCGCCAAGTGGCGCCTGTCTCGGGCGCTGTCGTCCAGCACCCGGCACACCTCGCCGTCGGCGCTCACGAACGCCACCTCGGTCGGGCCTCTGATTCTTCCTCGACACCACAAGCCCGAGTACACCACGCCTTTGGCCACCAGTTGGCCCCTGCGCTCACCGAACACGAAGTGTCCGCGGCCGCAGCGCTCTCCTCGCAGCCAGCCGCCGGCGTAGACGCTTCCGCTGTCGGCCCAGAAGTATGCGCCCTGTCCGTGGCGTGCACCTTTGAACCAGCCGCCGGTGTAGCGATCGTCGGTGGCAGAGTAGACCATGTGGCCCAACCCATGTCGACGGGACTTCGGGTCCAGTTCGCCCACGTAAGTGCCCGCGCCGTCAATGAAGCGATCCCCGGACAAGGTGTGGAGAGTGCGGTACGGATTGTTGCTGGTCGTCTCGCCGTCCCTGTGGGTACACGCCACTTGGCGTAAGAGCGAGCGGACGGCGACGGACAGCTCATGCGGGAGGAAGCCCGGATGGCGGCGGTCGAGCGTCGAGAGGTTCTCCAGCAACACCTCACTGTACTCGGGAGGGCCGAGGGCGGGAGAGACGGCGCCGACGGCCACGTTATTGGAATCCTCCTCGCTGCCGCTGTTGCTCGTCGACGAAGACAAGGAGGTGGTGTCTTCCTCCTCTCCGTCCTCTTCTGAAGAGGCTCTCCCGAACCGGCGCATCATGATCGTGTGTGTCACAAAGATCGTATTGGTCTGTGACGCAGTTTCCTCTGTGTGTTTTTCTTAGTCGATTTATGCACGGACGCTGCTCTTACACTCAAACACTTCTTTCTCTCTCGTTGACATTGCTGCTCGACGACGATTCGCTTTATGTGTTTGCTCAGGACGTAGTAAAATGAGGAGGGAAGAAGTCTTCTTGTTCAGTCACATTCATGTGCCAATTGCTGAGAATGCAAATCTCGGATGTTTGCAACCACCGGAGGAACTCGTAGGCCTACTTGGGGCAGCCCAGAGTGCTTAGATTCATAATAAAAAAGGCTACAACATCGGGAGGAAAATAAAGCAAGCAATATCAGAGTAAACTGGAGTCACGGCACTTCTCACTCGTCCTCGAACGTCTGATCCTCTCCACAGTTGCTTCAAATGAGGCAGGTATTTTTGGTGGTTTTTTTGTTTTTTTTTCCCCAGTTTTCTCCCAGCTGACAGCGGTTCTTCTTTTCTTTCCTTCTTCCACACCAGGATGTGTGTCATTCAAAGAAAGACACACACGACGGACGCAAATTTTGCGGCTCATGCGTTTTTTGAGTCACGCGGCTGAGCGAGAATTCCAGCCGCTAACGGACTTCATGTCCCATTTCACGGAGAGCCAATGAAGGAATTCCAGGACTCGAATTCAACGTTACGCTGTGACGATTCAGGGCAACGCAGCTGGCTTTGAGGCACAGCACAAACTCCAGCTAAACATAGGGTTTTTTTTTTCAGTGTGTGTGTTTTTTTTTCTCCAGGCCATGAAAAGAAGTCCGAAGTCACTCTGGCGGGAAGCAGCCCAGAGAGGGCGACGTCTTCACTGGACGGGGTCGCCGCCGCGACTGACGCAGACACATTGTGGCGACAGCGACAGCGACGCGCGTACGCATGTACCAAGCTGACAACGGTCCGGCTCCGACCGCAGTTGTTGCCTTGGATGGAATGAATTGGGGCGCACCAGTTAGTTGATATCTGCTCCTGCTGTTGCTGCTGCCAACTGATGCTGGCCACCATTGGCGTCACTCTGCATTTACATAAACACCACTCTCGTTGAAGCGATTTTCTTCAGCAGGCCTCAAGCGCCACTGATCAGGGTGACGAAGAGGAACGTCTTCTTGTTAGCCAGGTTGTGTCTTGTCAGAATTGTCAGGTTATCGTAAGAAGTTGAGTCTCTTTCAGACGATAATAAAGAAGGGGGAAAAAGGGATTAGGGTCTCTAGATCATGATTTCAACGTGAAGTCATTTTTAGAGAATAATTCTGCTTTATAAATGACTTACTTAACAAAAAAGTTTATTACGAAAGTTTCCGCTAGCACCCTAATGAGCTACAGCGCTGACCGACGTTTTTTGCGCATTGTACTACAAAAGTCACAGCCTAGACTTCTTGTGCTTTAGCAAAAACCTCCTCTTATGAGACAAGTTACTTGGAATTAGAATTAGACTTATAACCCCGAAACCTTTGTGAGCTTTTCTTCGGATCACTAAGAAAGCAGGGGGAAATGCAGAGTGAGATGCACGACGGCATCGAGTTTCCACTTTCAGCACCCTCGCCCGTCTAAGTGATAACCTGACAGTTGTAACACACTTTGACGTCGGGGATGTGTTTCTCCTTATTCTCCACACCAACGCGTTTTGCGTCCGCCGCTGGACTGCGGAGAAACTCATTGGACCGGGCAAGCCACACCAGCGTCTTCTTCCACAGTCCAGGTAGAATAAAAAAAAATGCGCTCACTACCTGTGCACTGCCAGGCCTTAAAAGTGTGACGTAAAAAATGAAACTGTGTCACATCTCTCTGGTGGGCAGCACTGAATCTGCACTGACTGCACTCTGGCACACGCAGAGAGGAGTTGTTGCTGGCAAAAGTCAGACTTTTTCCTCTCTGGCACGTTATGTACGAGGAAGGAAGTGTGCACAAGAGGTATTTTTTTCCTTCCTCTTCTCCAGCCTGTTCTTGGCCAGGTTTCATTAAAACGCTGCTGCACGCACCTTTTTTTCATTTTTTCTTTTTTTTTAACTGCGTAGAAAACCGGTTCTTTTGCTTTCATAAGCTCCGAATACATAACCCAGCTCGAGGAGGCGGGCAACGCGAATGTTCAAGCTTTTCTCCTGCCGCTTTTCACAGTCACTAACCTGGACTGGGCCTGTCTGAGCGGCCAGACTTGGACCAGGCAGCCCTGACAAAGAGCCCCCTCAGCTTCGTGATCATGATCAGCTACATAAGAGTTGGGAGAGGCAGCGTCCAGTGAGAAGACAGCAGGGGGGGGGGGTCCTGCGCGGTCTCTCCCAACTCAACTTGACTGATGTCACTCCGTAAGTCAGTTGAGTAGGACGTATGAGTTATTAGTAGGACAGTCCAGTCCTATGTAAGTGACAAAACGCAAGACTCAACTCAGCTCGCGACTCATGGACAGGGTTACACGAAAGTGAGATGAGTCAAGCTGAGTCGAACCTGAATGGGGGGGGGGGGAGCACCCAGCGCTACAGGGTGTATGAATATGTTTTCTCAATCCCTGATAAGGTCTCCAGATGTTCTGTCTACGGATATGGTGTCGATAAATTGAATGCATTTTCTTTCCGTTGTCTGTGCAAGTGGACGCAGCCCAATCTCATCTGTCAAAGAAAATAAGATAGCTTTTGTCTAGTCTACATGTTTAATGTAAACATATTTTACACCACATGCGCACTCGTGTTTCTGCCTACTGCACAGTGGAACTGCTGGGCTGGAGAGGAATTTTTCAACATGACCTCGACCCATCAACATGGACACCCGGTGGTTGTCGTAGGGGGAGGTACGAGGGGAGCGTCAGTCGATCATGAGCGAGGCGGTCAAAACAGTCGAGTCGTTTGGAATATGTCAAGTATGCACTTGTGTCTGTTATGAGAACCTTTTTGGCGTTGAAGGCGATTGTCTCTTTTCCTTTGGTGAGGCAACGGTGAACATTGTTGCAGGGGCACAACAAAACTGAACAAAAAACACCTTTTTACTGACCAAAAGAAAGACAACTTTTGCGTGCAGACGCTGGCGGACGCTCGAGTCAACGCCACCAAGCACTCCAGCCGCAACACGTGTAATGACCTCATACTGTGCTGCAAAGCCGCTCCAGGCAGATTGAAAAAAGGTTCGAAAAATAGACGTAAGAAAAGAAGAGCATGTCGATTACGTACGTTGTGAGCTTCTTTTTCAGACCAAAGCTTTGTGTCGATGTGAGTGGGCAGGTTTTTTGTACGATCAATGCCTTTGAAGTGGAGCATCAGACAGAACGCGGACCGGTCCTTCTGCCGAACGCGCACGCGCGCTACAATCAGCCACTTCTGAAGCACAGCCAGGTGATATAATTTGAGGGCAGTCACTCTTGCGTTACGTCCACTTGTGAGATTGGATTGCTCGAAATCGGCCATTTATATCAATGATATCTACATTTGAACCCGAAATCATTGACGCCCCCTCGAAATTCGGAGTTTTGAAAAATTTGAAAATGTGACACATGGGCAGATGTCTCCTTATGAGTGATGGCACACATTATTGTCACATATCTACTTCTGTACACCACTGTTTAAGAGACTCAGGTACAGGTTAAAAACTTACTTGCTCAAAACTATTCGCAAGAGATGGACAATATTATACTTCAGTTTTGTTACCACATAGTTCCAACAATATGATACTTCAGCTTGTTACCACATAGTTCCAACAATGTGATACTTCAGTTTGTTACCACATAGTTCCAACAATATGATACTTCAGTTTGTTACCACATAATTCCAACAATATGTTACTTCAGTTTGTTACCACATAGTTCCAACAATATGATACTTCAGTTTGTTACCACATAGTTCCAACAATAGGTTGGTATTGTAATACTAGGGTTTCTTAACAAGAAGTTCCCACATTCTCCTAGTAAGTAATTAGCCATTCAAAGATTTTCCTGGTCTTGAAGAAAAGGCAGAACAAAGTCCATCATCACCATAGCCACTCTGATGAAGCCCAGAGAGCTCGGCATGGGCAGGAGGGAGTTGGATGTCACTCCGAGGGACTCAGAGGACTCTAGCGGAGGCTGGAAACTTAACTCCAAGTCCCTCTGGGTTTCTGCATTAAAAGTCAGGAACATCCTGACTAAAGAAAGTCACGGAGTGTCATATTGTGGTTAACCCTCCAGGTTAGGGGCAGGAAGCTCAAGATCCTCATGCTGTTCCCATGCAGCATTTCCACAGCAGTCCCAGGCCGACATGCAAGAACACGTTCCTTTAGTTTGGCAAAATTGGAGCAATTGTGTCATGGTCAATGCCACAAGGAACGCACTGTACTCTTCCGATACGTACCTATTGGAAGAGATCTGAGCGAGTTCCATTCTGACGCTCCAAGGATCTCTCCAATTTGCAATAAACTCCAAAATATCGAGCAAAGGCTTAAAATGCAAAAACGCGAGCATAAGGCAAACTATACATGCACAACTGTACGCAGTGAGGCAAAAAGTAATCCTTGTAAGGACGCACGCCATTTGTTATCATCAATTGCAATGTCAATACGTCAGGAATTCATTTTTTAACTGTCGCCACTAATCGTTGTTTGCTTCTTGAGACATTCATTGGGGCATTCATGATGCCATACAGATCAGGAATCCATTGCATTGTACTCATATTTTATAGCACGGCAATACTTATAGTCTTACATACTTTTCAGTATTCACTGTTTTGACGGTCCCAGAGCCCAAAGCGTTGTTTATAATCAAGATAGAGTAATTTATAAGTCATTAATTTGGACTTGATCCCAGCTCCGCACACCCTGACAGTCAAAAAAGTTGATCAATTGAAGTCAAGATAGAAAAAAGTAATTGCCAGCACTTAAAAACTTGACGTGACGAAGCATTTGGAGTGGACTTGGCGAAGTTCAGCGTCTTGGACAACAGTGAAATGCGGATTAATTGATCACAACTTTTTTGTCTTTCATCGCAGAGAGGTAGGATCAGGTTGATGCTAATAAATTACTCCATCTCTGTTGCTAACAATGTTTTCAGTTTTAGGATCGCAAAAACGGTGACGTCAGAGAAGTGTGCAGGACAACGCGCGCAACCCACAACAGTTTCTCATAGCAACCAAGGCACTGATGAAAGAACGTTCTTTAATGTCCTTTTTCTGTCCTCTACCAAACGACACACTTTGACTCCGGGTTCATTGGTGACCCCACCGGGCAGTTGAAGGCCCGGGCGAACTCCTCGGAGTTCGACACGGATCCTATGACTCGATAGCGAGGAGGCGAGTGAGGATTTTCCAGCACCATATCCAACAAGATTTCATCCGTCATCTTCTCGCACAAAACCTGAAGTTGTGGAGGCTTGACACTTAGCATGTTCACTTAGCTGTGGGCAACACATGTGACCACAAATATACTAATACACACACTCGCTTACTCGTCCGAAGTTTATGAAGAGCATTTGCTCCGGCGTATATTGTTCGAGACCCAACAGCCTGGGCTCCGTACCCAACTCCTCGACCGAGTTCTGGTACGCTCTGAAGGCTTCACGAAGGCCACCATTGTCTGCTATGTTCTCCCCTTGTGTAAGCACTCCGTTTAGCTAGGACAAAGAAGAGAAGCGACGTCCTCTTCAAGAAAATGTGCGCGCATGAAATTAGTCCTCACATGAGCATCTTCACCCAACTCTTCTTCCAGCTCTGGAACAGTGAAGGATTCGTACTGGTCGACAATGCACTGTGCAGCAGTCTCAAAGGCTGCGATGGTCTCATCGGACCACCATTGCTGGATGTTTCCGCTGCCGTCGTACTGTCGGCCTGCAACAAAGCACGCACGCCCGTGTACGTACGCTGCACCCTAGTTTTACACCGTGTGAGGTTACTGTTCACCTTGATCATCAAATCCGTGAGTGTTTTCATGACCCATGACTTGTCCAATGCCACCGTAGTTTAAATACCTAAAGAGAAGCGGTTTTTTTTGCATTTGTATGAGACTCGGTCTTCAGCACTTCATTCAAGTGGTATGAATAGATAGACAATTACCTCCATTACCTGGGATATCCATTTCCGAAGAAAGGTTCCCTCAAGAAGGCAGCGGGGATGGCTAAACAAATCAGTTAATATTAATGTCCATGTACGATAAACGGTTGCGGTAATCATGAATAATTTCGGTACTTTTCGACGACAACTGCTTTACTTTCTGCACCTACTTAGGGTATTAAGACTAGGATCGTAATTGGCGTTGACGACGATGGGGGCTGATGTCCACCTGGAACGACAGTTTTACCGTGTGGCGTGAGAGACAGGATTGGATCTTTGTACGATATGTCCTTACACGTCTAAATCTGGCGCATCGTTAAGCGAACTCATGCTCTTGCCAGAGACCCAGCTAACCATGTTCAGCACATTCTGCAAGTGATTGTCCAGGCTCACAGGTGCTCTCTACAAAAAAGAACCATGACATCCCAGAAGTTGGCGTCGCAGTGACAAGTGGATAAAACTTACTCCTGCATAAAAGTTGTCCAGCTCATCATTGTCCATTGCCCAGTCGGGGTAGGCCACATTCTGGGTGACCATGTCTTCCTTTTCGTTGGCCAGGACCTACAGCGAAACTGTTGTTGGTGACGATTTTCTTATGGAAGCACACACTGCCTTCCTATTGACCTGAGTGTCTGAGTCCATCCACGTTGACTCAGTGACTAACTCTTTGAACGCCTCCCTGACTCCAGATGCTAACTCCTCTGCCATGACCTTACTCTCCTCCAAAAAGTAAGTGCGAATGAATTCGGCACCGGCAGCAAAGTCCAATCCCTGAGTGCGGCTGGTGGCCTTGTTCACGCAGAGAGCATCTCTGAAAGAGACCAGCATCAAAGCAGCTATGGCACATATGCACGCATGGGATACTCTGGTAGCGCGACACGTTATTTGCCTATTAGCATAACCTTGACCAACCTGAAGTCCTCAAACCACTTAATTGTCATCAATATCCAACAACCACTAAGTAGTGGCTACTTCCCGTTACTTTTTCCCGCAAGTAATTAGCAACTCCTCATCGCTTTTAATATCAAATAAGCTTGGGCGTAGATCTAAACAAATGCTTTCATTGCAGAAAATAATTATTTGGACTTATCTTTGTACTGTGCTTTGTCCATTTTTGTACTTCGGTTGCCACGTAACAGCAACGGACACAGATCAATGCTCGGCTAACGCAAGATTTAGAATTATCTACACACCGAGGAGTTTGCTCTGTTTGGCCGGTGAGTTGAGAATCGAAGGCGAATTTGATGTCCCTCATGACCGCGGGACCGTCGTCGACAAACTGAAGCAGTCGGCGGAAATACAAGTAGTTCGCTGGAGGACGGATGGCATTGGCAACGTTGCTTTTCTGTGTTAAACTTCGTCGATTGACTCACCCACTGTGGTCGGATTTGTTCTTGCCAACACGACATCCAAGTTCTCGAAGTAGGTTGGTTCTCTGACCACGACAATGTCGCTATCAATCAGGGTGGACACATCAGTGTTCGAGAACAAGACGGCGAAAAAGGTATCCCACTGGAGCTGAACGTAATGCAATGTAATTTCCCAGGTTTGAACTTTCATAGCAATGCGTTAACTAACTCCATAAGACTCCTTGAGAGTGGACACCGCCATGGGATTGTACATGTCCAGCGCGTCTCTCCTGTCTTCTGGTGGGATCGTGATCTGAGCAATGAAGTGTCTCAGATAAATTATCAGTTGAAGGTCACAGTCTCCAAGGCAACCTCTGCTAGCTGTATCTCCAACTCAACGACTCGGTCAACTTCGTCTCTCAGTTCTTGCTCCTGCAAGTCGGGCCTAAGTTCCGTCGCCAGCACCTTGGTCAGGTCGATCAGGTATTGGTTGTAGAGCGCTATTTGGTCACCGAAGAGGTCCGGTTCCACGTAGAAGTCGCGCGGAAGGAAGAGAGTGATCTGATCGAGCTGTGAACGCAAAACAGAACCTACCAGACCTCATGTTGTACGTAGTTCACGGACGAGAAAGTTACTGCACAAGAGACGTAACCTGACATTGCACGCAGAGTAGCTCTGGTAGATCGGTATAGTGAAAAGTATAATATGCTCACGTGGACAGCTTTCTGCTGCGTGTTCATGTTGTCCACTCCCGCGTAGGCCCGGAAAAGTCCCGAGGTGAGGAACCTCCTCTCGTTTGCGGCCGAGAGCGCCTCTCGGTCAAAGCGTCTCCCATCATAGTCGGCCTGCAAGAGAGGCATCCCGCCGTAGGCGTCAGCAGGACCAACCATGCTAAGAAAGCCTCCCACACCCTGTTCCTCAACAGCAGCTGCAGCAAGAAGAAGGTCCGGTGGGTGGCACGCAATTTCAGGGAAAAACTTCTATTGCGACAGGGTGAACACACATGTGGCATAATGAGTCCAGGCCTCACATGTGATCACTCACCTTCGTCTAGACAGGCTTGGTAGAGCAGCTTGATATCCACAACTGCCTGGGCGTCGCCTGCTCCAGCAGGAGTCTCGAACATCCCTGGGAGAATGAGTCGTCGTACGTAGGTGTTGGGAAATCTACCATAGTTCGTATGTACGTCTGATTTCCTCATCGACTGCCTGAGCTAGGTTCCCTATTTGGCTGACGGATGAGCTGGTGGCTGGGATGCTGTTGGATTGCAGCCAGCCGCCACAAGCGAACTCGTAAAAGTCGACACAAGGGTCCACAGTCTGGTCCATGTCTGCTATGATGTCTCCGGCTAAAGAAGATACGGAACGGTTTATTTCCATGTGACGACACATCTTTTCGAAGTTGGCGACAAAATGCGAGGTCGTACTAATAAGTGTACGCACATATTAATTGTACCATTTAGAATACCTAGCAGAGATTGGCGAAAAACATTGTAAAATTACTAGTAATTGTGGCCGAGGTCGAGAAACTGATATAAGCTATGATGAAAATTTGCTGTTTTGTCAAAACTTACCTGCGATTAAGCATTCCGGAGTTGAGCATGGGTCAATTTGCCGTTTCTCTCCTAGCGATCAGGATCGATGGGTTTATAATTTTAACCTTGATGCACAAGGTACATACGTAACTATAAGTGAACTTCATTCATGAACACTGTTCAACTCGTACCAAGTATGGTGTAAAGAATGAAGCAATCTTATAGCCAACACTTTCATACTGATATAGCATAACTCACCAAAGTGGGGTATCTGGACGGCATGGATAAATCCGGCTGGTAGGGTGAGGAGCAGAAGTTGCAACCCCCTGTAAATGACATCGTCGGTCATGCACACACCACCAGTTAGTGCACTGACGAGTGTCGGTACTGTACGTAAAATGTAGCGTCCACATGAACAAGTGTCCATAATCATACCTCTTCATTTCTATATTGGTCTGCCAAGCAGTCTTTAGCTTCTCAGACGTTCGGGGTGACTCACGGGCAGTTGCTGTCTTTGTACTGTGCAAGATCTGCATCACAAGCATATGCTGCATCTTGTGTCCTCTTGACATACCTTATCGGGTCAGGACAAACACTTACGTAGTTTGACATCAGTTTGTGTCACAAGAAACCAGATTACACAGAACGCGTTCACTCTTTGCACAAGCGAATGACCAGTGCTCATGATTATAAACACATATTAACCCTCTCAGTTCGGGCTGTTTATTATTACAATTATTCAAGCAGTAACAACTGAAAAACAGACAATCAATCCAATAACATGTGATCTCATAACCATGGCACAATCAATGCTCAATAATGTCATCGCACAGAGAGAAATAGCATCATGTGTACCACTATGTACTAAACAGATCATAAGAACATACGTACAGGAATTGGTAGAACTGAGTAATTTCCAACTAACTAGCTTTGATAGGTCTATTGATGGCCTTTTCCCCCTGTTCTTTCTCAAGCTGGCGGCCCAGATATTCCCTGGAAAATAAGTGCAATGGATATCACTTCTACAGACACAATTGAAAAATCACACCAACTCACCAGTTGTGAACCATCAGCTTTTGCACGGCTAACAAGGCCTCGTAGCGGACATTAGGGTCTTCGTGGGCCAGCAGACTCATAACCATGGTCTTTCCGTCCAACTGTTCCAGTACACTATGGAAGTAAAGGGTTTCATCACAGCCTGCACAAGGTCCTGTGTACAGTTAAATCGCTCATCACTTACTGTTTTCCTCTGGCATAGTGCCTCACGTACTCTCCAAGGTCGAAGCAGGCAACGCTAAGGACAAGAGGGTCCTTGCTGGTCTTGAGAAGCTTGATGAGGATCTTGAGAAGCTCGTAGTTCTTGTCGTTGAGCTTATGCGCGTTCTCGCGCCAGAAGCGCTCGGACCGGTGCACTGGAGACCACTCCAAACGGCCCGAATGAATCTCAGTCACGTACTCGTCGTAAGAACTGAGGGGGGGGGGGGAGAAAGGGGTAACGACGTCAATGAGCCCGACCTATGCAATTCATTTTAGAACCTTAGATCTGCGAGCGAGGCTTCCATTTTCTCCTTGAGGAATTCGATGTCTGCCTGGATGTCTTCGTCGTCGAACTTGCGCTGCTCGATGAACTCCAGCTGCTTCAAAGCCTTGCACTGAACCATTGAAATGCAGTTCTCCTTTACCACCTGGGAGTCCATTGGCTTCTCGATCAAATTCTGCATGCAAATGAAGGAAAAGAAATACCTGCCAAAGACTAAACACACTTATATCGACCGGCGCCACATGTTCACACTCACCCTGAACACGGCTAAAATGATCCTGCTGACCTTCTCCTTTTGAGCGTCGGTTAAAATGTCGGCTAAGATGGGGATAACACCGAACCTATCCAACAGAGGTAACATGCAAACAATTGATCATATCATTTTTCCTGTGGTCCTACTTGTTCAGCTTCTCAGCAATGCTTGGATTGAACGTGAGCACCCATAGGCAGAAGGAGAGCTGATATTGGATCTGGAAGTTGACCCTCCCCGACAGAACGGATACCAAGGTGGAAATGCCGTCCAGGTGGACGAATGCTTGGCGGTAGTCGTCGATGCGTAGCATCATCTGGAGGCACCGAGCAACGCTCTGGATATACTCATTGCCCTGCCGAGGAAAATCAGCATTGGACCGCGCTAAGCCTGTAATTCACTTGGCCAACCTACCGGGGCCCTCAGCTGATCTTTCAACCAGGTAAGGTAAAACTGCAGGTCGGACCCTACCATGAGTTCCCTGGACCAGCAAGCCATCTTGGCAATAACACGTGCAGTCATGTTCATGATGAAGCCTACGGGCCGGTTCAGTAGATTTAGCAAATGTAGCCAGACCGACTCTCCCTTGCGAGCAGCGTACGACTTAAAGATCTCAACACGGCCCTTGTCCTCCTAAGTTAGAACATTGTTGAACACGGTGCGTGCAAAAATACTCCGCAATTTTCAATTGCACCTGCAAAATGTCGTCCATGAGGGTGAGCAAGTATTGGATGGTTTGATCCTTTGAGATCTGATTTAACAGATTGAAGAAGGTCTTTGGCAGCTGCATGGGGTTTGCCTTGATCAAAGCCTCCCTCGCCTTGGGGTCTTGGCCGTCGAATCGAGAGATGAATTCGAAGTCCTCTTTGCTGATCATCTGAGACCTGGAGATATACCCAAGAATGAAATGCAACATTTACATAAAAAAGGGTTCCACTTACTGCAAGTAGGACTGCCAGTTGATTCTCTGCGACCGGACGTCTTGCGCCCGCTGCTGCAGGATCGACGTCGCTGCCATGGAGAGAGAGCCTTTGGTGATTGTCACATTTCGATCGTTGTAACCAAACGGAAGAACGCAAGAAACAAGATGACGTCGGTGTCCAGGCCGTCCGTCCAAACAACGGGCATGCATGCAGAACAAGGTGGTGCAGAGAGGAACCAAGGAGGCGGTGAAACAAAATTGTAAGGGGGAGAAGGGTTAAGAATGAGAACTAATTCAAATAAACGTTGAACTGTTCATCATGCTAGTGACACCTAGAACCTATGCACGAGCAAAGATTACTATGCAGTACCACCTTGGAGAAGTTGCACGCTGCATCAACTATGCCCGTGAGTACATTTATAATACATTCCTGTTATATCCACTACACTTTATACATTTTAAAGCCAGCTAGAGGCAAAACTGAGGGAGGCATTAGACTACGCGGACACTGGCATGGACTTTCTGGCTCTTCCAGAGGTCGCACAAGCTGATAGTACTGAACTTGGTGTGCACTTCTTCCCAGGCGATCTGCGTGATTTGGGGACCAACTTAGGCGTCTATGTCACGAGTACGCGTCATACACAATAAAACATAAGGTTCAGTGCCAATCGCGGTCCATTCCTCTCCACAAGTACATATATGTAACGTATTTAACACGGTTGTTAAGAGATCACTTTCTGAACAATGGACCGCTGCGTAATGGTAACAGTACCGTTCTGTTCTGCCTTGCTCACCGGCCTTCTCAATGTCCTCTGGCAGTGACCCCAACATTGACTGGACCCCGCTCGACGCGCCCTTAGCTCCCAGCGTCATGGTGCAACGGGTGTTAAGCCGCAGTAAGATCTAGAACTGCGCAAACCTTTTGGCCTTGTCGTTTTACTCGCCCGAAGCTGTTCCTGCGTGACACTTGCTGCTAGAGTTTTGATGACACGTGTTACCTCAGTTTTTGCTTCAAAAGTTTCACAATGAGTGCATTCATGGTGACTTGAAAACTACTTTTTGGGTCAATAACTTATCTAAATTTCCTTTGTTTTAGTTTAAACATCAACTGCACCTAAAGTGAGTCGTGATGACACATCTCGTGACCAGTTTGGTCACAGGAGTCATGCGATGTCCCGTGACTTTCCTAGAGGTGAAGAGAATGGCGGGAAATTCAAACTCACATTGACGTACACTGTTCTAGATAAATTGTTGGAATTTTTACACAGCGTGAGAGAAAAGAAAAAGATCAATCTGACAGGAGGTAACACATTATTCTCATTGCTCTTAACAATTCTAGTAATGTCTTTATTCGATTGACCTTGATTGGCCTCAATGATTATCTTCGGACAGCCTCAAAGTTGCCCTCACTAGCAAACATTACAGATCTTAATGTTATACCTGAAACACTTTTACTTCACGAGGAACAAATGAAAAAAAGTGCGAGGAATTACAAGAGATTTAGAGTTAAATTCTGCATGTGAAAATGACTCATTGGGCTTTCTTTGTGAAACATGCAATTTTCTTCATGAATGTACTGACTGGCTTGGCACTGACCACAGAACTGTAGCAGAAAAATTGCGAAAAATTGTATGAAATGTAGAAATACAGTGAAAAAATACTCTTCTTGCTTATTTTCAGTCGATGTGTGCAAGAAGGTGCCTCGCAGTAGCACAAATGGTATGATTATGCCGTCATACTACTCTTGGGTTTATTTACTCACTTTTTCGCTATATCGAGATAAAAAGATTACGCTTCCCTCACCTTTATTGACACTCGATTTTCTATGACTTGGACACAGTTTTTGTGTAAAAATCCATGATCTAGCACTTAGTGGTTGGGCAGTGACTCTAAACCTTTTACATTACGGGTACATATACCAGTAGAATGGCGACAATTCATCTCGAATGCTCTGTACAACTATGTGGAGTAGTGCATCAAACATGATCTTACGTGCATGCTTGCACTCACGTACCGAGTGTCCGATAAGTGTTGCGCATGTCTTGGGGGCCATTTTTAGCACACTTTTGCCAGCTGCATGGAAAAGGTGACAAATTCTCTTTTTTCAGCACATTTTTGCTGTTACACCCTTTAGAAGCTATCGTTACAGGGCGGGAGTCTATTTTATATTCAAAGGAACCATTGAACTACATGTTCTTTGTGGGGCATTAAGTACAAGCAAGATGCACGTAGTGACACTTGAAAATGTTCATTTTTTTAGACCTCGCCTAATAAGTACGTTGCACTATATTGATAATATAGGAGGTATCACTGTCAATCAATCACCAATCTTCGACTCTTCCGTGAGTGACAGGATCATATTCCACAGACCCATGATGGAAACCATGCAGCCCACACCGGCCACCGTCAAGTCGATGGCTCTGCCGCCCTGTCCCAACTCGTTGAAGAACATCTTCAGGTGCAGGACAGCTGGTATCACCAGTGACAGTGCCGAGCAGCCAACGGCACCCACCAACTCGGCCAGAGAAGCGAACTCAGGCAAGGACATAATGATAACTCCAGATAGTATCACCAGCAATGCCCTCAAGCCCAAATCTCCTACCAGCCTTGACCCGGGGACCGAATATCCGCTCTCAATGAGCGTGAATACTGGAATCATCATCAATGGGTAGCTGATGAAGAGTGAGACGCAAAGGCACAGCTTCGAGAACAGTGCAAGGTCGATGAAGTCCTCGGAGGTGGTGAGGTTGTCGGTGATGACTTCCATGGTACTTGCACCAAAGGCAACATATCCCAGTGCACCAAAGATGACGTAGAAAATTGTGATGGCTGTGACGGTGACCGTGAAGAGGCGAGGGAAGTACTTGCGTCTACTCTCAGGGAGAGACTCCTCCAAGGTCAGAATTAGACCTGCGCCTTCGAAGGAGTACATGGTCACAGAGATCATGAGTATGTAGTCGCCGACGGTGGGATGATGCACTGTCTGGACGGTATTCCTATCTTGAGCGATATTTTGAGGCTGCTGATGTTGGCCCTTTAATGTCTCCAGATCGTACCATAGGATGGAGCCAAAGGCGACTGCGTTCGCCACCTGCGCCACTAGGCTGAAGCGGGCAAACCGATTGAGGTCCTTCTCTAGCGTCATGAGGAATATTGGCCCCGCCAAAACACCTGCCCAGAAATTTTTGGTGCCCACGTGGTGTAATATCTGACCCAAACACTCACTGACAAAGAAGTAGTAACCAGTGGCCAGCCCCAGCTGCGCCGCCACGAGAATGGAGTGCGCCAGAGCTTTGGCCCCCGCACCAAAGGCAGCCAGCGCAATGTCACCGTGCATCAACTTTTGAGGCACGGCCGTGTCACCTGACAAGGCCAGCGCTCTGTTCCTGGTGGCGAGTAACAGACGCATGGAGATGACGGAGAAGAGTCCGATCACTGTTATTATGAGCGACCCAGCCGTGACTCCAACTTTGGAGCACGCGTAGGGTAGGGCGAGCACACCGGCACCGACGTATGACATGGCCACGTTCACTACGACTCTCATACTCCATGATACTGCCATTGCCGTTCGTAATGGCACAGAAAAATGATGACTTCAAGAAGAGGACGACGAGTTAGTTGTAGAATCGCACATGCGCTCTTTTTTTCACCTGTAATATTGAAAGATAGGCCCAACAAGTGTTCTATGTGCAGTTTTCCTTCGAACCTCCAGGTTGCATCAACACACCCGCACTTCCTTCATGCTAATTAAAATGAGTTGCATTTTTACGTTGCGCTTATACGGAGGCTTTATTATAACGTAAGCTACGAGTCTGAATATGGTACTTTAAATTAGCATTGGTTTTATCTAGACAGGTACTCAATCACGGATGACAAAGAATTCTTTCTGCAGGCATGCCAGTCTACACACAGGGGGTGACAAAGTCCTGTTACATTCAGACAAAATAGCTCACAGCGGTTTTGTGAAACATCTCTCAATACTTTCACGCTGGTTCTGATCATAGATTTTTTTAGAGTTGAAAGCATGAAAAATGTGATTCTGTCAATGTCATGGTGGCCATTCATCAAGAGATTGTCAGGTGTCAATGGTCGACCTACAAGACCCCCCAGTGAACAAGATGATGATAGAAAGGGTTCTTGGCTACTTTAGTAAATGTTATCTACCCTGCACATTATAGTGTCCAACGGTATATTCATGTCATAATTCAGGCAAATAGAAGAGCTTTGCATAAAAATTTCAGCATCTATTCTTCAAAATATTGTCCTACCTTTGTGACAAAATTTAAAGGTACTTGCATTACAAGTGACAGAAATTTCTTTTGGTTTACTACGTAACAGGACTTTATCTTGACCCTATAGCTATAAAAAAGTCTCTACTCATTGCTGTCATCATTGTCGCTCTTTCGTCTACTTCTCTGCTGATGAGGGTGTCTTCTGCAAACAGCACCAAGCTCCTGATGTTGCTCTGGCAGTTGTTGCTGCTGCGGCTGGGGCAATTGGGGCAAGTGGAAATGATCCTCGACGAAGGCAGCCACCATTCGTGATGGCGAAGGGGGGTTGCTGTGGTGATCGTTCCGATGATGATGGCTGTACTGAACGCCCATCTGGGAATGAGGAGGAGACACCATCACTTGTCCAGGCAGCTCTGGCTCCCGACCGAGAACGAAGACAGGACCTGTCGCCGGCCACTGCTGTCGACCGCTATGCCCCAGGGCCATAGCTAGAGAATTCGCAGAAGAATCCGCAGGAGTCTGACTGGAGCTGATGCCAGCAAAAGAGGCAGGACTTGAGCGAGTCGAAAATGCTCCGGAAGACGCCGCTGCGGCCACATAGCGGCCGTTCTCCCCTTCGGTGATGGGTTGCGAGAGGTTTGCCGACACAGGCTCACCCGTCGCTTCCAAATTGGAAGCCCCAGTCTCTTCAGAATCAGACTCATCAGAGGAGGAAGAAGAAGAAGGTGATGAGAGTGCTGCTGCCCCTGCCCAAGCTCCTGAAGATGACGACGCATCTCTGCAGTCGATACTCTCGGTGGAAGCTGGGCACTCAAAGTGTACACAGTGAAATACCTGAGCAAGCAAAGAAAGGAATTCCAAAGACTTTTCTCTGAAATATGAGTACCGTAAGCATCTCTTCATACCTCGTTGGCTGTGTTGCGAGTGCCTACAATCTTCACAAAGACGACAGGCCTCCTCGAAAACGTTATTGTCTGCCACGATTTGCGAGTTTCTCCGGACATGTCCCACACGATGTCCCAGGTCCGCTGGTCCACGCTCACCTCAACGTAATACGAGTAACTGCGGTCGTCACAGTCCCACAGGAGAAGCCTTGAGGATAGGAAAGAGTTGTGGACGAAAGCAATAACAGTATACGTCAGGTATTACTCGTGTAACAGACGTTAATATGTGAGATTATTATGACATAACGAGTATACGGCGCAATCCGACTCTTATATGCATAGGACCGTGTGGAAGATCCATGTCCATGGAGGACCAAAATTAACTCCCTACTCATGCAGAATGATATGTTCTGACAGCCCCTTTCCAACTCAATGTACTTCTCCAATCTCTTCAGCCGCTTCCCAAACACGTCCATACGTCTGTAGAGCTATAAAAAGCAACCCTCCATGCAGGCCACCACAGTAGTACATAATGGGGCCTTCCAGAGCACCTCAACCTGGATATGGTTCATTTTCAATTTTTTAATTTCAACCACCTCCATGGCGCGAGATGGCGCGTGATGGCGCGCGATGGCGCACAATTTTCAGTATCACGGTGCCACTCTCAGGCCCATGTGTGATAGCCCAAGTGGCCTAGAACAGCGGCTTTCAGTATCACGGTGCCACTCTCGGGCCCATGTGTGATAGCCCAAGTGGCCTAGAACAGCGGCTTT
>JAAUXU010179251.1_pt1 | contig 25717 bp, 20 predicted proteins | sample 7278151 | NCBI WGS metagenome assembly JAAUXU01 (sample SAMN14350113, study PRJNA611818) | marine sediment metagenome | isolation source: surface marine sediment (1.8m) | place: French Polynesia: Moorea | collected 2018-08 | reverse complement strand
TTTAGATGCTGAACACAGATATGTGTGTGGCTTAGTGAAATGACCATTATTAAGTGAGTTATTAACATTTGAATATTGAAGATTATTGGCTCACTTAATTTTACCTAATTAGACTTGCATTCAACTGTAGATTGAGACCACTTTAGTTTTGCTTCCGACTCTCCAGGAGCCTGGGAGGACCACATGCAGGAAAATGATGTAAAATTTGTACACTGCAAGAGTGTAAGGAAAAGTTGTGGACTGTCCCCGCCCCCAAGCATTTTTAGAACGTTACAGAGGGTCTACATGGAAGGGGAGTGTTATGTAAGATAATCCAGGTCCCGAACGATATCGTCTGCTTCTGAAGGGGAGGATGACATCGTAGATGAATCCAAGGCACTAGCGAAGGAGGACTCCGAGATATCGTGGGTGGTATCATGCGGGTTCCATGGCGGAAGCCCCGTGGGCATTGTTGGTGGGGCCCGCTGTGGAGGTTCATCGCGGCGAATGGGCGACCGGGACCGTCCCGCACGTGGATAGGATGTGGGGGAGCTGAGGTCCAAAAGAGGGAGTCAAACTTCGGCGTGAGGAAGTGATACCTCAAGGGCCAATCCTGGTGTGGCCCGTGGTCGTCATGGACGAGGCAGTGTCGGGGAGCGTGGTTGGTGCCATTTAGGGGCCGGGCGCTCCAATTGAACAAGGTTGTGCACCGTGGGTGTAGAATTCGGCGGTGTCACTACGGCGGGGTGAGGCTGATGTAGACGGGCCCGGTTTTGGACCGCGTCAGTGGCTCGTCCCCATCGTGATCAGACTCGCCATCTTCTCGCCTATGTCTAAGGGCCCGCAGGGGCCTCTGGGTGAGCAGTTACCGATGGCTTGATAGCAATAGTTTCAGCTAATTCATCCCCACTCATGGTGAGGTCGTTGTCATCGTCCACTGGAATGGATTGGCTGCCGCGATATCATTTGAGGTGGTTGATCGAGACGGCCTTGGAGTCCAGGTGCCATCTTTGGATCCAGTTGGGGTCCGAAGTGTCGAGTGGGATGGAGCATTCCCTACCGAAGAGTATTTTGTAAGGTGTCAATCCTGTTGACTGGCAGGTAGCGGTACGCAAGGCGAATAGGGCTGCCAGTAAATGATTTTCCCATTCGAATAGATTTCCGCCGTCAATGGCTAGGGCCTGTAGGATACCATTAAGATCTCGATGCATCCGTTCGACTTGACCATTACTCTTGGGATTGTAACCTGTAGTATTGGTTATTCGGATACCCATCTGGGTTTCCAGGGCCTGAAAGGCTCTGGCCATGAATTGTGGACCTTGGTCCAAATGAATGGTCTCGGGGTAACCGAATCTCGTGAAAATTTCTTTTTCTAGGGTGGTCAAGATGACATCCGTAGTTGTTTTGGGCAAGGCAAAAGCTTCTGGTCATTTGGAGAATGCATCTGGGCATGTAAGGATCCAGCGGGCTCCTGACAATCGGCTAGGGCTTAGGGGCCCTACTATGTCGATGTGTAGATGCTGGAAAGGGTAGCCCGCTGTTGGTGAACACAACGTGTGCCTCTGGTCTTTTGATTTGCCTGCCTTTCTTTGGCATGTAGCTAGTGCAAGTGGCTATGTGGTCAGTGATTTCTCCTCACATGTTTGGAAAGTATACTGCTCTTTTGAGGTGATGCAGGGTAGTATTGATGCCCATATGGCCCCCGACCTGGTGGGCTCGTCGTATGATCGGCTCCCACCAGACGTGGGGCAAACATGGGACCGTCTTCGCTGGGTGTGCATCATCTGCTGGCAGTCGCCTGCACAGGACAACCGTCTTGGACGGTAAGATCAGTGAAGGGGTTCTTCACTGATCTCACCGTCTCACTGCGTAGGTGGCCCCATCAGGGGAGGCTCTCTGATCTGGTCCTTGGTTGGTTGGATCTTGGTTTGGACCCAGTCACTTATAATGGAGAGGATGTCATCCTCCCCTTGAGCAATTGCAAACTCGACCCATATCTTAATCTGCAGGGGCTTTTGGTTCAACAGGCCGAGGGCACTGGCCATGGATCAGGAAGGAGGCCAACTTTTTGTCCAGCTTGCTTTCGGCATCCGATGCTGGGGAGTACTTGTTGGACGTGAACCAGGAACCGATGCACACTGACTTACCTGTTGACTGCCAAAGCAGATCCCGGCCATTTGACGCACTTTAACTGACACATGTTTATTGTCTTCCCTCCTTTGGAACTCTTTTTCCGCGCCGTCGAGCCCGGAACATTATGATAGCGAACATTATAGAAGAATTTCAAGTGTGTACCTTGACCTGTAGCAGAAGGTGTTCTACAATCGCCATAAGAATAATTTTTAAAAAGAAGTGAAGTTACTGTGGAAGATGTGCCAATCTTGATCAGTTACCAATGCTTCTGAACATGACAACGCATAGTAAATGTATGTCAACACGGGACATATTGCCACAAGTTGCATGTCCGGCAGAACTTATTGGCCACTCTGTGATGTCAGCCCTGCATACACCGAACGTGCCGGTCCGAAAAATGAGCAGATGACTCCTTTACTTGGACTGGGGATGACATTGGCAATGGTCACTGCAGTCATCCAGGCCTATCGGTGCGAGATGCTTTCGTTGGAGGCCCATCCTGCTTTCTGTCACCCCGATTTGACCAGAAATGCCCCTGTCAAAACACCCCGGTCGGCCGGCCTCGGTGGGCAGCATCGTAAGTTGTTTTTATACTTTTAGAGATCCTTCGCAGTGAAATAGTAAGTGCGTATTTCACCGCCCTCCCGCCGGGAGCTGCACGCTCGCTTGCTGTTCTTTTTCTGCGGCAAAAAAAAACCGTTCGAGTCGAGGCAGACAGGTGATAAATTCGGCGGTCAGATCAGTTAAAACACTGGTGGGCAAATAAGGCCCGGCGGGGGGGCCAAGCAACAGGTAGGTTACCTGTTGGTTTTTGGCTCTCTGGCAACCCAAGAACTCTTTTCTTCTTCTTCTTCCTCCTGCCAATCAGACCTCGTTACAGCTGGGTTTTGTGTGTTGTTTGGCCAGGTCACAAAATCGCTATTAAGTGAGGGAAAAAATGGGGAGGAGAAGAAAACTAATTGAGTGTGTTTTTACCTGGCCCTCCCTCCCTCCCTCCCCAAGGGCATGCGTGGTGGCATTCTTGAATTGAAAATACCCACCAGGTTTTACTGTTGTCGCTCACCTCGTGTGTGAAGTCGTGGTCACGGCTGCTCGGACTAAGTTACGATGACTGAAAGTGACTTCGTGCGCTGATGTTGCCAGCAGTTCTGCCGCAGGCCCGCGGTGCGGAGTCAAGAACATCATGAGCGATGCCGTCCAGGCACCTGTTTGGCTCTGGCCAAGGGAAACTCTGAACCACTGGGGACAGTGGTGTCCTCGCAAGGTTATATTTCTGGGGCTTCTGACAGAGGGTTTTTTTTAAACTTTCCACACTGTTTGAAGTGAAGCTGCGGGGGGGGGGTGAATATGGCGAGCAATTACTCCAAGTTAGTGGCCACTGGCTTGACCACTTCCTGCCTCCAGCCACAGCCAGAACGGTCTCTCCTCCAGTGTGGTCATGTTGTTCGGCGTGTTTTGCAACACCCGGTGCAGACGGATGCTCAGAACGACAAAAACAACACAGAAAACATTCTAATTAACACTCACCTTGCTACAATGAATCACTCGAGCTGCTACGGGATACCAGACTTGTACAGGGTGCATAAAACAAAATGAGAATCTCCCTTGATAGGTAGTTTGATTGAACAATATGGAACACACATAGGTCATTGTACTGAAACACACTATGTTTTCTTTGGCTCGGTATGTTGACTTTGCGGTCCCACTTGTAGTCAACATCTCGCCAGCTGGAGGCCAATGGAGGATATCGGTCACTTCTACTGAGACCTTCTTACAAGAGGGATGAAGCTGCCTCAGGCAGCGAGACTTAGCAGCCAAGTACAGAATAGAACTTCCTTTAGGAGATTCGGCATTTATGCCATTTTACTGTGTGTGTTCATATATTTCAGTACAGCTGAATAAAAGATTGGTGACTCCATCATATTTACATAATGAAATGTCATGATGCCTCCTAGAGGAGACACCGCATCAAGGTTACACCTACTACTATTGCGAGCATCATTGTCTGATATAATATGCTTCAGGCCTTGAAATACTTTCTCACAAGGATATAACGGAGAACAGAGAGATCCGGAGGGAAATGCAGGGCCCCTCTTAACTTGCCGGCATTCCACGTTGTAATTTTCTATGTGAACTAGGGTTTCTGCGTGGGTCCTTTGACAAATTTTGAAGGGTCATCTAATATGCGGCGTGCACTTTAAACTTGCAGAGTGCACGTAGGTTGTACCCATGCATACGTGGTGACGTGAAGAAGAGGCAGCTTTCTGGGTTGCCACAACCACCAAGCTGGAATTGAGGTTGTTGAACAGCATTACAATCATCGTTGGAGGCAAAGCTTTGCTCATGTTCCTCTGTGTACAACAGTCACGACCAAGTAGTGTTACTGTAATAGTTGCAGCACTTATTATGCTGTTAATAACAGCGTCATTTGGAGCCAGAATATTAGCCGAAAAAGCATTTTCCACTGTGGACTGTCAATCTGCACGGGACACACCGAAATTTTGTTGATGGAATATCTACTTCTAAGTTGAATAGCATCAAAAAGAAGTTCCTTATTGTCCTTATTCCCAAATTGTGCATTGGAAGATAAGACGTAAGGAAATGTTATCTCCTGGCTGGTCACAATTTTTCTCCTCTTCGACGGGTCGGGGACGGGGAGGACAGCACCCCTAACCTGAGCATTGGCACCGGGGAGTTGTAACGCACATGAGACTCGCAAATTTAAACCTTCCATCGGTATTGACTGCATGACAGAAGTGTACAACAGATGGCACTAGAAGCGGGACACGAAGAAAGAGGGATCAGTACCGTATGAACTAGGAAACAAGAGAAAAGGGAGAGTGAATGGGCCCAAGGCTGACACAATATAGCCCTCCCCAGGAGCTCGGGGGACACCAGGAATTCGTCGCGGAGGTGGTGTTGATGACCACCGAATGAGCTGAGGATCTGACACGTCGTAGTGCTGTATTCCTCTGGTCAGAAGATTCCAGAGGCCACTCGAGACTGCGAAGATTGCTTACACGTGCCTCGCAATCACTCATGAATCCCCACACAGCTCAGCAAATGAGTGGCCCGACCAGCTTTTGAACGACCGTGGAGGGCCTTCAAAGGCAGAGTTCCCACTTGGTTTGCTGGGCCTTCCACATGTGCTGAGTGTAAATGGGCGCACCTGGAACAGGAGCGCGCCACAGAAATGTGAGGTTTTCTCAGGCGATGAAGGTGATTAGTTGTGTCGCTCGCCCGCAAACAAGGAGGGACTAACAACAACATTCCGTTCCGGGAGAATGAGCGATTTTTTTTTCTCCTCCATTCAGATGTCGGCGACTTCCAAAACTCATTACACAAACAAGTCCGAAAAAATGCGCGGAATCATCGTTCTTCCTGAGATTCTTTTGTCCAGTGCTCGCTGGCGCTCACGCGCTGAAATAATGGCGCTGTTGGAAGAACAAAATAAGGGTGGGCAGCAGCGACCTCACCTTTTTGTTGCAGGCCTATGAACTGCCAAAGTTTTGTTCGTTTTCTTCTCGAGACAAAGTTACAGTAAAAAAAAAAGGAGACGACAGAGCAGGATTTCGACGATTGATGAGTGGAGTCAACTTGATAGTGTAAGAAGCTCACGCTATGGTGACCTTGAGGCTGGAGCGGCTGTTTCCAGCACAACGAGGAGGCCACGTGAAGGACGTCGTCATGTCCAACTCCTGTCGGGGGAGCCAAGTATCAGTAACGTTAGTCCATGCTGCTTCCAATGTTTCCTAACCAAATCTCGTGACACCAATCATCCCTAAGCTGACTCCTGACGGCACTGATGAGATGCCCGCAGGGAGTCCCGAAACCCACTGTCCAAGATGCAAAATGAGGCTGCAGCCGGGAAACAAGTTCGGTGTCCGTCGTCAGCAGGATGCTCAAGCTCTGGAGGGAGAAACAAAGTGCGCTACAAAGTGTCCATGTTGTTGTGACGCCCCCGGACGATGACTGTGGTTGTTCCTCCGTCCCAAAGAGCTTGATTTGCATCGCCCATTAGTGTCTACGCTTGACCTTTGGAGGCTGAACAATGCCCACTTGGTGGCGGCCGCCGCCTCGTGAGTGGCCGAGATCGCGTGCAAGCAGAAGTCTCTGGTGGAGAGAGTCCAGACCTCGAAGAGGGACGAGCAGGAGAGTTTCTCTCCGTGTTTGCCTCTCTCGCCACCTGTCGCTCACTCTTGGCCGGCTCGCGTTGATTTCACCGAAAGGATAAAAATTCCTGGAGAAAATTCAATTTCGCCAGAGAAACCGGGGGATGTTTTTCTTCTTCCCATGGAAAAGAGCCAAACGACGTCGTTTCTTTGGCGTCGAAAGGGTCTTAAATTCCCTCTTTAATTCACGGTGAGAATTCCCAGCAGGAGACAGTGAAGAACCTCTCGTTGGTGGCCTCTTCTTCATCTCCTTCCTCGTCGGCTGCTTCCGCCATCGCCAGATAACTGCGTGAGAAAAGATTGGGATTCTCTGTTCTACCTGGAATTACTGCGGTAGCCGCAGATTCGGATATCATAACTCAATATTCCATTACCGCCGCTGCAGGTGGCGATGCTGTCCGGCCGAGCCTCCGTCGGGCACCAGAAATAGAACAAAAGAAATTAGTCAGCTCGTCCAGACAAGTGTGGGTTTGGATCGCGTAAAAGCGGAGCTCAATAAAGCCCCTCTTAAGCAGAGCTACTTTTTTCGTTACAGTAGAAGCCGCTTACAGGACCGCCACCTTAAGAAGCGGCCTTACTTATGGTTCAGGACCATGGACAACATGGCAGGGTAATTGTGTACTGAGAGCCTGAAGATGAGACTCACGAGCAAGAAGTTGATGTTCTAGTCCTCAGATCTTTTCTCCAAACTCATATCTCACTCATGTTTGGATTTTGAAGCTCTCAAAATTATGCAGGCTTCTACTGTTTTTGATGCAATTTCGGATGAAAATCGTTCTTAGAATCGCGCTTCGAGTCTTCTTATATGCGATGGAATTCACCACATAAAGTGCATTTTGATTCTGTTCCTGAGAAATAAGTTCTTATAAGCGGCTTGTAATCTTGTATCCGGTGTTCTTATGTACTAGGGGTACAAAATATAACTTGGGAATTTGACAACAAAATGCATTGAAAAGGGAAAAGTGTATTTTTTCACGTAAGCTGCTGAAGACATTCACCAAAAATTTGCACTATTGAGCGAAAACAAGGTTAAGGCAAAGTCGGGGAAGAAGAGTCCAAACAGGTGATGACAGCCCAAGCAGCCGGCCAGCCCAGGAGTTTCAAGTCGTCCTCCAGCTCTGTTGTCGACGACGCCAAGAAGAAGTTGGATAGTTGAGACGGCATCGAGGTGTCTGCCCTCAGCCTGGTGGTCTCTGGTGCCAAGTGCTGCTCCTCCGGTCTGGAGAACTGCGTCAACGCTGCTTGATGGATGGACTACGGATTTGAGAAATAAGTCTCAAAGTTTCGTCCAAGTGAAACCACCTGCATAGCTTAAGGTCCTTGTACAGTCTCATTTGCTGGACACTCATGTGCATGCAGGCAGTGATGAAGAGATTGATCTACCAGGAGCAGTTTGCGTTTTCTGGTCAATTGCGCTTCAGTTGGACCAACTGCATGCTGGCAACGCTGTCTGGAGGCTTGATATTATTAGCTCTGCACATTGTGTGTGTGTGCAGAAATGTTGCTGCTGTGGGCAGAGAGAGCGTTTAGACTTTTCTCTCCGACTATCTCGACGCAATAGAGATGACTTATTTGGCTCGTAAGAAACAATTGGTAGTAATAAGGAATAGTGAAGTCAAATTGCCCTTCATGGTCGTGAGCATGAACCCTGCTACGTAAACATACGGGGTGCGTCAGCAGTGATGCCCGCGTATCCAGTCGAGGACTTCTTCATGGTCACCACGTCGCACGACTTCGAGTGCGACAACCTATTGGACGGCACCAGCAACACGTTGCTTCTTGCGCCACGCCTGGCGATCACCAAGGAGCTCTTTAAACCTCCGCAGATGGGATGACAGAAGGTGAATGCGCACATACACCGAACAAGGGTTGTGGTTTCATCGTCCATACCTTTTCTTCCCACAAGGGACAGGTGAGTCTCATTCTGACGCACCCTGTACACACATGCTCGCGTAACACAGCAAAAAGGATCTCATTCACTGCAAAGACTCGAAATTTGCATGCAAATGAGAGCGCGCATGCCAGCGTTATGGTAAAGCAACTCCGCCAAACAAGTGCGTTATTGCTGGCAAGCAGTCTGCGAGTGCTCTATGGGTCCTGCAGACCCCTCTGTGAGGTCTGCGTCTGGTCGAGCAGTGTCATAATGCGTGTGTGGTCGCAGGGGAGGAGGCGTTACAACCCTTCCCCCCCCCCCTTTTATTTACAACTGCGCTCGCATTTTTCTTCTTCTGGGGAAACACGCTCGAGGAATTAAAGTCCGCTTCTTCAGAGCAGAAAAGGGGACGGAAACATTACAAGGAGGGAGGACGGGAAGGAGATGAGAAAGCTGTTGAGCAACTCGACCAGACACAAACTTGGGCCGGAGAGGACCAATTTGGCAAGTGGGCGCCACAACCCAGCTTCCATGACGTGATTCATATTCACTAAGATGCAGACTGGCAGTTGTTTTGTCTGAACGAGAAGTAGAGAAAGTTTTGCTTCTTCCTCCATTATTCCACTCTTCTCTTTTTCTTCTTCCGTGTGCGTATTTTTGTTTGTAGCTAGACAATGCACGCGCACGTGTCGTTTGCGCCCATCCCCCGGTTCACCCTCCCCCTCACTTTCCCCATGAACCACACTTTCAACGTCCGCCCAAGGGGTAAAAAGGAAAAAAAAACCGTGGGGGAGGAAGTGAGGAAGATGCTGCTGAAGCAGCAGGAGCATCTTATGCACAGTCGAGGGTTGTTCCTCGGGAAATAGTAATGCTTCAGCTACATTGAAAAGCTCGGTGAGACCAAAGAAAAAGATGGGGAAGTCAGTGTTGTGGGTGAGGGGGGTGACGGGAGGGATGGAGGGACGGACGGACGGGCTCTATGGCAGAGACGTGTCAGAAATTGAAATTGGCTTAGGGGAAACGGTCAAAAAGTCTACCCCAACCTGTCTGTCAGTGTAGAGAAAATATTTCCAGAGGAAGAAAGCGTCCAAAGCTTCCATTGTTTTCACGTGATGGCTCCGTTTGCACACATGTTTATAGCCTAAGTGATGGTTTCTGTGCTGATTGCTCAACATTCAGAGTCAAATGTAACTGAGCAGATAAATCACTTGTAGTTACATATTCTACAGCACTATTTTTAAGGTTATTGCGACTAATTCATTCATTTGATGATTGACTTTGCCAGAGGAGGGAGGAGAAACACTCTTTTGACTGGGTCGGATCCTCATTTCAACTTCTGCACGCCCCACAATACCTGCAGTGGTCCAGTATGGAGGCCCAGGCCAGTGTGTAAGTCCAACGACGACAGCAACAGCGGCAATGCGCCAACGCTCTGCTCCTTGTGCAGCCTGGACGCCTCCCTTAGAGACGTTCTTCCTGACTCACGCTGTACCTGCTTTAAAACGGGAGAAGCATCTTCAAAGAAGCCAACCCAAAAAGCATCCACGAGACCCAAACTCTTGTCTGTTACGAGTATATCTTTATTCCCCATGGAATGGGGGCATAAAGCAATTTCGCCTCTTTATCTCATTCTCGACCTTTCAGCTATTCCCCCATCTTTCCCTGTGCAAAGTTTCGGTTTTCATCCTCGATGACTAATTCGTGATTTATTCTACCTCGTCCCTCTTCTTCCTCCCCATGAAATTGGCCCCCTTAATGCGTCGAGTTTTCCCTCACTCTGACTACTGTACTGGCTTCTCCCCATTTTGAGCTGGGTCCCACAGGGGATCTGCATCTTCCCCCCCCCCCTTCCATGGGAATTGGCATCAACACTCTTTTTCCCTCTGTCACCGAGAGCAAACGGCTGCAGTCCTCCTTTTTGAATGGATTACACTCTCATCTCCTATTTCATACTTTCTCGTTTTTCAATATCCGGCGGATTACAGCATTGCCATTACACAGCACGAGCTCTGAATGAGCACCGACGCACGCACATACAGGGTGAGGCGAAAGTAGGGGAGGGACGACGACGTGTGAATGCGGTTGTTCTCCACTCTCCGCAACCACAACTCCGTGAAAAAGGGTGGCTTCGTCTTCGGGATTGAACGCTGGGCTGGTGGAGATGCGATGACTGAGATCAGCTGTGACGCCACAAGCTGGATATGATGAGCACGACGACAGCAGGACCAGAAACTGAAGTGTCCACGGCTCAAGACGTCATTCCAGGTCTCCGCCACTTGACCTGATTGCAGCCTGAAGATGACACGGAACGCTATGGCCGGGATGGTGTCCACCTTGTTGACCTCGACGGCGTTCAAACTCGGTCTCTCCACGCACTTGTCCAAGTGGCAGGACTTAATCATATTCCTGTGAATCTAGTACGCTGGTCTGGCAATGGGACTGTTGTGGTTCCAGAATCATCAATACTTCTACAACGAGTCCACCTTTTTCTCTAAGGGAAACCTCATCTAAATGTGAATCTGAGCTGGAAACACTGAGAATTTTCTTCAAGAGTCAATATAGCGGGACTCCTTCATTGGCCTGTGTGAATTCTCAAGTGTTCAATCACTTCATGCTTAACTCCACGAACGTTTTGAACGTGCTCTTTCATGACAAACCAAGTGGAGCATGATGGGCCCATTACGGTAAGTTCTTCACTCCTGCACTTCTCTTACGTATGTAGCGTGTGAGTCAAAAAAAAAGGTCCCATGGGGAGAACACGGAACGAGCCTTGAGGGGACGGATAAGGTCAGGAAGAGGGAGGCACCGGCCGGACGTGTTCAGGGTCACCAGATAGGCCGCGGGGCGGACGGCAGAGGTGTCACAAGAAGAGGGGTTAAAGCAGTGGGAAGGGAAGGACACCTTTTTTGTCACCTCCAAGCAAGGAAAAACACACACATTCAGACACTTGGGAGATTGTGGACTTTCGATCAGAGACAGACGCAAAGAAAACACACCAAATGGGGGCAGGTGTCGAGAGCCAAACGGTGCACGTGTTCAGGGCCGCGAGGAACAGCCCAGGCACCAAGGAGAGCAGCCCCGCGACTTGGCCAAACGGGCCAATTTCGACGACCTCGTCGTGTAGAGGCAAAATTGTGGCTGTGGATGACGTCCGAGCCAGTCCTCGATCTCAGTCCTCTTTGTTGATCTGCCCTGACGGCCTGGAGCCTCTCCGGGATTCACAGGTCCCACTTGGCAGATCAGACTTCGGTTCAGTCATAAGGTTCCGGACGTTTTTTCCACCCGGATCGGGTGCTTAGGGCAACTCAACTTATTTCTAAGTCCGGACGCTTTATGACGCACTGAAGAAGAGCGTTAGATGAACGTGAAAGTTTTGCCCAGAGAGGAAAAGAGCAACGAGACAGCGATCCAGAGTGAGCTAAACAGTGATTAGTATTCTTTTTTTTGCCTTTTTTCCCTCTCTTTGCTGTTCTAATTTTTTTAGTCGACGACGACAAACAGCTTGTGTTTTGACAAATTCGCTCTCGCTACTGCGCGCTCTCTGTGTGTGTGTGTCTGTCTGTGCATACAGCGTGAGTCACAAAAAGTCCGAAGGCTGAGAGAGACTTGGTCCGACGTGGTGTTGGAGAAGAAGAAATTACAGGGGGTGTGGATAGAAATATTGGAGTGAGTTTTTCCCTTTTTTTGTTTTTTTTGCTCATACAGCATCTGTGCCTGCGCATACATATGGATGCGTTCAGCAACATATGGATTTCTCTGGCAGATTTGGGAGTGAAAACCAACTTTGCCCTGAGGAACGAAATTCGTTGAAATTCAATTGGAAGCGCCTCAAAAATGTTTATTCACGTACGAACGAAGAGAATCAATTCAACTTTCTCAACAGCGGGGTTGTTTTTTTTCAGCCAGAGACCGATAAACTTTGCAGGTGAAGAACGCAAAACAATCTGAGGATGAAAGCAAAAAAAAGTCAATGTAAGTGCTTTTAACATCCATAGGGAAGAAAGAACAAACACACTCGCACAGAGCTGAGTTTTCCTGCAGACACCAATATAGTCGCTGAGAGCAGCGATCTGCACGCATGCCTGCGTAAGAAAACTTAGTTATGCGGTTACCGCCGACGCCGTCACCATGTTATGCGCTGCCATCGCCGGCATCGGCGCCATCGCCGTCGTCGCCACCATCCATCCAGGCAAAAAGAAGTGAACAAATTGTGCGGTGACTGCCTGCAATCTTCATCGCTCTCTTTCTTTTGCTTTGCGCACTGATTCACACAGCGACAGCACGTGCAGGACCGAGACTTTCCACTACAGCAGTTGTTCGATATAGTCACAAGTTCGATAGATCGCGTTTCCCGCCATCTCAGATGCATAACACCGTAGTGCCCAGAAATCGGCCGCGGTTCCAGGAGGGAAGCACGCGCCAAATCGGGGTGCATCTGGTACGGCCGCGGACGTTGTACTTGTCCTCGGCCCTCATCCTCGGCCCTTGTCCTCGGCCCTCGTCCTCGGCCCTCGTCCTCGGCACTTGTCCTCGGTACCCGCGAGTCACAAGTACTCGATACAGCGCAGGAGTTTTCGCTAAGTGAGGAGACAACAACACTTCACTGCACCAGCGGGAGTTGCTGGACGAGAAAAGTGTCATTGGGCAAGAGTAGAGGAAGGACAACACTCGCTCATTGCAATTTGTCTGGCCGACAGACTAAATTGTTAAATGGAGAATCCATTGCGTCACTCGATATGGTCACAATGGCTCGATACCGGGGTGCTAAGACTACATGGCATAGCCACATGTTCAGTTTACGTACCAAAAGCGGGTTAAATGATATCATTGCACCAATTGATAAACCAATAAGCTTGAACAAAGACATTGTTAGGCGACTTGGCAAGGACACCTCAGGACGCGGAGGAAAGTGTTGCCAACTTAAAACTACTGCTAGAATCAGAGGAGGTACATTTTACAAACTGAGGAGTTATTACAGTATTTGCACAGATTTCAACTCAGTCATACACTTCTGTTAGGAAGGACAATGTTTTTCCCCACCCTGTCCGAGCACTCTCAGAGCTACCCACTCATATACGCAGCTATACTTTCATCGTACAGGGACGTACGAAAGTAACGACTTTGATATCATGCGCATTCAATTGTCTTTGAAATGAGTCTGAACGAGCAAAGAAGCGATGATCAGCAGTTGAACAGATGGAGAGCAAGTGCGAACACATGAGAGTCGCACAGTGCAGTCGAGTTGCACCTGGATGTCGTAAACTGGTAAATTTCCTCTCATTAAGTCATTAACCTTCGTCTAATGATTATTTTTCAAAATGCACTGAAGTAATGATTGCAATGGGCAATTATCGTTATCGATAATGTCAGTTTTCGAAGAAAAAAATTACAACTTATTATCGATATTGATAGTCAAAAAAATTCCGACCATCGGTAATTTTTTAAAGAATGGCACGGAAAAATTAAGCTCCAGAAACGAGAACAAACGCCAAGAGAATGCAAGGGGTGATAAGAGTACAGGTTTGAGTACTGGACGAGTAACCATTGGATCTTCTACGGAAATACAGAAGTACAGAACTGCAGATAACTGAGCTAAAAAGTGACACACTTGTGTCATACGTTGTCCTAAACTAAAAGATGCTCATGAAGTCTGTATTGTCCAAAGTCGAAAACATTTTTACCTCCTATTTTTACTTTCTTGCGTTATCGATGATCAGTCTTGGCAGTTGAAATTTTTTCATCATCGATACCGGAGATCGAAATAAGTAAATGTAAGTTCACGTGTTCCAATCACTTCACCTGGGCGAGGAGTCACTGGCTGTTGAACACCTGCACAATGCTCCACTTCGCCGGAAGCCCTGGTTAAAGCAAGATGGCAAGGAGGCCTAGTGTGGATGCACCTTGAGAGGCCCACATAGATTATGCCTACCCATATGCCAATTAGAGGCTAGGCCTTCAGTTTGACAGGGCCAGAAGAAAGAGAACAGTATACGACGCTGCTGAATACTGCTAAAAAAAAGCCATGATAACCACGTGCTTCCATAATTACCAGTTGCAGAGACGTACTTTTTTTTTTTGCTTTTGCACTAACCTTTTTTGCAAAAAAAAATCGCCAAGTCAAGAGAGGAAGCGCAGCTGCTTTCAAGGCATAGGAAGGAGAAGTTCCTCACTCTCATAACTCCTGTTTTATTTTTCTTATTCCTCGCTTTGGCAGAAGAGTTGCGTAATCGATTCATTCTCTCCAGTCTTGCACTTTTTATTCAGTCCCTCGTTCTCAGCAATTACCAAGCGATGAAGACGTGCGATTTGGCGGATTTTTGCTCCGGATCCGATATTCGTGGGCGCCACCCACGTGCGCGGATGATTTAATCTGGCCGAGGAAACGTTGCACAGGTGAAAGTTCTTCCGGACTAATTTGCCTTCTCGTGCAAAATTGAGAGTTTTGCTCGCTCGCTTTGTGACAGCGCTTCTAATTGCCAACACACGACAAAAGGTGAGCAAAAAAAAAAAAATTCTAAATTTTCCTGCCGCAAACGTTTCTGACACAACTCGCGTGCTTGACTTCACAGGCCTTTTTTTTCTGTTTCCCCCGTATAAAAGCCTTTTTTTAGTTTGCTTTCGCGTAAGAGCTGCAGAAAAAAAACTTCTTCTCCAGAAGCGCACTAAATGTTGCACCAACATTGGAGGCCTCCATAGGCTGAGTGAACGACTGCAAAGTCTTTGCCTATTTCTAAATAAGACTGCAAATTTCGAAGAAAAAGACCCAGCAAGGGGACATTTTTTCAACATTGAGAGGCGATTCATGCGCACGCCCTTTGTGGCCTAGGGAAGACTTTTCCACCACGTTCTTGAACATCCAATATCGCTCATATTCTGAAGATATGCTCCACTTTTGCAACACGAATTTTACATTGATGCTTCACAGCACAAAACCTGCTCATTTTGCCATTGCATACACGTTTTGCGATTGAGCAAATGTGCCTTAAAACCTTAGCAGAAGACAGCATCTTATAAATTGCCCCCCCCCCCTCCCCACTTTTCTCATCGGTGTACTTATCAGTAGCGATGCACAAATATGCGCAGGCAAAGATTTTCCTAGTACTTTTCCCTTTAGCTGGAGGCCACTCCAAAGAAGCCAATCGAGTTTTCTTGCACATTTCGTGCATCTCTACTCATTGGACAACGCACACACCAAAAGTTCTGACTGAGATGAAACAACTGAGCTGCTCGAGGACCAACTTGTTCCCCCAGCATCGTTTTGTCCTCCGCCACCGACCTCAGCTCGTGTCGAGTGAGTCCAAGTCCCAGAGGACGATCTCACCCACACACCCAGTACAGCCAGAACCCCACTTTCATACCTGATCGAACTATACTTGTGCGTTCAAGCTCTGGTATTGTACAGAAGAGCTTAGGGAGCAACAATCGGACCACTGAACGAGACAGAGAAGAAGAAAAAAAATAAGGGAAAAGATGTGAGCGCACGAATGGCGTGCGCGCCTCCCACCGCTGACTCGCACGCGCGCTTTCGCTCCTTTTCCGCCGCCAAAGACTTCAACGCCAGTCATCGAGAGAGCGCCTGGAGAGAGGAGCTGAGCCGGAGCACCGAACTCCTGCTTAAGAGCTCGTTGGTCGAGTGTGTGCGTACACAAAAGTTTGCAACATAATTTGCGACCGTCAGGAGTCCTAAAGAAGGCCCGTGCAAAAAAAGAGAGAAAAGGTCACTGTTGTGCTGCGAATTCCTTGTCGGAAGCAGAAGAAATTGCTCAGGCAAAAAAGAGAGAAGTTTGTTTGCCTCCTCGATATATATGTATATTCAGTAGGGCCTCGAACGAGATGTCGTGAAGTCGACGGGGCCTCTTTTTTTGTGTCAAGACTTTGCCTAAAAAAAAAAGGATTGCAATTTCCGCCCCTTCGCCAGGGAGGGGGAGAGGCAAAAAATAAAACTTGGAGGAGGACGAAGAAGAAGGGAAGTGAAGAAGGTTGTTCTCCTTATTTTTTACCCCCTGACTGGTGACAAACTCGCATTTTGCCGTGTGGACCTTCGTTAAAAGGGGGCAGGCAAAGACCAGAGAGACACAACGGCAATAATGACTTTCTCCTGGCCTTCCACGAGTAATTCCTCCAGCTGCCGTCGACGTTCCAGGTCGGTCATGCGATCTCTGGTCTCCATACTTCTTCTCTGCCAAGGTAAGGACAACACTTCTTATGTTAAATGAACAAAGATACGATCAGATTTTGCCACAAAAATGCAAACTTGCCCCCCTCCTTCCCTGGGTCTGCCAGTCCACAGGGTGGATGGACTAAGAGAAAAGAGAATAAAAAAGACATTTACGCATCTGACGATGCTCCAGAGTTGCCAAAGATCTGGCGTGAAAGCAGAGAGACCTCGCTAACTTGACTGGCCAAGAAGAAGACAACCATCCTAAAACAACCAAAAAGTCCAAGTCTTCGTCCTTCTCGTGCTTTTGTATTTTTTTTTCCCAAATGAACATGGGTTACATTCTTTGAAAAAACAGTTTTCGTCGCAAATCCAAGCAAATTGATAAATTTTAAAGTAAACTCCTGCACAGGGTGACCCATATGCGTCTCAGGACGCACGAAGACTTGTCTTCGACGACCTCGCCTGTTTTCGTCCCCTCCGCTGGACGCGATCATTTTTCCCCCCGCTGTCCAGCAGCCTCGGAGGCTGCAGGTGGCTGAGACTGACGGCTTCGACCTCAGCCTCCCTCTCCCAGGATGTGGAGGCCGCCAGTTGGCTGGTGTCCCCAGACTGATGGGTCTCTCTGTACTGTGTTCTCCACCTGTGTCAAGTGACTCACCCGGAACATGGTTGTGAGCGGCGAGGCCTCAAACTCCAGCAAGGACACACACTCTTTCTTCTTCTTCGTCTTCTTCTTCTTCGTCTTCTTCTTCTTCGTCTTCCTTATTACTGGGGAAGAGAATAATCAACAGTTGCGTGACAAGCTAGTTAGTGGCAGATTGCAGCAGTAGACATGGACTCATACACACGCCACCTTAATGAAGATGGCATCTCTGTCTTCTCTGTGTAGTACAGACAGACTTGGTCTTGGTATCATGTCAGGAGAGATAATGCACCACAGCCAGGGGGAGGAGATAAGTCCGCAGTCTCGGTGAAATGAGTTCAAGAAGTACTTGCTTCAAGTCAAAGCCAACACACACTTGTTGTCAAAGTAAGGTTGACAAAAAAAGGGCTGGTCATATTTTTCTTTCAAGTCCAGTCCTTTGAATAGGCTTTGAGTCCTGACATGTTTATTTGCCATGTGCGTGTGTCAGAGAACTAAAAGTAGAAAATACGTGAAGAATTTAAGCAGTTTAGATGAATCTGGCCCCTTTGCCTTCTCATCTCTCAGCTGTATTCCCACTGCTTTCAAGGTTTCACTGTCTGTCGCAACTTTTCTTGACTCGTCCACATCCTCAACAACCAGTTGTGGTTTCTAAACGGAACATTTGACTCATTTTTGTCCGTCCTTTGCATAAAATTCCCCCACGTGCGGGCGGCCAACAACAGCTCCCATCCACGAAGGCCTCCTCCTCAGCCATGCCTGGTGCACTAATGCCTCCCTCTTCTCACATCAGTGAGTGGCAACCCTGACTTGTTTACAGCAGTCTAATTAATGCTCACACCCACTGCGATGATATTGGAAGCGCTGGCGGCAGTCGAACCGGGGCAGGGGACGGGGGAAATGGTGCACTACACGTTAACGTCCTGAATGCGCCCGAGGGTTGCTGCAAGCGACGTTGCCAAAGCCTTCTCACGCGAACCTGGGAATTTGACAGAGGCAGCTCCAGAGTCTGGAGGCAGAAGAAAAAGAGCTGAGGCCTAACGGCAAACTTTAGTAGCTGGAGGCGCAGTCCAAGCAGGCACAACAATTCTCAATTACGCCTTCTCTCACTTGTGGGAAAACGAAGAGGAGAAGAAAACAAAAATCGTTGCCTTTTGTCTGGCTGCTGAATGAGAGAGAAACAACAGTTGGTTCTCATGTGCACGAGTAAAAGTCTTCTTCTGGTGGAGACAAAAGCCACCAAAATCATTTTCCATCTTTGGCGGCAACGGGGGGGGGATGGAGGATTATGCACCCTCCTCCCCATTCTTCGACCTCCTCTAGAACCTCCCCCCCCCAATTACAAAAAAACCCGGATGGATTATTAATCTTGCTCGTAGCTACTGCTCGGGTGTGCACACAAGGCAAAGAAATTATTTGGGCGGAAGGAATTTGACCCGGCAAAAAAGTTTTCCAATCATCGGCGTTTCACGCACACTGATTCTATCCCTTGTACTCTAAAAAAAAAAGTCTTGTATAAAGTCTACTTAAGCAGTTTGCTTCGCATATTCCCAATTTTCTTCTCGTAAGCCTCAAAGAAAAAAAAGCCCTCGACTTTAAGACTTTTTCAGATTTAGATTACAATGGCGAGAGAAGGCAGAAAAAAGGTGGATCCCTAGACAAATGGACGGTGTTTTGCGAGATCCCTTTAACTAGGGATGTTGCCCGGACGAGGATTGGTTCGATTTTTCCCGCAATTTGTCCGGTGACCTCAGTCCAACCCGTCCTGGGCGGCAGCTGTGGCACAGACCGACTTATTCGAACAAGAGCCCAGAAATGAATCCGAGGACAGAGGGGGGGAATCTCCCCATCAAACATCTCTACTACCTCTTGGAACCTGTGCAGCTCTAAGACTTAGAGGGAGACCTCGACGGGCATCATTATTCTAGATCGATTCCAGAGATATTTCCTCTAGACGGAGAGAGAGATAAGCAGTCAATGGCGCGGCTTCTTGTACAGAAGGGGTTTTTAATGTCACTCCCTCCATCTCTCTCCTACCGGTTGTTTGTCAAATTGAGGGGGGGGGGAGACCAAAGGAAAAAAAAGTCTGCTCGCGCTCTTTGAGAGTAAAAAGGTTTTCTTCATCCCCATCGCGTCAAATGAGCGGGAAAATTATATTTTGAGCTCCCCCCCCCCTTTTCCCTGTATTCTGTCTCCGTCCAATCTGCAGTGTGAGTCGCAAAAAGTGCGCCGTGCAAAGAGGAGGACGAGAGGAGTGACAAAGAATTGACACAGTTGTGACTCACACAATTCTTTTTTGTGTGTCCTCTGTCGTAAGTTGATCATCTGTGCTGAGATGAGACAAGTCAGTGGAGAAGTGGTACTTTTCTGTAGCGCACACGGAACACAAAGGGTTGTGCCAACGAAAGCTACCTGCTCTGATTTTTATCGCACAAAAAGAAGGGGAGAGTAGCAATCCTCGTTGCTATTGTCCCTAGAAATTGATCTCCTGCCTTAAATTGGCAAGCTTCTTCTTCGTCTTCTTCTTCTTCATCATCTACTTCGTCGTCGTCTTCTTCTTTGCGGGCATCACAGACCAGTCCTGTTTCTCTGCAGTTTGACCCCATGGCTAAATCATATTCGGCATCTAATATATTTCCAGCCGGGACGTACAGCTTGTGAGTCGGATCCTCAAAGATATGTGAGGAAACACTACAATATTGCTGACTTCAGACTTCCACTTCAGAGAGTCTCCCCAACTGGATGCCAAACAAACCAAAATGGCTCAGAGATGAAAACTGAAGAACCGACTTTTCTACTAAGCAACTTGCACCCACACTGGTGTCTGACCCTGATCTGTCTTCTAGAGCTCTTGTCAAAATTGTCCTGCTCATCCTTGAAGGAGCGAAAAGATCGCCACAGCATCTTCTAAAAGGTACCGCAAGAAAATTTTCATTTGGCATTGGCATCTTTGTGTTCGACTGCTCCAAAACAATTCGACCGAGTCATCCGGAGCCACCTGCTGCACCAAGGAGACTCCGCCTCTCACGTTGCTCACCGGCTTGAGCTGTACCAACCACGGGTGTAACACGTTCAAGATCTGTGCGTCTCCTACGGTATTTGCAGTAGCGCAGGCAACAGCAGCCAAGCAGTGAGTGCCGAAATGCCCTCCAGGGCTTTTTGGCCGCTAGAGAGAAAAAATATATGGAGAGAGAGAAAGATTGGGAGGTGATTATCGTTTATTGTACTCGTTTGCTGCCCCTCCTCCTGCTGCTCCCTCGGTGGCAGCCAACAAGCTGCAAACGTTCCTCTCCAGGCCAGTCTAGTTAAAAGACAATTAATCTTGTGTGCGCGTTATTAATGCATCGATGGCCAGAGAACTGTGTGTGTCATTTCAATGGCCACAGCAACACAGCTCGTGGACGTAGGCGAGGACCAAGGCTCGGGAACAGCAGCACAGATCTGTGGATGACGACAGCCCACGGGCCAGCTTGGTCCTGGTCGTGTCACGCTCGCAGGGGCTCGGATACTTCTCAACCAGGGAGGGCTTGGAACTGGGCCTGCTTCATCGTCTGCCCCGCCAGAAAAAAGCCTCTGACAGGAATTTGACATAACACGGGGCCCCTGGCAAAAATTAATCTAGGCCGGGGCTGCCACCGAGAGGTAGCATCTCGGCGTCGCCGTCACCACGACCGAGTCGCCTGGATTGTTCCCCGCTGCTGAGAGTGGCAACCCTGGAGCCCTCGATCGTGAACACTAAACGACGGGGGGTAATTACTGCTGAATATACAATTGGAAGAGGCCCCCTTTTCCCTCGCCCAAATGCCACAGCTGAGCTGCAGCTCTTCTGCCTCAGCAGGATCTTGGAGGCCACACGCAGGGGGCGACGGAGAGAATGATGTGTGGGTGCCCATGAGTGGGCTCGCTCCATGTCTGTGTGTATGTGTGAGTGAAACAATATGATGTGTAAGTAAAAAAAATGCCTAATGTAATTTCTTGGCCCCGTTTCATCTGTCTGGTGAGTGTGTGTAGAGTGTTTTACCTCTTGACCTCCTTGGCGGCCATGACCACTTCCCATGTCCTCCTCCCATCCCTGTTTTACGTGGTCCCATCAGAAAGATACAGTATTTTGTGTGACTCACTCTGTACATGCGATTACATGGATATAAAAAACCGCTCTGCTCTGTCTGAGTGAGCTCTGCAAGTGCAGGGTGGGCTGAGGAGATTCGCAATGTTATTTTCCACCTTCGAGAATGAGTTGCAGTTCTCCCTCGTCCACCCCGTAGCTAGACAGACCGAAAAATGTGACACAACTTGTGTAAATTAATCAGCTCTTTATCACATTTTTCTGGGATGTCTGTGTTTATCCTCGTCGCTGACAAATGCACCCCATTAAGAGGAAGCACCATATGGCGAGGAAACTTTTGGGGAGAAAACATCTGACATCCTCACTGCTGCTGGGTGCGGAGAAATCGTTGCTTGCTGGCTGCACTTTTTTTTTACAATGGCTTTGAATAATAACGTTCCGAGCTTTATAAAGTCAATAATGGTGTTGCCACCCAGCAAAAGAGTTGAAGGAGAAAAGAATTTTTCCGTAAGTAGAGCGGAAGAGGCTTCTTTTCTTCCTCCCTCCCCCTTAATTCTTCGACGTTGGACCCGATGATAAAAGTACTGCATTAAGCAGCTACTGGATAGAGCGAGGGCAAGTAATGGATGCTCTTGCTGCCTTACGAAACTATCCCTTCTCTTTCCACATACTTCATTGGGAGGGGTGGGCTGGGGTGGGTGCGGTTTTTTTTTCCAAGAGGAGGCAGCTTTTGAGTTATGGTTTCGTCTCCCTCATGATCCCTTCGGTCTCTCTGCTTTCCCCCCTCTTCCTTCCCCATCAGACATCCCCCTCCTCTTTGTTGCCTGCTCAAAGTTTCGAATGAATGATATCTTCTTCGTTCCCCCCCTACTTTAAGCCCCGCTTACACTGGCAGATTTTTGCAAGTGTCACACAGGTGTCTCCGTCCGCACAACACCTTAAGGGACGCTGCAAGAGCGCTCTTTGACTATGTACACACACGCACGCTCTCTCCCGAGATGTCCCTCGTGCATGTGCGGTCCCTAGACAGACATGACGATGTGTGGTAGTGTGGACGCTCCCTCAGTCTGGGTCAGCCACTCTGGCAGTCAAAGAGCCACTACCTAGACATCAGCATCTGAGACGAGACCCACTGCTTCACCCCCTGGTCCATGTATGTATATGGGAAGGAGGAAGCAGTGATTCATTTACGGGGAAATGAAGAAGGAGAGGGTTTCTGCTCAGAAGAGGGTGCGACTTCACAACTTCACAAAATAAGAGGGAGTAAAGAAAAGAAAAATGAAAGGTGCAGGAAAGAGGAGGTAAATTTCACGCTTTGCGAATCGCGGCACGCTCCTGTAGCAAAATATAACGCGCTGCCAATTTGCTCCCCGGCGTAAAAACCGATGCACCTGCTCGACACAACAGGTAGCGCGCACGCGCCGAAATTCCTGCGTGTGTGTGCGTGTGTGTGTGTGTGTCTTCGTCTCGCCGTGCTGCGTCTCATAACGTTCCTCTTGGTCGCTCAAGCCTCCTCAGCTCTCACTCTGCAGCCAATGGGACCTTAATTAACGTCTGAATGAGCGCGCACACTGATCATGGAACGAGGGAGATAAGAGGTGAAGGGTGCTGCCAATGCGGCCAATGCGGCCAATGCTTTGGCGCAGAGTGAGTGAAGAGTCACGGTACAAAGCCCGGACACAGGGTGGCCCACGAGTTCGGCTCGATCCACGACTGTTTGTTTGCTGGTCGTCACTTCAGGAAATGATATTGACGTCACACCAAGTCAATGCATGGTGCAGGCCAAGCTGGCGAGTCCGCAGCCGTGATGGACTGTTTGAAAGAGGGGGAAGAACCGTGCGGGATCCCTGCCAGGCCTTGTCCATGGGATTCTGGGGCGTGTCCTTAAAGCCACTTGCTGTGTGCCGGTGCCTATGGAATGAGGCAATATGGAAAACATGCATTTTGTTAGGAGGTATTGCCAAACAGGCATGTAACAAAACTTACTGGCCACCCTGAGTGTACTATGCTGATCCTGAAGAGGAGCTCCAACGTTTTATTTAGGATCTGTAGAAATCAATCATGGGAGGAGGGGGGGGGAGAGGAGAAAAAACAGGTCTAGTCTTTGACGTGGCAGGGTTTTTTTGGCGGGGGAGAAGAGGTCAACCTTGTCAGCTAATTGCTCTCCATGTCAAACTTTTCTTCAGTGAGGCGTCAGCGACACCAAGGAGACAAGCTTCCCACTTCCACTCCACCCTGTACATGCTGTACTATGCTATAGTTGACTGTACACTCACATATGTACCTATGCTTGAATCTGCGGAGAAAAGAAAGAACAAGCAAACCGTAACTGTAACGTTCATTAAGCAAATCACCCCAGGCTACTGGGGAATCTCCAGGAGAACTGTCGTAGATGACTTTGCACTCCTTAATGCTATGTGTGTTCTTTTTTTCCGCCTTGTTTAGTGCTGCTCGCTGCTCTGCAGGCATCTTTTCTTGACTCCCTCTCCCCCCCCCCCCGTCTGTCAGACGATACCGATCTAAAGATGGCCTTCTACTGGTTAGGATCAGCTTACACTGGCGGACTTTGGATGATGCATTGTGCCCAGTCCTCCAGCCCATAAAGAAAGTCGGATTTCCTGCGCTTTCAGGCGGGCCTTAAAAGCGGACATTGGGTGCACGGGTGTTTGAACAACAATAACGACTAAGAGGCCCAGGTCGGATAGGCATCGGGGCATTTTTGAGCGATTCACGCACGAACGGACGGGACCTGGGGGTCCTCGTGAGGCATCGACCTACCTAATGCCACTGCCTCTCCTATAAATTTGCCGGCAGATTTTTTTCTCCTGCCTTCCTCGTTGTCGTCGTCTTGGTTGGTGCCATCGATGTCATCAGAAATCGCTGTAATTGCTCTTGACACACACGTCGGCCTTGGTCAGGCAGACGACAAGAATCTGTCAAGACTTTGGGGAGGAGGGGGAAGAATCCAGGGATCGCTCTAACAAGCTGATTGGGACGGACGACGTGCGTGTGAGTTCACGATCTTCGCCGTCCTCTTGTCAATCATTTTTTTATTTATTTTTTGAGTGGGAGGATGAATAAAGATGCTTCTGGCGCTCTTTTCTTTACTGAGGAGGTAATGAAAATATAGCGAGATCAGACATAATCTCACAGGGTGAGTCATGAAAATGGAGCTTTAATGTTATCTCGTAGGACGAGCGTCAGAGATGTGTCTAGGACCGGAGTTGTGCAGGCTTCCTTTACTTCTGGTAAGAATTTTTGTGTGTTTAGCATCAACTTGTAGACGGGGACATGGCAACACTTTCGGCGTTCACTCCTTGCCCAGCTCGTGCGGGATCGTTGACGTCGGCAAAGACTCGATCGCACTCTTTATGGTACCACGATACTGCCGTGTGGGTCTTCAGGGCTGTTCAGTACAGACTGAAGGATGTCTTGACCTCCCTCACTGCACTGCATTCACATAGTGGACACTTTTGACTCAAGTCGGACCCCTACAGCACGCACCTGGGCCCTTGGGGGGGGGTGAGGTAGGAAAGTAGCAGCCGTCCATTATGTACCTTTGGCTCCCCTTTTTAGTCCGTCCCATTGTTGCGGCATCACACACTGATTGGCTTGCGTTATCCAGAACATACGCACATCATGCGCTGCTCGGACCTGCGTAGATAGCCTCAGTCTCTTACGTGAGCAGTAAAGAAAATTACCCCCAAGTCTTCCCCCCCCTCCCCGAAAGAATTCACACTCTAAATGTAGACGTCGAAACGCGCTTATTACGCTCACCTTTTTTTCTCTCTCTCTGGCCTAGTAATTTGTAGCAGCTCTCGCCATTGTCATAGGAAAAAAGAAAAGTAAATGGACCGAAGCTTTGGCTGAGGCCGGAAATCGACACATCATGGGCTGCTTTTACTTTGAACAACTGTCCATTCACGCGTATCAGAAGTGGGGTCTCTTTTTTGGCCGGTCGTGTTGTACCTGCGTTATAATTGGCGTGGCAGAGTCGCTTCCTGCTCCGTTCTTTTAAACCACGTCGATTTTGTTGTACAAAGATGTTTGGAGGGGGATTTTGCTGCTCTGCTCTGCACGTGACACAGGCTGAGGGTCAAGTCCGTGTGGTGTTGTGATAAAACGAGGAAAAATTCAAGTCTTGTCAAATCACTCATGGAGAGAATTAAGACAAACATCTCATTGCTTTATATAAAAAACTTATAGTCAAAAGGAGTTTGTGTACTGATAGAAAAGTTATCAACTCTCAGTGGCTTCCAAAGTTTTGCTTAAAATATAAACTTTCGCATCTGTCTCCTCTCTCACGGGATCCCACAGGTTATACCAGGCAGACTCTATATGTTGTACGGGGTGGCTGTGGATGGAACGGTTGCGCTTGGCCTTTCTTTCCCCACCCTGTATATTTGTCCACACGTATCTCTGCGCCCTCGTACTCCTCTTCATTCGCCACCTTGGCTGTACCTACGAAGTAGACGAAAGAGGAGTAACCGATGACAGCTCACAGCAGTCTCGGGTCTTACCGCCGCCAGTGCTCACCCAGTGCAGAAGCCTTAACCTCACCCCCTGTCACCCCCCCCCCCCACCCCGGGGGGGGGGGGGGGGGGGGGGCGGGCGGGCGCGCACCGACCAACAGACAAACCATAGAGAGGAGAGCCCGCCGGAAAGAAAAGAAACAAAACAAAAACAACAA
>JAAUXU010001581.1_pt1 | contig 25732 bp, 36 predicted proteins | sample 7278151 | NCBI WGS metagenome assembly JAAUXU01 (sample SAMN14350113, study PRJNA611818) | marine sediment metagenome | isolation source: surface marine sediment (1.8m) | place: French Polynesia: Moorea | collected 2018-08 | reverse complement strand
TAGAGGCCGGTAGTAGCCACAGTCTAGCTGCAGCCTAGCTAGAGGCCGGTAGTAGCCACAGTCTAGCTGCAGCCTAGCTAGAGGCCGGTAGTAGCCACAGTCTAGCTGCAGTCTAGATAGAGGCTGAATGCCAAAGACCTGAAGTAGCTACAGTCCAGCTAGAGGCTACAGGCGCGACCCTGGGCCCGATCTGGAGTGAAGCTTCTTCTTGTGTCGTAACTTGCGAGTTTTGTCGAGCGCGCAACCTTGATAACTTGACACGCGTTGTGTCACAGAGAACTGTCACTCATGCGAGCGTGGTCAGTCTGTGCACGCGTGTGCAGACTGCAGTGTGCAGACTCGACCACTTGATTGCAAGTGTTGTTTGGCTGGCGGACAGAAGTCGTCTTCTCCAAGTACTTGGACGCCGCAAAGACCTCTGCGACGTCTGCGCGCGGAGATGGAGTGGATTTGGTCCGAGGAGATGACAACGTGTGTGTGAATGATGATGCACTTACGTGATCGTGCTAACTGTGCTGACCACCAATCAGATTTCCCGTGGTTTTTCTTGGCACAACTTTAACCCTCTGCTGTAATCAGAGACAAAAGAAGTGCATTTCTTTGAAAAAGGAAGTCATCTCCAGCTGGAGAACGCGTCATCCTGTACGCCTACTGCCCAGAGATGGGAGGTAACTGACACGGACATGAGCAATAAAGTCTTGTTGTGGAGCAATCCACGCTTGAGCAGCTCCCCGTTGTCCGCTTCCGTGAAGGAGCTCTGGAGCTGGGGTCCCCACTGTTCTCGATGGCGTTGCACCTGTTGCGTTCGTCACGTGCAGTTGGCATTTCTGCACTGCCGCGACGTCAGGCAAATTCCAACCCTTTGGCATCGTCAAATGGGTGCCTGAGGCAGAGAAGCGGCTCAAAGAGAACCCAATTTATCCCAGACCCAAAACGCCCACGTGCCCATTTCTCCCGCGTGCATCTTCTTCTGACTGCAAAGAACTTTTCCGCTACTCATTGCGGCGAGCGGAGGAACTCCTTGATCAGCATTGGGAGGATAATGACAATCCAGACCAAAGGAAGCCTGTTCAAGGTATTCGGTAATAGAGATGCAATGGAAAACCGAAATGGCTGAAAGTCTTCACCTAAATTTCCGAGGTCCACTCATCATCCATCTCCTTGAGAGAGACAATTCGACGAAAGTTTACTCACGTACTTTAAACAGATACAAGATATACGATATCGAGATACAAGAGAGACTTTCTTTTCACCAAGCCTAGAGAATTGTTTGTAGTTTGATGTTGCCCTAATCCTCTTCGCGTAGCACGGCGTACGCCAGGACCGCGGTCCAGAACAACGCAGTCACTGACAACGCGACGCCGAGCACGACGACCAGGAAGAGGTCACGGCCACTATCTTCGGTGTCTCCAGCGCGGATATCGTGGGTGAGTTTGTACATGGCGGGGACGCCCAATGCCAACACGCCCATGGTGTACAAAAGGTAGAACGTCAAGTGTCCGGAGCTCAGGCAGTAGTGTGCAACGAGCCAACCACAGGAGACAAGACCGCAGATCCGGAGCACATTGGCTGTCTGGTGGAGACATTGAAACAAGCATAAATGAGCCCCCAAAGACTTGCCCGGTCTCAGTGTCACGACTAAAGACTGACAGGGTGTTTCGAAAGTATTGCGCAAGAGCCAGACAGGAGCGGCTGCCACAGAAAAGGGGGCTGCAAGTGCCAGATTTGGGTGCATTCATCAGCTGGGCACCAAATCGCACTTGCTAAAGGTGAAGTTCTTCCCACCCCTGATATGAGTAGCTCTTAACAGCATGCAGAAAACGTCCGTGTGCACCTCCCAATGACTGAGAGTACAAGCATTTGACCACGATGTGAACACCACCAATATCATGTCTTTGTGGAGATCTGCGCTGAACAGATGTCAGATTGTCAGTAGGGCCAACAAAAGAGGCTTCAGTGAAGTACATAAACACCTTATTTATCGCCGTGACAATTGCGGCCAGCTGTGCTCACATCCAATGAGGCTGTGACAAATCGCAAGTCCAACGGTGCCAAGGTCAGCTCTGGCTGATGGCTGAGAAAGAGCCTTTCGAAGCCAGCACGGAATGTTTGAAACACCCTGTTCGTACAATCGTGCGTGCCTCAATTGAATCACGTTTCGGCGCTGAAGATCGGAAGTCTGATCTGTTTGTGCACTACTTTTCAGGCCTCAAGGGCTGGGCCTTCGATCGTCAGCGCTGGGATCGTACGTTGCCATGATGGAGACTCCGAGGCCAAGCCTTGAAGGCTTTCAGGCATTGAGCGTGAGTGCACAAAATAATGTCTGCGCAGGCTCAATGCTGGTATCGTGTGATGCATTTGACACCACACGACACAAGCATCTGCGCCCCCCACCCCAACCTTCAAGGCTTTGAAGGCCTCGGCACAAACGGACGAGCTTTGGCAGCCTTGGCGGTCGAGACTCATGGAATGAGTGTTTGCTGTGCAAGGAGTTCTCGATGAGACTCGATCAGTCGTTGAGGTCGTGGAGTCATTTGACAAATGTCACAAGAATCTCGGCTGATTCTTGAACACAAAGTAGAAACGACTTGAGGCTGACACCTCAGTATTCTTCATTTGCGTATTTTTGTTCGGCTTATCTAAATGAATGTACATTTAGGCCCGGTTATTTAGGCTTAGCATACTTAAAGAAATTAGCATATGGAGCTAAATAGCTCATTTGTCTGGAGTGTTATGCGGAGGTGGGTGAAGGCCACGTACATGTGTTTAGCATTGTTCTATTTGAATCGCTAGCGTTGCCTGAATAACGCAATTGTCCTAAAGAGAAGTAAAAAGAACTTTGTACTCAGACCTCCAGCTTCGCCAAGGTATGAAAAGGTAGTTTTACTACCGTAGGTACTACAGCGTAGCTGTAGTTTTAAGAAAGTTCAGGGGTTGCAAAGGCCCAGAACACAAAGTGCCTTCCATGCGAGCATGCAGATTTGCAAAGAGTAAAGTGAGTCACTTGAACTGTTGGACTGCAAACTTGAGCAACGCTGCAAAGTCTGCGGATTTCGCGTAGCTGCACAATTTTTTCACCACTGACATCTGTGAATGAGTCAATACTTTACAATTGTTTGATGGACGGAGCCTGCACTGATCTGGTCCGCGCTACCCACAGTGGAGTCAGAACTCACATGGAAGTCACGTGAACGTCGCCCTACGCATCAGCGGTCACCACGTGCGACTTTGGTCAAACAAGCTGGCGTTGTTTGAGGCACGCACGTTTGATGGAATGCAGCGAGTGCACTTACGTCGAGGCCTTTATCTATATCATCGGGCAGGGTAAATTCCACCTTGATGCCGCTGATGCACATGTACAAGTAGAGGGGCACGATGGTGAACACGTTGACGAACCCTCCCGCGACGCCAGCGAACACGGTGACCTTTCTCAAGCTGCAGCCGCGGCACCTGGTGCAGCTCTCGCTCATCTGCAAAGTGCACTTGTTGCAGTTGCTTGAAACGTTGCAAAAGAAGAGAAAGAAACACCAAGGTTCAGATGGGTACCATTTTTTCTAAAATACTGAAGAGCAAAGGCCCGGTGAGAGCTCTTTTCTCACTTGAGGTGGTTTCGAACAAATAGCGGATAGTGCTAAGAGTCTCATCTTTCAGTGCTGAGATTGGACACCAAGTTGTTGTAGTCCCCGGACCTGCCCATCACCTTCACGGAGCATCCAGATGGGGTGATCAGGGCGTTGTGCAGCTCAGGATGGCCTGAGATGTCCTTCCCAATGTAGGCCAGAACTTCCTGAGGCAGCCAATCGACCTTGCATCCTCAGCCAGGAAGAAGGTTGCTGTTCTGCTCTTTGATCCTCCTCTGCAGCAACTGCCTCTCCTGCATCGTCTCTTTGAGCAGCATAAACAAGTGTCTGGCCAACTCCGTGGTTCCTCCATACTTCAGGTGCTCAAGATGTTGCAGTCAGAAGGAGATGAGAAGCACCATCAAGTCCTCCCTCCTCCTCTCCAGGATCCACTGCTCTTGTGCAACATTGCAGAGGTCCTGCCCACGTTGAGCTTCTGTAGCATCTGCCCAAAGTTTTGGCACCTGCTACAGAAGCTCTTGTCTCTGGTGTGCCGGTCAGCTCCTCTCTTGACCCCTTGGTTCGTCACCGTCAGCTAGGCCGGCCCGGCCCAACCTCAGCCTAGCCCCGCCTAGTAAGGTTGGGTGGGTCGCTTACCGCCATGGTCGTCGTTGTGTCTCCTGTTCTCGTCGTCTTCTTCGGTGCGGGGACCCCAGTGGCCGAGGAATGCCGAGCACAAGCGGGTGCAGGACATGCACATCTGTAACAGGCACTTGTATTGGTCACTCAAATTGCTCTAACAGGCAGACAAAAACAACTACATTCACAACACCTTTTCTGAAACGCTGACTCTGGTCGGCACCTGAGTAAGATCAACTGCGGGGGCAAAGTTTACAATGAAAAGACCAAAAATTGCGAGGTCCACTTTTCGGCCATGTGAGACACGACTGACAGAAAACTTTGAAAAATGTGGAAAAAGGACATTTTCACGCACGCCGATTTATTAAAAATTTGTATAAAAAGTATCAATGTATATTAGGCTGGGTCGAAAAGGGGTCAATTTCGGAGTTTGCCTTGGGGTTTCTTACGTCACGTCAAATGATGAAGCTGCAGTCAAATAGATTTGGAAAGAAATTGCGTTCAGCTTCGCCTCTGCCATGATGAACTTTTACTACATAAGTTCATAAAGAAGTGTTGAGATTTTATAGGCTGTGGGACAAAACTGCAAACACTTTGTCTTCCATTTTATTGTTTGAGACCACTTCAGTACAGCATCTAGAAGCTAACTAAACAGGTCCACCTCAAATTTATAATGTCGACCAAATAACCTTATGTACTGGGTCTAGAAATCTTTAACTGACTTGAGGCTAAGGTAAAACACTATTTTTTTTCATTTTCATTTGAAGTCTTAGTTTGTCATGTAGTCAACAATTAGACACGTCCACCTTTGATGCAAGTTTTCGACCTAGTCTAATATATACACTTTCGCAGTGGAGTCCCCTAGCAGAGAAATACCCTCGAAGCATCCTGCTTTCACCCCCCCGATTCTTGACATCAGGGGTCGTCTTGACATGGCTTCATACGCAATTTCTGCCCGGGGACGACGTGATCTCCATCGGAGTCACGAGTGAGCGCAACAGGGACGTGGCGAACATCTTCGTCAAGCATCACGCGTTCAGCTGGAAGTGGACGCGTGCGCGGCTGGCAGAAGGCTCCGTGGGTGCCAAATCCCCAGCTCCGCAGCCGCGATCGGTACTTTGGGGACGAGTTTGGGCACTTTCTTCCACTGGCAACTGGTCACAGCGCCCAAAGCAGTACTGTATGGCCCCAAAGCTTGATCCTCGGTGTGCCTGTACTGTGATGAGTGGTTGACTCCATCCATGCTCACGTCGAGCCACCCATTACACACTGGGAAGGATGTGTTTGTGCTCCAAATTTGAAGGTTTTGTGCACCCATTTGGTGTGCACCAAATAAGCACCGTTATGGGCCCTAAATCGGCTTCTTCACACCAGATTTATTTCAGCTCAAGAAGTCTGGAGTTTTGGTCCGGGTGTGTAAAAATGTGTAGGTGTGAGTGTGTAATGAATGACCGCGTGTTAAGGGGTGCAAGACCCAGCAAGGTTTTTCCAGGTTCTCAGACATGACAGAGGCAGAGCGATTTCCAAGACAGAAACTATTTTCTGGCATTTTGGTCTTGGCTCCCTTCTTTTTGGCACCGACAACAACGACGCTCTCGAGCTTCGTCGATGTCGGACAGCGAGAAACCTCTCTGTGTCAGAAAAATTGAAATGGCAAATATGGAATGGCCCCGAACGAGCTGGAATTCACCTGGTGTTAATTCAATGGTTCGAATCCACCTGGTTTCGGGGTCAACCTGCTATATATAGGTAGGAAGGAAGACGGGAGCACCAACGGCTGAGCCTCGGGGCGACACCGGCGAGAAAACAACTGCGAGGACAGCTAAAGACTGATCTGACGCCAAGCTCGGGTTGAAGAGGAACGTCCGGGTCAGTTGAGACGCGACGCGACCTCGACGGCGTCCGGGAGATTGGGTATTGAGACACGCAAACACTCGTCTCTTTACTACACGTTATTTATTTGTAACTTTATCATCGACCGCGCCAATAAATTGCACATTTTTTGCTTTCTTCACTCCGGACATACGGGGTTATTTTCTTTGTTTCGGTTATTCGTGTTTCTGCTGCATGTTCTGTATGGCCGAGTAGACTTCCTGCGCCAGCTCCACCATCTTCAGTCCTCTGTGCGCCCTCTCGGTGGGCGTGTCGTCGGCCGTGTCGTCGGGGGACAGCAGAGGGACCACCACGGTGAGCACAATGTTAAAGAGCGACAGGAGCCCGAGACCCACGATTACGGGAAACAGCAAGTTGGAGTTGAGCGGGTTGCCCACCTGGATGCCGCCGTTGAAGCCGAGACCGTTGTCCACGTTGGCGCCGAAGGCTCCGGAGACTCTGCAGGGAGAGAGGGGGAGAGGGGGGGGGAACCCTTTAGGTTGGTTGAACGTTATACCAGTGTAAATTTAGGTGAGTGAGATGTGACAGTCGTATGAGACGTAAAAAAAACCACAAACAAATAGGAAACCTTCTTCTGCAATCTCGGAATGAGGTCGAGGGCTTGCAATGAGTCTACGGCCGGGTTGACATTGGAGAAGGCGACGTCGGCCAACTGGAGCAAGCCCAGAATGAACGTGGCCGTGGAGAAGAGGGCGGCCGCGTACGCGGGCGAGGCCAGCGGGCGCGGCTCCCTACGTGGCCCGACATAGAGTTGGCAAAGACATCGATGACGCTGCCGTCCTTATTCGACTTGCGCGCGTTCAACTCACCCCACTCTGGGCTGCATCTGCAGGTGCTCCTGGCTGTAGGTGGTCTGCGGGGCCGCGGTGACCGCGGTGAGCAAGATCAGGAGGCCGCCGATTATCATGGTCATGACGACGATGGAGACTGGGGCTGCGGCTTCGGTGTCGTCGACGACTGAGAACAGCGAGACGTGACAGTTGTTACTCGACTGAAGGGGAACCTTGGACTGGTGGGGGACAGCGGGTTGACGCTCTTATTTAACGGTTAGGGACTCCGGGTACGCCGTTGGAAAGCAAAAGCGTAAACAACGTTGACCTGGGCAGGATTCGGTCCGTCAAAACATCCTCTGCGGACCAGACAAAACAACACCTGTGGTCAGAAAGCGCCTCCGGCGGCGTCGAAAGTGTTTTCGGCGTCTCAGTCGGCGCAGGGACTTCAACGCACACGTTTGCTATATTTAGCACCACAATGGCTGCAATTCATAGCTCATAACGCCTTTGTCATACGGATTGCTCACTACTGCGGTCTGGTATAAGATCTATATATAGCATGGGCGTCAACTACGCCAAGGTGGAGGTGACGTCTCCGCCGTTATCGGGATCCCCCAGCGTAGCAAGTGTACAAACGTTACTCGATGGTTTTTTTGCGCATCTTTACAGACTATCTATAAAACTCTTGGTGTTTGTATGCATCAGCCATAACTTTCGGTTTCGTTTAGTTATGATCTGTTGCAGAATGTACAACGTCTAGGCTTTGTGGACAAATGAGGGTCCTTCAGCAAAAGTGCAGATCACTTTAGTTTTAGAGGAGCCTCTCAACTTTCTATAGAGTTGCCAACCACTTGTGTAGCCCAATCCTGTCAAAAGTTTTGGCTGGAAAAAAGAGTTGTCCAACTCCGCTTAGTACACAAAACAATTTGAGTTGAGAGTGCACATAACATCTTGATACTTTGGCACAAGGCCCAAAAGCCAGGCCCCAAAACTAACATTTTCCCAACAAGGACCTCTTCAAACTAGCCTAGCACGAATACATTGACTATACGTTATCTATGATATAGCGCACGCATACAGAGAAATGAATGTGTATAAGAGTTTGTAGCCAGTTTATTCAGTCAAAGTTTGGTGGTGGAAGAAGCGTGTTGAGGTACAGGACGGACATTCTCTATTAATTCTTTAATGAGCGACGTTACAAGAATCATATATCTTCAATCATGAGCAGGGTCTAATGGAATTTCTGATAGGCGTCCATGATGGCCTTGGTGACCTCCGTCACCTTCTCGAAGTCGAGGCTGCGGCCTCCTTTGGCAGTCTCGGTGGTGAAGAGGTCCTGGACCAGGTCGGACTGGATCACGGCGGCCAAGAGCGACAGCACGAACGACAGCGCGAAGACCCCGAAGAGGACGCTGAGCGCAGTGGGCACGATGTCGCCCAGGCCGAAGCCGGCGTTGGCCCCCACGCCACCGTTGAAGCCGTAGGCGCCGACGCCGCCGTTGAAGCCGTAGTTGCCGCCCGCCGAGTACTGAGTAGGCTGCGTAGAACAGAAGAGTTGATTTTTTGCTTACTCCAGTTACGCATCTCGCTGCGTCAACCAAGACTGTAGTTTACTAACCGCATAATAGCTGGTGTCTGTGGCGAAAGTGAAGCCAGGCTCCTCCGGGGTCCAACTTGTGGCCTTGGGCAGCGTTTCTTGCTCATAGACGATGGTCTCCTCGCCGGTGGTGGTGAGGAGACCGTCGACGTTGACCTGCTGGCCCAAGGCCAGGGGAGAGCAGACGACGAGCAACAGGATCCACATCTTGACGCCGAGATAGCTGGAAAGGGACTGACTGACCAAGAGAGAGACAGCGTAAACAACTCTTGCTTTCCTGATTGACCCCAAGAGTGACCGTGATCGCGCCCGGAAAAAACAGGCTGGCGGCGACGACGACGACGACGACGACGGTGGCGACGGTGCCGACCCCGTGATGATGACAGACGATACCGCTGACAGCCAGAGGGTCCGTTTACACACTCTACTGAGTAACGATCCAACCAACGCCCTTTTTTTGTTCGCTTGCATCATCATCAAGATCTACTTCCTGACGTTCAAGTGTAGCAAGGAGGAGGAGGAGGAGGAGGAGGAGGAGGAGGAGGAGGAGGAGGAGACCACAACAAAGGCGAGGAATAAATGTAGTTAAAGCGGCTGAAAGAAAGAAAACTCTTCTTCCACCCTCGGATCCTTTCCCACCGACAGAAATAGGACGCGTTCTCTCTCTCTCTCTCTCTCTCTACCTGCGATCTTGTTATTGTTGTTCGTCGTCGTCGTCGTCGTCGTCGTCGTCGTCGTCGTCGTCGTCGTAGCCGCTGCCGCTGCCGCTGCCGCTGCCGTCGACGTCGTCGCCGCCGTGGAAGCAGCCGCGGAAGCAGCCGCCGCCCTCTGCCAGGCAGCAGAACGGTGAGAAAAACAATTCCATTTTTGTGCCATATTCAAAAGTTCCCTGGCGTCGACAGCGAAGGCGAAAAGTGCGTGCATTATTGAGGGTAGGGGGGCAGCGAGGGACACGGCGCGGTGACCCCCGCCAATGTAAACGAGCAAAGAGTTTGCTGGTGTGCCAACATTTGTCAAATTCTCTCCTCGTCGTCCGCCGCGGTCGTGTTGGCCGACAGCAGCAGCAGCGTGTTAAATTGGCGCCTCTCACCGTGGAGAGGGAAGACAAATATGCCCCCGCCAGTCAGGTTTCTATCTACAGCCCAGAGGAGAGCCTCTGGGTCGTGTCTGGCAACAGGCCAGTGTTGGTGGCCCCCCGGCCCATTGTACACATCCGGAATGCGTTGCCGGCAAAAAAAGAAGAAAACTTGAGCTCCTTGGCCGAGTCCGCGTCCGTCCATCCATTCCTGCCACCCACCCGCAGTTAGGTAATGCGTTTATGCACGGGGTGCTTCTTCTCACACACGACCGAGATCTCCCCAAAGAAAGTGAAGAGAGAGAGCTTCTCCCACATCTTCCGCATACCTTCCCCTACTTCTTCAGGCCGCCGCCGCTGCTGCTCTGGCCCGAGGCCTCCGCCCATTGCAGGCAGCAGCCAGGTAAAGGCTTGATGGGCGCCAGCGAGCGCGCCGACGCCACCGTGTGTGACATGGACGCCTCTTGCCGTTGGAGAGAGCAGAAACGAACAAATGAATCAACAAGTCATTATTCAAGTCAGAGAGACACATCTGCATAGCACGAGCGTGTCTGCCACCAGTCAATAACGCTGGCACATTTGCGGCTTTTTGCTGTTGACGCACTTCTTCTCCGTCGGCTCGGACGGCGGCTCCGACGTGGGCGACGACGACGGCGACGACGATGGCGACGACGACGTCGCCGCCAGGCACCATGACTCTTGACCAGGCAATGCGGGCCTTCACTCCTTTTGCACAGGGCCTCTTCTTCGTCGTCGTCGTCTCCGTGGATGCAGGTTTCTTCTTTCGCTGCCTTGGAGTTCTCGCTCGCGCCAAAGGGGCGCAGGAATGAGAGAGTTTTCGCTCGCTTCAGTCGCTCGTGCGTCGTCGGGTCGTGAAGGTGAACAATGCGTCGTCGAAGGCCTCCACACTTGGTCTGGATCCTCTTGCTGTGCTCGCACGGCCTGACGGTGGCCAGCGCGGCGCCCCACGAGGGCCACGAGGCCACCGGCAGGATCCTGGGCACCCCGGACGAGCAGACTGGTAACTGGACACACACACACACACGCACACACACACAGAGACAGCCTTGGCCGGCCAGTCATACCTGAGTCCCATACGTACGAGCAGGCCTGGGGGGGAGGCATCGACCACAAGTCGTTGGCGCCATCCAGGCCCAGGCTCACTTTAGGCACTCATCTCTCGAGAAAGTGACCGAGCACAACCATTTATTAGCGGGCAGGACTTGCAACAGTCATCTTTTGGCACTGAAAAAGAAATCGCCCGCCGCATTCCTGACCCGGGCGAGCAGGAATTCGCCATCCGGAGCTTCTTCGCTGCTCTCCTTTTCTCTCCCGGAGAACAGGAAGGAATTTTACGACCAATCGGGGCTGATGAGGGAGCTTCTCCTTCCGGACAATCACGGAGGTGGAATAGGGAGTTGGCGGCGGCGGCGACGAGAGAAGAAAAATGGCCCTTTAAGGCCTCCTTAGGAGCAGAATGGGATCGATCGATCTACAGATCGATCGAGCGATCGAACGAGCGATCGAGCGAACGAGCCAGCGATCGGTAGCACAAGTATGAATCACCATATCATCACTGCAAAAAGAGCTCGATCAGATATTACTTGGAAAGCGCTTTCACGACACTTTTTGCCTGGAAAGAAAAAGGAGCGCGCGACCTTTATTTCTGGCAGAATTGAGCACCACCGTTTCCCAGAATTCACGTTTCCTTTTTTTTTCTTTTTCTTTTCTTTTCCTTTTTGGCGTTCTCACGCCAGTGAACATGGTGCTCCACATTCCCGCCACGTCGACCCTGATGCCCTCGGTGACGACAGGAGCGTCATTGTGCCCATCAAAAGACAGGGGAAGAAAAGAGCACGAACGACAGTGAAAGAGAACAGTCAAACAGGGCCTGACACGAGTCACAGGGGCCGGACGCACAAGTCCATGGTCGGACGGACAAACGAAAACACCTCGCTGGAGTCGGACTCGTCCCAACGGCGAATGACGCGCCGAAACACGGTTCGCGGGAGGGCTGCGTCATTCAGGCGGTGTCTTTATGAACCAACCTGTACATAATGGGAGAAGCCACAAAGAGAAATAATCGCGGGGGGAATATTTTTTTCAAACGCCATGACGCAATTTTCGGGGAAAAGGCAGTCGTGGTAAAGTCCGTACATACAGGGTACAGGGTGTACACAGCACGGCTGTCCTGCGTACGTGGGACGACTTTGTAGCGTCATTGTTCTTGCAGGACTGGGCACCCTGCTGACCCTTGGCCTGATCGGAGCCTCTTTGGCACTGTACTCGCCCGCGGTGCGCCGCAGGTCGTCGAATCGACGCTCGGATGACCTCTCGCCGGCGGAGGAGTATGCGGAGAGGATTGACGAGTTCGAGGACAAGCTGACGCAGAACCTGGGCCAGTCTGCGCGCCAGGCGACGCGGAGAGTGGCGCATGGCGTCCGCGGCGGACTGCGGCGCCTGGGACTGCTGGGACGACTGGGCGCCAGGGCTTTCACCAGCGTCAAGTCCGGCGTGGACACGGCGGCCCGGATGGCGCAGTACGGGATCAAGGCGGCGCGCCGGATGGCGCGCACGGGGGTGGCGCGCATCGGCGTGGGTATCGCTCGAGCCGGTCGCGCCTCGAGAAACCGCCTGGGGCGCGTCGGCTACGCTCTGAACTCCGGCTTCGGCCGCATCGGCTCTGCCTACTCGCGCGGGCTGCGCCGGGTGGGCACTGCGGCGCGCATGGGCGTGGACCGCATGGGCACGGTGGCGTCCGAGGGCGTCTCTCGCATCGGCGAGATGGCGTCGGACAGCGCGCAGGCCGTGGGCGGTCTGGCCACTGATCTGGTTGACGTGGCGGCCGTGGTCCCGCGGGGCGTCATGGCGGCCGCCAAGGAGAAGAAGGTGAGGGATTGTCTGCTGCAAACCCTGTGCTACGTCAGCACGCCCTTGGTCAACCCAGAGGCAGCCAGCAGACACAGGAGGTGCGTACGAACCCTTTTTAGTAGCTGCACTTCTACGTATCGTTACTCTCGCACTTCCACGTAGTGACGCACTGCACAATAGCGCACAAGATCAGTTTCCTTTGTCCCACACCTCTTCTGGCTGACGTCGGACACTTTGTCACATGGCACACGCACAATGAGCCGCCGTTCTTGTCCCTTGCAGACTCGTGCGGTCACTTAGCGGACGCGAGGTCGAGGAGAGTGGCTCTTTCAGGATGGAGGATTGCGAGGTGTTCCACTGCGAGGTCGTCTCCCTGGGCAGGAAGGCCTACCAGGGGTTGGTCTCGGGCAACGAGCTGCAGTGAGCCAAGAGCGAGACTGAGTACAAAATGCTTTAAAGAAGGATGCTTGCGTGGGAGAAGACGAAGACCATGACCGAGATGACGTGCGTGAAGAGAGACTTGCGGAAGGATGAGAGCGAGAGAAAGGAGACACCTCTTGACAAGAGCCACGTCATGGAGACCACGTGGTTGTAGCTAGTATGCATTTCAGTGTTGCAGAACTGTTGTTGTTGTTATTATTGCTATTCTTATCGTTATTGTTATCATCAAGGCTATGCAGTATTTCAATAGAGTAGTAACACATTCACTTGTCGTACAGCTTCTCGAAGCTCTTGATGAACTTGGTCATGTATCTGGCGTACTTGACGACACTAGCAGAGTTGGCGGCGAAGATCTTGGCGTCCTCGTCCACCTCCACGCCCAGGTTGTTCTCAAAGTCCGACACGAACTTGACGAACCAGTAGGACATCTCGACGATCTGTTCCAAGTTGTCGCTCACCAGACTGTCAAAGTCGTCGGAGCGTCTGGCGACTTGAGGCGGACGAGCACCACCCGCACGGCCGAGGGCCGACGACAGCAACATGGCCACCACCGAGATGAAGCCGTACAAGGCGGCGCTGGCGAAAGCCACCCGCTGCCAGTCGGTCTCGGCCAACTCCAAGAGGATCTCTTCTGCTTTCACGCCCATGTCGACTGGTGGCTGTGACCCAAGATAAAATTGGCATGTTTACCCTTTCTCCCCTGGCCTCGGGCGTCGAGTAGAAAAACAAGTGGAACAAAAACACAGGTGCCACCGTCAAGGAGGAGGAGGAGGAGCAGGGTGACGGTGACGGCGGCGGTGGCGGCGACGACGAAAACGGCGACGACGACGACGACGACGACGACGACGACGACGACGACGACGACGAAGAAGAAGAAGAAGAAGAAGAAGAAGAAGAAGAAGAAGAAGAAGAAGGAGAAGAAGAAGACTTTACAAAGGAGATCCTGCGAAATAAAAAGAGAAAATTCGCGCTCTCCTTTGTCTACTGCATGAAGATGCCGCCGGCTGCACTCGAGTGGAAAAATTTATCTTCCTCCACTTCCACACTGCATAACCAACATCAGTGAGGCGGGAAATGAAAGGAATGGGAAAGAAAGTAAGAGCTGTTTTGTTGCGTTCGTGAGCGCCAACGACTGCCAAGAGATTCCCTTCGTGCAGCTGAACAAAAACAGCTCCAACGTGTCCGTCCTCAGCGGGGAGGACGAGGTGTTGAACGCAACCCTGTTAATAAGTGAAGGGGTCGTGACATCGACAAACTACGTCTCTTTTTCGCGCGCTGCCAGTGTTGCTGAGGCTGCACCTGCATCTTCCTGTACCTGGGGGCATTCCTACTTTTTGGGTCAGCACCCAACTCTCTCTCTCTCTCTCTCTCTCTCTCTCTCCTGCCCATTTTAATAGCTGCCCATTATTGTCGGTCAGCTCGTTCAAATCACCAACAGACGTTGGAGGCTGATGTACGTGCGTACGTACTTGAGTAGGTAGAAAAATGGACAAGCGCCAGCTGTTCTCGGTGTGCGCCATCGTGGCGCTCCTGCTCCTGCTCTCCATGTTGCCCGTCAGGGTCTCGGCGCAGTTCTACGGAGACGACGGGGACGACGACGGACTCCTCGACACCTTTTCGCTCTCGTTCGTCGGCAACTTCAACTTTGCCAAGGCCATCGAGGGGGTCACGAAGATTGTGGACGGCGTGTCAAACTGTGAGTAGGATGAGTCCAGTGCAGTAGCAGTACCCTCACTAATGCTAGTGGTTGTACCAATGGTAGTAGCAGAAATAGCACAAGTAGTAGGAATAGGAGGAGGAGGAGGAGGAGCACTCGTTCATAGTAGCAGCGTGCTCGACCAGAGTTGTTTCTCTCTCTCTCCAGTCATCGACATGCCCATGATCGGCGCAGCCGTGGACATGATCGTCGAGCGCTTCTTGCCCCTGCCCTTGCAGTCCAACGAGGTGAACGACTCGCCCATCAACAGGATCGACGTGGTGGCACCGGACCACGAAGGCGGGCAGGTAAGTTTCCCGCAGGAAGCCTTCTTCGTGTCTTTGTCCAGCCCGTCCGAGGCCATCCCGCTGACCAAGCTTATCCCTTTTTTCGACTCAGGCGTTCTATCCCTCAAGAAAGATGCTGCTGAAGCAAGAGATGACGACCCTGCTGGGGGCGGCGCTGAACAAGCAGCAGTGCTTCGAGCGCGCGGCCTGCGTCTTGGGCAGGAGGGCCAGCACCTTCGCAGCCAAGGACGTCGTCTTCATGTAAGAGCAACGTCTGGTAAAGGCGAAGGCAAAAACACCTGCAGTGACATCTCTTTGCAGCCTGATCGAGAAGCTCCTGCCCGCGTGGAAGACGACGCTGGACTTGGTCCGCGGGGGCGCGGGCGCCAAGGGCGTCGCGCCCATCGACTGCTCCTCATACATGTGCAGCGCCAAGCGAGTTGCATAAGCCACAAGAGAAATTCTCCTCTTCCATCCTCTGTCAGGCTCATTTTCTCCATTCTGCCGAAATACAAAGGTTTACTATGTACGTCTGTGTGTAAAGCACCGTCCATGAAAGTGCGTGCTTCCCAGAGCTTCTCACTGTTCTTCTCTCGAGCTGTAGCGAGTCCAGGCTCGACGGGCTCGATCAACACTTTCAGCTCGTCCTCGAGTGATTCACGAGTGAAGGGCCCGACTCAAGTCTTGAGAGATCCTGCCTCAACGATGAGACTGTTCAAGTCTTCGGCATTGTGCATTGGAGCAAGAATGTTGCTCATGCATTTCTCTTCCTGTTTGAAGTGGAAACTCTGAAATGCCAGTTAAAAGAGTGCTCGAAATGTTCCAAAACACTCATCAATTTTGTAATCCCCAGCCCAACTCGAATCTGACTCAGACCGTTGTGTATTGACATTCTCACTAGTCATGATTGACATTGCCAAAAGCATCAGTATTTATACAACGTAGACGACTGCATACAAACGGCATTCTTAGCTAAATCACGATCGTGTTCGGTTCCCGGGCTTTTACTTCTTGAGAGCTTAAATCTGATCACTTTTGCAATCGCAAAACATAAAGAAAAGACGTCAACTAATCTGCATGGCTGACTCGGGTCAGGATGAAGACTCTTCATCTCCGTTCCTTCCACCGGTCGCTCATGCACTTTGTCAGCCCTCCTCTGACGATGAGTATAGGTTTATATACTAGAACTAGTGCCAGCACAGTCGTCACGTATACAAGCTCGGCCCGAAGTGACTCGATACATCCCTAGCCCTTCTCTCATTTCACTCAGCCAGGCATATCGAAGAGGAGCAGCCCGGAAACTCCCGTGACATCTCCTGAGAGATCTCTGAGAATTCTCCCGCCAATTACGCGTCCGCGTGCAGCAGCAGAGCCAGATGGCTTTGGCATTGCACTTTCCAACGCCAGAAGACACGTGCTGCAATCGAGGTTGCGCGACGGCGCCCAAGAACTTGCGCGCTCTCCCTTTCCTTGTTTATTGTTGTGCCAGGCAGCTGTCGACCTTTCCTTCCTTTTCCGCTGAACTGCGAAATCGCTTGTTCTCGTCCGAGTTAAAGCTTTTGCGACTTGTGATTCAACGCAGCCAACAACATGTCTATCAGCACTAGCGAGCTTGCCTGCGTGTACGCGGCCCTCATTCTGGCCGACGATGACGTCGCCATCACGGTAAGACGCTGCAACTGAGTCCAGATCTTCTCGGGTGTACAACGTGCTTGAATTTTTTTGCTCTTTTCATCTTAGGGCGAGAAGATCCAGACCCTGCTGAAGGCGGCCAAGGTGGAGGTGGAGCCCTACTGGCCCGGCCTCTTCGCCAAGAGCCTGGAGAGCGCCAACGTCAAGGAGCTCATCACCAACGTGGGATCCGGTGTTGGCGCTGCTCCGGCCGCCGGTGGCGCCGCCGCCGCGGCACCAGCAGACGCTGGTGCAGCTCCCAAGGAGGAGAAGAAGGAAGAGCCCGAGGAGGAGTCGGACGAAGACATGGGATTCGGTCTGTTCGACTAGGCTGGCGTCACGTTTCGGTTCAAATAAATCTATCGACCGGGCAAACTGTGTGGTAGTTGTACCTTCTCAATGCTTACGCAATGACGCATGGACTTGGACGCCGCCCTCCTCGTGGTCACTGAGGTCGCCACGTTTTGTTGCTATCCCTGTGGTGACAGTGACACAGTGAGGACGTCGACATGATCCTCTGCGACCATTCCGGACGGACACGACCAGCTCGGCGTCGGCCAATGCCGACCACGCCGTCGCTGGCTGCTGGGAAGCAGTCACACTCAGGTTCCCACCGTAAATATCGACCCCGCCTCCACTGACTCGTATCGTGCCGGAGTTGTGTCGTCCGCAGTTGGAGCTCCTCAGGGCGGTGGCGCTGAACCAGTTCCGCTTCTTTGCCTCTCAACCATGTCTTCTCGGCTGCTAAAGCCATTTGATAACACCTCGAGATCTTTTTCCGAATCGCTTCCTCCGAGGTTAATGACCTACTTGACTAGAAAGTGGCAGAAATCTTTGCGTCTCTGACGATATCATTCGACTGCCGCTGTCCTTCTTGGGCCTGCTGGATGGCAGGGCTCTCCAGCAGGTGGGCCGTGCACCTGGCGGTGCCGTGGCCCTCGTTGGTGCCGTTGACGAGAAGACCGACCGAGTGGTGCGTATAGACAAGTCTTTATTATATGGATATGGCGTCATCATCTGGTCGAAGTACTCGTACAGTAATATTGCGAAGGGAAAGCAACTTCGGCAAAAAATAGATATTTCACACTTGACTTGACTGAGTTGTTGCATGCAGCTAAGATTAGCGACTATTCGTGACAGCTCATGATAGTTGCGGCGGCCGCCGCCGTGGCCGCCGCCGCCGCTGTTGTTGTCGCCAACGTCGTCTGCTGGGCGTGAGTGGTGGCAGCCAATTGCTGCCTCACGCCCTCCTGGATCTCCACCTCCACCTCGGTCACGAGTCTGTTCCACAAAGTGTGCAGTTGCTTGAGCAGCTCGTTCTCCTCCTGCGCCTCCTTCTTGCGCTGGCGCAGCCTGGACACGGAGTCGCGGAGGCTCACCACGTACTGGCTGCGCTTGCGTCGGCTGGAGCGGACGGCGGCCTGCAGATAAAAACATCATCTCCGTTCATTTCAAGGCCTAAAACTGGCGTGAGTTGGGACAGAGGTGGCTTTTAGCGCTAGGCCAAAAACTGTACAGGCGTGAAGAGCAACGACCGGACGAGGAGGAGCGACTGAGGAGGCGTCGATACATTTTTGAGCGTGGTGCTGGAGACAAACATCGGTCTCCATACAAAGAGATGAACAACAACAAGTGTTGGATTGTGACCAGGTTACAAGGTAAACACGCCGACGATGAGGGCCTTCGTCACATAAGCGACGCGTTTGACAGAGCCACGCCAACAGCCGCACTCACACGCACACTCACACTCAGAGAAGCTCTCTGAAGGTCAATGCCTTCCTTATTGGTGGCTGCTAGCATGACGTGGACTAAGCTCGAGAGTTCACTGGCCGCCGACGACGACGTCGATACCTCCGCTGCCTCGCCTATCTCATTCTTCTTCTTTCTCCCCCCGCTGGTCCTGCCGCAGTCGCAGGCGGACCGTTGGTCGCACGCACGCACGCACGCACGCACGCACGCTGGCGAGCGCGCACACATGCTGTAAAAGGAAAATGGAACTCGCTTTTCTAGCTTGCACAGTGCCTCTGGGGCAAGAAGTGCCCAAGTGTAGCAGGAGCGGACCAACTCCAGCAGGGTCGAGCTCAGCGCATGGGAAGATCTCGAGGATCTTTGGGTCTTTCTGACACTTGCAGCGTTGGTGCAGTCGCTTTGCAGCCGGGCAGGACTGCTGGACGGGACCTGTTTGATCTATCGGATGCTCGAGTGCATGTTGAGGAGAAAACTCTCCCTACATTTCTTATGGATGATGCGTTTCTCCCACTAGAACGCGGACGGGCACACGAACGAGCGAGTCATCCATTCAGCGTGACCCAAAGCGTGCGTAGTATGAGGAGTAGAAATTGGAAACACTTGCCGGCGTGCACAGGCCATGGGACGGAGCACAGTGACGATCACTTGGACGGCTGTGACGCCGACGACTTGGACGGCCGTCACTTGGACGGCCCTGACGCCGACGACGTGCTACGTGGTGGGGGACGCTTCATTCTACTCAGCTCCACAACTTCCTCCTTAGCTCGGTCTACATAGCCCGTCTCCATCACTAAGTGTGCACAAAGCACTCCAAACATTCGACTGGAACAGAGCTAAACCATGCAGCTGACTTATCATACATCATTGTGAGCAGCCAACACAAGTTAACAGTGTTGCCAGCCCGGATTCAGCACATTCTGTGTCCAGGCTTCACTTCACTCAGCGTCCTAAATGGCAGTTACGTCAAGACGCTCATATGACATAACTTGACCCTAGTCAACAAGATTTCCGACTGCAGCAAGGTGGAGGCGAGTGTAATGAACTGAAGTCAGGTGAAATGAAATGTATCTGCTGCAAGTTGTGTAATGCACTCACTGTGCTCGATGCCGGCGCTCTCCGCGCCGCAGGTTACGTCAACCTGTTTTTGTGAGGGCAACGGAGCGTTGAAATCACTGCACTGTTATGATGGTTCATGCAAAACTCACCGTATTTTTCTTCCTCCTCCTGATCTTGATGCATAGCTGCACTTGCCAGTCGCTGAGTCCCTTGGACTCCATCATGCGCTTGACTTGAGTGAGCGGCGGCCCGACGATGTCGTCCACGGTCAGGTCGATCTTGGCGGCCGCCAACAGCGCCCCCAGGTCGGCCGTTTGGCCCTCGGGAAGTGATGTGAGTTGAGACTTGAGCGCGTCGATTGTCACGTGATCCAGGCACGAGAACATGGACGACAGTAACGTGTCGTCGTCCAACTGATGCCCGTCCACTGACGAAGACGAAGGTGTGGAAGGGCCGCTGAAGGGCAGGGTCACCTCGGCCGCCACTGATGGCGGAGAACCCGTCGAAGAGCGGTCGGAGCGCATGGATGTCTCGCATGTTGCGGAGGGAAGAATCAGCTCGTGAACAGGGGATGATGCCTGGTCAAAAGCTGGTCTCACATCTTCGGCTGCAGTGGCCGCGGCGGCCGCCGCCGTGGCCGCCGCCTCCGCCGCTTCGTCCGTCACTGCGATCTGAGCGGCTGCGGCTGCGGCTGCGGCTGCGGCAGCGGATGTGTCTGTGAGGATGCGCAGAGGCACGATTGAACCGTCGGTTAGGGTGAACGTGTACACGTCCGAGGGGTACATCACGGACAGAGGCTGTTGCGGCTGCTGCGGCTGCTGCGGCTGCTGCGGCTGCTGCGGCTGTTGCGGCTGCTGCTGCGGCTGCTGCTGCGGCTGTTGGACTAAGATCACAGGGGACGATTGCTGCACTTGCTGCACGATGGAATTGTCGATGATGTCGAACACTTGGTCAGTGCCGGCGATCTGCACCTGGAAGCTGCTCGCTGGCGTCGTTTGTGTGTCATCAGTGGCGGTGGCGGCGGCCAGCGGAAAGCCATGGATAGTACTGGACACGATCGGACTATCCGCGTCACTCTCGCTGCCGCCGGCGTCCAGCAGCAATTTGGTAGTGGACTCTACGTCCAAGATCTTGGTGGATCCCTCGAGCAGCTCCTCAGCCACCCCTTCTAAGTCGGGAAAGCCATCGATGGCAGTGTCGGCAGTGACGCGCAAACCGTTATCCACGGTCTCCTTAATATTCAGAAATGTGGTGGTTGAGTCTGGCAGAGTCGCGTGCTTGGGCAACGCAGTCTCCTCCTCCATGGTGGCCCTGTAGAACACGTCTGTGGCGGACTGACTGACTGAAGAAGAGCTTTCCTCCCTGCCACAATAATACTAACGTAGGCTCATCCGAGATTTCTCGCCGGCGCGAAGAAGGCAGCAATCATCTTGGCAGAAGCATTGGAGAAACATTGGAAGCGAGCGCGCTCGGCCAACAAGAAGAAGGAGGGGTGCAGGAAGAAGAAGTGGAGGCATGCACGACAACGCGAGCGCCAGCGTCTGCTTGTGAGACTTGGAGAAGGCAACAACCTGGACGGACGTGTGTAGCGGACAGACGGACGGGCCGTCGACCACAGCCTGGCAGCATCGATGGTGGTGGGGGAATCTTTAAAGAGAAGCACCTGTTGCTGCTGGCGCTGCTGGCGCCGCTAGCGCCGCTGCTGCCGTCGTCACTGCTGCCGTCGTCGCCGTCGTCGCCGTCGTCGAAGCCGCGGCTACCGTGTACGTACACTACGTACGTGTCGCTCGCTCCACTGTACAACGTCCCCAACGCTGCATGTACGCTGCGTGGTCACGGCTGGACGGACGGGGGAGCGGACGCTCTCCTGCCTGTCGAAGACACTTGGAAATGGAAGCACTTGGAAAAGTCGTAAAGGGACTGGAGAAACTGCGAGGAGAAATAGAGGAGCGTCAAGCGCTCACTCCCTCGGCTGCCCGGGGGGCGCCGCCGTGAGATCGAGCCACGCCACCATGTTGAGTGTGGACTCGCTGTAAAAGAGTGAGATTTTATTGCGCTGGAGCATGACAAAAAACACGCTCGTCGACATGAAGTTCTTCGTGGATCGCCTGCATATACTTACACACTGTAGATAGATAGGTACACCAACTTGGTCTTGGGGTTTACGTCTGGAACGAAAGCGATGCTGTTGGGGAAAGATTGTATTCTGTGACACGTTGTCATAAGCAGAGCCCGGATTTTTAGGCATTTCACCGGAAACTTTATTTGCTACATGACTGCCAAGTCCAGCAAAAATCACACATTTCGCAATTTTATGACATTTTCTAACATATTTTGAAATTTTATGGCAGATTTTCCACATTAGTCGAGCTTTATGACATGTTTAACACACACATATCTTAAAGTTCTACGACAGACTCTTTAGATATTTTCTGTTCTTAAAATGGGGCGCCCAAAAGGCAGTTCAGCACAGAGCATTCTTAGTCATTCTTAGTCCGTCACTGGCAACTTTCTGACACTTACGCAGGCAACGTTATTGCAGATTCTCTTCCATGGGCAAACTGATTCGGAAGACAAAGCACAACGAAGGAAAATCTGATACCAGTTATAATATCACACTCTTTTAATAGCTGCTTAGGGGAAATTTTACAGTTGTGTGCAACATATGTAGCTCTCATACTTCGGTCAGTATTTTTGCTCTAAAAAAAGACCTAGAAGAGTTGGAAAAGGTCACCTTAAAGTCCGGGCTCAAGTCATGACATGTGAATCGTTGGTTTGCTACCTATAAATAACCTGATATCACTGAAATCGATGCTGCACACACGTCAATTTCACTCTTCACGCGGTAAAGGTTATGCGTCTGCAGTAAGCCGTGCTTAAGCGGGTGCGCGCTAGGCGCCCCCTCCATGTCCGGGGACCCCGGCGTCACCGTGAGCGTCCTCCATGTGCTTTAAGTATCGGTCGTGCCACTCTGAGGCCAAGTCTCTCTTGTGTGCGTCAGAATGCGCCAGCCTCATCAGCACCAAGAAGACGAGTACGTGCAGCAAGACGGCGTAGGCGAGCGTCAACAGTCGCACCAGCTTGTTCGACATCATGAACTGGACGAACGAGAGGATGATTTTCTCGAAGACGGACAGCTGGCCGTAGCGTCGCTGACGCTCTTGCTGCGAGAAAGACGCGAACGGGTCCATCTTCTGTTCGTACTGGCTCTGGTAGCGGGTCTCAACGGGGATGGACACCGAGCTGACCTTGTTGGCACCCACGCCGCCGCCGCCAAAACTCTGCAGGAAGCGGATCTTCTCGTACAGCTTCACGTTATCCGAGCGCAGATCCGACACCTCCGTTTGCAGCAGGCCAATCTGCGACAGGAGACTCTGCTGCGTCTCTTCGAGCTCTTCATTGCGCCGGCGGAACCGCTCGCGCTGCGCTTGCACGATGGGCAGCAATGCCTTGGACGACGAAGAAGCTTCGTCACTCTGCGTCGTTGTCGGGGAGGACGACGACTGGAAATCGTCGGCGTCGAGGGCGTCCACCAGGATGTCGGCGGAGGATCTACCTTCGGCCTCTCCTCGGTTGGACAGGTCTTGCAGACGCTCGACGTGTTCTTCCAGCTCGGCGATCAGGATCTGTCGCTTCTCATTGTCTGCCCGAACTTCTGACAGCTCGCGCTTACAGACCGACAGCTCCTCGTAAAGTCGGTCTTTCTCCACCCGTAGTGTCGTGTTCTCGGACTGCAGGGCCTTGGACCGTTCCAGGATCATCACTTCCAGCGGCCTCTTATCTTCAGTGTTTTCCTGAGGAAATTCCAACGACCTCATGATGTCCAGATCTTTCTTGATGGATTCGTAGTCTGACTGGAGTTGGAGCTTCTCCTCCATGTTTTTCACTTTCTCCTCGGCGTCGTCTTTGGCTAGGGAGAGGGTGGAAATCTCAGCATCGGCCTCTTCCTTCTCTTGCTGCTTCTCCAGCTTCAGCTTTTGCAGGTCGGCCAACAAGTGTTGGACCTCCCGTTCCTTCACGCTGAGCTCCATGGCCAGGTTCGGTCCCGCGGCCGTCACTTCGTCCTTTGTTTCTTCCACTTTGACCTTGGAAGCTTCCTCCTTGAGAGTCTCGAGTCGTTCTCTCAGCATCTCGACTTCTTTCTCCGCAGCCGCAGCGCGTTGATTGCTGCTCTCCAGGTCCTCCAAGACGAGTTCATTCAACTCCGACCGAGCGATTCTCGTCTCTTCCTTGCCGTTCAGCGTCTCAAACAACTCGGCTTGTGTGTCCTTCAGCTGCTTCTGCGCCGCGCGCAACTTGGCCTCGGTTTCCTCCGCCCTGCGCCGGTCCTCTTGGCGCGCCTCCTCCATGGCCGCCAGCTTTTCGTTGTATTCGTCCAGCATTTGCTCGGTGACGTCCTTGATGCGCTCATTCAGGGTCTCGTCGATGTTCTTGTCATAGGCGTCAACCTTGGCCTGCAGCTCGTGCATGCGGCGTTCTTTGCCCTTCAGGTCTTGAATTTCGCGGTTGTAGTCGACAATGGTCTGGCGCAGCTGGCTCACCTCGATCTCGAAGTCCTGTAGTTTGGTCAGAGACTTTTGCGACTCGAGCGCCTGCTCCAGAACGGGCACCGGGTCGGGCATGTCCGCCAGTCGCTTGTATGCCTCGAAAAAGGCCTTCTCAGCCGCCCTCGCCCGCTTCGACAGGTCGTCGACCTCGTTCTGAAAGCTCTTGACGAGCGGCGCCACCGCGGCGCGGGTCTCCTCTGCGTGCTCGCGCTTGAAGTCGCGCATGAGCTCGATGAGCGCCTTCCGCGAGACTTCGCTCTCGTCTTGGCGAGCAGTGATTTGTGTGGCCACATCGTCCAGCTCGGCCTGCACCGCGGGCAAGCCCAGGGTGTGCCAGAACGACACGAGCGACTGGAGCTTGCTGACCATGGCGACGGAGTCACACGCTCACAGTGACTGTCCGTGAATTCGGCGGATTTCGATCGAGCAGTAGAATCGGCACAAGTGTTAACTCCAGACACCTTTAACAAGTCCAAAGACAGCACAAAGGCGCCTGCTGAAGTTCAGGGAGAAGCGAGCCATGTAAAACTGCTTGCGGCTGTGACAGCTCAGGCGCCAGCTACCGAAGGAGGCCGCGCAGCAGCTGCCCCCGTTGATTACGTACCGTTCGAAGGTTTCGTGACCGAATGAACATTCACTATTGACACTTCTCGTACTACATGCGCGTACTGCATGTGATGTATAAGCCACATTGTACAATACTGTGTATGAGCAACAGTAAAGACATGTTACAAAGTGTTTGTTTGTCCTAAAAGCCATATAAATGCCTGTATTTGCATGTCTGTTTGCGATTCACGCCTGTGTTCAGGGCCCTCAATCCACAGCAGTTGCACATTCAGAATTAGCCTGACCCAGGAGACATCACAGCCAAGGCAGTGAACGGTTGGTTGTTCAGTTCCTGGGCCAAAGTGGTGACGTCATTTTCATTCATTCGTTGCTATAGAAACCGTTAATGGTCGTCCTCGTTCGCGCCAAACGCATGGAGTGCACACAAGTGTTGAACCTCATTTTCGGTCACTCATTCAGCTTAAGGAGCAGTTGTTTTTCAAAATTACAACCTAAGTGTGTCAGATTGACCAGTACCAGTGGGGACTAGGTGTTCCACGGTCCTGAGGGCTGCGATGGACTTGATAAACAGGAGCAACAGAGCTGTGACCTCAAAGAGATGCTTCTAGATGATCGTGAACAGGCCTTCACTTAGGCCAGTCCAGGATATAATTCTTCATCCACAGTGACCGTAGGACTGGCTTGGAGAAGTCAGGCCACGCTCGAGCCACCTGAGGTTCACGGGGCTCCTCAGTTGGGATCAGCTCATCTCGCATCATGCTCAAGCATCTTCTGTCTTCTCGTCTTTGGATTTCAAAAAGGAGGCCTCAACTTCAGGATGAAGAATGGCATCAATCAGAAGTTCCAGAACTCCAGTTCCAGTCAAACCTAAGTCCCACAGATGAGTTCAGCAAAGATTGGCTTGCGCAGCTCATCGATCTCCTTCAACAACTGAATCAGGACCAAAAGGAGGCACCTCATGTATGTAGTCATTGTCCCTGCCCAGACATTCCCAGCATATTTCAAAGCTTGCCCACCACCATGACATGTTGCTTGATAACATGGTATTCTAATCAGTCAGTGATTTTCTATATAAGGCTCCCTTTTAATAGATATGTACCCTCTCCAAATTATTGTCACCTGCATACTGAGACTAAAAATACTGTTAAATGAAATGAAAAGTATTTTATATTACCAGATGTTGGGCACAAGCATGTGTAAATAACGGGTGAGCACTAAAAATCCGCACAACTGGTTAAAAACAATTTTGATGAAACTATGCAATTTTTAATACTTTTCATGGATGGATAATGATTGTTCGGACTCTTTTG
>JAAUXU010139746.1_pt1 | contig 25734 bp, 34 predicted proteins | sample 7278151 | NCBI WGS metagenome assembly JAAUXU01 (sample SAMN14350113, study PRJNA611818) | marine sediment metagenome | isolation source: surface marine sediment (1.8m) | place: French Polynesia: Moorea | collected 2018-08 | reverse complement strand
GGTAACAGTGACACTGACACCACTTGCCATACATTGGATGTACCAGAAATGTGCCTATGGCTTCCTCGACTTCGCCTCGTTTGAAGTTGGGAACTTCTGGTCGGGCTTTCTAATCACACCACTCGTCCTTGCTTGACATTGCTGACTGTGCGTGAACGAGACAGCCCGCCTGGGTCTGATCCTGGAGAAGGAGTCGTCGGTGGTCGTCACAGGGAGAGATTCGTAGGTCGCCGCCATGCTCAGCCCCCAGAAGGTGTTCGGCGTCTTCGCCAGGACGCATGTTGTCGGGGGAGGCGCTCAAAGGTGAGGAGGAGGAAGTTGGCGTCGTCTGTGGCCGCCTCGGTGCAATTTGTCCTCGCGCTCCTCCTTCTAGTCACAGGTCAATCTCCAGCAAGATGATCGGCGGCCGCTACCTGCGCGCCGAGATCGTCCGCAAGAAGGGCCGCATCCTCGTCAGCGACCCCATCTGCAACAAGGGCCTCGGCTTCCCCATCTCTGAGAGGGATCGTCTGGGCATCAGGGGCCTGGTGCCTCCAACCATGTAAGAAATGTGCAACTTTATATGCATTTCACATCTGCACAGGACACGCAACGCCATCTATGGAGCACTTTTTCTAACAAATGTATTACACCGCCTAATAACACTCTTTTCCTCCTATAATCCGTCCATCCGTCCTGAGCAGCTTGAGCATTGACGAACAGCAGAAGATCATCATGGAGGAGTACGAGCGTGGATGGGCAGCTCGGGCAGAACGAGATCCTGAGAACGAAATAATCAAGTCAGGTGCATGATGGAGACGTCATCTCGACTGCTTCTGTAATCGCGTTGATCTCTCTGAGCGTTGCTTCAATGTGGTGACTCAAGGCTCAGCTTAAGTGGCGTTATTACGTTATTCAGTGCGGTTACTCAAGCAGTCAATGACGAAAAGAACTCTTTTTCCGATCTCGACTTAGTATGTTAAAGATGTATTAGCCACGCATATTGTAGCACTATATGTGCCCTATACGGAGAGGACAAGGGTCATGTTATAAAGTGACCCAAGTGCCGTCAAGTCCAAGACGGGTGCATATAGTACACCACGTTATGCGTCGTTAATTTGTAATTTAAAGCACAATTTTTGGAATTCTTCTCCGGTTCGAAGCAAATTTCTTGAAGCGCCAATTTGGGAAAGCGAGTCTGCAAAATTCGATTCGCACTTTCATGCATGACGGAGAAACGGCGGACGCCCTACGTAGGGCTAAAATATGTCCCTCAAGAGAGTCAAACACGGGGAAATATTCCGGAAATATTGCTGTATTCAAGTGCTGTACGTAAGACCCCGTTTGTCTACTCCGGACCGCTAGGTTTGACCATCTGCTTCAAGCCAGTGCGGGTGGGACAGTCAGCCTTCAATGTAATAAAGGTTCGGGATTGACGTCTTTTTGCAACATATACATTCATGACATCGTGTGTGATGTGCAGTGCGAACGTTCGATGAGCAGAAGAACTTCGATATTGTCAAGTCATTGCCAGCTTTTCCAGAGGTTGACGGCACAACTCTTACCAGATGTCATTTGAGACAAGGATCACTGCTCATTGTAGAGGCAAACCTGAGCAATTGGAGAGATCATCCTTGACTTCTTCGTCACCATTGACCACTCTGCTTTGAGCTTTCTCTGCAGCTTCAATAACGTTAAGAGAAGATATGCATAGCACTCACTTCTTTCCCTTGGTGTCTCTTGGAAGACTCTCGATCTTATGGTGGATGGGGTCTTACCTACGGCACTACACTGAACTATCTTTAGGGTTAGCTTGCGCAGGAAGGACCTAACAAGTTGCCGCTGTACGCAGGTGTCTCCCCGGACAACATCCGCAAGTGGAAGGTGCTCCAGAGCTTGCAGGACAGGAACGAGACACTTTTCTACCGGTGAGCGTCGACCCCCAAACGTTGGAATGTGTGTTCGCCATTGCAAACCTTATACCACTAGCATCTTGATGGACAACTTTGAGGCCATGGCCCCCATCATCTACACGCCCACCGTGGGTTGGGCCTGCTCGCACTTCTCACAACTGTACAGGCAAGTCACTTGGTGGGGAGATGCGGGAGTACTCGGTAAATGAAGTCGACCATCTTGCACAGGCGTCCCAGGGGCATGTTCTTCTCCCGCTACGACCGCGGCGAGATGGCCTCGATGGTCTACAACTGGGAGTACGACGAAGTAGACGCGGTCGTCCTCACCGATGGAAGCAGGTGCCATGCGTAACAACTGCTTTGGTTGATGGACCCGGACTTGGTCATTTCCCGCAGGATCCTGGGATTGGGTGATCTTGGACTTGGTGGACTAGGCATCAGTATCGGCAAGCTGGACCTTTACGTGGCCGCCGGCGGATTTCATCCCAGGAGAGTCATGCCTGTCGTCCTCGACGTCGGCACGAACAACCCAAAGTTGCTGAAGGACCCCACGTATTTGGGTAAGTGCACTTAGGGGTGTCCGTTACATGTGGTGTGCATGGAAGTAAGCTTACTGCTCAATAATGGAAGTAATAGGGATGGAATCGACTTGCGTCATCACAGTAACACTTTCACTTAGGTTTGAAGGAGCCCCGTCTTGAGGGTGACGAGTACTACGAGCTCATCGATGAACTCATGGCAGCCATCAAGCTCCGGTGGCCCAGGGTGCTCATTCAGCACGAGGACTTCCAATCGAAGCACGCGGTCAACCTCCTGAAGAGGTGACGTTTGTAAGAATCTTGGACCTGCTGTATGACTTGTGTCATGTTCGTGCCGTCCAGGTATCGCTCTGAGTACCTGATGTTCAACGACGACATCCAAGGCACTGCCGCGACTGTACTGGCCGGCATTTACGGCGCCCTCAAAGTGCAAGGGCTGAGTCCAGACGCGCTGACCAAGCAACGGTTCGTCGTGGCCGGCGCAGGCAGCGCAGCATCGGGAGTCCTACTGACACTCAGGAATGCGATTACTAGAAGGTTTGTGCACTATGAGAATCCATCTAGAAGTTCTATGACTTGATCGAGAGTTCAGTTTTGAGGGTTTTTCTTTTTTACTTTGAAGACACGAGATGAATGAAAAGGCTGCCAGTGATCTTATCTACATCGTGGATGAACGGGGTCTCATCACCAAAGCCCGGTGAGTTTTGTCCTACTCTGTCTTGTACATAAAGAAAAATTCGTATAGGAGGGAAGGATTTCCATGGACATTGACTTTTTGTGTATTTTTGACTGTTTGGGGCCCGTTTAAAGAAGTCTGTGACAGACTCCTGCGTCTTCCTCTCCATCACCGTGTCCATGATGGCTGTCCTTGATTATATATCCGGTGCCTGATTCTTGAGCAAGCCCCTGGACAAGGCGATATGCACTGGATGTTGTGTATGATGTATGCTATATGTACTCTGCTGTTGTGATATCATAGGTGGGGGTGACCTTTGGCCAGCTGCTGGAGGTCATCATATCGGACGATTTCTTTTTTTTCGCAAATTTTTGTTGCTCTCATGGTCAAAAGTCAGAGGGGGACACAAATGTTTTCTACTTACCTGAACAGACCCAACTTGGCAGCCATGGAGGAGACCTTCTACGACCTCTCTTCGTTTGCTGCTGAGGAGACCGAGATGGAGGGCATGCAGTTGCTCGACGTGGTCAAGACGGTCAAGCCTACCGTACTCATAGGGCTGTCTGCAGTCGGAGGCATTTTCAATGGTAACGACCAAGTTGGTCTCTAGATCGAGTCCACAAGTTGTGACCCGTCATGGTGGGCATGTCTGAAAAGTCCAGCATTGGAGGAGAATTCTTTCAACTTCTCAGACGAGGTCCTCACTGCCATGTCCGAGGGGATCCCAGGGCAACCCCCTGTGATCTTTCCCCTGTCCAATCCGACGTCCCGTGCCGAATGCACCGCAGAGGCTGCTCAGAGGTGCACCGGCGGAACCGCCATCTTCGCCTCCGGCTCGCCCTTTGCCGACGTCTCCATCGACTCCCATACCGTGGCCAGCTCCCAGTGCAACAACAGGTACGCAAGCTCCGCTCTCACAGATTGCCCACATACATACCTGTACCAGTGTGACTGCGCTAGATTTTCGTCAAGAATGACGTCAGTGGATCAGAGATCCGATGTTTGCGTTCACATCCAGATAGGCTTAAATGCACCCCTTAAAGACAATGCATTTGCCTTGGTTAGTTGTGCTAACTATTAGACTCGAATTTGTACCAAAGCGAGATTTCAGCATTATTATTAGTTGTCATTGTTTCTTTGTCCTCATGATCTTTTCCTCCAAATTGTTAAATTCTATATATAAACAGAACTCGACTTCTTCCTTACGACGAGCCTCACAAAGCTGGAAAGGTTGTTGCATCATCGCAGTGCAACAACAGGTAAAAGTCGGGATCCAGAGCAAGTCCACCTGTCCTTAGGGTTCATTTGCATCTACCAAGTGTTCTAACCTTCTTCCCTACTTTTTGTACCCTATGTTCCAACTAACAACGAGTATCTCTTTTGGCATAATATTTCTTTTCTCTCTGTGTGCACCGAATGTTGACATAATCTACGTACAGTATGTGAGACTCTTTAAATGATCACTTCAGTCTTCTCCAGATTGACAATAGTGTTTCCTTGGTTGTTGGTCCTGTCTGTACCTGGAAGTAACAAACGTAACTGGTTTGGCTTTGTAACCAAAATTTTGCTACCTCGGCCTAGTGGACAGAGGTTGTTCGTCAAAGCACTTGTACAATGTAGGAAACACATTTGGTTCTTCCTTTTCTGCAGATACATCTTTCCTGGTCTGGCTCTGGGATCAGCTCTGGGACAGACAGGTAGACTCGCAGTGCGTAACTAGTGTCCAGCATCATCTATATGACCACACAGGTGTGGTCACCAATGCCATGATCAACCGCTCCGCGGAGGCCCTCGTGGAGCTCATATCAGAGCAGGATCTGCAGAGGAGGGCGACCTTTCCCGAAAATGTGGACATCAGGTTAGCCTTGACTAACTCAGCTGAGAGGTATCACTCACCAATGGCCCTTTCAGGTCCATCTCTACACACTTGGCCTGCAGAGTGATTCAGCAGGCGATCGAGGAAGGCATCGTGGTGAGCATCCCCCCCCCTCTTCTTTCTAGGTCGCCTTCCATTGTATTGTAACCTATATTAGGGTGTTTTTTTCTGTATTCTTGGAAGGGGGTCCAAGCGGCAGGAGTTGGATGCTGCATGCATACCATGCAACACTAGTTGGCCTAGGGATTTCACATGCAAAAGCATTTGACGGTGTTCCTGAACAGCATTGCCGTGGCAGTGGAGCTGTGGACTGAGAAGCTTCCAATAGCATTGTAATTTCTCAAATCATGCCTGTTATACATTAGACTTTGGGTTCGTCAGGCAAACCTTGAGCTTGACTGATTGAGAGCACAGTCAAATGATTTTGTTCGAGATTTCCATTGCGCAACTATTTTCCAATCCAGGGTTGCAGTCCGGACAGAAAAGGCCACCCGGACAAAAAAGGCCGCCCGAACCTGACAGGGTGTGGTTTATTTAGCTTCAGTCGACCAACCATTGATGTGGCACGTGCTACTGGCAAGGGGAACAAGTGTTTGTGACGTCCTCTGAGTGAACTTGCCGCAGGTGGACATGTTGAGCACCCGCGCTGAGGCCATTTTACATGCTGGCATGGTCGAAAAGTGGCCAAGCGGCACGCGCATTGGGAGTCTTGATGATGACTGACATGGGTTTGACGTCAAAGACGTGGTTCTATTGTGGTGTCCAGAAATATCCCAAACAAATGTTTTCAATTGCCCACTTGATGCCCCCGCTCTCACACCCTGTGCGTATCCTCTCTGTTCACCGTCATTCTCGTGCAGATTGGCAATAAGGACGCCCTCGCTGCCCTGGAGACCGGCGGGGAGGAGTGCCTGAAGGAGTACATCGCGTCCAAGATGTGGATGCCCGAGTACAGACCACTTGTCTACTTGCCCCCCGGGAAGGGCGAGTGAAATGAGTGTCGATTGGCAACCCTGAATCATAATCATTCTAATTCCATTTATTTATTACAACCGTGTCTTTGCCCCTTCAATTCCCGCATCGTTGGAAGTGTCTTGTGCTCGTTCGTCTGATTACAGTTGTACTGACTGCCAAGTACGTCTTCTTCTTTAACAGTAAAGTGACTCTTCTAAACACATTCTGCTAACACAGTTAGGCTCGTCGTAGGATATCTGCTTCTTGCTTAGTAATTTCTCCATAGCTTTTCACTGCTGACAATCTTTTAAGTGCGTTCAATGGAATAAATGTTGAGTATGAAATGTTATCTCTATGAGCTATTCTATGTGACACTTTTGTGCAGGTGTTGCAATCTTGACTTGGCCCCAATCACAGGTAGTGTAGAGTAAGCCGACTTCGTCGCTGCCGTAGTAGTAGGCGTAGACCTCGGAGGACTCGTCTTCCGAACAGGACTAAGGGATCTTGGCACGATCCATAAGAGGTTGTCATTCTCAATATTCATCGTGTGTTTGTCCCACCTGGGCACGTTGGTTCGGGTTCTCGTTGGGTGCAGCCAGCAACATCTCGCAGGTGACCCCGGCCACGCAGACAAAGTTGCACCCGCTCGAGTCGTCACACTGCGTGACTCCTGTGACGCAGTCCATGAACTCCTCCGAGGTGAACGAGCAGGCCGAATACACCGTACAGCAACCGCTCTGGGAGTAAGAAGTATAGTACCGGCACTCGTCGAGACTGATGCGGCTCTGGAAGTCGAGGTACGACTGGTTCGTGCTGTGCGTGGGGGTCACAATACTTTTCCTCACGAACGTTTAATGCTCAACCAGAGTATGAATGGGTGATGGACTACACAGTTCCTGACACTTTGGAGTCCTGTGATGTTGCCTTGAGTGTGTCGGCTTTGTGTGCCAACTGCGCTGCCAAACACAAAGCAGAAAGGGGGTTCTGCTTTGTGTGCCAAATGCCAAACCTGCCCCCTAAGCTGAAGCCAAGTGTAAACATTTGTCATAGCACAGAGCAGCAGTTGACGTGGCTGTGTCCGTGGGGTGTTAGTATAAATTAACACAACAATCTCACTATACTTATACCGGTGTTGACCAAGTCACTGGCCAAAAGATTCCCTCCCTCCCCTCCCCGCCCCAGACCGTTTAGACCGGTGCAACAGCGATGGGGTTGAACGAGTCGGCCTCGTTTGTGGTCTCCTCCATCCTTTCCGTGTTGACGTTCTCGGCCATGCAGGTGCTGAAGCCCACGCTGGCTTCGTCGAAGCCGATGACGCTAGCCGGCGGCTTCTTGGGCTCCCTGCTCTTCGTCTTTCTACTGACGGCGGTGGGCAACCTGGAGCGCTGTCTCTTCGGCAAGGGCTTCGCCACCAAGGTTTTCGAGGTGGTGGTCTGCATTCTGCTGGCGACCTCGGCTGCCGCCTCGGTACACCGGGTCTGCGCCACGACCTGCGTGCTCCTGTCCTTGCTGATGTTGCACGGCGTCTTCAAGATCTCTCAGGAAGTTTACGGAAGCGGTGCGGCCCCCACCTCGGCGACGGGGCCGTCGTCGGCCTCGGGCGGGGGCGAGAAGAGGCGAAAGAAATGAGCTTGCAAGCTTCAGCATTCGCATTTTGTTGTGCCCACTGTGAAATATAATGTGTATTATTGATCTGATGATGTTCTTGCTCTGCTTATTGTCCGTGCCTATGATGCTTTGACTGTATCGAGTACAGGATTGGCCAAGTCCTCTCCTACATGTGAAACGACTCCTCAGGGATGCCTGGTGGGGTCAGTAGGGAGAGCTCAGACCTTTTGTGTCCGCTGCGGCTCACAGCGACCTCAGGGACAAGATCGACAGAGGATTTCTTGAAGAAAACACGTCCAAGGCGCCCAAGAACAAAAAGTCTTTGTCACAATGTCTTGCACTGTTTCAACACCCGGTAACTCACCACATGTCCTTCTATACCGTCAACCCGTTTGCTGCAAGCGTGCATTGCAGGTTGGTTGCGACGGAGGTGGGGGTCCTGATGACGGAGCAGTGGAACAACCATTTCCTCTCCAGGTCCAGGATACCAAAGAGGAACCTTGCGGACCCTTCGAGACCCCGTCCATGGACCTGGTGTTGCTCCACTGAGGAAAGGAGAACAACTATCAATTGCCGACGTCACAGAGTTGACAGGAGAGGCTTTCCACGGGGGCTGAGGTCTCACCCAGCCCGTGGTGACCCCGCCGAAAGTCAAGACCAGCCACAGCCAAGTCTGCGTGACCGGGACGGGGAACTTGGCGTGCTCCGCCAACGTCTGAGCGAGTGCGTTGCGGTCGTGTGTGCGGCTCTGCTCATCAACTCCCAACCATTTGCGCACCCTAGTGTTAGCTTAAAGTTAAGTGCTTTGCTGCGTAAGAAACATCGTATTACTCTAACTTTCAACATTCTTCCAGCTTGTCTGTATCATTCGCGTTGTCCAACAGTTTCTAAGGGCCTGAACAATTATCATGAGTTAGGTTTCTCAACTGTTTTATCCAACACCCAAGAATATTACGAACCCCTAAAAACGTACTCATTATAAACATAGGAATACGGAAGACGAAGCCAATGTTCCTCTTTCAGTGATCCCCGATGTTTTGGTTGCGTCAACATCATGACCCTTTCCCCCAAGAACAGAGTCAGGGTCATCGACGTCTCCATGGTCATGGGGATCTTCGTACAACTTCTTTACACAGCGACTTTGGGGGAAAAAAGTAGTGTACGTAGAATAACTGAATTCTTTAATAAAACCTCCGCATTACCTTTCAACAGCTCTGGAAACTTTACCCTCAGACGTAGTCAAATCTTGGACAGAATGAAATTCTAGACGCTGACTGAGGATTTGACTATACTGAAGTTTTACTGCACTGTAGTTAGTAATCATACTAGGCGAGAATACTGGATAGTGGACGACATAAATCAGGATTTGACCCAGTGTGCACAACTTCAACGGTGCTGATGTCGTTGATGCTTGGCAACTTTACAGGTCCCTCATTTCACTCTCCGGGAGGCCAATTCTCTGGCTGTCGCGGCTTTCAGGAAGCTCGAGCAGTTGGCCACAGCGGCGGCGAAGCTCTCCTGAGTGTCCCTGCTCAGCTCTGGAGGCGACTTCTTTAGGGCCGAAAATAATACTTTCCCAAACTTGGCACTGCCCCACAAGTTGGGACTACACACTGCTAGACACTTGGCCAGGCCTCTTAAGACAGCGTCATCTTTCAACAGGTAGGAGGACGCGGACAAGAATGTCTCTGTCAGTGTCAGCTGAGCCTCCTCGGTGAAAGAGGTGTCTTGGGCGAAGAATGCCTCGGCCAATTCCAGGAGGACAGTCTCTTTGCTGGACGCGCTGTCCACGGCCGCGGAGAGCAGTTTGAAGTAGTTGACGGTGAAGTAGGCATTCTTGGCGGAAACTAGGAGAGGTTTGACTAGCTCCTGTATCACTGATTCAGCCACCGCTGATTGTGACTCTTTATCCTCGTTGCCAGTACCGAGGAGCCTGAACAAGGAGTCGTGGATTTTTAAATGTTGTTCGCTCTTTTCCTCTCCATCTAAGGAGCGAAGAAGAGTTGGCACTATCACAAGCTTGGCAACGTCAGCCAGCACTCTCTTGTGGTCCAAGCTCCTCAAGACATCGTCTCTGGCGAGAAAGTTGCAGAGGTTGGACACTGCCTCCAGAGACGCTGGATTGTTCTCGAAGTGCTTCCTACGAGACTCTGAATCATCGTCACAGAAGTCCAACAGAGTCCGTGCAGTCATAGAGTTCTTCACCATGGACTTGAACAAAGCGTCCGATGAGGAAGATTTCGCACCGAATGGTGAGGATAAAGAAATGGTCTGCAAAGCGTCTCCAATAGCAGCTGTGTTGGCCGTCACTTCTTTTGGACTTTTGTCTTCCTTCTGAGGAACCTCAGCTTGACCATTCTTGGTCTTTTTGGTGGGGGGCTCAAGATCTTCTTTCTGTTCGTCCCCACTCTTAGCCTTGTCAGACTTTGAAGGAGCCAAGCCAAAGATTTTCTTGTAAAAGTCCCTCTGTCTTTGGCGCTTCTGACCCTCTCCATTGGCGATAGCCTCGGCCTCCAGGTCGGCCAAGACCCGACGGATGGAATCAGGCAGTAGTTCTATGGACATGACGTGGATGGCTGTAGAAAGAAAAAGGCTGGTCGGAACAACATGAGCATGTCCAAGACGTTGCTGCTACTCACCTGTTACACACCAATCAGTGTCCTGGATGGCTGCTCCTCCTCATCCAGTTTGCGATAACCATCAGCACCTTCTCCATAGTCGTAGTAGGGGAACTGGGGAATGACACCAAGATCGCAGGCGTAGAAGTCGTAATAGGCGGTCAGGTGAAAGCCCATGTTGCAGAGGACGATCGTGTACTCGGCTATGCAGAACAGGCTATACACGATGGGTTCACAGTACTAAGAGAAAGAGGTTGATTGTGTGTGCGACGCTGTATGGGACGAGGTCTGTTACCTCGTTGTGCCGCCAGTACAAGTAGACCATGAGAGGGATGCCTGCACAAGTCCACTTAAAGAAGAACCATTTCCATCTGGCACTCTGGCGCTCTCGAGAGTTCTGTGCTATGTACCCGGAGTGAGAGGACTGCAGGAACACCATCAGCATCTGGTGGAGGAAGGCGAAGCCGCAAAAGGCCGAGAAGCCAATCTTATGGACCAGGAAGTTGTCCTTGGTGGGGACATTCAAGTGGAGGAGGGCGTTAAGAAAAGTGACACAATTCTCTGACACCTCCTACTCACTCACCGACGACGTAACGAACGTGAGCAGCAACAGAGCGAGGTTTTCCACGCACTGGCAGATCCAAGCTATGGTCACGAGCTTCAGCCTCGAGCGGGACACGCGAGTCGAGAAGTGTTTCGCGGTGACGGTAGCAAAGATGAATCTGGAGGAGGACGAAGGAGAAATGCTTCATCAAGACCATGATGTCCAAACGCCACCTCTTACCTGGGCGAGCTGTGCAGGCCGATGCAGCACTGCCAGATGTACTTCTGGGGCTTGAAGCCGATGGAGGATGAGATGGACGGAGCGAAGTTGAACACGTCGCAGTGCGTGTAAGTGGCACCCTGCGAAGTTGTATTAGAAATTAGAACAATACCAGTTGAATGTATGAAACACGCAGTGCACGCAGCCTGGGATTCGCCCAGCCGGCTTCTGTAACCACCTAATTCAGGGGCTCGTCGTCACCTTAAAGTTGAAGTAGAAGGCGGCCGCAATGCAGTAGAGGAATGCCCCCAGGGGCAAGGACACCGTGACGATGGACAAGTGGCGCAGGCGCAGCGACCACAGCCAGCGATACTTCTCTGCCTTTGCAGGGGTGGAAGAAGACGTCGACGCGACCGGCGGGGGAAACATGAAGGCCGGGAGGGAGGGTTCGGCCGAGGCCCAACGTGTTCGCTCAGGCGCTTTCGGGGCCGAGGTGCTGATAGTGGCCGTATCAGTGATTACTGCTGCTTGTCGTAGCACCGCCGAAAAATGATAAAGCGGCGCCGTGTTCGTTGTCAACGTCGTGGTCGCGTGGCCACGGCCAGCGCAGGCAGGGGCACTCGGCACTCGCTTGCTTGCAGGATCGCACGCAAGCACAGAAAACAGCAGCGGACTCACCGCTGTTGAGGTCTGTCTGCGGCTCAGCGAACGCCAAGGAGCACACAGACGGACAGACGGACAGAGAGACGCCGGTGCCCCGGGCAGAGTCGAGGAGGGAGCAATAACAGGGCAACTTGGACGGAGGAGTCTCATTCGCCTTGGCCAAGTGCGTCATTTCAGCAGGAACGATGAGCACCCTCAGTTCATCATGCCAAATAGTATCAGCCTCAGACAAAAATGAATGTTGAGCGCAATCCTATCTAAGCTAACTTCAAGTGATCCATTTCCCCAGTAGCCTCGCTTGGACCGCTTAAATCGATTCACATGCTTAAGCTGTCCATGCTTAAACGTTGGCCTGCGGTGCCTATGGTTAGGTTGTGTCAGATTAGGTTAGCTTAGCTTGGGTAGTGTTAGGTCGGACTGGATTGTGTTGTCTTGGGTTACTTCTTGTAAGGTTAGGAATGAATATTGGACCTGAGCTCCGCTGTATGAAATCGTTCCACAACCTTTGCCAACATTTCAACACAGTCGGTCTGAAAGATGATAATTTTTCATTTCGGGTTTTCATTTTGACTAAAGTTTAGTGACAAGTTTGATTTTCATTACTGTTGTGTGTCATTGCAAATACTATATTTGACACACATTGGCACATGAAGTCTTACATGACATATGGAGTTACTATCTCGAGCGAAGTAAAGTGTAACACAACACAGTAGAGCACATGATCAAGTACCAGGTTCTACTTCACACATTTTACACAAAAAATGCCCTGTTCTTTCATTTTTTTCCGTGTTAGGATTTTCTACAAGCTTTAATTCCAATCAAAACGTTGCATCAAGCAGAAGCCTCGGACGCCCCGACAGACCACAGACAAGAGTGGGCCCACAGAGCAATGCAGGCAAATGGAAACGAGACTTCCACCCAGGTTGTCAGCTGAGTTTTTCTTTGCCCATACGCTCAAGACGCCCTGTGAGCACCAGTACAAGGAAGACAAAAATTTCTACCTTCATGTAGGGGTGCTGAAAAGATAAGCTATTTAAATACAGTGTAATCCCGTTGACAGCAGTAGTCAGCTCGCTGTTAGCCGATGAGCAACGGCTGATGCTTGAGGTTGCTCACAGAACTCAACAGTTCTATGGGGTCGGTTGGCCCTCTCGGCAGCTGCGTCAGCTGCGTCAGCTGCGACCAAAACAAACAACATCCAAAACCGATCCTGGTCATGTCGGTGAGCAGCTTTCGCAAGGTGGTTGCCGGCACTGGCGGCGGCGGCAGCCAGAGATTTCCTAACATCCCGGGCACCGTCCCGGCACTCCAAGGACTGCACCTCCTGGCACCAACTGGGATCGCCAATTTGGTCAGTAAGCACGCTCCAGAGGGGCACAGAGGTTGATGTCACCAATGTTTTTCATCCTGCAGGACTCCATACTCGGTGGGGGCGTCCCACTGGGGTCGGTGGTGCTGGTGCTGGACCAAGACGATGATAGCATTGATGATTACTCTGTCAAGTATTCCAAGGCCCTCCTTAAATACTTTCTAGCCGAGGGAGTGGCACAGGAAAACCCCATATTCTACGGAGGCTGTGGAATTGATGCAGAGAAGGCGAGGACATGCATATGACCTTGGGAGACTTACCTGGCAATAATATTAAATTTGCAGTTCTTGGTCAATCTTCCTGATGTCGTCTTGGCCGCCGATATGAAATGCAAAGATAGACAAGTTGCTGAGAAAGCCTCTGCTGAGGATGATCTCCGAATAGCCTGGCGCTACAGTGGGATGAAGCCTGGCAATGACAGCGCGCAGGACCGCATCCCCTTTGGAGCTGGGCACCACTTTGACCTGCACAAGTTCATAGCCCCTGAACGGTTGGCCAAAGCCGAAACTCACCTGTGGGTACCAGAAAGCGATGTCTCCAGTTATGAGGGTGTCTTTGAGAAGGTCAAGAGTATCCTCAGCAGCGAGGAGTTCTCCATTCGTCCCAGCACCAAAATGGCAGAGACTTCAGCAGGAGGGAAAAAGAACCTACTGAGAATAGGTGTTCAAGATGTTGGAAGCTTGCTCTGGGGTGATGGCGAAGTGATGGATCTGACAAGGTTTCTCTTAGCCATGAGGTCAGTAAAGCTTTACAAATTGCAAGAGCCTCAATACTTTATAGGTGCTTACTTTGCCTTCAGGTCATTAGTACGCAACCACTTGGGTTTGTGCATGGTAAGTGCATCATCAGGTGACTTCTCTGACCTCAAGAAGATCATAGAGTGCTGTGATATTGTCATCAGCCTTAAAGCTTTTGGACCTTCTATGAGGTAACACTTCCTTGTATTTACGATCTAACCTTCATGTATCCAAGTCACTATCTGTCAGGTATGCCAATCTGTTTAAACATCAGCATGGGTTTTTGGAACTGCTCAAAACCTCCGGCTTCAACTCGCTGTGTCCAGGCCAGGCCCAGGGTCAGAGATTTGTCTTCAGGTCAGCCAGGACCAAGATGACGATAGAGAAGATCCATTTGCCTCCAGACGGAGAAGACATGGGGAAGTCAACAGTCAAGGATACTGGAGAATTGGAGAAGAATATAGATTTCTGACTGATTAAAATAGCTAAGTTGAGATGTCATCGTCAATTTCTTATGACTTTCGCATACGAACGAAATGCTGATGGAACCAACTGAAGGAGAGGACTCGTCGTTCGAAAGGTGTGGGTGAATAATCACTCTAGCCCGAACTGTCGTCACTCGTATGAAAAGATGTATTCAGTCATCGAAAACTTCGTTGTTCGAGGGCCAAAGAAAGAAATGGGCGATCATTTGTTCACTGCTGCCAGACTTTTCTAGTCCTCTTGCTCCTACTTCAGGGGGAAGACGTGGGTCGCCTTGCGCACTTCGAACGTGGCCACCACGTTCGCCTTGAACGTGGTGGAAAACACGGGTCTTATGATTCCGCTCGTGGTTAAGAAACTTACGGACAAAATGGTTGTGGGGAACTACCGAAACATATTGTATATTTTTTTCCATTATCATGTACGTACACTAATACATATAAATCTTTCAGGAGTATTGATTTCAAAAAAATAAAACATTTTGAAGTCATCAAAACATTAAAAACAAACGAGTTGAAAGACGAAGGAGTGCCCGTGAAAATCATGAACTTCTCAAGGAAGTGATTGAGCATGCTTAGAAGAACGTTCGTACGCCCATTGCAGGCTGTATTTGGGTCTGTGTTGCGCTCGTTGTGCCCGTAGTTACCATCCCTGATTCACCACATCTTCTTGCACTCAGACAACGGCCGAGAGTGGTCACTAACGTGACGCAGGAACTCGCGTCTCCTGACGGCGCACACACGCATCAGTGACAGACAGTCATGCTCCGCGCTGTGGCTGGCCCGGGGTGAGAAGCCGACCAGGTGCTTGTGGAGTTCAGGCAGAGAGAAGGACCGAGGGTGGTTGAAGTCCAACCGCTTTCGGGCTCTGACGACCTTCTCCCTGTTGGAAGCATTCTGACTGACACCGCCTCCTTCGCCGGCCTGGCGGCCTAAGGCTTGCGACCTCACTGAAACGCAACAAGACAGGAGAGTCTGAAAGCCACGCGCGCAACGTAGGTGTGAGTGAACTTGTCTCACCTGGTCTCCTTGGCGCCTGAGGAGGCTCTCTCAACCGCGGCGGTATGCCCTGCTTGTCAGGTGTGCACTCGTTTTCCTCCCTGGGGTCGGACGAGGTGGAAGACTCAACGAACGGGTCGAAGTCGATCTCGGCGGCGACGGCGACAGCCACAGCGTCCTAAAGTGAACTTGTGACACTACTGTGAGCAACAGACAAGGACACACATACACTCACCTTTTTGTGATTTGGGAAACCGCGAAAAGTAGGTTTAACACGACCTCTAACAACTCCACCCTTGCCAACGGCACCAGCGGCGCCAGCATCAACCTGGGCTTCCTCACAGTCCATCCTCGACTTCTTCGAGGCTGACGCTGGTGGAGTCACTGGGAGTGGGAAACGCGTCACAGTGTCTAGTTCATTCAAGCCACCTTCTTCTTTGTGAGATCTTTTTTCTGGCGTCGCTTGCGACGTCGTCCAGTCTATGGGAGTCACGCCCAAGTCGGCGAAATCAGAGTACTAGAGACAGAAAAAGTAGAGCCGTGACCACATTTGGGAATCTCTTCAGAGGATTCTCGCTACTCACATCTCCTGCTGGCGTCACGTCGTGGTCCAACTGTCTCTCGGCCGCCTGGTCTTCTGCAGCCGAGAAGTCTCCTTTGACCCCTTCCCCATTAAAGATTCTTCTCATGGCTACGAGGCTGTCCACGCACATTACCTCGCTGTCCCATGAGTTGCCCTCGTCTCCACCGTCGCGCGTGGCGGCGGCCATCTCGGCCAGTAAGAGTGGGAAGTCATAGTTGAACCCGTTGTGTGCCACCAGACAAACAGGATGGCGCAGGTGGCGCAAAAAATGCCTCACGGTAGCAGCGCCGGCGCGGTCGAACGAGGCCTCTTGGTCCAAGTTGAAGTTATCTAGGCCTAAAGGAGGAAGAGGCCTATGGGTCGTCAGTCACAAGGAGTCACATCATGCATTTCTCACCAGTCATATTTGCTACGTCGAAGGGGACTCTAGCGTTCGGGTAGAAGCACATGTTAAGCTTGTTTACCACTCTGGGACACTCCACAACTTCTGGAAGGTCCGACGCCCTGAGTGGATTTGACGCCTGTTCAGACTCTCTCCTGCGTTCCGTCAAATCTTTCTCAAGCTTCGCCAGCATCTGCATCCCTACCGCCACCATGCTCAGCTCCGTCATCCGAGTCCTAAGAGTGGGAAAGACAAACTTAGGCCGCTACCTTCGTACTTGGCAGCACAGCGGTGCCAACGAAGTTATCGTCGTGGACGCCGGCAAGAAAACTTGCCTTGGATTAGCCCTAGCCAATCCAGTCCCCTCGAGGTCCAGGAATACCAAGGTCTGGAAGGCACTTTCGACGTTATCTTCGCCTCTTGTCTCCTCTGTCGTTGACGGTGACCTGAACTGAGGAGTTTCAGGCTTGTTGGGGCAAGCTTTCGACGCCGCAGAGGCCTTTTCCAGCTTGCTCAACTTGGCCAAGAGAAAGTCACGGGTGCTGGCACAGACGGGAGGGATCGAGCCTAAGCACGTGCACAAGTGGTCCACAATGAAGCACGTTACATCATCAGTCATCAGGAATATCTATTCTTACCCTCCGGCCACACTTTCTCAAGTCTGATCCTCAGCGTCTCGTCGTCCAAGGACGAGGACGTCTTTCTGTCGTCGAGCTTCTTCTCCATCATCGGAGAATGCAATGAAAACAAAAACAGCAAGAAAACTGTTCGCACGACGAAGGAGAACACAACGTTCTCACTCAAGTCCCGACTGGCATGCCAGTGCCAGCTGCTTCAGTCTGGGTCCAAGATGACACAGACCCAGGACGTCTTGCTCGCCAGTCACTACTGGAGCGGTGAATGAGTGAGTGAGTGAGTGAGTAACTGGCAGGGATCGCTTGGCATTGGCAGGTGAACGAAAACAGAAGTCAGAGCGTCGCTTTAAATCGCCTCCTGCCTGTCCAGGTGCGTCTGGAGGTCGTAGATGTCTGGTATGGGTGGCGGATGCGTCATCCGCTGCAGTCCGGGACTCAGGCACTCTTTGGATCTTTGAAGGACACCCTTTTCTTGAAGAGTTGTTAGTCACTCGCGGTGGCATCTGACTGTGAAGGTTACTGCATACATATGTTATCTGTTAAGTAATACAACATGAGTCAACATCAGCGTGACGCAACAGGAACCTACGGTTGGGATTGCACCGACGCCGCTGTTGCTAGGGGACGCCCCTGTACAAAGGCGGGAAATTCAAATTTTCGAATCGGCCGTAGGCGCCATCCCTGCCCGACCCGGACAGCTGTTGCTACAGCTGACCACAGCTATGAAGTGACCCAAAATAAACAGCATGTTTCACTTCGTCACGCGTCTCTAAGGACAGCGAGGAGTTCGCACTTTGCTCCGTGCTCGTCGCCTCCCACCCTCTCATGTCTTCCTCTCTGCTGAAGCGTCTTGTCGACAAGGAGTTCAAGGAGCTTGAGTACGGGGGCAAGAAGGGGAAGACCGACGTCGAAACGGCAAAAAAGAAGAAGAAGAAGGCGAAGAGCAGGAAACACCGCGTCCGGGTCGCCGGCGCCGGTTTCGCCTTTCCGGACTGTGATCTTGAGGGAGAAGTTGGAAGCGAGAAGAAGAAGGCCGAAGTTCTGAAGTCTCTCCTCAGCCTGTCCGCAGCCTCCAAGGTAAACGCCGACGTGGGTCGGGCGCTGTTGGAGCACCAGGAGAGGGAAAAGAGATTCAAAAGGAAAGGTGCGGAGAAAGAAGAGTCCGAAGACAACCAGACTCCGTTCACAGAAGAGGATTTTGAGAGCTGGAGCAAGGCCCACTTCATCAACTCCAAGTTACCGGACAACGACGACAACAATAAGAAGAGGAAGGAGGCGGACGAGGAGTCCTTCTGAGACTTTAGGGTATCAACGGAGGTGTGGGACTTGATGCCCCTCTTGGAGAGTCGCACGGCTGGCAGGCTACACTTAACCTTGGCTGGCGTCTTCCTGACCTATTACACGTTGTGGGTCTTCGGCTCACCGTTCGTAGAAGAGAAGTACAGGCCAGCGTTCCATCTCTTCTTCCCAGTGCCCGTAGAAGTGGCCTTGGGCGCCCCCGCCTTCGTGGCCACAACAGTCTTCATGGTCCTGCTCGCCAGGGCGTACCAGCTCGTCAGGCAAGACAGGAGAGAGGCAGAGGAACGGAGAAGCCAGTAGACCATGAGGTAAGAGTTACACACAGGGATTACAATGCTCGTCGTGACTCGTCATGTACAGGGTGGTCAAAGGAGACATCCATGTTTATTGAAGTAGCTTACGATTACAAAAGATGGACGCTGCTGCTGGAATGCCCTGTTCAAGATAGGAGTTCTTCCTGCCGAAGTTCTCTCCACCGAAAACCCTGAATGTTTTTCTTTTTGGGTCAAACTCTTCTACGCGGGCAACGTCAACTTGTGTTACGTTCGACGCGATTTTGCCCACAGAATGGACCTCCTGACAGAATTTAAACCTCTGCAGCGAATGAAATCGTTTCTGCTACATTGAGCCATGAACTGTGTTCGTCATCACTCTTTTACCAGCATGGCCTGATGTAAGATATGGATTGGGTCATCTTGTTGGGCGTGTCTCTTCACTTCCTTGGACACCCATCCTCTTTGATGCCTGTTTTATCCTTGATCCAGCCTAGGAGCTCTGAAGAAGAGCGCAAAAGGCCAATAGACGTTACTGTCAGAGCGCCGCTCGTGCATATGAATGGAAATGTAAATTCGCATCCATATGCTTATGAAGCGTAACTTGATTCGTGCCGAACTGAACTTGCCATAGACGTTAGCATAAACCCCGGCTGGAAACTCCGGATGGGCACATTCATAGCCAAACGATGTCAATCCATGAATTTCATAATTGTCCTTCTTCTTAACCACAAGGGGTCCACCGGAGTCACCCTGTGTGAGTCATGTAGGTCGTTGCGCTCAGATTGTGGCACTGAGGACATGCTAGACATTCACCTGACAGGTATCCTTCCCGGGAGCACCTGCGCACAGCATGTTGTCAGTGATGTCTTCAAAATAGTATATTCGGGCACAAGTCTCTTGGTCCACGATCTGGAGGTCCACCTGTAGTTGGGAAGCTAGGATACGTATGCTGGCCACAATGTAAGCTATTTGGTGGATAATTACCTCATGAAGCTCTTTAGGGGGTCTACCGCCGAATGAGAGAGTGCCCCATCCAGTGGTGACGGCCTGTAATGAGTGCGTAGCTACATATTGGGGGTGAACAGGTGAAGCCTGGACAATCTCGCCTACATCGGTCCCTGCCTTGGGTGCGAATGTTGGCAAACACGCTGGTCTGATGTGCTCATGATCACCGAAAAAGATGGGCGTCATCAGCACCAACACCGCAATGTCATAGTCTGTAGTGACACGGTCGTATTTCGGGTGTGATATGATCCTAAGTCAAGTAATAGTTGTTACTGCAACTTTTTGGAAGGCCCCGGTACCAAATGCCTATTTTTTCAAAACCAAAAATTTGAGCGTCCGAATACTGTGCAACACATGGGTGAGGGACGGAAGATTAACGTTCCTTACTCCTTCACATCGACAGTGATGGCGTCGTCGTCCTTCTCGGACGTGTCGTGCTCGCCCAGCAGGAGCTGGATATGTTTGGGTTTGGTGCTGAAAAATTGGCCATGAGTGCTGACAACTGTGAGGTACGAGCTTTGGCGGGACGCTCACCGCTCCACACAATGGGCTGCTGTCAGCGCCGTCTGGTGATCGATCAGGACAGCACCGCAGAAGGTCTTCCTCGTCCCGTAGGTCATGCCCACCTTTTGGTTTGTCGAGAAAATGGTCATCGTTCACATGTGTAGAGATCATAACGGCTGGTGGATTAATTCACGGACTTAAAAAAAGATCAGTTAGTCCCAACTGAAACTGGCGAGTTCTTAATACTTGTTTGGCTCGAGCTGACTCGATTAGTGATGTTGAAAAATGCCAGAAATCGTCCTCTGTTGTCGATACCTTTCGAGTTTGAGCTCCGCGGAGCAAGAAAGTTTTCAAATTTTGTTGCTTCGTACGAGTCTTTTCCAACCCTTTGGAATTTCAAATCAAAGTAATGAGTTAATGGCCGAAAAGCATCCCGATCTCTGCTCACGTGGTGCTGTTGACTCTCATACCTGCCAAGGCCATTCATTTTTTTCTGCTGTCGTTCCCCCCACAATTTTGGAGACGGGCTTTGCTATTCCACAGCCTGGGGCAAGAAGTGAATGGTGAGGATGTGCAACTTACGACCGTCATCGAGCACACGCTCCTTACGGCAGTTTTCGATGCCGCACTCTGCGTAGCACCTGAAGCCCTTCCCCACGTTGGCGTCGTCGTCAGAGCTGAAGGTGACTTTCATTTTCTTGTCGCTCAGTGAAAAGAAGGGTGGTGGAACGTCTGAACCACAAAAGCTGGAAAGAAGATCCTGTCAATTTATCGCATTGTGCATTCACGATTGTCTGGGTTACGTTTGCCCGTGTTAGCTGTTTAGGGCCCCAAAATTTCCTTAGAAGGCTTGTTTTTTTTGTTTTTTTTTGGGTTTTTTTCCCTCCTGAGTGAGAAAGGCTGATACAGTGGGACACGCTTACATGAATCAAACTTAGAACCATTCTATGCAGTGAAACCTCACACCTCTTAAGGTGCCAGTGTGAATCACTATTTTCCCTTGGGAGGGAGTGCGAATCAGATTCAATGATGATTACATTGTGACATTTTCTAAGAAAAGTCGCGTATTTCAAGGAAACCAACAACGTAAAGTCTGCTCTGTAGGTGTGAAATAGTCGTGTGAGCTTTCAAACGTTTGTTTACATAGCTGTTATTGGCTCCATGTTAACTAAGGGAGTTTTGGCTGAATGAATGAGAATTCTGGCTCCTTACAAACGTGTTCCACTGTCTGTGGTCCACCAATGTGTTGACCTCACAGCCAGAATTTGTATTCGGGTCACACAGGACCAGAATTAGTTGAATGAGAGCTTTATATTGCCTACACAACACTTTAAAGGCAGTGTTTACCCTCTGCCTATCATCAATCTTTGTTCTGCTGTCTGGAAAAGACCTTGGCTTTTGCTGTCGTGTTACCAAAGCTGCATTTCCACACAGAAAATCCATTAGCAAGCCTCCGATTCCCAGTAAAAAATGATGTTATGTGGCCCCCCTGGAGGTGTACGACAGTAGATAACAATGCTGGTTTCAGCCAAACACTTTTTGCCACTGCAATGATGACTGACTTTCTCTGAAGCACCAGCTAAAAGTTGCAACCCTTGAATGGGCAGCAATGCACAAACTCATGTCGAGGCTCCATCCTAAGAGTTGCTGATCAACGAGGACTGATCGAGTGTTGCTCTGGCAAGGAAGTCGAGGACGGAGGCAAACAATGTCTGGCACGAAAGACATGGGGAGAAGGCCCAGAGGCCTGAGTCGTCTTTTCAGGGAAGCGCCAAATGAAAAAAGTATGTGGCTTTTTTGTTCGAGCAATGGTTAAAGTTGACTGATTTTCAAAGAAAAGAGTCGATTTGTTAAAGGCAAAGGAATGTTCAGAAATTAGATGAGAAAGCATGTTGGACTGGTGCTGTTTGAACTTGCTGGTTTTGGCATTGGCTTCGGCACCGCTTTCGGCATGGGTATTTCATTTTTTTTTTTTTTTTGGAGAATTTGTTAACTTCCAAGATGAACAAAAACTTGAGACTCCAACAACTCTTTTTTGGCAAATCTCTAAATCTCTCCTGGTTGCTTAGAAAGTAACGTTTGTTAATGGTCAATCCTTTCTGGGACACACTGTATACACATGAAATGAACTATGCGTCATTTTCAGCCTGTCCGGGTGAAAGATTTCCAGCTGTTTTTGGCATGCTTTTAGCAAAGTGATGGCATTGATATATTTTGTAACTTAATCCGTTAGCGATGGCATCAAAGAAGTTCCTAAGCTGTAAGAACGTCGATGTCACCGTTTGGCGCGTCAACGGTGAACACTTTGCTGAAAATGACTGATACTTCCCCAAACTTGTTGCCAACCACTCTTTATATACTGTGTATACAATTATAAATCTGATATATAGTTTTAACTCTTACGTCATCTCTATGTCGTCGCCATTGTCGAATGTCAGCTCGTCCCCCTTGCACCGGGTGCCGTCCTCCAGGTCCATGAAGTCGCACGAGATTTTGATGGCATCGCAGTCTCTGCCTTTCTGAGCGCGAAAAAAAAGGGAAAAAGATGCAAGAAAAAGTTGCAAAAGATGCCGCTGTAATGGAGACTTTGCACTTTCCCTACTTTGCAAAAAACTACTCAGAGCTCTCAATGGACGCTGTCCTGCTGCTAAATGCGGCGTCAGGCGGGAAACTTTGCGTACCTCAAGTTTGCGGACGCAGAATTTCCCTGCAGGATACTTAGTTTTCTCGTCAAATCTGCCATGACTCGTCAAGACATATCTGCAAGACATCAGAGCTGTCCGTGGATCAGTGACGATATGCTGTGCACTTGCCTGTCCTCCTTGCCCAGGTCGGACAGGTTCAAGTCGTTGTTGCAGGGTGCAGCAATGTCCTTGGCTAGCGACAACGAGACCCAGGAGGCGTGGAAGAGCAAGGCCAGGATGGGTCTCCACAGCAACATGTCTCCAGAGTAGTGTTCTCGCTAGAGCAGCACTATTTGTCACAAAAGAAAGTATTTCTTTCCCAAATTTTCAAGGGCCAACGCAACTTTATGAGTGGCCCTTAAGAAAGTGAAAATAGTTTTTGGTAAAAAAAAAATGACAGTACTATGTACTTTTGTATACAGTGACAGTTCTATCTTTTGACACTTTTTTTTTATACCAATAACAAATAATAACGGAGATGTGTGTGAAAGAAATGTGTAACCAACCTGGTTTGACTCTGAATTTCTCCACTTCGGCCTCACCTGACTGTGGCAGACAGTAACAGGCCAATATGAGCAAGTGGGACTTGGTTCAGGATGCTCAACAAGGGACGAATGCTTTGGGAACCCTGACTTCAGGAGACGGAACCTGAGCACAAATAAACAGGTGGGAAATTTCGTTTTGGGCAGCCTCGCTTTGAGGGATAGACAAACAGGGTTGGACAGCAAAACACTGACTCATGATTCGGCTGAGAATTTAAGTTTGCCGCCCAGGAAAATGTCCCCTTTGCAGTGAATTTAAATTTCCCGCCAAAATGTGGGTAAGCCCTCTTCCGATTAACTCAGTCGGAGGGACTAGTGATGCAATCGGGTTGAGCCTGAGCTGGAAAACCCCGTTTTGACCAGCCAGCGTGAACTAGGTTGCCGAACTTGAGGGTCAGCGTGATCCCTTCCTCTACATCCGACCTCAAGCTCGGCCTATTCTATGATGGTGCACTAAAGAATACTCACTGGCTCGACTCAGCCAAACTCTCTCATGAAATTGATTTGTGCATTTGAAATGTGACCTGACAGTCATTAGTTTGCTTTAGGCTGTTTTGTGACTCGATTTAAACGGACCTGACTTGAAAGGTTCCTCAACTGACCTCGGTCCGAGCTAAGCCAGATTTCCTCAGTCCAAAACAATACGAAACCGATTCTTTTTTTTCAATCCGATTACACCAATAGGTGGGACTTCATTCTTGGTGTTTTTTTATTACACCCTGTAGTAATGGATACGTGACCAGGAAAAGGGAAGGAAAAGGCAGTGCACTTTTCATGCTGTGAAGTGTCCAAGGCTTCCTGAATCCTCTTATTTTTTTCACGAACCATTCGTGATCACGCCGCAGCAGGTTTGCAGCGTGATAAGTCGGGTCGAGAAAATCCGGATCTGGTGGGAACTCCGGGATCAAAGACTTCCGAATCCCAGTTGGAGCAAGGACTGAGGAAATCCGGGGTCAGGTCAAGGATCCAACCCGACTCGGGTCGGGCCGGATCGTAAATGCTGTGCAGTATTCTTTTTTGCCATAAGAGTGAAAGCTCTTGACCATAGTTCACTTCCCTCAATCTTGGACAAAGCGGTAAAGACTTGAATAAGAATGGAGTTGCAGCCGCACCTCTCAAGCACTTGTTGGGAGTGTTTGAAAGCTGTTAGCACTGACTGCACCTATACTTTCAGAGCAACGAGGATACCAACAACAGGTGCTGAATGACATGGAGGAGCTGTGATAACTGTTGCTAGGGAGATGCAGTTGTAAGAACCACCGTCCCTTCAACAGTAACTGAGTCTCTTGAGCACTTTTCAGAAAAAAAAAAAGTTGCTGCATCTCCCCAGCACTGTTAAAAATTTAAATTAGAAAGGGCCCTTGAGCAGTATCGAAGCTTGAATAGAAACCGGACATGAATGTGACAGTAACTGCGGTTGTTATACGTGACTATATGATATGGGCCTCTCAGTAGAGATCTCTTTGTAGAGGTGAGGGTTTTTTTTCTTCAATGCTTGGAAGAGGTAGCAAAACTTTTCAGCAGTGGCAAACTTGACCTTGGTGTCATGTCCAAGGCCCCAAGCGGCTTCCCCATCTGAGTGGTAACTGGGGTCAGTCCCGAATCCCAGATGACTCGAGTCAAGAGCCATCACTACTAGTGAGGCGAGACACGATTGCATTTCGTTATCCTTTACCTTGTCCTGACTCAATTGTTGCAAGTTTCCTAATGCACTGAATTCGCACGACTCACGCAGCTCGGGAACTCGTGCCTGTCTCGTTTTTAAAGTGCTCGAACTTCCACCTTTGTGAGCAAGTGTTTGTGCTTCGTTTATCACATGACTACACTTGTCCACTGACAGACATTGTAATTTTCTTGTCCATATTCAGCACAATTCTTCCTGGCTTTGCATGTGACAGGTAATGAGTCTAATATGTTACATATGGGCAGGTTGATTAAACGGCGGCTGTGTTCACGTAACATTGCTTAATTTTTTTGTCAGAGATCCTCGAAATTCAAGACAAACCTTGCATCCAGTTGAGGTCCTGGCCAGCAGTCAGGACTTGTTCTCCTCCAGGAGGTCCCAAACGTTCGTGCACTGACCCCATCCTTGGCTCCTCGTGCTTTCTATCCAATCTGCACAGTGGAAGAGAGGCTTGCAGGGTGCTCCTTTGGCACCGTGGATGACCTCACCGAGAAAGAGGAGGTGATTCTGGCCCTGACCCTTCTCAGAATAGCCTGCAATTTGTCTCTCTTAAAAATAGTACCGACGACTGTAAAATTGCATCAGTGTCTCTGGCGCCAAAAAAAGTATGGCACGTCTACTGCATTAACGAAAGTACTGGCACACTTCAAGATCCCTCATAAATCTTCACGATAGACGTGATCATTGATGATGGTGCAATTTGGGTCCCGTTGGCGTCCTTCAAAAACTCAAGTTAGTTTGGTTGAGGTTAGAAAAGCTTAGATTTAGGTTAGTTTAGATCTGGCTTATATGGTTCTGGTTAGTTTGGATCTGGTTTATATGGTTCTGGTTAGTTTGGATCTGGTTTATATGGTTCTGGTTAGTTTGGATCTGGTTAGTTTGGATCTGGTTAGTTTGGATCTGGTTAGTTTGGATCTGGTTAGTTTGGATCTGGTTAGTTTGGATCTGGTTAGTTTGGATCTGGT
>JAAUXU010015513.1_pt1 | contig 25753 bp, 23 predicted proteins | sample 7278151 | NCBI WGS metagenome assembly JAAUXU01 (sample SAMN14350113, study PRJNA611818) | marine sediment metagenome | isolation source: surface marine sediment (1.8m) | place: French Polynesia: Moorea | collected 2018-08 | reverse complement strand
GTCGTAGTAGTAGTGGGTCCTGAGGCACCGGGGGTTAGCTTATCTGGGCATTCCTTCATGCGACACACGAGGCTTATCGAGGAGGGGTGTGTGTGGTGTTGAGGCCCTCCTAACAAGGTGCCGATTGAGGCAAACTGTGGCGAACTGACACCTCTGCCTCTCTCTAGCTCTCGATTTTCTGGAGACGAATGGGTTGGAACAAAGGGGTGACAAAGGAGGAGATAGATAGGAAGGACCATATCGGGAATTAAGGAGCAGTTCGTCGTACGTATTCTTTCTTGGACTCGCCGCTGCCGACCCCGCAGGGCTACCGAGACCGGAGCCCGTCGAACGTGCCTGCGACACTCATTCACGCACCAGGGTGGGTGCTGTCTGTCTGTCTGTCTGCCCGTCTGTCGGTCCGTCTGTCAGTCCGACCGTCCCTCTCTGTCGATTGCAGTGTCAACACTCACTTGGTAACCACCGACGTCGCCTTGGACTCGGAGGAGGGGGTGGGTGGGTGGGTTGACACAAGCCAAATGAGCCGAATGACATTAGCTTAACCCCTTCTGCCCTCATTTTCTCCAGTTCTGTTAATGCCTGCTAGCTGCTACTCTAGGCCGCTTCTTATCTGACGCGTTGCCTTTTTCGGATCCCCCGAATTGCCTTCTGAGTCTCTCAAAACCGCCACTGAGAAGCTCGAGTGGAAGAATGAGAGTCCAACCAGGCTGTGGGTTTTCAGATTAGAATAATTGGGAGCTCGGCCAGTGGGGAGCCTTATGCTATTACGTGCTTTCCTACCTACCACTCACCGCTGCCTGGGTCTAAGTAGTGCAGTGACTACTGGTCGGAGCGATGCCCCTGTTAGTACAGATCGCCGTGGCTTCGTACCTCAACTTGTGGCGCGTCCCTGGTTGCAATTAGCACAACTATCAGATAGCCATTTAACCGTAGAGAGCCCGCTGAGTGTTCGCTTGGCTTGCTCAGCTCATGGCAGAGAGAGCTGAGGGTGATTGGCCTGATTAAATGAATGAAAAGTCGTCGCTTTTCTCCTCCCCCCCCCTGACTGCGTGGGCGAAATGCCTTTGCGCGTGCACAATCCCCTTTGTGGCATTGTCTCGTGTCACACGCACAAACGCCCCAATGACGTGCTCAGTTTGTCCGAACGTGCACGGGTCGTCGTGCTTCGGATGGAGCCATAAAAGGGGCCTTTGACACCCTTCCATGTCTTTTTTTCTCCCTCCCCGCCAACTGTCAGCCCTGGTGCACATGACACGAAAAGGCTTGACTCCGGAGGGGAATTAAGATTTATGTCAACGACCGCGTTTTCTCCACTTTGCACATGTTTGGTGCGTGCACCCTCGGCCAGGATACTGACATTTCTTCTCCTCGGTACAAGTGTTGCGATCAAAGACATTAAGGAGGCGTGTGAGATGTGTACGTTATGGTATGTACTGATTTTTTTCCTCCTCTTCTTCTCAAGGAGACAGTACGTGCGTGACCTCCTCGTGCACGGCTCACTTTATCTTGTGGTGCAGGAAAAGCACTCTTGACATGGCACATATGGCATAGAGTTTCTGCTGATGGAATTGAGCCGCTGTGGCAGTCCAGAGCTGACAGCATCAGTGCTTTACAGCACTGTAAAAAGACAGTGGTGCATACACTTCTGTGCCAAATGTACGCACGGTAGACCAGATAGATCACTCTGGGAAAAGTGCACATTACTTACAGTGGTACCATTACTTCTTTGGTCACCTCCCTTCCCGGGGCAGAAATTTCACGCAAGCTGTCTGAGGTCTTCCACAGTCCTTTTAGTCTTTGCGTTCTAAACGTTTCAATTGTGACAGTTGCGAGATACACTGTAAAACGAAGCACTAGGACTAATAAAATTGACCCTTATAAGCGTCTGATTCTGGTACAGTGGACTCCGCTTAAAGTGACACGCTTGGGTTCCAAAACAAATTCACTACATTTTTCCTTCATTTCATAGAGATACTGTTTTGAGACAAAAAAATCTCTCACCACATGCGGTTGGATAGTCAGTCTAAGCGCACATTATCTGCTGAAGTTAAATACTTTTCATTTTGTGCAAAATAATCCCTATGTCGAGTTATCCTTATGTCAATTTTACTGTGCATTTAATACATGTTTCCTCCTAGCGCCAGTAGTGCTACAATCTATATTGAGTCCTCATACACATCGGCAGTTTTGAAGTTGAACGTCATGAGTTTCTGAATGAAGTTTCATTTTGACTGTGAGGATGAATTTTTGCCTCTGTGTTTTGGAGCTGTGACCTTCCCTGCTGGACATAAAAAAAGGGAGCAATATTCAGAAACGAGTAAGGGTAATAATGCGTAAAATATTCAATCACTTTTTTAATCTCTTTCTCCTTTGCATTCTACTCAACTGAAATGAAGACATAGTGAGTCCTCGGGTCCCCTCGCTGCCTTCAAAGTTTTACAGAGACAATACAAAAGGAGACTAGGTCAACATCTCAAATTAGACCTGCTGAGTTACTGGCTTCCCCATGGCCTTCAAAATCTGAAAATCTTTATTTGTCCTAAACTTATGTAGTAAAACTGTATTGCAAAAGAGGGGGCTTACGGAACCCTTTTTTGAAAACCATTTGGCATTAGGTAACAAATTGCTTAGATGCACTGAGGAAAATTCCGAAATGGTCATTTTTTGGTCCAGCCCACTACATTTAACTAGCACTTTGGCGCTACCCATTTTGCTGGATAGGAAGAGTGACAAAACTAAAATGCTCACCGCCTGCTCCGCTCACCACGTGGCCCTGGTGCAAAAGCCGGACGCACTCGTACATACGGCCGTCACGTTGCGTATGATGGATATGAACTGGAGCAAGCAAGTCTTGCAAGGACTACTGTGTAAGGGTTTCCGACGTGATCTGGGCTATAGCGCAGGGTTGCCCAAATTGTAATACGCTGGTGGTGAGCGAGAGGATCTCTGGCAGTCCGATATCACAGGAAAAAAAAACGTTTTCCCCTTGTTGCATTTGTGGTCTAAAAGGACACAGTCCGGTGTGCTTTCCGTGGACTAGTAATCTGTGTGGTTTGGAAGCTGACAAACACACAGTTTAATGGACAGTGGAACCCCTGCCCTAGTATATAGCAATCCTTTGGTCCTCCACACAATAACGTTTCATGAACATTGTACTGATATCTATCGCTGCTCTATTCTAGTCGGCCTCTCATACAAGGTGCAATTTTTCGCCGAGAGTGAGAAGGAGGAAAGGGAGATTGAGCCCCAAGATGTGCGGGGGCGCCGAGAAGGGGGTAAAAAGGCTAACTAGATTATTTGTTTATCTGTCAATTGTGATGCCAGATGGCCTCATACAGGCTGACAAAAAAGGGAACTGGAACCGAGTAGTCAAAGCTCTACTGAACCCGCTTTGTTTTTCCCCCTCTTTCTCTGCTCTCATTCCTCCTGATTGAATCAGGACCACGATCCTTGGAGGAGGTAAAAAGTGCCTCGCATCCCACACGTCTTTTCCCACATTTAGTAGTAGTGGAAGCAGTAGAAGAAGAAGGAGGAGGAGGAAAGGAGACCTTTAAAACCTATCAGAAACCCTTCAAATCTGAACATGTGTCAAAGATATCTTTGCTTTTATCGCCTATACGCGCGCGCGTGCGTGCGCGCACGCACACACAAAGCCCCTGGAGGTGGGCACTCACTCACACACGCACGCACGCCCATTCTACTATTTCTGCCTACGTATACAGCACGTTTCGTGCGGCATTTCGAAGTGGACAGAAATTCCTTCTCTTTTTTATGCCTCCCCGCCGATTTTTGCCACCGAAGCAGAAGGAATCTCAGACGTGTGAAATCCTTTTTACGGCTCCACCATTGTCTTCTTCTTCCCTCGGCCTTTTCTTGCTCATTTTATATTCTTTTCCCAATCAAATCAATACGGAGGCGAAAAAAAAAGAAGCAGATAGGGTCCAGTCAATCCCGCCAGCACCGGCGGCAGCACCATGGGCAGGGCCGGCCGCAGCACCGGCGGCAGCACCGGCGGCAGCACCGGCGGCAGCGGCTTTTAAAATACCCAAGCGTGTTCACACTTTATTTCCCTTTCACCCCCACTGCTGCCCCTGCCCGAGCACACCTTTTCAACTGCCAATATCAATATCACGGAACAAGTATTTACGAGCACATAAATTTGGTTATGTGTACTCAGAAGAAGAATCAGAGATAGATAGCGCGACTCCCAGGGCCACTTCAGGGTCAGGTCCCACTTCTCTCAAGCACCCTGCTACAATGGAGCACTCTTAAGAGTGTGTGAAACGTAAAGAGAGCTCCACCAGACCCGACATGGATGAAGTACTTGACGCACTGATGTAGCTGTAAGGAGAGTTGCAGACAAGTCTGTCTGTCTGTCTCTCTGTGTGTGTCTTAATTCCTTCTTTGGTCACTCACCTCACCCTGGCTGCTGTACTCTAGCACGCAGTTTTTTTGTACTTGCCACTGTAATGATTGTCTAGCGGAGCTGTTGGCTCGTGAGCAAGAGAGATTATATTTTTCGGGTACAGAGATGATCGAGATCGTAGATGGGAGAGCAAAGTGCCTGTGAGATTGAATTGATTAGCCTTTTAAACCAGTCTCACAAGCTCTCAGGAAATGTAGTGAATGTGCTCGCACACCCTTCATCTTCAGTGCATACCTGGGGCAGTGCACGGACATGTAGGACCTGCGTATGTCGTGTACCCACACATGATTCATTCGCTCCCCGGCTCATTTAACGCGAACACCGCCGATTGGGTACTCGGGTGATGGAGAAAGAGGGGCCAGAGTCAAGTCGAGCAAGAGGGTTAAAAATCACTTGGTCTCTTTTTTTTGGGAAGAGATCTGGGTCGTCTGCGTCGCTTGCCTTTAACGAGGCACTTTAAGGAATTTTATCGCCTGCCGCCGGACCGATCAGTATTGGTATTCTCCAGCAGAAAGAGACAAGCGGGGAATTTAGTCGGCACGTCAGACTCTCCGTGAGATGATGCCTCTTTCTCAATTGATTCAGCACTCAATTTAATCTGACGTCTTCCAGGTACCGAGCAAGCGAGGTAACTCATCCACGTATAGGACGGTTTGTTTTCGTGGCAAGGAGAGGCATTGCTTACTTCTCCTTCATCTTTGTCCTCCCTTCTGCCTGTGCTTCATCTCCATCATTGTCTTCGTGTTTGTATTTGTGTTCGTCTTTGTCTTTTGCTACTGCTTCATCTCCTCCTCCTTCATCTTTATCTTCTTTTTCTCCATCGTCTTTTCCTTCTTTTTCATCCTCTCCTGCTTGTTCTCTCTCTCCTGTTTGTTCTCCTTCCCCTTCTTGTTCTCCTTTTCCTGCTTGCTCTCCTTGTTGTCCTCCTTGTTGTCCTCCTTCTCCTTCACCGTCTTGCTCTCCTTCCACCTTCATCTTTTCCTTCTTTTCCTTCGTCTTCTCCTTAGTCTTCTCCTTTTTATCTGCTACTCACATTTTCCTGGAGACTCCCTCAACAGTTGTTTTATTGTACTACTACTTCTGCGGGCGAGAGAGCCTGTTCTGCTCGGGCTCCCATAAACCACCTCGCCTCACTTTTTCTTGCCCCCCTTCAACCCACATGTGTTGTTGCCCTCACTTTCTTGCATTCTTCTTCTCGTTGGCTTATCTCTTTCTCTGTCTATCTTGGCTGCGTGCCTGCCTACTGGTGACTTGACCCAATACTCGATTGCAGGGAGAAAAGAGAGAAGTCTTTAACTCCTTCCAAACGATTTTTTTTCAATCTTGATGTTCTTGTTCGGCGAAGCAATCGTTGCTGGTTTTGTCCGCCCATCCACTTATCGTGGAGCGAGCGAGAGAGGAAAAAAGAGGTCGTTTTTCACCCTTTGTGATTGGCTTTATTTGCCTGTTCTGTCGGGAACTTATCTGAAGTGCAGTAATCCTAACCAGCTCGTTGTGCAGCGGCCTACAGAGTTCCAGCTCATTCAGCCGCGAAGGACCTTTAAAGGATAATAACAGTGGGACTTTAAAAAGGAAACTACAGGTGCACGCAGTGCATTGGTTTCGCTCCAGCCATGCGCACTTTGGCGCAAGTCGTGACCAGCTTCATGTTGTCAGGTGGATTAACAACTGTCACAGCACCGGCGGCCAATTCATCATGGCTGTAGGTACCAAACACCCCTTTGAAGGTGGCCAACAAACAAGCTGAGAGCTATGGGAGCCTGGCTTAATACACTTTGTGGCCGTCCACACGCCCACCAACGTCGAAGAGGCTGGCGGGCCGTCTTCTTGAACTCTCTCTCGTCTTGGGAGATGCTGGGGGTGATGCGAGCAAGAGAAGCGGATCAGTCGCAGTCTCGCATGGCAGACACATTAATGCCCGGGCTGATTTAACAAGTGGTTAACGAGATTCCGCTCGCCTGCGCTCTAAATCTCTTTCTTCTGGCTACGGTTGAGTATTCGTTCTCGGGTGGCTGGCACATAAGCCATGGGTGAGGCTCCGAGGGTATGTTTTTTTACTGCAGGGGAGCAAAGACAGAGGGAAAACAGACCTTCGCACCACCGTTGTGTATATAAAAGGGCAAAAAAGAGATAGGTAGCATTTTCTACTGTGAAAGAGGTAGCAATGAGTCAGCAAGCATGGGGATAATCTTTTTCTTCAGCAGACGAAGAAAGAGAGCGTCTCTAACATCATTCCCTAGGATTAGCTTTTAAGGCCTTCAAAAACATGCGCCCCCCTACCCGATTCCTCCCGTTCAAGAAACATGGGGTTTCATGTGCGTTCGTACAGGGTCCGTCAACTGCACTGTGCCCCGCGGAAAACTGCTTCCAGAACCCAAACGAGTGCATTGCGGCATGAATGGGATCTTTTTTTCCTCAGCAGGATTCCTTCTGTTTGGACGCTTTTGGCTTTGACCACAGCCTCCGGACGCTTCCGGAAGACGTTGGCCGCCTTGCTGACCTCCTCCTCTTTCTCGATCCTGGCGCTGCTCTTGGGTGACGGACTCTGAACGTGGGCACCTTTTCGGAATGGGATGAGTTAGTTCTTCTCCGGCGCAGTCCAATCAAGCTCTTTTAAAAGTCCCAGTGTGTCTGAGCGAGAAAACGAAGAGGGGGGGGGGTGAGGGAGAAGAAAGATGGTCACTGTAATTCACCAGCTATTTCCTAGCTACAGTATGCACTCGGGTTCATCTCTCTCTTCTCTGTGCGCTCTCTGCCTCAACCGTTTGTTACGCCCACCCACGCTCGCTATCAATTATGCTCTTGGTGCATGGCGGCGGCGACGGCGGCCGCCGCATGCTAGTCAAAAGTCACGGCAATGAAGCCGGAATGCCGCACTAAGTGGAAGAAGATGGAGGAGCGAGAGAGTGAAATGAGAAATGGGCGGAAACCGTGGCGGCGGCTGCGGCGGCTGCGGCGTACATCTCGTCGTTATAAGGGGGGGGGGGAAAAGTGGGGAAAAATGAATTTTGACGGGCCTTAAATCTTTGGCTGGTTAAACTCGCCTGTCTGCTGCAGCTAAGGCGTAATTTAGAAGGCAATGAAACTCACGCCTGTTAAATGAGTCTCGCTTGCTGCGGGGCGAATGGACGCGCGCGCAAACACTCCGCGACGGGAGGGGGAACTCCCTGGGAGTGCTCATCAGAAGCCGGAGACTTCAATTCCGGCGATAGCCATCGCAAGCAAAAAGGGGGAGAAATAGATGAGCTCACTCTTCGTCCTCGTTCGTCGCGCATGGCGGGAGAATTTGTCTCCAAGACTCTTTGAAGCAGTGACAGAGCATAAGTAGACGGAGGAGGGGAGGGGGGGGGGAGCTCCAGCCGTACAAAAAAGTCTATCTTTGTGCCCGTCATCACCGCTCCCGGTGCCAACGGCGTTTCGGCGAGCAGATCGCCGTTGAAGTTTCCTTCTCCCTTCTTTTCTCGCTGCTTCGATCGTCTATAAACGTCCGATCTATCTCTTTATGGCACTACGTAGCGGGGGCCAGAAGCAAGTTCCCCCTGCTAACTCCATGGCACTTTCATCTTCTTCTTCTTCTTCTTCTTGCTGTTGCTGCACATGGTTGAACTTGGCCCCGTGTCTGGGCCAGGCGCCGCCCCATCGCCAAATAAGTCTGACGACCCTTTGAACTTATTAGGACTGACGCACTTTTGACTTATTCGGGCCTACTGTCGGCCTTTCTGGGGCGTCTGGGGGCCTGCGATTGAACCACATGCGCCTTCAGACTTGTGGAAGGAGAATCCCCTTCTTTCTCTTTCTTCAACGCTGTCGGGGTCATGCAGGATTGTACCTGGTCGAGGGAGGGTGAAAAAGTTGCCTTAGCATTTCCCCATGCAGCACACAAGGGGTCAGGACTGAAGTTCATCGCGTGCTCGTAGTACGGTTCCCGCACGGGACACACGGTGAGCATGCACGTCATTTCTGAGTGCAGTCTTGATAAAAGATATGGTGAATCTTTGAAAAAATGCTGCAGTGACATATCTTACAGAGAGAAGCTGCTGCAGAGCCTCCCTCTCTGTAGTGGTAATCTCAACGCCAAGAGGCAAGCAAAGTCGTCGTCGAACAATGACTGCGCGCTAAACACACTGGAGAATACAATGGCCCCGGCGAGCATCTCTTTCCTCGTGGCCCCGTCGTAGTGCGGGGCTGCCTGTGTGACATCAATAACGCCAATGCTCCTGCGAGAGTCCCTTGACCAAGATTGAAAAGACAGGGAGGGTGGATTGACAACGGCGGTAGCAGAGGCAGAAGCCCAGGCATGCGTCGCCCCCCTGCCAAGTACGATGTCGGATGAATTAGAATAAGAAAGGCGGAATCGATTCTGGGATCGCCTCTGAATTGAAAATGATGCTGCCAACGCAGCTCATATTGTTCTGTGTGCGGACCCGTGCGGTGTCTGGAGATTGTTTATTTTATTTCTCCCTATCCAGCCTAATCGTAAATTGTCTTGTCATCATCGCTCAGAAGGACCCTCACTGACAAAACGAAAACGTTCAAGGGGGCGAGGAAGAGTCAAAAAGACGGTAAAAGTGAAAACAGTTGTTGTCTTCGTGCGTCCATGGTCTTTTTCTCCTCGTTAGTCGATCTCTCGTTCGTTCTTTCTCTTTGACTGAATGGTTTTTCGCCGCTAACAAGCGTACAAGGCCGTGGCGAAGTCGACGGCCGTCAGTGGTGGAAGAACTGCTCTGATTTTTCTTCCTCTGCCCAGGGTCGTTGTCCCTCCTCCTCCTCCTCCTCCTCCTCCTCCTCCTTGATGATCTTATGCGTGAAGAATTGCTCCGGTTGACATCTCGGGGTCTCTCCGATGGATTTTTGTGCCCGCTTCTCCCTCTGTCAGTCAGTCATCGCCACGATGAGAGCGGTTCTCTTCTCCGCGAAAAACTTGTCTGGACGCCAGCTTTTGAGGCGAGCGCAGGCATTCAATGAGGTGACGACGGCAGTAGCGGCTCATTTGACTCTGCCACTCATCAGTTTGCACCCTTCATTCACGCCAGAAGGATTTCCAATGCGATTTCCAACGAGAAATCGAGCCTTTCAATTTAGGAGGCGATCGCAGCCAGTGATGTTGATGGCGGCTTTGACAACTCTATTGTCCGGTCAAGTGTCATAGTAAGCAAGCAAGTCGAACAGCTCTGCCTGGAACGTACACAAATGCAAATGCTTGGAGGGAGACATTTGTCTATCCGTGCCACCTTTTCAGGCGCTACCTTCAAAACAGCGGATTTAAAAGACTTCAGTGTCGAACTCAGATGAAGAAAAATAGGCATTCAAAGTGTGTGTCTTTAGCTTCTTTTTTTCCATGTACGAAGAATAACAAAAATCTGGGCTGAGAAACATACCAGCTCCAGGGTGCCCACTTGCCTCGACTTAATTTTTGCTTTTTTATATGGCTTGGAGCAGCCTCGGCATCGGCCTTCGTTGTGTAGACTGTGCAACTGAGTCGATTTTTTAGCCCAAAATGAAAAACGCCTAAAGTTGGAACTGGCAACTTTTTTTTTCACAACTCAGGGGATGAGTACACACAGAGTTGGAAATCAATGCTCAACCACACGTAGACACACGCGAATTTGTAGGCTTGGGAAGCAACCCAACCGGTTTTCTTTCGAATTCAAACTCCAATGTTGAAAGCCCCAAATTCCAGCCCTACGCCGAGCTATGTAGCAGGTGCATCTTGCGCATTAGTGGTGCATACAGCATCAGATTCAAAAATTGAAAAGATGCATCGCTTCCGCAGCAGCAGCAGCGGCAGCAGCATTGGCGAGCGACAACTGCACCGAGGTTAATCTTTTTGGACATGGAGAAGGGGGCAATTTATAGGCCTTGTCAGCCTCTCTCTTACTCCCCGGGCAACCCGACCACCGGCCGGTCAGTCCGGAGGCGAGAATTTTTCAAAACTGACAGGAAACTCGTGTAGGAGAAGGCCTTTTTGGGCAGGGGCTTGAGTGAGACACCAGCAGCATGCCCACCATGTCCAAACGAGGATGCAAAGCAGACGTCTCCATTCTCACGAACACTAAATTACGCCGTGACAAATTGTTGACCGGGCCTTGCTGAATCTCTTATTTTTGTCGCCCCCTTGTGACACACACCTGGTGGCTTTTCCTCTGTTATTTCTTGTGGGTCACATTCTCACAATGTCGCCAGGGGGACACTTTTTTCTACAATGATGTAACTGCGTCCTTTTGCGTTGGGTCGGAGAAAAATGACTCTTTGAGTGTGTTTCTTCATGTTGAGGGGGGGGACCTTTGTCACACAAAGTTCTTTTCTTCGTGTGTGTGTGTGCGTGCGTGTCAATTCTTCTCAGTTTGCTATTGTGGTACGTGGCGCCACATTGGACTTGTCCAAAGTCCTATCTTATTCACATTCAACATCCTATCTCATACTTTTTTGCTGTGCATTAATGAACCGTCGTATAGAGGCCTCTTCTCCAGTTGTTGTTGGCCCTTGGGGAGGGGGGGAGATCGTGCGAGTTCTTCTGGGAATTCCGCACACATGTGGCCAGAGTTCCCCAAATTCGTCCGTACCGAAGAGTCGAGCATGCATATGGGACTCACGAGCGCGCATTCACGATGTCCCTGCTCCTCCCATGTGACACCATCATCTCACACACAGAGAGAAGATGAGGAATTGAATTTTGGTGTCGCTTCGTCGTTCCGCTGCCAGCGTGAGGCCGACACGAATACGTCGAAAAGGCGAAGAAAAATCGGCGCTGTCGCCCGAATCAAGAGAGAGGCGTCGTTATTGATCGTCTCCCTGGGAAGAGGGAAACAGACACGAAAGAAACATTAACTGGGGAGGTGACAGAGTTTGCAGAAATGCTCGCCCACCTCTTGACTCGCTTCTCCGTACCAAGGTGCTGGAGTGCGGACGCAGCATGTGCAACAGCAAAAGTGTCGATGAAACGCCTGGAATGATCATCACTCTCTGTGGCATTGTTTTTTGCCTTCTCTCTCTCGCTCGATCGGATCGTACACAAAACAGACACACCTGGCCATGATTTTTACGGCCGTTCGGCTTCATAGGTTGTGCACATTGGAATCTCGGTAGTGAAATTCGGGTACTTTATGTACGTTACCTGAGGCGGTGTCGTGCCGGTGGAAGTCGGGGCCGGTTTGCCGGCTATACAGCTTTCTTTACCCTTTTTTTGTCACAGTGCGGCATGTCGTCCCGGGAGTCCAGGTATCCGGGTGCCCCGAGTTCTCCTACTCGTACCCGGGAAAATTTTGATTGGGTTACCCGGGAAATTGCAAGAGAAAGTTCTTCTAGCCAAGAGTGCTTGGTTGTCAGAGTGTATAAGCGGAGCTGATAAGAGGCAGACGTGCATAAGTGTGTTTTGTCACAAGTTTGACAAGTGTGCAAATGTGGCTATCAGAAGGTTCAAAAGTGTGCAAATTCGACTGTTAAGAGACACAATCGACACTCGGTTTAGTGAACTCGTCAGTCAACAGGATGGTGTTTACTAAACTGCTTCGCCAAAGTGAAACTCGCCTCTTGAGAAATGAAGCAACAATACTGAATGCTAATCCTGAAAGAACTCTGTAACAGTTTTCTTCTGGTTGCACATTTCTGAAGGCACTCCTTAATATGGAGTGCGAGTTCACCTGAGTGCTGATGCTGGTGCTTTGACAGTACTTCCTGATCGTGCCTAGAGCCTCCAGACACTTAAAGGGTGCAATTTATGAAGTATATTGAATGAGTAACCAATTGCGTCTACTTTAGTCAAGTAGGAAATCATGTTTCTTCTGAGTGTGCTTTATTGGTCAAGTCAGTTCACTCTATGGAAGTTTACCAAGCGCACTAAAGGGGCGCTTTTCGTGCAGTAAGAAAATCGGTAAGCAGTGAAATCTTCACTAAATCGAGGCAGAGGCGAAATCCAGGCCAGAAAATAAACCTGCCCATGTGAGTTTCCAAATTTCATGGGCAACTTGCTTGCTTTCTCGTGATTTCCAAAGTCCCTCAACCCCATCCCAAAGTGTGGCACAACGCAGATTTTTTCCTTTGTTTCTTTCTTCTTCTTTTTGCTTCCATCATGCAAAGCTGTAGCTATAGCTGAGAAATGAATTGATTCAAATGCTGTCTGAAAGGTCTTCTCTTTTTGCCTCTCTCGTCAGTGCAAGTTCACTTTCGTCTGGCGGTCGCATTCTTGATGTCCATATCCGTTGCTCTCTCGATCTCCGTTAAGGAAAAGGAAGCGATATCTGGCAGTACTTATTTGGGAGGAGAGCGCAACGCTGCGCTGCGCTGGGAAAAGAGGACCAAATACAGTAGGAAAATTCCATTCAAACGTTACTACGTCCGTACGTTCGACTTGGCGAACAAATGTACGTACGTACGTTCGGGTGCAGGGATGCATGCGTGCGTGCGTGCATGCATAATTTTCGCAAGATGACACTTGCTTCTTCGCCGTGCAGGTCAAGGTTGCCCTGGCCAACCCAATTGCGAGCAGATTCTGCAAACTTTGATCCTTTGGCCACATACGGACTGACTATGTGTACGTGTCCCGCACGGTGCAGCACACGTGACTTGGACAGCACACGCGGTGGCGTCGCGAATGAGGAGAGAGGTTGCGTGATTCCTTCTGCCTCCCCCCCCCTCCTGTTCCTTCTGCTCCCAGAGGGGCCCCTCAGTTGCGGTTTCTCTTTCTTACAGGTCTGGTCTCGGGCCGCTTTTGCCGCCGCGCAATCGGACCATAAATTATGGTCGGCGGCGAAACAACTTGGAAGATCGAGGACGGAAAAAGAAACCGACGAAGCCCCCCAAATTTGCTCACAACGCTACTCTAAACCCTCCCATCTTTTGCCCTATTTGTAGAGGTTTTGCGTAGTGCCTTATATGTGAGGAAGAGAACGCTACCGGTCTTGAACGGCGGAAGATGGTAGATATGGGGAGAGATGTCATGAAAATGAGTCACTCAGACGATATATGTCCCTCTTGGCGCAAAATTAAATATGTGACATATCCTGACAACCTATTGAGGAGTGTGCTCTGTTGCAGGATTTCTGCGATGAGTCTCAGCGACAAGACGGCGGCGGTGGTGACGAACCAGACGAGGAGGAGGAGGAAGAAGAGGAAGAAGAAGAGGAAGAAATCGGAAGACCCGAGCTCGATCCACCGACCACAGATTCAGTTGTCCAGACCTTCGACCTCCACCGCAAGAGACCAGCGACGACTACGACGTCGCTCCATCTTGGAGGAGCAACGTCAGCGAGAGGTAACGACCATACTGGAGGATCGCTACCAGTTCATTGATTAGCGCTGGAGTAGTGATGCTACTATATAGTGTTTAGCATGTATAGAATGCATCGTGGAAAGGATCTACGGATCACTTTGGAACTGGTGAAATTGATCCTTTTAACTTATCACAAGTGTCTGACCCTTGTTCATTTCTGTTGGTTCCTGTCGTCATCCTTAAGGATCCTAAAAGTCCGCGTAAGCGTTCGTCACTTGCAGCTATTTTCTCAATTACTCAAAGTTGGAGGATGCTGAGGCAGGAGCAGTCACATGAGCAGTTGCTCATGTCTCTACGTACTTGATCAGTCTGCTCACAGGCAGGTGTTGCTTGCAAACACTTTATCGTAGGCCAATGAGTGAAGCTCTGACTGAGTTCATCTACCAGCCTACTTGAGTGGACGTGGCAACGCTGCTGAGGAAAAGCCTTTGGCTTCCACCCCAGAAGGCAGCGTTTTTTGCTCTTAAGCTCCGTAAGGAGTTAGTTATTCTGCAAAAGCGGTTGGGCTGCAGTGTTGTGGTTTTTTTTCAGGGCGAAAGCTTATGCCAACTCCACTGCATCTGCACTCAACTCTCTCTTGCACGCGATTGCGAAAAGTTTGTGCTTCCACAGGTTATGGACAGATTGTGTCTAAGCGATAAAAGCATTTTTTTTTGCTGTTGTAAGCGGAACAACTTTTCATTGGAGAGTTGGCTCCTCCTCCTTTAAAGGTGTTCTCTCATCTCTGTAATCGCGTCGTTAAATCGTTAATTTCGAATCTCCCCTGTCGGGGCCAATGAGGAGAGAACCCTCATCACATCATTGTGCCTTCGTGTACCCGAGTGTGCGTGTGTGTGTGAAAACTGGCTCCCATTTCCCCCCTCTACCTATCGACAAACATCTTTCCTCCCTCAGGCTTATCTCGGCCCTAAAATCTCGAAATCTCAAGCATCTATTTTTGAGAAATGAGTCCCCGGGCTTGGCAAGAAAAAAAAAAGAGCCCAATGGTTGTTTTTGGATAGTAAAATTGCACAAAGTGGCTTCGCTGCTGCTGCCGCTGCTGCTTCCGGCGACTCATTTTGACGAGGGAGAAATTACCAATGAGAAAATAAGCTCACCAAAAGGGGAAGGCTTTAAACGCCCTCTTCATTAAGGCAAGAGTGAGGATTATGGTGGAGGAGAGAGTTTTTCTTCTTCTGAGGTGATATTTTTTTTCTCTGTAATCTCGTTCTTGCTCACTCTCCGATCCCATTTATGAATAATGGGCGGGCGACAGGATCTGCTGATTAACTCCGTGATGTGTCTGTCCTGTGTGTGTGTGAGTAGAAGTAGCTGAGATCAGCTTTGCTCTCATCTTCCCTTCTCTTATTATGCGAGATTGTGGAGTGACCTCCATCTTTGGTAGTTGGTGGTGGGAGAAAGATCACTGCTGGGGGCTCCTCTGTCGATTCAATCAGCTTATGTGCATAAAAAGACATGACTCCATGTTTACGCATTAGTGTGCGCGCGTGCGTGTACACGTATGCGCACCTATCTATAATCCACGCGCGAAGGCCTTTTGTACTACATACCTTTATAGCAAGGTGCGTTTGTTGGATCAGCAGCTGTTTCCGATAAATCACTACGGAGAGAGGAGGAGGACCCCCATGCACAACATGGTTATGGCACCATAAAGCTACCTATGCGAACTGACATAACAATAACCGTTAGATTTACAACCATCACCAAAAAGACTGAATTGTGGTGTGTGTTTAGGCAGGATCTCCATTGATCAGACTCTCTTCTTTGACTTGATGTTAGACGATACTGATTAGGCATTGCTAACAAGGATCGCATAAATTATGGCTCCAAAGTTAGGACATCACCTGCCCGAAAGCGTTGCTGTTCAGGACTTGGCCATTTCTTTTTTTTTTGCATGCAACTTATTAGTTCGTCTGCAGAAACCCCGAAATCGCCTTACTATTTTCCCGCTCTCTCTCTCTCTCCGGAATCCCCGTGCATGCCCGAGAATTACGCATGCCAGTCAACCTCTTAATGTGGCCCTCCCGGGGACCCAAATGGATGTTTATTATGGGCGGAGGAGAAATAGCTTTTGATACGGTATTGTTCGCCTAGCCAAGCAACCTTTTTAAGGAGTGGCTATGATGAAGAAGAGAGGCTGACCCCGCCGGTAACCTTCTTTTTTTCGCTTGTTCCTCTCCTGCCTCGTCGGAGTTCAGAAATGTCGCAACGGCTGAGTGAAAAATGCTCCCAGCATCTCCGACGCGTCGCACTGCTGAGCGGTACGAATTTTCCTCGATTACCCCCAAACGTTGGTGCAACAGCTTCGTTCAGCTTGGAGAATGGCAAATTTAGGCTTACGCTTGATTTCGGAGTCGTTGATGCGTTCGTCGATGGCCCCGGTAAGTTTGCATTTGCGAGGACAGGGTGACCCAAGCAGACGTTGACGTCCTGATCTGATTATAAATACCCTGTCACAGCTTAAAATATTAGGAATCCTGGCCTGTACAAATCTTCTTGATGGCGCACCCCATCATCAGCTGTCAAATGCACAACAGGCGCCCTGGGTTAAATGTTTGATGAGAGCGATATTAGAGGGCGGCTAAAAAGGCTGTTGGAGAGTCGGACGCTCATGCGTCGTCACCCTGTAGAGTCAAGACCGCTTGGTGCGGCAGCCTCGGAGAAAGAGGAAACTGCTCCATTAACCAGGACGACGGTACTGTCAGGCCAGAAAAGAAAGCAACCAACAAATGGAAATTTACCTTTAAGACTGTCCCAAAGTCCCTGGAAGTCCTTGCACAAAGACTTTAAACCTGATTTTAGGGCTACCATTTATTTATACAGTTTCCTTGGCAAGGAAGTGATCCTGAGTGGACTGTTCCCAGTACGTACGTCCAATCGAGGCCTCGAAGTGCCTCTTTTACGTCCTATATTTGTCCGCGTAACCGATGAAGCTACCTTAATAAACAGACTTTCTGCTCCCGGCAAATCAGTAAAAACTGCTCTAATATGCAGACTCGACTGTACTTGCAAAGGCTCGCGTGTGCTATGGGCTTGAACAGCAACTTAGGTTATTCTGCATGCAAAAAACTTTGGAGACCTCTGCAGCTACAAAGCTAAGAACATCACTCCATGCACTGGCTTACACCTCCTTGAGTTACGACTGAGATGTACCCTGGAGATTTGCTCTACGCGTCGGATAAATAAAAGCCCATTCGCATATTTCTCCCTGCTTTACTGCCAAGTGCTCACGTATTTTGCTGATGCTCCTTTATTGGCCTCGATACCTCCGTGGAGAGCGAGAGAGGTGAGTCTCCTTACAAGGAAGCGTTGGCAATTATCGATCCCACGCAGAACCCCTCTCATCTCGGGAGTGGAGGGCACGAGTGACCCCAGAATAATTCATTACTGGGGGATGCTGGCAAACTGCCTGCCGAGGAACAAAACCGCCACCAACAAGCACCCCAGACAAAATGCGAGACAACTTTAGCATGTCTGTGTCTCGAGACGCGCATTTCTTGTGCAATGGCACTGCTGCATTGGAAGACTTTGCTTGGTATTGGCTTCGTCAACCCTGTGCAATCAAAAGCGTTGCTAAATGAAGTAATCTTTTGTTCACAGACGGGCAGAAAATGATTGTGAACAGACAGTTCTGGTGAAGAAGTGCGTGCCTGCGTAGCCTCCATGATTTAAGGCCAAACGATGCTGAAATGGAAGGATGTTCGATGTAGCGTTAGTCGCCAGAGTCCTCGTCACTGTTTCATTCTTTTGCACTTTACAAAGGAAAGTATTTCTTCTTTGATTTACTCCTAAAAAATACCGTCTGTCTCAATTTTCGTGATGCAGGCTGCAGAGGAAGGCTGTCAATAGCGATTTTTCAAAGTATGTTATCTTTTAGGTTTTCCCTTCATGGCGAGTTATTTCTAAAAATTAATCAGCTTTAATGTCTCGGCGCGATGCTTATCGCTGATGCTGCGCTCTCTTCTTTGCTATTGGTCTCCGTGTGTACTGGACGTACGTACAACAGCTCTCTGCTGGCGACTGATCTATGCCCCATTGTTAAGCGATGGTACCCATATGTGGAAAAGCCACCGCCGCGGACAGAAGCAGCGAAAAAAATGGGCTATGTGCGTGAGTCACCGCTAGGGTTGCCAATACTTGCATTGAGTACGAAAGATTTCGTGGGAAGGAGCAGTTTTACTTCAATGCTGCTTGCGTCGATGCAAAAGCTTCCATTACGCGCCCGCATCAGTGTGTGCTGCATATTCTCGCGTGCGTCTGCAAAAGCTGTGTAGGAGACTTTCGTTCACGTTGCACCAAAAATAGACCTTTGATAAATAGACAGAATTAATCTCTTCCTTCGCTGTAATTTATTGGCTCTTTCACCGCTACTTTTTTTTCTCAAATGAAAGACACGATAGCTGCATTAAGGATTTAGCCCGAATGTCTCCTCCTCATGCATCGGGTCGGGCCTGATCTCACTCGCCAGGCTCAAGTGCACACAAACTCGCTCTCTCGTCACCACTGATTCAGTCACTCCTTTTTTTCTTCTTCTTTATTGGGGGTGATGTGGTGGCGATCTCGACAAGGGACCAGGAGGTGGAGAGAGAGTTGTACGGGACGTACGTACGTGCACAGCGGAGTTTTTACCCTTCTTTTGATTGGACAGAGACTCCGTTTAAGCATATCTGCGTCCCTCCTGTCAGCCACCGGAATTGAAATCTGGGAAACTAGAGAGCGAAACCTGAGGAAAAAAAAAAGTTGAGATTAGCATGGGGGCGAAGTCACCGTTTCAATAAAGTTAATAACACAAAACATCCTCCTGTGATCGTGAGCCTTCTTTCCTTCGGTGGACTCTGTCACCGGGGACCGCAACCCAGTCTTATCTGTGGGACGTCAAAGAGTTGACGTCGGGCTCCAGAAGCTCCTCAGACTCGATTATTTTCATCCGCAGCACTAGTTGCAGGAGAGTCTGAACGGAGAAGCAGCACTCACAAGTACCTCGTAACCGATCCTGACCTGACGTCTTGCACCACGCAGACAGAAGGTTACTAAGGCATGACTCGAATAGTCGGAAATGCGAACAATGTTGGAACGTATTAAATCGAAAGTAACACTTATCTGTTCGTCTGAAGAGCCTTTAAGGCAAAGTAGGTGATGCAAAACGGGTAACGTTGCTCAAAAAAAACATATTGCCAATTTGGTGCAGATAAAGGTGTCCAATGATCACTTAATTTCAGTGTTCTGGTATCGAAATGTTCGAACATTTGCTCGACTTTCCAAAACGTCGTGCAAAAGTCACGCCTTAGAGATACTTTGCCTGAAGTTTGAAAGCCGCCATCAATTTCTTGACCCACTCGTCAGATCTGCGAAGGGGTAAAGTACATTTGCCTCAGGAAAAAGAGCCCTCGTCTGGCAATTCGATGCCGCGCCCACTTTCTGCCAAAAATAGAAGAGAAGCGGATAATTAGGGGCACTCATATTTACTGTCATTAGCCAAATGGGCCTGCCCAAAAAGAGGTACAGGAGTAGCCATTTTGGGCGCCGATTAAAGTGATAACCTAATCAACTGTTTGTTTTCTTTCTCTGCCTGCAATCAGGGCATTTAATCTGGGCGTGGTGAGCGCAAAAAAAGCTGCGGCAACAATGGCGGTTGAGTTGCATTTTTTTCCCCCTCCTGTGAAAGATCCACCAAGCTCTTTTATATATCTTTCCTTTAGAGTGTAGAAGAACTTTATTGATATGTTTGTTACCTCTCCACTTGCCCGAGTCACGCCCTAACCCGCCAGAGTCCAACGTTTGCCACTTTATCGCAGGTGCAAAAGGGGCCAGGAGTTCGTCGTCATCTTCGCAATATCCAGTCCAGATCCGTCCGAAGGTGTCCATGGCGCCGGAAGTAACTGTCACCACTGCCACTTCCGCCTCAAAGTTCTCTCCGGAAATGATTGCACAACTCATGGCTACTGGACATATAGTGAAGCAAGACGGTGCGTCCACATGTGCACACCCATACATAGCACTTATCATACCATACAGACAAGTCAGGTAGTTTGCCTTCCCCTGATCTTCCAACGGGAACACCTGTTCCATCTTGTTAGATGTAGCACAGACTGACAATGTGGACTTGACACCCTGTACAATTCTGCTCGCTGAGACCCGGTCCCAATGACTGAGTCATCATTTTCTCATCTGAAGAACTCTTTCGACAAGATCTTGTCTTGTCGGAAATTCAGGGGTGCTCAAACTTCAATCACCAAATGCACGCATGTGCGTACTACATCATACATTTACGTACTTGTGCATGGTGCAGTTGCGCACTTGAATCTCAGTGCAGTGGGCGTAAGCTTGTGTTAATGCAACTATTGTTTTAACTAGGCTCTTTGATTCGCCTGCCCTCGACTTCCTTACTGCAGCAGACATCTGAAGTGACCATTTTGCCCCGCGAGAAGCCAGGAACGAGTGGATCGAACCCGAAGACCCAGCCCAAGAGGTAGTGTTGATTTAAGAGAGAAAAACTGCTCTGAGGTTCACAATTCTCCATAAATGGGACCATAATCTACCAGCGCATTATCCAAATCGTAACCAATTTATACGTATTAAATAAACGTTGATCAGCCCGGACCGGACCCTATTTATGAGGCATTAATGCGTCTTATTTCGCGGTTGAGAGCCCCGAGTCAGTGCTCGTCCAGAAAACAAACGTGCAGATGCATATCTCAAAAGGCGGGCTCAAAAGGCGAGCGCGTACCAAACTACCAAGTGTAGCTAAAGAGCAGCGTTTTGGGGGGCCAGAACGGACGCGCACTGGGACGTAAGTGGGTAAGTATGATTGTGCTGCGAAGTAGAGATGCCCCTGGCTGGCGGCGGACTCGCGCGATCGGCCCACGCAGGCGGCGGCCAATTTATCGACGGGTTTTGTTTTCACATTTGAGAATTGGGAGCGATGGCTATCGCTGAATTTAAAAGCCTGGGAATGGGAAGAAATGTGCCTTCGGCGTGGGAGATGCCAGAATGAATGTAGATAAGCTTCTTTTTTTTTTCTTCGTATGTATTTGCACATGTTCAGAACTCGCACGTTAACAAAGAAGAGAGAGATGGGAACAGTTTGTACGTACGTACTTACAAACAGTATGCACGGTGTTGAAATAATGGTGGTTCCTCAGCGCTAATAAAAAATACTTTTTCCAAAATATGGGTCTTTCTTTTCTTCCTGTCCCACCCTATTTTCTTCCTCCTGGTGTAGTTTTAGGGGGGGGCACTTGAGAGAAAAATATGCGAGCATTAGAATATTACTGTGGATGTATGAACTACACGTAGACACAAGACCTTCAACTACATGTACTCTACTTTAGCTTCCGCGTACTGGAACTGAAATACTTTTTCTTCTCCCTGTCAGCACACTAAATTTAGTGTAGAAGTTCCTTTGACAATGCCTAGAATGAGAGGTGATAAACATACATACAGAGCAAATCCTTCGCTGAATGAATGATAAGAATAGTCTCTTTTCTCAGCTGTTCAACCTGTGATTTTTGCGGTCAGTATGAAGTTATCATTTTTTTCATTTTTGACAATACCCCTCGACTGGTGGGTCACAGACACACAGAATGAGGTCTACGTTTGGTGAAACGTTTTTGAGTCTCTTCTGCGAAAAGCGCCTCCATTTATTTCACTCTTGGTCCATGTTAGCACTCGTTATAAAATCAAAGTGACCGGTTTTTTTTTAGGAGCGAAGAAGTCACCGCCATGGTGTGATGAGGTTATTCGTCAGTATCACAGCAGCTGCAGTGACCAGGAATGCGACTGCAGTCAGACCACCCTTGCTTGTGTAGACAGCCTTCGACAGGACGTGGGAGGTCAGCTGCTCCACGGGCATGTTGTCCTTCTTGGACAGGGGAGGCGACTCTCCGTCCTTCTTCCTCCCTCTGGTCTTGTCGAGGTCCTCCCTGCTGCCCTCGTGACGCCGTTGCTGCTTCTGACGGTGCTCCCGCTCCTCTTGATACTCCTCCTCATCGTTGCGGATCAGGCTCCTGTGCGGAGATCGCTGCTTGATGCGGACCTTAAAAGAAGTAGGATTGTAATGCAGGGGCCACCGCTTATAACTGGGCCAAGCTTTTCGGAGAACGTCAGCCTGGAGGCTCTTTGGGCCGAGGAAAACCTGCTACATTGAGTAATTTGTTACATGGAGTAGTGAGCGGCTTTCGTGGTGAGAGATTGCGACCATCTGGGGTCGAGAGCAGCCATTTTATTAACCTCAAAGACTCAGCTGACCTCCCGAACTTCTATTGACTCCAAGTAGGAAGACAGGGTTACCACGGCGCGGAAAGTTGGCGTAAGTGTTTTTTTCATGATCTTTCTCCTACTGGAATTAATAGAGAGCAGGAAAATACTCGTAAGTAATGTGTCCATCAAAACGGGCAATCGACCATCGCGTCCAAGATGTTCTGTTTGACGCAGTCTGTGTGCCTGGTGAGAGAGAGTGAGCGAGAGAAGATCAAGCTTTATTGTGAATCACCTATTTTTCAGCTCCTTTGATATTAACAATTGATGGGGACTTTGCCACCATTCCTGCAACTGTGTTGTCGCACCATTAGTTTAATTGGAGCGCGTAAGTTAAAGATTCAAGCAGTTCCAATGTCAAGTCAAGCCCGTAAAAGTCACATCCAAGAAGTATTTACACATGTGCTCAGTTCCTTGCGTTTGGGGCAATAAAATGTAGCAACGTTAAAGCAAATAGTAGTGGATGGTTCAGGTCCGTTGTAGTGATTTCGGCTTCTTTCGTAGAGCAAAGAGATTTTTGCAACTGTCATTTCCTCGGGGTGAAATCGGGTACGTACACAGTCGTGGATGCTTCGAGTGTGCACCTCGGATCGGTCGTTGGGAGTGTGAGACACAGTATTGAGTACCGAATTTCAGTGGTCCAAATTGATAGTACAGTGCTCAAAATGCAGCCAGGGAGTGGGGGAGGCATATCAAAGAGACTTGAATTTAAGCTATTGAAGGGATAAAAATAGGTGTACATATGTTCTATATGCACCGGTAGCACTTCTACGTAGCGTATTCTGCGTACACAAATAAGGTTCAAGTGTTGTCCAAACTGTGTCAAGCTGTTGATCCTTTAAGTCCAAGTACTTGACTTGTCTTAACCTCGGCTGTTTCGCCAGTTGAAGTACCTCTGTGACGACATATTTTTTTTCACGGTTGCCTAACCTAGATTGTAAACGATGTGAAGTAGAAGATGCGCAAAAGCATCCTCGATTGCCGAGACCAGGTAAATTCTTCTTGAACTGCCTCTAGCTCAAGAAAAAAGTCCTCTGTCTGGGACAAGAAAATTTTCCGTCAACGTCGCTTGGCTTCATTTTTTGCTGAAGTGAAAAAAGTCATATCAGTAGACGGTGCTTTTTGCATATTTTTCTGCAGCTCAACATGGCCCTCCCTCTTTTACCACGTGGTCACCTGAAATAACTTACACAAGCCTTCATGTCACAATAGAGTGTCAAGGCCAAAACGTTGAGGTGCTTATCTTGCTGTGACGTAAGAGCTGCCACACCAAGCGCTGTGCTACTATCCCTTTCCCGTACAAATGCAATTTTGGGCCGCCCGTGCAATATTGAGTAACTACGTAAATACATATCAGCGTTCTGTCAACCGATTAGGTGATTTTACCTAATGCAGCACACGAACGAACCAACCCTCTGCGTGCAGGGTAAATAAATGTTAATGCTACTTGGTAAGTGCAGGTTTCTTTTTTTTGGACACTACATTAAAATACAGTGGAATTTGTATGATCGAGATCCGGAAAAAAATAGGATTTCAGGGTAATTTGTTTCTGACATTCGGTGTCTGAAAAATCATCATTTTGAAGGGAAAGTCAAGTCTGGCTGCAATTGGTAAATTGGGATTTTTGTGCCTGCCAGCCTCGCCAATTGATGTGTTATTTGTGCCATAAAGTCCTCAAAAGAAATAACAGACAGCAGACTTTCTGATGTTTTTAGGCCAGAAGTTAGAACAAAAGTTAATCTGAGACATGTGAAATGAAACAAAGCAAAATGCCAAAGCATGAGAATCCTTCCTTATCGAAAAAAGAACTCTAGTGTGTTTGGAAAGTGTTGCATTATACTTTTAGTGTTACTCCGGTCTGATAGAACTACATAAAGTCACCAAAATGCCTGCCGGAATGCAAAGCAGCTGGATTTAAGCTTGGTTAAATGGGATTTCTTCATTCAAAAAACGGTTTCGTTTTTTCGGATTCCACTGTGTCGAAAATAGCTAATACATTTGTGACAATATTAGTGACTTACGAAACATGTTCTGTTAAGTACCAGTACCACCACGTGAACTTGCTACAAATTACGTACGAAGGACGTTGGCAAACTGGTTTACGTAGGGAGCCTAGGTGAAATATTAAATGTTACCTTTAAAAGGAATTCATTCTCTTCCTAAAGAGTCTAAAGGTCATGTCTGCCAACGTTTATCCTGGCTAGGTTAGGATTAATATTTCACCTAAGCTTGGTGCCGGTTTCGTTGGCCAATGTCTGCTGCACCGTTGCCAGAACTTGCAACTAAATATGCAGAAAGAGGTAAGAGACTAGAAGAGTGGCGAGTCGAGCCCAGTCGAGCTATTACTCGGGTCGACTCGAGTCAAGAAGATATTTGAACTCGATGGGATCGAATGATGTCAGTTTGACCACTTCACCTGCCATCCAAAGCAAGGAGCTTAATAAGTCCTCAAAAGAGGCCATTTGGATATTTTGTCTATGCTGAAGCTAGTGCAGATGTGTGTACGCGCATGCGCACTGGCTTCGATACTTCTTACTGTTCTTTTGTATTGTTCTTTGTAACGTTCTTTGTATACCATTACTTTAGTACTCTAGTCTGTAAGGACTAGATTACCAGGACAGTGTTGGTTAATTCGAGTGAATCGACTGGATCTGAGCTCGTGTACTCTGTCTTAAGCTGAAGTTGAAGTTGACGCTACGTCACTCGTGCTCTGTACTCTCAAGCGGTAGCAGCCATTGTTCTGACTTCACCAAACGCTGAGGACTGCGCCAAGACGAGCCTCAGGACGCTGCGGACAGACGACTAAGACGGTGGCAACTACGACGACGATGACTACGTTCTATGACAGGAACAGAGTGGACTCCGCCGGGAGTAAGGTACCGGGGTAGACGGTCCAATGGCACGAGTAAAACGTTTTTAAAGAGCTCAATCCAACAGTTCATTCGAATACTCTCGTTCTACGTCTGTATGGGTTCTATGTGCCATTTAAGTCAATTTTAAGCTCTTTCATCCTCATCTACTCCAGATTACAGTTAATATCTAGTATTCAACTAACGCTGTTGCTCTCTTACTCAGCACATAGTTTTAAGCTTATTTTAAAGTGCGCGCTCACTCTACACTCGACTCTCGAGCTCAGTGGCACGAATGGATCGGATAAGAGAGTGTACTTAGCATGAATTTAAAGACAAATTTGTCCCGGTCGCTTTCGTTCTTACTCATGCTCTGTTACATAGGAACAGCAGACACTATGAACTGTTACCTGGAGATATTTTAATCTTTCAGTTCTCTACTCAACGCATCGATTGAAAATTTGCAGATGGAATTCTTTTTTAGCTGAAAATCCACGCACTCAAACTCCTTAATATTTGGTAGTCGTCATTGTAATGTCACGCATAGTACACCTACCTCTGTGCTCTGCCAGTACACAGCCAGCATGCTAGACGTGCACTTGAGCACCATGACCCCTCCTTTGAAGTGCACCGGCGCCACTTCGAAGTGGAGCCCCAACACCGACGTGAACGTGTCGTCGTACTCATGCCGGAGCTCGTAGACTCGAAGGTACTCTTGGCGGGCCTGAAGACCAAAATGAAACATCGGTCACCTGACGATTTACCTCAAAATGAAGCCGCAACAAGGGTGAGGAATTAGAGAACGGAAGATGGTATAGAGGGAAGACCCTCTGCCGGGCGCGCCTGTTGGTCAGGGCAACAGTGCACAAAGTGTGCCAAGTAGGGTTACAAAACTGCATCAAGATATTTGACCGATTCAAAATGATTGAGAAGGTAACTTGAACTCAAAGCTAC
>JAAUXU010098039.1_pt1 | contig 25758 bp, 28 predicted proteins | sample 7278151 | NCBI WGS metagenome assembly JAAUXU01 (sample SAMN14350113, study PRJNA611818) | marine sediment metagenome | isolation source: surface marine sediment (1.8m) | place: French Polynesia: Moorea | collected 2018-08 | reverse complement strand
CAGCTGACTCACACTACAAAAAGACATGAGCACAACCAAGACTGGATGAGTGTTTAACTGCCACGCGGTGATTTTCGACTCGACCTCTGTCTGTCTCTGTGTCCCCCCCCCTCTCCCCTGCCTGCTCGATTTCCCCTAGAAAGGAAAACCTGGCAACAGCTCGGACAAGACGCAGAAGCCCTGGATGTTTGCCGTAGCCAGACCGGTGCCTCCAGTGTGGGCACGAAAAACCGCTTGGGCCCTCAACTGGTGCCTCGCCCTGTGAGATCCGCACAGGCAGACAAACGAGCTCTAAGGAGAGCATCTGCGATCGTTTCTCCCGATAAAGAAGGCTTCACTCTCGCTCTCTCCCCAATTAATAACAGTGCTCGCGTAATTGGGCTCACACACACGCTCTGATAAACAAGAACAACGGATGCAATTGGCGGATTTCGCGAAAAAGAAGAGGTCGAATCATGCGCCAAGGAGATAAATACTGCGCAGAAAATTGGCATGCTCTGACTGCGCATGTGTGACAACTTTGGGAGGAGAGGAACCCTCCTACCTTTATCTGGATGCAATAGGAATGCACTTTCTTGTCTGGTTTCGCATCTTTTTGTGCACTTACGCAGAGTGGTGGCTGCACTTTCTTCTGGGCCAAGTCGACAACGTCGGTCGACAACGTCGGTCGACAACGTCAAGTAGCGCTGACACGTTGGGCCGCGGTGCTGTCGACCTCCACGCTCTCGTCGGCGTCGTTGGTGTGCGTACGCAGGGATTTGCTCTCCTTCGTCATCCATTCATTGTCGTGACGCCATCCTTACGTCAGTATTATGTCAATCCATTATCGAATGATTAGATCAGTTCGTTATCGCGATGCGATCCTCATTGTAGCTCTTTACCTCATCATTAGGTCAGCTCATTCATTATCGCATGATTCCTCATAGTCCCACCAGCTCGTCCATTGATTACCCCGGCAACATCGACACGTTCCTCGTGTCCGTCATCACCGTCCCGTCCCTGGCCTGCTGCTGCTGCTTCGCTAATGACTGCGCAACATCTCGGCAGGCGCAAATTGACACGTGCAAGAGGGCAATTTAGGCCCAATTAGCAGACAAGTGCATAGCTGCAAAAATTAGCCAGAGCACAAAAGTTGTAGTGTGATTTGAAGAATGACCCTTTTTATGGGCACTTTTCTTTCTGCTCCCTTCAATGGAGACTTTGAGGGCTTTGTCTGGATTTCCTGGGGAACAACAAGACTGACAAAGCTTGTAGATGCTGTCATGACTTGGCAGAATGTTTTGCTCTCTCCTTGGAGTGCTTTTGGTGTGCATGAATTGACTGGAGCAAAACTCTGACGTGAAGACATGAAGCAAATGATTTGATTCACGAAGACGGAGAACAGGGTAGAGCAGAAAAGAAAAACAAGATCTCCTCTGTGTGCAATTTGAGCCAGGGACTCATCATGGGTTGTCACACTTCGATTGCTGCCTGGCAGAGTGGGCAAAGAGTAGTGAAGCGCCAGCGGGGTGGCAACCCTGAGGAAAATGTCATTGTCAGCGTCAGACGCTGTGTCTGGAGAATCGGGATGTTTTCCTAATGGGGATTTGGCAACGATCTGATTTCAGGCTGGATTCTTCTCAGCTATGTAAACATTTCTCAGGCAGGTGGCAATCGAGGCTATTGCGTCCTCCAGTCGAGGCCTTCACAGATGTGGCTCCGACCTCGACGAAGAAGGGTTCCCAATGTGCCTCCTCTGTCCCCACCTCCAAACAGGGCCTAGGGCTCAAAGCTCAGGCTCTGCATTTTGGGATAATCGAGAATTTAGGGTAAATGGGATTGGTTTTTGCCAGGAACCGACTACTTCCGATCTGTCCATACCCCAATGCTGACCAGGTCCGGCCAGGTCTGTTACAGCCCCCATTGGGGCCGTGTGGGCCTCAATTGCACCCGAAGTCATCCCATCAATCACCCTGTGCTGATACTATCTCGGGGCTGTAAATCAGGCTAATGGCAGCCATTTCAAATGAATTATTCTGTACATTATCTTTAACGTGACATCAATAATAGTCATAGAATAAGAGAAGACCTCTCTCATATGCTTACAAGGGGCCTAATGTTATGCTTACTTGTGGAACAGGAAATACGACCCAACTCTGCACACGCAATCTTTTTTTATCTAGTGCCAAAATCTTCTGACTTCGCCCCTCCCTCTGTATTTCAACAGTTCTTTCGAGAGTTGTTGAACACATTTTTTCTTCTCTTGGCACGTCTCAAAAGGATCCTTCCCTTGTAGGTGTGAGCGTCAATTGTGGCTGTTGTTGTTGTTGTTGCTGCTGCTGCTGCTGTTGCTGGGGTTGCTGTTGGGGTTTTTTTTTTGCTCTCGCCATATTTTAATGGGAGAGCCCGTTGGAGGATTAAGACATGGGCACAAAAAGTGCCCCACTTTTCTTCTTATGCACCAATGATAAACTTTTTTTTCTTTTTTTGTCGACAGATGGTGGTAAAAGTTGAGTTTTTTTTGCTCCGCTTAATTGCAGGAGGCGGCTAATTGGAAATAATGGCAGCAGCATCAGAGCTCTTCATTATTAGTTGGGGGCGGAAAAATATGTGACTCACCCCCAAAAATAGGACCCCCTCCTCGGACACAGACATTAATCTTGCTTCACACTGTATTTTCCGGCGAATCACACAGTTTCTCCATTCGTCATTGATGCTTGCGCAAAGATTATGCAGACTTTTTTCTTCTTGCAAAAAGAAATTTGCGATTTCGCATGATCCAATTGGATTTTGTTCCTCCCTCCGTGCGTGACGCTTTTGTTTTTCTTTTTCACCTCTTCCTCCTTTTGTTCTTGGGGCGTGAAAATCGATTCGTCTCAGGAAACGAAAACCTCGCCCGAAACCTTTCAAGCAGAGCGAAAAAAAAAATTGGCTTTGGAGTCTTTTTTGCTGGATCAGAAGGATGCGAAAATTAATCATTCGAAATGATAAAAACAGTGACTTCATTTCAATACAGTCAAGTCTGGATTGCATCAACTGAGAGTTGGACGAAATCCACACCTGTGAAAATCAGGCCATGAAGACGATGAAATGGAGATTTTACTGTACACAACTCAGAAGTTTAGGTGAAGAACCTGAGCAGAGGGGGTGACGAAAAATGCACATCAGTTCAGCTTTATTTTGGCTTCTTTGTCATCATTATTTGGGAATTCTTCAAAATTTCACTGCCTGTTGCACTTTTTCTGGATTTTTCTCTCCTCTTCCGGCCTCTTTTGGCCGTGACATTTTTGGGTCTTGAGACAACAACGTTGATTCCAACTTCCTGCGTCACCCTGTACAGCTTGGAGAGACGGGGTCAGGAGTTTCAAGGCAGAGATATCAATTACCATCAACCTACTTCTCAGTCGCTTCGACACGACGATGCCCTCGATGGACTTGGCGGACGAACAAACGGACAGACTAAAAAATCGGTAGCAGCCGTCACCAACTTCTGCTTGTTCGCTATGTTGGTGCCTACCGGGTGACCCAGGAGTAGCTGCAACACGCATACTTCGGTTGAACAACGTCAACTCTGGCTGGCGATCAGTTTACCTACCGGGTGACCCAGAACTCAGCTTTGTTTCAACGACTGTGAGCTAGGCCTCCTTATTTTGTCCACCGGGTGACCCAGGAGTAGCTGCAACACGCGTACTTCGGTTCTACAACGTCAACTCTGGCTGGCGATCAGTTTGCCTACCGGGTGACCCACTAATGACTACTTCGTTTGAGCAACGTTTACTTGACAGGGTGACCCAGGAGTGGCTGTGGCGAGCAGATTTTCCTCCACTGTGGCTCATTTTTAAGGCGAACGAGAGAAAATTTATGTGATAATAACCATTTCAAATATGCGTGTCCGTCAGCTCGTGGTTCGCACGTAGGCCTGACTTTTGGAGTCGCCGTATGTTTGTGGGGAGCAGCAGAAGAAAGAAAAGCTTCATCCATTGTTGTGTATTTGTGGAGACCGCAGCCCGGACGGCCCGGACGGCCCGGACGGACGGCCCGGACAGCCGGGCCGGACGGACAGCAGGTCTCAATCATTTATCTGGGAGGAAACGAAGGGAACAAATTTGTGGTGAAAGCGAGGCAAAAAAACAAACAGACAGACAAAAAAACCCACCAAGATCTTGTCCGCTCTTCGTGCACCAAATGAAAAGTGATCTTGCCAAAAATGCCTCTTGATTTTTGCACCAATTTCCTTCCAGACGCCCTAAAGAGCTCGCAGTTTCCCGTATTCACGATGTTCGCGCACAAGATCTGCCTGAGGAGCAGAGGAGGTCTTTGTCCGGACAAGGCCTGGGCCTTTGATCGGGTCGTGGACTTCAGGTCAGGACTTGGACGAAAAAGACAGTGACTGAGTGATCTGACTTGCCATCTTCCAGGTTGGCGGGCTTCGAGAAGCACACCAGGTTGGCGGAGACGACGGAGGCGTGCATGGAGCTCTGTCTGGACAGTGGACATTTCGTCTGCAGGTTTGTCTGCTTTTTTCGCCCTATTCTCTCCTTGCTACGTCTCCACCTGGTTTGTCCCGTCAGGTCCGCCTCCTACGACAGACGGTCGAAGCAGTGCACGCTCTCGGACATGGACAGGCACACCGCGGCCGGCAGCGTCGGGGCCTTCAAGGTGAATGTCGGCTACCAGGAGAAGCAATACAGTAGTGGGCACGAGTATGTAGTAAGACTTTACAGAGTCCAGAGGAAAAAGAAAAGCTTGTCAGTGCCAGGTTTCATGACCTGATTAGGTTTTTGCCCAACTTGGGCAAGTCTGAAAGTATAATAAGTAAAAATCTCCACATGAGTCTCTCACGACGGAAAAGTGTGCTTAGGTTTGCCACGCTTGATTTACCACTTTGAGGCAGCTGTGACTTATTTTGTTAAGTTTGTCATCACTCGAAGGTCGTGGCCCTCGTTGTGGATGGGCAAACCATTCCTGACGTTGTGAAAATGCACCAAAGATGGGTCTGTTCACGCAGTCAAGCCCAGGACTTAAGGGCTGAACTTTTGGCCCTTGAAGCAGCCCAGAAAACCTCTGGCAGCACTTCTCAAGCCGGGAAATGCATCGTTCCTTAAAGCAACATTTATGATATTTAAGTTATGAACAGCAGTTCATTCTGTAGGTCTTTCCTTAAAGGCCCAACTTACTTATGAGAAGACAGTTTTTAACATCCCAAGGCTCTGTCTCTCCGTGCTGTCCTCGCCAAGAGAGCTTTGATCCTGTTGCACCGTGGATTCTCCAGGGCCTTAGAACAAAGTATTCTGGAAGGTCAAAAGGACCGACCTTGAGCATTCTACCATGTTCTTTGCTCTTCCTGCTCACTTTTCTCGCAAAAGTTGACTGTTTCAGTGATGACGCGAGTACTGAGTACCTCTACTAAGTACCAGAGCCCAAGAAGTAAGGAGCAAAAAAAAAGAACCCATCGAGTACTCGATCAAGTACTCAACAGTGTTGGCTGTAGCACAGTGACTATGCCAGCTGACGTCAGCCTCTCTCTTCTTGCCGGGTCCAACCAGGCCTCCCGCGGCTCCGACTACCTCGAGAACCAGTGCGCGTCCGCCCCGCTGGCCGTGTGCAACTTCAAACCGGTGGAGGGGAGCATCCTGAAGACGGTGGACGCGGTCTACGCCAACGTCATCAGCCCCCAGCAATGCAAGAAGCTGTGCATGAGAGCAAGATTCAGGTACGTGACAAATGGAACCACAGTTTATTTAACTGCACGACACATTGACAAAGAACCTACACTTATGGAAGCCGAGCAAAGCTGCCAAATTACGTGTCTTCCATGCTTCAGCTGCACAGTCGAAGCTCCATGTGACGCATCTTTGGCTGCTCGCGCACCTTTCACTTCTGCCTCTATATCAATGTACCATCTTCTGATGATTTAACATGAAAAATCGCACGCAAAGACCCGTCACATGGAGATTCGACTGTACTTGGAAGCCAAACTTTCCAGTCCTCTTGCACACATTTGTGGCCCCCCCGGGGTCAGTGACGTCACCGACGTCGACCTGGCTCGAGTCGTGCCTCTTCCCCGCGGAGAAGCACAGGGCGGCCGAGTCCGCGGAGACTCCAGAGCCGCTCGTCAAATCAGCGTCACAGAGCAGCACTTTTTTGTTACGCGCACCAGTCAAAAATTCTGTCACGGAGAAACTTGGTCTGTGTCTTTCCCACGGAAGCAGCAGCAAAGTAAAACCGTTCCCTGTAGGCATCAAAAGGAAAATGCAGACAAAAAAGGCCTCCGAGCGCAATCGACAAGCTTTTTGTCTTTTGTCCTGCCATCGTTGCTGTTCGGAACTTTAGTCCAAGACGTTTTCTGACGGTTGCACCTTGGAATTTCCAAGGGAGAAAGACAAAACTTTCTTTTGGCCGAAAGTGGCAACTCTGTGAAGAGAATTGGCAAAGAACTGTTGCCCTGATTTGTACGCAAAGCGATCGTCAGATGCTGCTCGAGCGTCAGTTCTGAAATCTGCTCCCGTCGCGGCCCATTAAGGATCTTCTCCGGCGTGACCAACGACGCCAACTTTCCTCTTTCCCCCGTTTTCTCCGCGTGGTCTTGACTCGAATCACTGAAGGGCGGATTCGAATAATCGGAGTTGAACACTTGTGGATGCGAATTTGAGTCGATGCTTGGCAAATATGTCACTGTTTTGCCCAATCGAGGCTCACTGACCTCGATTAGACAAGAAAAAAAGTACTCGAACCCATGAGTTCAGCCTCAAGACCATGGATATGACTCGAGTCATATCCAGCAGCAGCATTGACTGACGTATCAGTGGTCATGAAGAGGACAGAGATTTTTTTTTGCATGTCTGATTTGCACTGACGAAAGTCCCGCCGCCCCCCCCCCCTAGAAAAGCGTACGTGTGTGTATTATTTCCCTGCTGGCGTCGCCGCCGCAGGCGTTGTCCGCCTGCCTGGAGCCGGACCTGAAGGCGCGGTCACACTTGAAGGCCTGTTTAGGAGTGTCCATGAATCAATGGATCAGGCTACTCATCAGACAAGGGAAAAGCTTCTGCTTTTTGATATTAAAACTCTCATTCTTCTCGGGATGAACTTAATAGGCCCCTCCAGATTTGTTTTCCACTCTTGGTCCTAATCCCCAACGAACCATATGGGTTCCGCTTTAGGAACCATAAAGTTGTTGTTAGAGATTAGTGTAGTTGGAGCGCAAAGTTGACTAAACCAGACAAAAAGAGGCCCGCAGAAGCAGACGTCGACTGCCAACGCCCCACCTTCTGGACGTGCTTTGTCTGGTCGAGTATTAAAGTCTTGAATCTCCAACGATGCTTCAAAATTGATGCTTTCAACGCGTAATTTCCGTTATTAGCTTCCTCCTTCCTCCTTGGGCTATTCGGTCTTTCCGCCCTGCAAATTCTCCCAGAGTTTTTCCCCCCTGCTCGCTGTAAATGACAGGCTCGAGGAGGCCTCGTCATAACGGGAGCAGGGAAAAAACCCAAGAAATGGGCGCTCATTGGCTATAAAGACCCATGCAAACGTGGCTGCAGCCAGCGAGAACAAGAAGAGGAAAAGGGATCTGGATAAGATCGGACGAATGCAGACGCTTTGTTGAAAGGAGGGAGGGCAAAAAAAAACTGTTGCGAATCGGTGCAAATTTAGAGCACGCGCTTTGGTCCTCGTTCGGGGAAAATGACATGGCCAAAACTTGCGGAAAAAGAGGGAGTTGGTAGCAAACTTGAGCTCGTTCCAGGCCTATACTTAGAGTCGTTATTGGTTGCATCAGCAATTTTTGTCTGGCCGAGAAGTTCGCTGAATCCCTCGGAGGGGGGGGGGCTAGCGCACATGGGGGTTGTTTGTTTGTTTGTCTTTCCACATGGAGAGAATTGCCATAAAAATTTGGCGAGGCCTCCCATTTTCCAGAAAGAGATAGAGGGCATGGGTTGGATTCGATGCTTGCGCGCCAGATGACGCTGTTGTTGATCCCCCACATCCCACCTGTCCGTAGGTGCCACTCGTTCGACTACGGCGACACCGCCGACGGCGTCTGCCGCCTCAGCCACCATTCGGGATCCAGCCTGAGGGGCTTGATCAGGGAGCCGTACTTGAAAGCCCGCGGGGCCACCACCATGGAGATGGGGTCGTGCTACAACGTCACCGTGGAGTGCAAGGCGAATTACATGGTGGCCAGGGTCACCACAAACAAGGTATGACCGCAGTCCGTCCATCGTATGGAGGTAATTATTGGACACGACTCCTGCCAGGTCTTTAGCGGCAAGTTGTACGGTAAGAGTCGTCCCAACTCTTGCCACGTCGACGTGCACAACAGCCTCGACTTTGAGATCAACTTGGGCTTCAACGACCTCGAGTGCGACGTCGTGCAGGACGTGCCTGGGAGGTTCACCACGGACGTCGTCATTCAGGTAGTGTCGGTCAAGTTCTTTCTGTTCAGTGCGGGACAAGAGTTAGACGTGTTTCGTCTCCAGCATCACGATCGCATCGTCACGAGTTCAGACGTGGGGCTGAAGGTCCGCTGTAACTACGAGCTCAGTAATCGGACCGTCTCCAACGCGGCCAAGTTGGCCGTCGCCGAGGAGTTGAGAAACCAGGCAGAAGCTGAGAACTCGGTGGTGACGTCGCCTAACGTCACTCTCAGGGTCACGAACAGGTTGGCACAGATACAATTTCTTTCATTCTTTCTCCGTAATGCTTCTCCCTCATGCACAGGTACGGTGCTGACATCACGTCCGCCAAGGTGGGGGACCCGTTGGCGCTCAGGTTCGAGATCATGGAGAGGTTTGGCAGGGGTGCTGGCAAGGTTGCTGGCCGAGGAGGCTCTGCCAGGAGTAGTCCCTATGAGATCTTCGTCAGAGAACTGGTGGCCATGGACGGGTTGGACTCCAGCGAAATCCTACTCATTGACAGCAAAGGTACGTGCACATATGCATAAGCCAATGCATGACCAGAGGTCGCACCTGGATCGCTTCTTCCATTGGTCCTTGCACGCCGCAGGTTGTCCCACGGACTACAGCATCATGGGAGTCCTTCGTGAGGTCAACAACTCTGGACAAGTCCTGCAGGCAGACTTTGACGCATTCAAGTTTCCCACCTCGGACGTGGTTCAGTTCAGAGCTCTGGTAACACCCTGTATTCCCAGGTGAGGACCGGATGATAGTGCGAAATCTAACTGCGGAACTCCCGGAATTGCACATGCAAATTGCTTCTTCCAGGTGTGACCCTGTCCAATGCGACGTCACCGACTACTACGGCCAGAGTGAGTCTGTCACCAGCTACGGCAGGAAGAGACGCAGGCGAAGTACCGCTGGCAAGGACTTGATGGTGGCCGGAGTCATCCATATCAGCGACAGATTCGACCTGGACGGCGACATCGACAACGACAACGATGGTGGCGATGGTGGAGGCACTGGCGGAGTGGGCGAAGACGAATACCAGTGGAGCTCTGGCCAAGATCACGAGTGGACAAGTGAAGGGAGGAATCCCAAGCTCTCCTCAGCCGTCGCAGTGTCTTGTCTGGACTCATTCTCATTCGCTGTAGGAGCGACTTTGTTCCTCTTGGCCCAGTGCGCCTTGATCGGCGCCTGGACGTACTTGTACCACAAGAACAGGCGGCTCAAGGACACTGGAGCTGCCCTCCAGCCAGTCGGCCAACATAGTCAAAAACCCGGCGGCCACGGAACAGTCTTAGCAACAGTAAATCACCCTTCTTCGCCGCCGTCGTCGTTGCCAGACTACGACCACTACTTCGGTGAGGCCGGGGTCGTGTGGTCAGCAGCGTCTGGGCGACTGGATCACGAGAGCCTGTCCCTGGACGGCGGTTCCGGGTTGCTGTTCGACGACCTCCTGCAGAGGAGGAGACGGACGCGGCGGTCGATGCAGCCGCACCAGCAGCCGCAAGAGTGGCGGAGGTCGAACCACGAGCGGATCCAGCCAAGCAACAACTGCCTCGAGGAGTCCGCAGACTCGTTCTGCTCTCACATGGAGCCCAGAAGTATGTGACGATCAAGAACGTCATGGTGCTGTGATTACAAGGAGAACTTTTCACTCACTCGAGACTAACGCGCCGACAAGGGAGGATGTTAAAGGCAGCTCCTACTGTACTCTAGCTCATGCAGTACACAAATACCTTGTACGTAATGTACCTACTCAATCATGTTCTCGCAGTCGTACTAAATTATTGTGCTTGCAGTCTGTCATCTTTCTCATCGGATGTTTAACTCGCTTACGACATGTACACTCCGTGCTAATTGCTCGATACTGCAATTTGCTCTTCAATACGTACTCTCTTAATTAAACAGTATATATAGGTAGACGTGGCAGGAAAAACAAACAAAAAAGACATCTCTGTCAACAGTAAGTGCTGAACAGTCGAGCACTGTAAATCTACCTCCAGCAGCATCAATATCACGAGCGGTCTCTTCCACACTGGCCGATATGAAGCTCCTGCTGGCGTTGATCCCGCTGGCGATATCACTACTTGCCACTGCGAGCGAGGGAAAAACTGACTATCATGGATACCACGTAGTCTCGTCCACAGCCGGCGACAGGGAAGGCCTGAGCAAATTGAAGGAGATCCTGGCCGACCGATCTCTGGAGCACCAACTATGGAGCGATCTCAGCATTCGTCGTCCAGTTGACATCATGGTCCCTCGGCACCAGGTCGAACCACTCCTGGAAAGGCTCAGAGACGTTGATCTCGACGGCCAGATCTTGGTCGAGGACGTCGAAGAGCTCCTCGATGCTGAGAAGAAACAGGCCGAGGAAGACTGCCGTTCGCCAAACAATGATTTCGGCGACATGACCTTTAACGACTATCACGACGTGTCAGTGTTTTACGCGTACTTTGACTATCTGGAGGACAAGTACGACTTCGTCTCCACAGGGAGCATCGGGTTGTCGTATGAAGGTACAGACACGAAGGTCCTGCAAATCTGCAAGGGCGGCTGCGGCTCCAAGATCGGCATGTTCATCGACGCTGGCATTCACGCGCGAGAGTGGATTGCGCCCGCCACCGCTATGTACCTCGTGCAGGAACTGGTCGAAAACGACGCCTTACATCCGGAACTCACCGAGAGGGTAAACTGGTACATCGTGCCCTCGGCCAACCCGGACGGGTACGCCTATTCCAGGACAGAAGATAGATTCTGGCGGATGACGCGCAGGCCCAATGTTGGAGGATGCATCGGAGCAGATCCCAACAGGTATGCAAGCCGCTTTCACCTGCTGTAGCGCGTGTGCGGACTGTCCATGTACGAGTACTATATCATGTACGTGTGCACCGCGTGTAGGAACTGGGACTTTGCGTGGGGACAGGAGGGTGCCTCTGACGATCCTTGCGATCCAGGCCAGTCATACCGGGGCGACTTTGCCTTCTCCGAGGTCGAGTCCCTTAATATCGCCAATGCCGTCCTGGAGACGGAGAACCTCGTGTTCTACAACTCCTTGCACTCCTTCGGGGAATACGTTCTGCTGCCTTATGGCTACACCGAGGAGAGACCTCCCAACTACGACGACCTGCTCGTCTTAGGAAACCTGGGCGCCGATGCGCTCGCTGCCGTCGACGGTCACGTCTTCGCTGTAGGCTCAATCCCCGATCTCCTGTACCTCGCTTCCGGAAGCTCCATCGACTGGGTGCTTGCGGAGAAAGGGTTGAAGTACGCCTATGGCATGGAACTGAGAGGGCGGCTGTTCCTCCTTCCGCCCTCGCTGATCTGCGTCAGCGGCGAGGAGGTCTTCCGCTTCCACGAGGCCATCGCCAACGCCCTGTATGAGGAGTTCAGTCAACCTTGAGAGTCCATGGCAGAGGCATCTGCACAGTCTGATTTTGCATCGACCTTCCTTAAGTGAGCAGAAAATACAAGTTTTTAACGAAAAAGAACTGAGAACGTTTTTGATTACGTCACCCTGGGACTGGTCAGGGGAGCACACGGGTTGTCCATCCTTCGGGATCAAGATCGGACACTTCCGGCCCGAGGGCGCATGAGTTACCTTTATTCAATGGTATCAATGTAAAGCGGTACTGTCGTGGTCGGGAGGACCCGCATCAGCCAGAGCACAAGTAGTTCCAGCAGTGACACATGTTTAACTGCATCAAGATTAAATGGGAGGGCATCGAGACACTCGTCACAGTCAATGATTATGCCGTGACCTTGCTGGTCACACTCTTATAACGTGAGCTCAAAAGAAAAGTTACCTCTAGGGTAAGACGAAGCATTTTGTTGCAATATATTATTAGGAATATGTAGTAGTTGTGTTTAGAACTATGACTGAAGTAGGATTTCGAGTAAATTTTGAGCATGAGATCATTCAGAGTTAAATTTGATTCTTACTGTCGAACTATGGTCTGAACTGTGGCTGGGATGCTCAAACATCATCATAGGTGGACGTAATCTTATCTGTCGTCTGGTCTTAATATTCGCTGGTCTTATCTAGAGATGGGCTGAAGTGCGCACTATGAAATAAAAGATAAACTCTTATGAACAGAGGTATCTCATGCATTAAAGTTTGAAAGCCACTCGTATTCAGGTTTTGCCCCCCTCCCCTAAAAGACTCAAAATCTCGTCTCATGATCTCTGTCCATGCCCACCCGCTACCAGAACACCAAGATGTTGTCCGTCTCCGAGCTTGCGGCCCGAGAAGCCCTTGTTTATATTGTCCGCCAAGCCCTTGACTTCCAAGGGTGGCTCAGTGGTCTAGGGGTATGATTCCTGCTTTGGGTGCAGGAGGTCCCGGGTTCAAATCCCGGCTGAGCCCATTCGTTCCCTTTTGCTTGATCAGGCCTCATATTATTTTTTGGCTCGCACCTTGAAGATCCCACCGAACTTCCTTATGCGGTTTAGGATTGACCTTGATCCAAGCTGCATCCAGCACGTGCAGATCTTCAGTGATCTCGGAATTTGTGGCGTTTTCAGTGCAGATGGCGCCACTGGCGCACGTCACGTCTGTCACGCCGCAAGCAGCTGCCTGGTCGGACACGAAGAGCGAGACAGAGGAAAGAAACACTTCCTTGCCAAAGATAGTTTGTTATTTTTATGTATTCGTCCGGGTAGAGCAGCTGGAAGATGTCTAAGGAAAAAAAAAAGACTCGTAGCAGAGCGTAGTTTCGATCTACGGACCTCTGGGTTATGGGCCCAGCACGCTTCCACTGCGCCACTCTGCTATCCTTGTTGGGAGGGGCCCGCAAGGCTCTCTATTTACACAGGGGTCACAACCTTTCAGTGTGGATTTGTGTGTTGGTACTTGAAAGTCCACAAAAAGGCCTTTTTTTAGGGGGGGGGCAAAATTTTGTTCTAAATAAAAAAACGAGGGGAAGCTGAGACTCGAAGTTAAAAGTCCTGAGATTCTTTTATAAAAACGACAACTGCTGTCACTTCAATGGCGCTAAATTTTGCTTTAAGACTCCGAGGTGTAATAATACGCAACTTGAGTCTGTCTTATTCTTTATTTATTACATGAGAAACAGACTTGATCGTAAACATTGAGGCAGCAAATCCTCCAAAGGTTACGTGCATTGTACATGGAATCATCATTATTATCACTTTATACATGTATAATATATATATATATATATATAGTATAGACAAAAGTAGTTGTTCCAACCTGCTGCCACCTCCTTGTGACTTCACCAGTAGGTGAGAGGATCCCGGACAGAAAGAGTGAACAGAAAAAGTTGACCAATACTTCTCGTTACTTCGATGGTATAACAGGTGTTGATACCAAAGTCGGACGTGTACATGTCTTCAATAGCTGAGTATGCTTCTCTATACAAGAGAGCAGCATCCGTTATACTCTCTTCCTCTTCTGATGGACGTCAGTCTCCGGTCCATGACGATGAGAGGTATCTTGAGGGCGAAGGCCAAGAAGGCGGGAAGCATGGGCAGGAGGCCACTCGAGGGCACGTAGCACTTGAATGTGCCCAGCTTATCCCAGGTGGCCGCCAGGATGTGGGTGGACGCGAGAACCATGAGGACCCAGCCGAGGCGAGACTGCACCACACGGATCTCGCGCCAGGTCATGGACAGGGACAAGGAGGGCAACGAGGTCAGCCCCACCACCACGGCGAAGCAGTAGGCGCCCACTCCCGCCGCCTATGGAGCAACGAATCAACATTGCTCATCACACAGAGACACACTCCAAAAAAAAGGTGACACATTCTTCCTTACCAAGTAAACAGCCTCCTGAAATTCCCTATTCTGGTCCCAGGTGGTCACGGGGATGGACTCACTGAAGTCGAAGCTCTCGTCGTCAAAGCGTGGCATCGGAAAGTCCACGTCCTCCGCTTCTCCCTTGATGTAGTCGAGGCAGTAGGAGATGGCGTGATACGAGGCGGCCAGCAGCATCAACAAGCCCAATTGCTTGCGCATGCGGAGCCAGCGGTCCAGCCACAAGGGGAACTTCTTATACTTGGTCCCCCTGTTCGTGATGTTAACATGAAATGGATGTGGAGTGCATCAGATACAGCCTCAGCATTTGCTCGAGTTGCCTTGATTTGCCATATCATTTGCGTTTGTGAGCCTTGACAGAGTTGGTGCATCGAGGTTTCGAGCCTTTTCAACTGTTGACGTGATCATGTTCGCTATCTCAGTGTACGTGCAGACGTCCACATCTTGATATCGTCAACAAACTCAACGCAGGCTTGGAAATGTTGCTGTCTTCTCGCTGTATCAGACAAAATGTGAAGGGCTTGTTCGGATATCACCGTAAGAATTGCGTCTCCACCGCCAACTGCTCCGGCACCGGGCGCTACAAGTCGAACTTGAGCGGCAGGAGCAGCAACAGCGTCGACGACTTCAAGTGGTTCTTGCCCGTGCAGACGCGTTGGAAGGTGAGCCCTCCCCAACGACGATCGTGTTTCACGTGAATTAAAGACGTAGCGTATTGGGTGGTAGGACAACGACATCTACGGCCACGTGAACAACGCCGTCTACCACGCTTACTTCGACACGGTCATCAACGTCTACCTGATCCGCTTCTGCGGGATCAGACCTGATAGCCACGATGGCCTCGTCGGATTTATGGTAAGGAAGAGCTGATGCAAAGAATGACTAATCCAGCTTCAACGAGGAAACTGAGATTAAGCGCGCTCGAAATCTGTGGCAAGTGCAGCAAATGAAAACTCCCAACTGTTCAGGTTTTCCATGCGTCAAGTCACGAAATCTGCCGTTTTCCCCCTTGCCAATCCTTCCCTCGCTCATGGTGCATCTTACGGCCCTTTGTCTTGCAGGTGCAAACCCAGTGCTCGTATTCCCGGCCAGCGTCCTACCCGAACGTCTACCTGTCCGGCCTGTCAGTGGCCAAGATCGGCAAGTCCAGCGTGAACTACACCTTGGGGCTGTTCGAGCTCGAGCATCCCACTCACCAGATGCTCAAGCTGGACCCCGTGAAGGGACACTGGGCCGAAGAGGCCCATGACCTCCTCGAACACGTTCAAGGAGAGTCGCCCTGTTGCCAAGGAACGTACACTCATGTCTTTGTGGACCCCAACAATGAGAAGAGGCCATCCAGAATAGACGGTGCACTCAGACAAGGACTGGAAAAGATTCTGGTGCCGCAATTATAAGTTATGTTCAGACCTCAGTATCTGAATCCATCCAGCGATGCATCCGGGCAGGTAGCAGGAGGACAGGAGCCACATGGCCTGGCAGTTGGCGGCCTTGTGGATGGTCAGGAAGAAGTCGGCGGCCCTGATCTTGTTGAACTCCCATACCACGTCTCCAGTCTCCGAGTCAATGTAGCAAGTGTTCCTGCGTGGGTCAATAACATGGTCAACCCAGTCTGACGTCAATTGAAAGTCTTCACTCACATAAACTTTCTGACGTCAAGGCCAATACTCACCTATTGATAAACGTGAGTACAAACGCCAACAAGTAGAGGAAGAACCCCACTAGTAGAGGCAGCCTCCACTGTGGAAAGAGCCGGTGCGGCAAGTTCTCGATCTCCTTGGCCGCCGGCCTCAGCGGGCCGAAGTCGCGCGGGACGAAGCCCAACCGGCGGAGCAGTGCAGACACCGAACGCTTGGCCTCGCTCGAATCTCCGGCCAGTGGCACCTGATGGGTGGCGTGTAGGAATTGAAACAGTGCTGTTACTTTCTTGATGGCTGAGAAAAGTAGCGACTGAGACGAGGAACAAGAAAGTGTTGTCAAAGAAAGTATAAAAAGTCCAATCCTTTCTTATTCCAAGTCCTTTAAGGAAGTCACCACACACTTGTATATACGACAATGTACGACTAAGAGCGTAGAAACAACGGGCAGCTAAAAGTTGTCTCTGCTCAAGAACTTGACGGACCTCTTTTCCTGTGGCGGTGCCACTCTCGAGGGCGTACGCGGACAGCACGTTGAGCCCCTTGACGACTGAGACTCCAGTGTCCACCAACATCTCGCTGAGTTCCTCGGCTTGACTCTTGTCGATGTTGGAGTCGGCGCCGTCGGATTTCTTGCCCAGATGCCTGTTGGAGCAGTCAATCATCACTTGGCCCGGTCTGAAAATGAAGCAACACATGTGTAAGCATATTTAACATGCGTCTATATCAAGCGTTTCGTGACCAGTTAGAAGTGACAATGCATTGCGGCCTGTCTAAGGCCGGGGTTGCACCTGCTCAAATTCATCGTGTGGCACAAGTGCGTGAGTGACGGACATTCCGTGGGCCAAAGTCCGCCAAGGCAAAGGCGCCCTTGCAACTTGCACTCGACCAGACAATACCTGACACGTCCAGCATTCGCTAGGCAGTCCTTGCTGGAAGTCCTTTCCGCGGGGTTAAATCGGCCGCGTCCACAGCAGCTTCCAGTGCAGAATGGGCACCTCGCATGGGTCATGGAGAGTCTGACACACAATATTGAGGACAGAGCTTTAATATTGTGACTGTCCATTTTTGTCACACCAGTGCAGTGGGAGGGAGGGAGGGAGGGAGGGAGGCTGCAAGTTGAGACTTCTCTCAGTTGCTCACGCCCCCTGGGACAGTTATGGGGGTGGGAATGCCCTGGGAGTGCCCTGGAAGTGCCCTGGGAGTGCCCTGGGAGTGCCCTGGGAGTGCCAGCCAGCACACCAAGTCCACTCATTCAGACGCCATCATGCTGTCCCAGATGGCCTTCCAGGGGTGGCTGCTCAGGTCGTCGACTTTGAACCCCTGACCCAGCTCAACTTCCCTGTTTGTCTCGCCGACGTTGCAACAAAATGAGCAGTCACAACTTTGAACTTCTTCACTCAATGCTGTCTTTTAAGGATCTAACATACACATTTCACATCGAAATTCCGCCTGAACACGTTCCGGTACGGCACCTGCAATGAAGTCTTCCCCGCGGAAAGTACTTACGGAAAGGACTGCAAGTTGTTGGTGAGCTTCATGCAGAGGGAGCTCAACGCGGGGATGTGATCGCGGATGCTCGGCTTTTTTGTGTAGCAGTGAACATTTGCATATTTTTGTCCGGCAGAGTGCAGAAAAAAAAACATATACAAATGCATCCAGCTCATGGATGTAAAAAAAATTTATTTGTGTTAGTTGCGCGCTTTTGTGTCCGTCTGTAGGTGCGCGCCCATCCCTTCCTTGTTTGGACTTACACGAGCTCATCAATGGGCAGATTTCTGTACTTCTCCCAATACACGGCCGCCACGACGATGGGCGCCGCCGCCACCGCCTCTACGGCGGGCAAGACTTGGAGCGGCGACTTCAGGCCGAACAGACTCGCCGTCTTCGTCGCGTTGTCTCTGGAGGAGCCCACCACCACGGAGACGCCCATGTTCTGGGCGTGGGCGGCCAGAGAACGACCAAAGTCGCCGCTGCCCAGTACGCACAGCTCATACTCCCATTGCTGTAGAGAAAAAATATGATTGGCATGAACAACCCTAAGACTTTCATAATTCCCTCCCGCCTCCACCACCACCTTTAGGCCTTTCTTTAAGGTCGAGGCATCCTCGCAGACGGAAATGGGCCTCGTCTTCATGTTGCGAGGCTGGAGGAGGCTGAGACAAGCTCCAGTGGCAAACTGAGGTCGCAAAAATCTTCTGGATCATCCCATATTAAGTCGGATTAACTGATAAACGAATGATATCATCCCAGGACACTCTTCAAGACTCTTGTGCGTCAGAATTAGCATGAAAACTGCACATGTCAAAACTGCTTTTATCTTCCAAATGTGAAGATTAACTGTTGCAGAGAAAATATGTGATAGATATGATTCTGCTTCAACTGTGTTAACTGTAGAATGAGCAAAATCCAGTCCACACAAAGTCAGAGGAGCAGACAAGTTTTTAACATCAACCCTTTGAAGGACACACTTGGATAAAGAGTTCAATTAGATGGCGCTGCCAGACAATGCAAGTATGGCCGACAGATGGCGCCAACAGTGATTAAAGGGGAGACATTTCTTTTGCCCCGTCCCAGGTCAAGTTGTTGATATCTTGATGACTATCATAATAAAAACGCAGCGATTGTCAAATGAGAATCAATATAACAACAGCGACCAGCATTTGTTGTGCCAATCATGAAAAGTCCTTAATGTCATAGAAGGTTGTGATCTTCTTTGCCTATCACCAACCCTGACCGTGCGTCAGCTGACGAGGCACTGCACACAACGGAGAGGTAGCCATTCCTGAAGGCTGTTCACGATCCAGAGGATCAGGAAAGAACAACTTTCTTGAAGAAAGTATCCATCTTTGAAGGTAACTATTGCCTTGTCAGTCTGGTATGCATGAGTAAGAAGGTCAGAGAGGTCCTTCCTCAAAACGACTTTATATAATAAATTCAGATGAGCGCCTTGACCAAGAGGGTGTCCTCACTGCTGTACCGCGGCGTCCTCCAGCGGACGTCGACGTTCGTGCTCTCGGTCATGGTGGGCGCGGTCATCTTTGAACGCGCCTTCGACTCCCTCTCCGACGAGATCTGGTACTCCACAAACAGGGGGAAGCTGTGGAAGGACATCAGGAACGACGTGGTCAAGAAGGACATCTAGAGACACATATTGCTCGCCGTAGTCGTGAAAGAGATGAGTGAGTGCAGCACAACAGAACGAATAAATGCCTAGGAAGACGGGGTTTCCCTCTACTGCGTCTACACCTTATGTCGAGTCACATCACAGTGCGTCGTACTTTTTTTTGCCTCATCTTGTCTTAAAATACTGGTTTCATTCATCTGGGGTGTGTTTGACGTTTTTACATGATCTTAAATAACTGTTGCATGGAAATAGTAAAACTTAAAAGCTTTATGCTTGACTAGGAGGTGAGAGAAATTTCTTTCTCTCATGGAAAGTGCAATTCTCAGTGCTTTGGAAAGTGACTCCTTCCCTGTTGTGGAAAATCTACGCAAATCTTGCCCGGAAAGTAAATTTCCACTGAAAATTTACTCCCCGGGTGTGGAGAATGTACTTTCCGCACCCGGGTCTTTTTCCTCGGGTTGTTCTCAGCCCGAGGGTGAACCCGAGGAAAAGCATCCCCCCCCCCCAAATTAGGAAACTGTAGTCACAGTGTCTAATATTTTCTCATGACGGAAGTATCTATTCTTTGCAACCTCTCACGTTGGTGACAAGGATCTTGCCAGTATAAACGCAGCTTTCACACAGAGATCCCGATCATGTTCCCATTTCTTCATTGATCAATTTTCCATCATTGTCAACATTCCTTGTGATGCTCCTGAGGAACTCCAGGCTGGACTCAGCTAGAACTTTTTGACTTCCTCCTCAGTGGCCACAGTCGTCCTCTCGGCTGGCTCCGTCCTGTCCATGCACTCTTGGCTGTCCTCAAGCTACCGAGTGGGCCTGTGAAAGGCAGCAGGGACTGGCTGCAAACCAAGCGATGACAGATATTTGCTCTTCGTCTCCAGTGTAGCTGGTCCATGATGGTCACCACCAACAGGTGGAAGTTGCTTGGTTAGTCAGGGGCTTGACGATCTGATGGGTTGCGGTACTGCCTCTCCAGGCATGGCAGGTGATGGCCAACTCCATCAAGACTTCAGACGGCTGAGAGTAATGAGCAGTTTACACTCTTACTTCTTGTGTGTGATACTTAAGTAAGATCTGACAAGTGTTACTTGCTACGCTCAGAGTTTGCTGCATGTCTGTGGATTTGCTTTCCCCACTGCTACACTTGCAACACAGAGCGTTGAGGGACGATCAGCAGCACTGATGGAGCGCCTCTGGGAAGGGATCAGCCAACATCAGGTCTGAGTTAGTGTCAAGAATCGTCATTATAAGTCAACCCGCATTGCCACGACGATCCAAGGAATACAAGCTGCGGGACATCCAGCCCCAGCCCAAGTCCGTGACGAGGACCCCTCCAAGGTGTTCAGGTAGAGATCCCCACTCAGCTTGATACAGGTGTTGGCCAGTGAGGAGACGAAGGACATCATGCAGAAGAAAGTGCAGCTCCTGCTGTAGATTGTCATTATTGTTTGCATCTCTGACAGGTCTGCGCGGCCTGCCCCGGCTGAGCTGGCCGACCTGGCCGGATGGGCAGTGCGCTGAACTATCCGAGACGGAGTCAAAAGTCATATTTGCGGTGTCAAATACCAATGCTGAGTCATAACCTGCTCGATTTTCCGTCGGCTAATCCTAATGCTGACATTTCTCAAAAAAAAAATCCAAAAGATATTGAGGGGGCACTCGGAGTTGAACCAAGGACCTATCGATCTGCAGTCGATTGCTCTACCACTGAGCTATACCCCCGCTCATGAAAACTGAGGGAAAACTCCTGGGTGAAGATTTTACCAGAAGCTACGCACCTTGACTTCCCTATGAATATGCCGAAAATCATGCAGAATATTGCTAAGACAGCCAGAATGGTTGCATCATTGAAGCTCCTCCACCGTAGCTGGCGTGCTCTACCTTTTCCTTGCACCGCCAGATGGCGCAATACTCGATTTCGTCAGATTTTCCATAACATTCGAGGCCCACAATGGTCCCACTGATCCAACTGTGCGGTCCAAGCCCAGTTTCAGCGGCACAGGATGATTTCTCACCCCTACCTCTATAGCAGCCCCACCAGGAGGGACCTGCCGGAGCTAAAAATTCAACATCCCAGAAAAAAAAGAGAAACATCTCTTGTCTTGTTACTCAAACCGTTGGCAGCAGTGTACGCACAGACTTGCCTCTTGTACGATCGATCTGTACGTTGGCATCTCATACTCAATGACCTCCTCGTCGCCCAAGAACCTCCTGGCGGCCAAGTCGACAACATAAATGATGACGTCCATGACCAGCTTCCCCAAGTCGTTGTCGCCCAGGCCAAATGCTTTCAGCCAGACTCTTATCAGCCCTCCTGCGAGCAGAAATGCATTGCAACAACTCAATTCTCGACCGTTTGATTGATTTTTCCTCGTGAATCCTCCTGTCTTCCTCCCAAGACCAACTCCTTAACTGTGTCAAGAAGCCTTCCGAATCAGTTGTTGCCATGTACCTAAGAAAATTAAGAACATGTCCCTAAGTGATAATAATTTCCAGACCAAGGAGCCTACAGTCCCCTAGGTGTTGCTAAGTGGGTCAGCTACTTCTGTGGGGGTCTGAGTGTTCTGATGAAACCCCAACAGAAGCCTAGTCTGTTGCTCCAGTCCTCTTCCAGCCTCTGGAGCAGCTCCCACTGCCTCTGGGTCATCTTCACCGACACTTTCCAGGGCTTCTGATGCTGTTGGCATCGTCAATGCTGAAGCAATCACCAAAGTTACTACAAGAGGATTCATCGTTGCTCGCCGAAGTAGTCTTGTCTCAGCACTGCTTCCCAAGGCAGATGATCATTGCCATGACTGAGAGAACGGAGAAAATGGAGCGGAGGATCCGTCTTTTCCCCGTCGTCATCAACGGCGTAAGGAAGAAGAGTTCAGTGCACACTCATGAGATTTTTTCTTTTGCTTCTCTGGTGGAAAATAATAGTAAAAATCACACTTTTGTACCTCCCTCAGACGATGGGAAGAAAGTTCCTCCTGTCACCGACACCTACAGGGTGGGCCCAAACACTTAGTAACGGTGACGTCGGGATGAAAGGACCTCGAAGCCATTTTCATCCAGCTCAGAAAAAAAGCTAGCCTCTTCTCTAGAGATAGATCATGCTTCGCCCTAAGCTCGAAGGCTTGACGTCATGTTCAGCCGGCTCGACCCGAGCCCGAAGAAAAGTTGGCTTGATGCATCGCTATCGTCCAACGCAGTACAAAGATGCATTGGTCTATAAAAGCGCCGTAGCAACTCCTGCAAGTCCACGCGTGGTCAGTCCTGCACCAACCGTCGAAGTTCGGACTAGTCTTCGGGCTTCGGGCCGCCAAAAAGTGACTGTCGGGCATCGGGCTCGGGTCAAACCCGAATCCACCCCTAGCAACGGTAGAAAAGAAACCTACTTCCTCCGTTACTGCAGCCTGAACCAAGACACGAGTTCTCGCGGCATGGACGGTTGTTTCTCCGCCCGTCGGTGCACACCTGCTTGTGCGTGTACGTCCTGACGCGAGAGAATAAGTCGGAAAGGGTCTCTCTCTTTTCCTCGGCAACCGTGTATTTCAGCCTCGAGCAGCAGAGAAGCAGCAAGAAGTGCAGGATCACCAGATCCTGCACTTCTTCTCCGTGAACATTTTGTCTCCCTTCTTGCACCCGAAGGCCGCCGCGAACTCTGGAGAGTTTTGCATCACTCCTTTGATCCTGTGATGGATCATCATCAGTATTTATACAGTATCAACTAACGCTGGTCAAAACCACCTGGCCCAATGTGGCGGATGAACGTCGCCCATCAACTGGCCTACGAGCGCGCCCACAGTCTTGGTCTCGCACCACAGGCTTGTGTAGGAGATGAAGAAGATCTGCTCCGCGGTGTAGTGGCCAAGGGCTGGGAGGCGCGTTCCCTTGCTGTCTTCATTCTTCTTCTTAAGGTGCGCCTGGAATGCTATATACGCTTGGCGGAGGCCGCCGTTGTCTAAAAAACAAATGTGTTTACTACCACAGCATTGTCACGTCATTGTGTATGCACTGAACGGACCAGCGATGTTTTCCCCCAGCGTCAAGTTGCCATTCACGTGCGTCGGGCCCTCGTAGTCGGGAATCAGATCCAGGACCGGGAAGGAGAAGGCGGAGTACTGCTCTCTGAAGCAGTCCTGCTTGGCTTCGAAGCGGCTCCTTGTCTCCTTGCTCCACCAGTTCTTCCCAATGCATGGCATGGACTCATCATTGTTATAACTTTTTTCATATCTTTGTACTTTCCTCACCTCCAGATTTCCGTGACTGTTGTAGGCAGCCCCAGTGTCGTCAAAGCCGTGCGTCATCTCATGACCGATGATGGCGCCGATGGCGCCATAGTTGATAGCAGCCATGGAGTCGTCCTTTGGGGAAATGACACCAGCTCAGTTCATCCCATCGGGTGCCGATGGGCAACTTACTCACCATGTACATGGGGGAGTGCAGGATGCCCAGCGGGATGAACAGGGCGTTGTATTCCGCCGAGTACAACGCGTTCACCTGACGTGTTACACAGGCGAGCGTGAGCAGGCACCGCACCAAATTGGCCCGGTAGAACTTACCATTGTCGCATCGACCATCATGTTTTTCTCGCTCTCAAACTGTGCCCTTTTCTCCATTTGTTGGAAAGAGCTCGCGGTCCAGAAGATCTTCATGGTGTGCAGGTTGCGCATGAAGTACCTGAGCGTTAGAGCAGCAAAATCTCGAGGGGGTTATCACAGAAACATAATAGTTTAACAGGCAAAAGTGGAGATTGTAATAGACCGTTTTGTATGATGAAGATTGTTTTCCGTTATTCCTGGGTGACAGAGAAAAACACCTCTTGGCTCAGTTTCTAGTCGTTACTGTTACTGATCAGTTGACCGATATCACCTGCTGTCGATCCCGTCGATGTCCTTGTAGATCTTCTCGACCTCCATCGGGTCGTACCTGTTCTTACGCCACACCACCACCTTCTCCATGACCTCGATCTTCTCCATGGCTTTGAGACGAGTGGCTGAAACAAATGGCGCACTTGACGTGCACCGCGGGCCAATGCGCCTTGTAACGTACCATCATCCATCCAGACGCTGTCTTTCAGGACGCTCTTGAAGGCGTTTTTCAAATCGTCCACGATTTCTAGCGTTTTTTCTCTGGCCTTCATCCCTTGCTCAGTCTCGATCAGCATAGAGGAGATCTTGGCTCCGAAATACTTGGTCGTTTGGCCCACGCAGTCGGTCCACCTGTTGGAGACAACCGAAAGTAGGTGGGTGCGTGCCTGGTGGAGACAGCAACGTGCATTTACCTCGGGACCTGGCTGCCGATACCGCTCAACGCTGCCATGAAGTTGCCGTACAGTCTCCTCAAGGGTCTGCTGGAGGCTGGGGCGAACGTCGTGATCGTTCTGCTCGTCCAGAGACAAGCTAGAGGCTGAACAACAACAGCACTTCTTGTTTCTCCTACCTTAGCACCAAGTAGTTGATTAGAGTTGGCAGGGATGTTTGGTCAATGATCTTGGTGACGTTGGCGAAGAAGTTGTAGTGGGAAACATAGATTTCGTCCCCATCCTCTAACGCGATGCCAGTCCAGTTTGCCAAGGAATGAGATGTCACTGAGGCAAGATCGACCTTGGAATGTTTCTGGAGGATCGTGAACAATCAAAAGTGTTGTGAGAAAAAAATCATCCGTTGATGATTGGGCTACCCTGACGTTCAGCATTGTTTTGAACTCTCCAAACGTTGTCTTGCCCTGTTTCCACGTAGAATTCAGATGCTTGGCTATCTCCGTCTCCAATTTGATGATCTCGCGCACGCTGTCCCTCACCTCCGTCTCCGTCTGGACGTACGGACACTCCTCCTTCTCCATGTCCTTGCGCAACGTGAGGCAGATCTGTTTTTGGTGTAACAAAAGCAGCTACATAAGCAGTTCTTCTTTTCTTAGATCGGTTTGGATACCTCCATAAGGTATAGCTCGTAGACCTTAAGGGCGGCCTTGCTCTCTGCGTCCTTGTTCAAGTAGTTGCCGACCGGCAGAAGCAGCGAGGGCTGATAAATGAGGAGAAGAGTTCGAGTGGTGTTGTTGGGGTCGAGCTTCAAGTCCAGGCCGAATAGGGCGGTATCCGCCATCAGATTGATCATCTGCTCACTGAAAGGAGGCAACAGGACAGATAACATTGCGAGCTCGCTTTAGATGACACTAACGTCAACACGTAGTTTAGATCCATATGCCTGTCCGTGCAGTTAGTGTCTATGACTGGCATGTTGAAATGGTGATACCCCAGTATCTCCTCCATCGGGTCCATGCCCAGTTGATCCATGGCGACCTCGTTCATGCAACCTGGCAAAAGAAGACCGCTCTTCTGTGTATTCACGCACGTACATGTGAAAGTACAGCTAAGCCCTAAATGATTCGCACCCCTCTAAGTTCTGATTTTCTACTCGTACCAGCGGGGAATTCTGAAAATATGACCTCGAAGCAGGCGCTTTTGAATGAGTGACTACAGGACTAAGGCGCATACTTGCTTCATGCCTTTGATTCTGTCCCTCATAGTTTAAACTTTGAGGCGTAAATAAAAAAGAGGGATCGAATTCTGGGTGAATCATTTCAGACGACATTGGGCATCAAAACGGATCTCTTGGCTCTTGGCACTATTATTGGGCATTTACTTGTTTATTCAGCGTCAAACTAACTCACAGGGCATCAAACTAAATCACAGGGCATCAAACTAAATCACAGGGCATCAAACTAACTCACAGGGCATCAAACTAAATCACAGGGCATCAAACTAACTCACAGGGCATCAAACTAACTCACAGGGCATCAAACTAACTCACAGGGCATCAAACTAACTCACAGGGCATCAAACTAACTCACAGGGCAT